>BCSF01000091.1_pt1 | contig 39507 bp, 34 predicted proteins | sample 1016431 | NCBI WGS metagenome assembly BCSF01 (sample SAMD00045685;SAMD00045686;SAMD00045687;SAMD00045688;SAMD00045689;SAMD00045690;SAMD00045691;SAMD00045692;SAMD00045684;SAMD00045690;SAMD00045691;SAMD00045692;SAMD00045684;SAMD00045685;SAMD00045686;SAMD00045687;SAMD00045688;SAMD00045689, study... | reverse complement strand
CAGTTGTTGTAGGAGATGGTGGAACAGGTTCTGCTAGTTCTCCTCAAGATGCTGACGACGGACAGGATTCCTCTTTTAATGGTATTACTTCTCTTGGCGGTGGTGGTGGAGCATCTTGGAGTTCTGGTAGCGGTCGCTCTGGTGGATCTGGTGGTGGATCTGTAAGCACCCGAGCAGGTGCATCTGGAACCACTGGGCAGGGTTATGCTGGCGCTAGTGGTCGTGGTGGTCCTCACTACCCTCAAGGTGGTGGTGGTGGCGCTGGTGGTCCTGGTCAGAACTCTAGAGATAATGATAATGCAGGAAATGGTGGTATTGGTTTAGTTAATCCTTTCGGTAGAGTTACACAAGTTGGTGAAAAACTTGGCAATAATTCTTATTGGTTAGCAGGCGGTGGCGGCGGTGGTGTTGAAAGTAATGCCCGTGTTGGTCGCGGTGGTCTTGGTGGTGGTGGCATCGGTGGTCGTCAGAGCCCCAATACTGATCCTGGTAGCGGTATCGCTAACACTGGTGGTGGTGGCGGTGGTGAGGATAGCGGCAGAGGTGGCAGCGGTGGTAAAGGCGTTGTCATCCTACGATATAGGTTGCCAGAATAATAACTGTCACAGGGGGTCTTGAACCCCCTTTTTTAGTGCTATAATACTGAGGTATTCAACGGAGAAACCGATGCCTCAGTTCACACTCATCTGCACTGATGAGGATCAGACTGTTACAACTAAAGAATTTGAAGCAACTATATTGGATGATGTTGTTGACAAGACCCAGGACTTTTTGAAAGGCGTTGGTTATTGTTTTGAAGAACTTCACACTCAGGTGTATCCAGTTCCCGAAACTAGTGATGACAATGAGTATATGTCCATCTATCGTGATGTTGACTGATACATAATACAGTAGTTTATCTTTCATTTACATTCTAAACAATGGGAAAGACATTTCGACGGGGCGGTGCCGAACGCGGTTACTACTCGCCTGGTAAATCTATCCGTGATAAGCGAGCAAAAGGTGGAACAAACCGATCTGATTGGCAGGACAATTATGACAACTATCAACCAAAAAAATCCAAGTCCAAACGCTCCCAAATTGAATACGATGATGATGGATGGCAATGAACTCAAAAATGAAATCGAAAGTGATTATGAAGAATTAGAGTTTGATGACGCATCTGCGGTAGACTACGACCTGGATTACACTCACTCAGTCTAACCTCAATGGATAACGAAACTCAAGACGTAAAATTCAATCGAGGACTAGATTTGTTTATCGAATCTGTCCTCAAACCAGACCATGAACTGCGACAATGTTCACACAATCAAAAGTGTTATCATGAACTGATGTATGTTCGTCAGTACGTTCTTGACTATCTTAGTACTCTCAGGAGAGATTCCTGATGCAATTCCTTCACACTGCAATCCTTGATAAGGATGAAAAAATGATCCTTAAAGATGCTCTGTTTCTGTATGTTTCTGACCTACAGAAACGATACTATGGTGACAAATTGATTGAAGAAACTGTGTATCTTGAAAAGATGCAAGAAGTTGAAGCAATCGTAGAAAAACTACATTTATCAGAACTTTACAGGTAATGCAAAAAGAAATTAAATTGCTGAAACATGCAATCAAGAAAGGTGAAGAGGATCCGTTCCTCTATACTAATGAAGAAATGCACCGTCTGAAGACTAAACTTCGACAGTTGCGTAATTGGAAACGATCTGCTACAGTTGCACAGAACAATGGATTTGGTCAGTATGTACGATGAAAACTTTGACATCTCTTGGGATGAAAATGACATTTGTCAAGCACCAGAAGATGATTGGGTTTCTGCCATTCTCGGCAGTGAAAATGAAGTGATTGATGAACTTACCTATGCAGAATGATCGCTGGCGTGTATCATGGAAACGACAAAAGAAAGTCAACGGGTTTACATCAACACAATCAGTTATTGTATATGGGATTGATAATGTTGAGCATGTAATTAAAACAATGGTGCCCACGGACGAGTGGGATGTGACACCTGCATAAACTGGCACAGCACCCTTGACAGGGTGCTTTTTTCATGCAATACTATATGTATTGAAAGGTTATTTGATGCAACTTCGTCCTCACCAGCAACGCGCTTTTGATGCAATGCAGAGCAACAATGCTGGTCAGATTATTGTTCCCACTGGTGGTGGCAAGACCTACATCATGATTGCTGATGCAATCAATCAACTCAAATCTGGTGCTAAAACTATTGTTGTAGTTGCTCCTCGTATTCTCCTCGCTAATCAACTGTGCGAAGAGTTTATGGAGTTTGTGTCTGCTACTTGGACGCATGTTTGTCATGCTCACAGTGGTGAAACTCACTACTTCAGTAGCACTAAGAGCGACAAGATTGCATTGTTCAACAACACTGCACGGGCAGCAGGTGAGAGTTGCATTATCTTTACCACCTATCATTCTTTGGGTCGTGTTGTAGATAGTGGCATCGATATTGACACTATTTACTTCGATGAAGCACACAATGGCACTGCTCGTGGTTTCTTTGTATCAGTATATGCTACTGCACAGATTGCCAAGCGCCGCTACTATTTCACTGCAACTCCTAAAACTGGACGTGGCACAAGTGTTGCTCGTGGCATGAACAATACCGATGTTTATGGTGGTGTGTTGGAGAATGTTCCTGCTCAGGAACTCATCGCCAGTGGTGCAATCGTGCCCCCTAAAGTTGTGCCTTTCGAGACCAATCGTATCCGCACCAAGCACAACGCACACGATGTTGATGCTGACAACCTGAAGGATATGTTTGAGCAACTCGATGTATTCCAGAAACCCAAAGTTCTGGTGTCTGCACCATCTAGCAAAGTGCTGGGTAACATGCTCGGACAGACTGACATTCTTGAGTATTTCAAGAACAAAGGTTATGACGTGATGCACATCACCAGTAAGTTCGGTGCTGTTATCAACGGCAAGAAAGTTGGTCGCGAGTTCTTCTTCCAAACTCTGCAAGAATGGGGTGCTGATGATGCTCGTAAGTTCGTCATCTTCCACTATTCTATTCTCTCTGAGGGCATCAATGTTCCTGGTCTGACGCACACTATTCTGTTGCGTAATCTGCCCATCATTGAGATGGCACAGACGATCGGACGTGTTATTCGTGTTCACAAAGATGACCGTGCTGCTGTTGCTGAAGGCAAAATCCCTGCTGGTGCTTTTCACCTTTACAAGAAAAGTGAGGGCATTGTAACTATGCCTACGGGATACAAAATGGGCAACGCTATTGCTCAACGTTTGCAAAATGTTGTCAATTCTATCTTTATCGAAGGTCGCCCGCCCATGGCATTTTGCTGATTATGAACTACACTAAAGCACAACTAATCGACGCACTTGTGGCAGAGTGGGAATATCTCTGCCATGATGATCCTGATCCTGATGATATGTCTCCTGAAGAATATCGTGAGGATTTGATTAACATGTCAATGGAAGAACTCATCGAAGAAACATCAACTGATGAACATTATACATTAGATGAATGGATGCAGAATTGGGGGTGACTGTGCCAGTTGGTCAAAGTGTCCACCATCGGTTGATTTCGTCCCGTTCTCCTGTATTATTACAAAGTAATCAATCAAACACATGAACGAGTATCTCACTCAAACACTTCTTCCTTTGGTTGTTACTATTCAACCCAAATCTTCTGAGAGTTATACTCTCAGCGCCTTGGGACTTGAGCGCCAATCTTCTCAGTCTATTCTGATTACGTTCGGTGAGCGTATCGAACAGTTCTGGAACAAAGTTATCAGCGACAGTGAAAGTGACAATCTGATTGAAGAGAATAATCTGGTAAAAGTCAAAGGAAAGGATCGTCAGATCGATCACAACTTCCGTGCCAATAGTGTCACTTACTATCTGGAGAGTAAGTGTAACCTCAACTTCGATAGTGAGAAAGTAAAGGCATCGAACAAGAAAATTGATGAGGTTAAAGATGCTCTCGGTGCTGACGTTGGTGCATACTTTGTGCCTGTAGTTTCTGAGATCGCTAAGAAAGATCTCACCAAATATAATAACAAAGGCGTGCAAGTCTTCGGTGTTAAGTGGATGTTGTCCAAAATTGATGCTAAGTTCACTGAAGAAGAATACTTCACATTTCTGCGTGAGGTTGTTGCTCCGATCCTAGAAGAGAAGGGTCTCTGATATAATAACTAAACAAACTGACTGAGTACATATGAAACCTGTCATCAAGTATCAAGGCGGAAAAACTAAAGAACTGTCCACCATCAAAGAGTTACTGCCGCAACGATTTGCGCGGGTGATTGAACCTTTCTGTGGTGGTGCCGCAGTATCATTCGCACTGGGTTATCCTGCGGTGCTGAATGACATCAACCAGGACGTAATCAATCTGTATCGAGCGATTGCTGATCCAGAATTTTATCCTCAACTGCAACAGAAAGTCAATAAGTATTGCACGTTAGATCATGATGCTTTGAGTGAGATATATTATCCCGCTCGTAACCTTATTAACCAACCGATTGATAATGTTGATCCGCTAATTCGTGCTCAAGCATACATCGTGGTGCGGCAGTTATGTTTCTCTGGCATGGAAAGATATAATGCCAAAGGTGAATTTAACGTGCCGTTCGGTCACTATAAGAAAATGGCATGTAATCTCTCTCCTGATCATCACAATTACTTGAAGAAGTGCGATATAACTGAAGGGTCATTTGTTGATGTCTTAAGTGATGTCCGCAGTGATGATTTCATCTTCATTGATCCACCTTATCTTGATCGTCTAGGATATACTCAAGGTGATGGTGGGTTTGAGTTACATAAGGAATTGTGCTCAATTCTGTCTGCGACGAAGGCACCCTGGATGGTCATCCACTCCGATCATGAGTTTTATAGAGAATACTACAAAGACTTCAACATTCGCACGAATGATTTCAACTATGCACAACGATTTGGCAAGGGTAAGGATCATTCAGGAGCAAAAGTAAAGCATTTGTATATCACAAACTACTGATCTGGTGTGCCAGTTGGTCAAAGTGTCCACCATCGCTTGCAAAGCGCCCTGATCGGTGCAATACTATAAAAGTCAAAGGAAAGCACCATGCGCCACACAAAAGCACAAGTTCTTGAACAGTTCCGCTACAACTGGAAAGTAGCAACGCTTGCAGATCCTTCTATCAAAGGTGATAAGATTCGCAAGCGTATTGCGTTCGGTGACTTCACTGACATGCTCTGCAAGAATGGTGACATCACCCTGAAACAATACGAGACCTGGAGCAACCCTTTCTGATGGAAAAACTTATGTCATGTGATACAAATACAGAGATTATGGAAACTCTGTTTGAACAAGTTCAGGAAGAATATCCTGACTTAACTATTGAACAACAAGCAACAATCGCTTCACAACGTTTCTGGAACCTCGCACAGTAATGCTCAAGAAAAACGTCGTCAAAGTTATTGGTGAGACCGCAATGCGTGTCGATCCCAATCTCACCCGAGAGGAAAAGTTTCAGGTTTTCTGTCGCGTTGTTGACGGATTGCTTGATGATGGTAGAATCAGCAAAGCACAACATCACTCGTGGACACACATTTTTTGATGGAACTTCCTCCCGATTTTATTCATGAAGCACCCGCAGGATTTAGATACAGAACCACCAAGTTTAGGGCAAATGTTATTAGCATCTGGTGTGACCATCTTAACAGTTATTGTTTCAATGGTGGCGATCAAGTTAGCACAATCTGGGGGTTTTACAACACAAAGAAACGTCAATACTTCGCTCCTATCAACTCACGAAAGATTGGGGACGTTGTTGACATCAACTCGACCACACCTTATACGGCGATGCAACTTAACTTAAAAGGGTTGGAGTGTCTATGGGTGTGACAGTCGGTTAAAGTGGCACACAGGCGCTTGTGGGATGCTCTCAGAGGTGCAATACTATAAGGGTCAAAGGAAAGCAACCATGTTCCAACACAGACTGCCAAACGGTAAGATCATCATGCACGAAGGATTGCCCCGTGAACTTGCTATCAAACGCATGGAAGATCATGAGCGTTGGGTACAAGAACACCGTGAAGAATTAGAGGTTTCTTCACAACAACTGTTCGACGATATGTTCGGAGGTTGATTGATGATGGACAATCTTGAAATGTTGACCCAACGTGAACAACTTATGGAGGACATTGATGCTATTGTTGATGAGTTTACATTTGATCTGCCCATTGATGACATTCACGAAAGATCACAACTAGCAGAAGATTTAACCCGCGTCCTATGTGATGCAGTCTGCAAAAACTTCAAATGAAAAGTAACACTCAGACCTATCTTGTGCGACTTTATGATGAGTTTACGATGATGCAAACTACCCGCACAATGCCCACCAAACCAACAACATCTAAGGGCATCAAAGCACAAAACAATCGAGTGCTAAAGTGGGCACAAAAGACTTATCCAAACCAAATTCGTTACGAGGTTGAACCACTAAAATGAACAACTTTGAAGCATTACAAATCAGCAACGATATTCAGGAACAGATTGTAGTTGCTGGTGAACTTTGGGAACTAAGTGATTTTGAGATCACTGCGCTATGTGGTATTGTCTCTGATGCATTTGCGTCTCGTGGTATCACAATGCAACAAACACTAGGAGTAAACAATGACTGACAAATCCAACATCGAAGATGTAACAAACTCTTCCAAAGATTGGGAAGACTTTTGGAACATGGACGAGGAACAAGCACTCCAAGAGTTAATGAAACCTCGTTCAGATATTGCCATGAATAGTTACATTCAAGACGTACTTGATGGCAAAAATACAATCTGCAAACGCGAATCTCCTCTCTCTGAATAATCATGTTTGACACAACTCTCGATCTCTTTTGCTACAACGAAGAACTCAATGATCGTCAGCATATGGTTGACACTATGGCGGAAACTTTGTTCGATGCTATGACTACCAACGCAAATAAGGGAGAAAACTTTGATGCAATTGCCTGTTATGAAGAGTGGGTTGTTGATGGTAAAGACCCGCAAGATGGTGACGTTGAGATTATTTTCGTTCCCGATCTTACAGGGGAGAGAGAAGAGAATTAAACTCCGCGTGTGCCAGTTGGTCAAAGTGTCCACTATGGGTTGATTTCCGCGCCAATCGGTGCAATACTATAAAAGTCAAAGAAAGGAACGCAATGCAACTCACTTCCAAAGATGCAAACATGGTTGTTGACTTCTACCCCGTAAAGTTTGCGGACGGTGAGATCAGCACCCGCTACATTTTGAAGACTGTTACATTCATGGGACAATCTCAGTCTAAGCGTTACATTCTCAAGCGTGATTTTGAGCGTGAGGTGGATTCTCGTGTGTTGGGTTATGGTTACGAAGTGACCGAAATGCACACTGATCCGCAACTCTTTAACTCTGCAATGTGTCTCGCCTGCTGATTACTATGCGCCAATCTTTCACCGACTTCAAACAATCTCTGCCTCAAATGAACCAGCAACTTAACGACGTTCAAAAGTATTGTGAGATGCTTTGTGAAGCATTGACCCAAGACTTTTACAAGAAAGGTAGCACTCAGGACTACAAGTTTTTCATCGAAAGTGGTAGAAAGTATCACAAAATTGTGATGAGTGCTAACGGTTCTAATTCTGTTCATGCATTTGTAGAGAAAAAGTTTGGCAATGTGTATAAAGCAGCATCGTGGAAAGCACCTGCTAAGCACATCAGATTCAATCTGCTCGATGATAACTCCCGCGAAGAATGTTTCGCCCGTTGTGATTGGGCAGGCGGGTATCTTTACATGTAAAGTGTAAAATAGCAAGGTGGACAGTTCGCCAGGTGGTTTCCCCGTTTTGTATCATGGCGAACTACCGCGATCCCTCAGATCTGCAATACTACGTTCATGGACATCAAAGCAAACGACATGATCCCTTCCGAACAACAAGCACAGTGGGATGACATCATGGGGCAAATGGTTGCCTTCGTTAATGATACAAACGCTGACATCGATATGGCATACGATTGGGTGTGCGAAATGCTCAACATTTCCTCCTTTGTTGATAACGAGAGTGCCTGGAATTCTTTCTATGATACCTGGGAAACTTGCGACAACCGCAATGATCTGAACACCTTCCAAATCGTCTGAGTTATTAACACTAACATGCAAGAGACTAAATTCCTTCTTCACGGTCAATTTCATCGCGCAAATGGTTGGATTATGAACGACTGTTTGGGTTACATCAAAGCAACAGAACAAGAGGCAATCGATACATGTAAGCGCCTCAATCCTAACTTCGTTATTCACTCTATCACTATCGAAAACTGATGACCATTACTAATCCTTACGTCGAAAATCTTGTCCAGATGGGATATGATCGAAAAGATGTAGAAACTGCTTCTACGATGTTTCAAAAGAAGACGTTCCCATGTGTTATCCATGGTCGCAAATTTGAGACTGAAGAACAATACCATCAGGAACTCCATGAGTTCATGAATGGCATGTAAATCGTCCTCTGTTCACTGTTACTAACCTCATCATGAATTACACTCTCCAACAACTCAAAGACCGCGTAAACACTCTGATTGAGCAACAGGGACCAGAAGCATATTGTGCCGCTTGGATCTACACTGCTGAGGATTGTGTCGTCTACGATGATAACGACGAACCGCAATATCCTGCTCATGCTGATAAAGAATTGGCAGAAAAGATCTTCAATGATGTAGGAAACATCGACTACATTTACACCGTTATTCAAGAGTGTGTCGATGAAAGTACAGAGGAACAATATACATTACATCAGCAGGAGTTAGTGTAAAGATATAGTGTGCCAGTGAACTAAGTGGCACCTAAGGGGTATACAGCGCCCCCCGATCGCCTATAATAAGTTCATCAGGGGGAGGGAAACCAACCCCACCAAACATTCACTCTCTTTTCTCATCATGCGTAAGATCGAACAGCAAATGTGTGCCGCAGTTCAGAAGAACATCGACTGGCAATCTGCTAACACTTCTGTTCACTTTGACCCCGAAACTGGTGTCTCTGTTGTTCGTCTTCACGGCAACAAAATCGCTGAGGTTTCTGATAACGACATGACCATCTTTGATGGTGGTTGGCAGACAACTACAACTAAGTCCCGTTTGAATGCACTTTGCACTGAATTTTGCATCGCTGGTGAAGGTGTTTTCCAGAAGAATTACAAGTGGTTTGTTCGTAAGTTCGCTGGTGCAATTAACGGACAAAATGTATTCGTAAACGAAGAATTCGACAACGGTTATATCTTCGCCTGATATGTTCAAAGCATTAACTAAGTCTCGCTCTCGTAACGAACTTCTCTCTTATCACATGAAGTTTCTCCTCTTGCTTATCATCGGTGCTCTGCTCTGGACTAATAACGACGCCAGACATATCACCGCAGATGTACTCAACGACGCTTCACAATTCGTCCGCCCCACTAACACTGACATTCGTATTTCTTTCTAACATGAGAATCTTCCTCGCCGCTTTAGTTATTATCATCGGTGCAAACATCGGTGTTTCTGTTGTTAACTACGTCTCAGATCTACAGGATGCAAAAATGCAAAAACTGTGTAAAATAGACAGTAGTTACTGTCAACAATAGTGCATCATGTTTTATACAGTTGGAGTGAACTAGTGGAACTAGATAAGCATGTGGAGCATCTAGAACTCGCAATCGCTAGTATAGACCAACTAGCAAAATCACTCTATAAAACTGACAACAAACACCTTTACGATTCCACCCTCATTACTATCAGAAATGAACTCAAACAACAACTGGAAGACATACTCTCACAGTTCACAAATCCCCCGACAAAGTAAATACAATCATGACACAGATGGCGACTGGGATGATATCCTCTCGCCCGATGATTACGACGATTACTTATCAATGAGAGCATATGAAAAATCTAACCGTTGATGACTTCAAACTATATGAAATCATAGAGTGGAAACAACACTCAGGATACATCAATTTTATCTCTGAACAGTACCTAACTCTATGCATCAAAACTTATGACAAACCCAAAGAAGTTGCAGCACATTCAAGACACAAACAAAACACCGTCTGTTTACTCATCTTCCGATCTGATTGGCACAACATTAGAAGAACAACTAGACTACATCAAACTAACAATTAAAGAGATAACTTCTATCCTGTGGAATAACTGGAGAAATTATTTCATCAGACAACGTAACAACAACCGTATAGACACAAAATAATACTTTTCCACAGAATATGCGGAAATTGTGGAAATGTGGAAAAAAACCTATTTGTGTGTTTTATTCCCCTCTTTATCTCTCCGTTTGTTGTACTCTTAGCACGTCACCTAACAGATGTCAACCCCTGTGAGAATACGCAGATAATTATCAGAAACTCCCCCTTGACAAAGTATCAGAAACCTGGTACAATAACCTTGTAAGGGTTCAAACAAACCTTCTAGATCTTTGAGACTTATGCAATTCCTTATCTACGACAATCATAGCAACCTCAGAGGTACTTTCAGCAGCATATATGACATGGAAAGGTATATCGATGGTATTCGGAATAGCAGGGGAGATAGTTTCCCTAATACACCGAGAATGTCGTGCTTTGATTATATCAAGTCGATAGGATGGCAGTGGGAATGTGTTGACAACTATGTAGAGAGTAAGGTATAATGAGAGGGTATATGAGGGGCACTATGTAACACCTACTGAGGACAGTGTAAAATGTTATAAATGGCAGTTAATTAGCCCCCTTAAATGTTAAAATCGGCCACTACCCTAACCTACAAAGGTTCCCAGACGCCCTAGATATTATTCGATTATTCTTTCACGTCCAACTAAAAAAATTTCTGAGGTAAAAAAATGGACCCTAAGACGCGCCAAGAAAGGCAAGAAACTCGCGTATGGGCAATTGAGCAATTACTGAGGTATGAGAACTTCTTAGATCCTCGAATGTATGAGTGTGCAGACTATTATGCGTCTTCCTATGCTTCTCAAGTTGTAGATGATCTATATACACTATGGGTTGAGTGGAAGAAGGATAATCCCACAGACAACCCTCAGGTAAGAAATAGATTGTAGGAAGATTATGTCCCATAGATTCACAACAAACTTAGAGGAAGACGATTACGGAGATCTCTTTTTAACTATTCCCTATGAAGTCTGTGAGGAATTGGGTTGGGATGTTGGAACAGAATTAGAGTATGAACTAACAGAAGATGGAAATGGGTTTATTGTGAGGAAAGTGAACAATGAATGAAGAACAAACAGAAGTTTCTATAGCAGAGTCTCTGATGGCAGTCAATGAGTGTCTCATTGCCATCCACAAGCGCCTAGAAGCAGTCGAAACGTATGTGAATGAGTTACCTACCCCAGAGAAGACTTATTACAAACCAGAGGGGTATGAGGACTATTTGAATATACCTGAGAATTTTAAAGAAATCTACAAGAGATTGGGCAATCTAGAAGATGGGGTGTAAGACAAAAGGATATAAATTTGAAGCATGTTCTGGGTTCGGTCTGAATACTGAACATTGTTTCCCATACACTCCCCCGAGTGGTGGGGTAACATTGCAGCATTTTGAATACCCACAGAATGCAATTCGTACAGGAAACTATAATATTCCTGCGCGAGAGAACGATCATGTAATGTATTCGTTCATCGATTCGTACACAGTGCCCTCTACGGGAGGATCCACAGGGTCTGGTAGTGGTCCAGCAGCAGCAAATTGTGGAAAGTTATCTCAGACCAATCCTTGTTTAACAACCCGTGGGTCGGACAGCGCGGTCCCCACAATCTTTCACGACTATTATCCTACTGAGTTATCATTTGATTTCAACTTCTCTGATACTTGGTTTGGGTATTTGTATGACACATCTAACAATGCAGGTATTGTAGGAACACCTTGCTATCATATTGAAACAGAGACTAGAACAGGTGATGGCGGGGGCAGTCGTCAGATCTGTCATCCTTGTACTAATTTCACTGCAGCACCAAAGGAGACCTTATTATCATATGAAGGTAGTGAGGACCTTACAGGCGATCCTGATTGCCCTCATCCCACGTTATTCGGTATTGGTACTAACTCGGATAAGATTGTATTTAAGTACAATGCCCTTTCTACCACAGTACCTAATAGTGTAACTGACTTCTCTGTTAGGCATGGTAGTGATGCATTTACTGATGCCTGGGATGGTACTAATGGTATTGCATACGAATCTAGTCAAAACCCTTGGCAAGCAGGGGAAGAATTCGTTAGCGACTTTGAAATCTACGACTTTACAAGTGGTCAGACCAAAAGTAACTTCATTGTCAAGTTTAGAATTGAACCAATCTACGATGATAGCGGTGCTAGCACTGTATATTCTGGTACTAGATGGATACTTACTGAGGTATTGAACTTTGGAACTGGGTATGCTGTTAATGATACGTTCAATTTGACGTTTACACACACTCATCCAGACGATACACAGACCACTTTTACACTAGATCTGAAGGTTACCGCAGTTGGGCAGACCGAAAACCTTACAGGTAGTGAAGGATTTGATAAATTGCGCGTAGATGACACCATTAATGGTCATACAATTACGCGAACGTTCCATACAAATGATGATTTTGGGTATCATATCGTGTATGTTGACGGAAATGGCGCAGATTTTACCAAAGATACTCAATATACGTCCGACAGAGCGCATGTAATCACTACTGTTGCGGGATTTGGCATCAAAGACCGCGCAATGTTAGTAGGTTTGTACGAGTTTTTGGATAAATCTCTGCAATTTGTCACAGCAGACGTTAATAAGAACTCCCCAGATGCGTTTAATCAGTTACGACAACCCGTTGGATTTGTTACTTTGACCAATGGTGCGGTTTCAAACGTAGAATTTGATGGTCAAGTGATTACTTTGGACCTCAATACTATTGTAAGAAACAATGGATACAGTGATGTAGACAATCTTGCACTTACTGGTGGGTCTGGAAGTGGTATTGAAGTGTCTCTAATCACGGAAGAGGGGCAGATACAAGAGATCCAAGTGACCAATCCTGGTTCTGGATACAATACTGGTGAGGAATTAACCATTCCTGGAGCGGTATACCCTGGAAACAACCCTCCTGCAGACGCAGTTATCCGTGTTGGACTAGCAGCTAATGGTGGATCGGGGTTTAAAAACTTAAAAGTTGCGCCAGTCTTGGAAATCAGTCCTGCTCCTGAGGGTGGAACTGACGCAGAAGTTGAAGGAACGTTTACTGATGGCGTTTTAACTAACGTTATTATCAAAAAACCTGGTTCTGGATACCTTGAGAGCGCAAAACCTACGCTTTCTATCAATAATATCTTTGAAGTTAATGAGGTATTGCAGAAAAATGATGGACATCGTGCGGACTTGGTGGGAGAGTTCCAAGATATTTTGGAATCTATCCCCAATGTTAGTAATAGTGATGTAGATACCACCGCAACATCTCAGCAAATTGCCGATGTATACGCTCAGGTTCCGTCTGAAAGTCTTCTTACTGCTCAAGAACCAAAGATTGATATCAAATCAGATCCCGATAGAAAGAGAATTACGCAATTATCGCAGACAAAATTTTCTAAAGATGCCACAGAACCACTGAAAGCTATTGTTGAACCAACTTATGATGTTAATTATTTGAGTATTGTTCCTATTGATGATGAAGATTTAAAAGCAATCATTAGAGATGATAAGAAACGCATTAAGGATCAAGGAGAAAAGAATATTGATGATATAACTCAGCAAGTATATCCTGAATATGACAGTAAACAGGAATCTAAAGTAGAAACATGCATTGGTAGTTTTACTAATCTTCCGACCGCATCTACCTATACTAAATACTTGATGCGTCAGTATCGCCCAGATCCTTCAAAGGAAACTAGTATTACGGTTAAATTGACTATGAACCCCGTAAATACGGGTTGTGCTTATACTGGGTGTACACCACCTAGTATATCAAGTGGTTATTCTGAAGAAGTTGGCACTGGTGAGTTTGAAACGGATCCAGAAACAGGTGAAGAAACAGAAATTACTACTACTTACACATATTCATATTCAATGTCCCCTTTGCTTGGTCCTGGATCTAAATCATGGACTGCCACAGGCAAAATGAAGATCTTTCATGACTTGACCAGAGGCGCGAATACTGTTACACTGGCAACTGATGCATTCGGAAACCCTTTCGCGGATTGAAGCATGGCTGGACTAATGGCAGCAATTTACATGGGCACTGACAGTGGTCATGGAACTGGTACAGGAGCATCACACCATCCTGGACTTGGTGGGGGAACATTACCCAACTGTCCTCATCCAAGTCTCAGTCCTACTGTTAAACCATCTCCTTTGCCAGCAACTAATGCTGTAGCAATTTGGCCACCTCTTGCTCAAACACCGCTTACGCCGTTAACGGCACTCCGTACTGTATTCATTAATAAGAAGTATCCAATTATTAATGAAGATCTCTTAACTACTCATCCAACACCCACACAGTTCACAACGACCTCTGTGGGGTACAAATGTCTTACTGTACTAAATACACCTGCTTGGTGGTGTACACAGGGCACAACGGGCGGTAGAGAGGCACCTGTAGGTCATGCTCGTAAGTTATTTGCTACGAGTAAAACTGTTTTTATTAATGGTATGAACGCAGGTCGCTTTGGTGATCCTTATGGTAATGGTACAACTGCATTTCCGTGCCTGTCAACTGTAACAGGTGCTAGTCCTAACGTTTACATTGGTCTTTAATTATGGCAACACGATCAAAATCCCTTAGTGGTAGTTCTTTCGTCGAGAGCAAACCCAAAAAAACACGTCAGGGTGCGGGTCAGCACACAAAATATGCATCCACTTCTCGAAATAACGCTAGAAAGCGTTATCGTGGACAAGGACGATAAATAAAGAGGGATGGAACCCCTATAAAAGTTCCGTTTTTTCTTAAACGGAGGTAATATGGGGAGAAATCACGTCCCAGATCACAGTTCTGATCTGATGAAGAAAGATTTTGGTACTGTTGTATTAATTACAGACCCAAAATCCGATTATTATATGAATTTGTATAAGAAACAATCGGAAAATAAAGATAAAAAATGACGCTGAAACAGATTGGTGGTAAAAACTTTACCAGATCTCGTAGTTTTACGGATTTGGGGATCGGATTTGCCAAAAATCCTTTCACGAAAGACGTTTCCGTTGTGAAAAACGATAATTCAATAAAACAGTCGATCAAAAATCTTATTTTGACGACGCCTGGGGAAAAACCTTTCCAACCTTTAGTGGGATCTAGAGTAAATGACCTCTTATTTGAACCTCTAGATCCTTTTACCGCAGATTCTCTTCAGCAAGAGATCATAAATACCATTAATAGCTATGAACCTAGAGTACAACTTGAAAATGTTTTTGTGACACCAATTTATGAGGGTAATAAGTTAAACATTACCATTGAGTATAAAGTTGTCGGGTTACCAATTGTCGAAACAATCGAATTTGTTTTACAGAGACCTGAGTAATGCAACCAAACAACCTAACAGCATTAGATTTTGAAGATATCAAATCGTCAATTAAGTCTTATCTAAGAACTCGAACGGAGTTTAGTGATTATGACTTTGACGGATCTTCTTTATCGTATCTAATCGATATTTTAGCATATAACACTTACTATAGTGCTTTCAATGCTAACATGTCGATGAATGAGGCATTCTTGCCTTCTGCAACTGTTAGAGATAATGTTGTAAATATTGCAAAACTCCTAAATTATGTTCCTAGATCTATTGTCACTTCTAAAGCGTGTTTATATCTAGAAGTACAGACTACACCAACCGCAGGTGCTTATCCTAGTAGTGTAACTATTAAAAAGGGTCCTGTTTCTACTGGTGGTGCATATATTTGGAATATTTTAGCAGATGTAACAGCATCTGTAAATGCTACAACGGGCATCGCAAAATTTGATAACCTTCTCATCTACGAAGGTTCTATTATTACATTCTCATATGTTGTAAATACATTTGCTTCTCAAAAATATACTATTCCTAGTGAAGATGCGGACATCGCTACTTTAAAAGTAAAAGTTAGACCTAATGAATCGTCTACAGAGTCTGATGTTTACAATAGAGTTGAAACTATCACTAATTTAACTCCTACAACTAGAGCATATTTTATCTCTGAAAGTGAGGATATGCGATATGAGATTAGATTTGGTGATAATAGCGTTGGTAGAGCACTAACTGATGGTGAGGTTGTCGAATTAGAATATGTTGTCAGTTCTGGTGCTGCTGCAAATGAAGTTAAGGACTTTGGATTTATTGGAAAAGCAGTTGACAACAATGATGTCTCATATGGTTCTGCTGCAGTTGGCTTAACTGTAAAAGACGCTTCTCAAACTGGTGATGCTGCAGAAAGTGTAGAATCTATTAAGTACAATGCTCCAAGATACTATTCTGCACAGTATAGAGCGGTTACCGCACAAGATTACGCCATAATCACGAAAAATATCTATTCTAATGCAGAATCTGTTGTTGCTTATGGTGGTGACGCATTAAATCCTCCTGTGTATGGAAAGGTCTATGTTGTTATTAAAACTAAGACGGGATCTGCACTTAATGACGCAACAAAAAAAGAAATTGCTGCGGACTTGAGAAAATATGCAATGGCATCTATTGATGCTGTTGTTGTAGACCCCGATGATATCTACATCAATATCAAAGTCTTTGTTACCTATGATACTGGTTGCGGATCTAATGCATCTGCTATTGAAACCGATATCAACTCTGCAGTTCTTGATTGGGCAAAACAAACTCAGATCAATAATTTTAACTCTACGTTCAGAGCACCTCAATTTGAAAAAGCAATCACTTTAGCGAATAAGTGTATTTCTGATGTTTCGCTTCAAACTTCTATTTTGAAGTATGTGAAACCAACCACTAATCAAACTAATACTTATTGTATTGGAACTGGTTCTCCTCTCTACAATAGTGCTCCAAGTCAAGATGGAACTGATGCAGACGGTAATAAGTGTAAGAAAGAACCCGTTTTGCTTTCTGGAACGTTTAGAACGGCAGATCGTCCTGGAGTTGATCAACAATTTGAAGATGATGGTTATGGTAACCTCAGAACGTTCTATAATACAGGAACAAGAAAAATTTACACTAATGATACTGCAGGAACTGTAAATTACGAAACTGGTGAGATTTGCTTCGGTCCTGCTAATGTTATTGGTGCTGGCAGTAATTTGGCACCTGATGCTGCAGTAAGTATCACTGATGCTGCTACTGGAGCAGGATCTGTAATTGATACAACTCAACTTCCTACAGATCTTCAAATTCCTGTTGTCTTTATTCCTGCGAATAACTCTACAATTCCTGCAACAACACCTGGTACAATCATCAATATTGTTACTCCTACCATTACAGTCGTTCCAATTGGAACAGCAATCCCTCCCACAATCCCACTAAATAGTTTGACGCCAACGGTATTCAATCAAACGCCCACTACGATTGACATTCCAGCGATTTCTAACGCAGGCACGCTCAGTAACACAAGTTGTTTCTAAACTTAGATGGAAAACAATATTAACAAGGTCTCTCAGTCTATTCTTAATCAGACTCCAGATTTTATTGGGTCTGATTATCCTTTATTCAATAAATTTATTGAGTACTACTACAAGTCTCAAGAAAAGACTGGTCTTGGTCAAAATATTGTAAATAATTTCCTACAATATCTTGATATTGATAAACTAGATATTGGTATCTTGGATGGTTCTACTAAGATTGTAGAACCTATCACTGATAAGAGTGAAACGATTGTTGTTGAGACTGTAGACCAATTCTTAGATAAGAATGGTTCTATCTTAATTGGTGATGAAGTAATTTATTATGAAGGTACTACAGATTCTCCCAATATTGCGTTAAGTCCTGGCATTTCATATGAGCAGGTAAAGTTAAAGTGGACTAGTCTTGCAACTATCATCAATTCTTTTGATGGTACAACTCGTAGTTTTCCTCTGACATCTCAGTCAAGTCCTATTGCTCCACCTTCTGCACAGCATTTGATTGTTAGCGTTTATGATGAGGTTTTAGTTCCTGGAATTGATTACACTATCGATGGATCAAATATTGTATTCACGACTGCACCTAGAGCTAGGATTGCATCCGATGATAATGCAGGAACGTACATCACATATCAAAGTGGTTTTGTTGAAAATACCATTGTAGGTCTTGATAATATCTCCAATGCTTTTGGTGAAGACAAGACTGAGTTCAAACTCACTAGAAATGGAGAAAAGTACGAACCCATCGTAACTGAGTATGTTATTGCTGTTTATGATAATAAATTACTCGTTCCGAAGGTAGACTTCTTCCTTGATAAGGATACTTTTATCTTTAATGAAGCACCTCTTAATGGTAGGTTCTTATCTGTATATTCTATTGAAGCACCCATTCCTTCATTTGGATCTGATGCTCTTGGATATGCTAGAGTAAACGATGCAGGAGAACTGACTGCAATTAATGTTAACCAGACTGGATCTGGATATAGATTTCAATATCCACCAAAAGTTTCTATCAATTCTACCACTACAGGATCTGGTGCCGCAGCAACTGCTCTTGTTAATGGCGTTAAATCTTTTACTTTACTTGGTGGTGGTCAAGGATATAGCGATACAAATCCTCCTAGGGTAGTAATTGAACAACCTACTGTTGCTGGTTCTGCTACTGCTGAACTGAAAGCAACTGTTACTAATGGTTCTATTTCCGATTTGGAAATTGTTAGTTCTGGTAGTGGATATACCTTTACTCCTAGAGTTACATTCCAACAACCTGGAGGGGCAAAATTAGCGTCTCCCACTATCATAAGTGGTAGTATTAGTGGTACTATTACAATTACTGCAGGTGGTAGTGGATATACTACAGCACCAGCGATTTACATCGATGAACCTACTGGCACTAATCCAATCAGAGCGTCTCTTCAAGCAGTTCTTACGGATGGTGTAGTTACTAGTATCAATGTTCTGAATGCTGGTCAGGGTTATACAACCACACCTAGAATTGCTGTAGTTGAACCAACTGGAGCACAAGTTTTAGAAACTAAAGTTGATGGTGATGGTCGTGTTATCTCTATTGATCTTTTAAGTGGTGGTAGTGGATATGACGATATTCCTTCTGTCTATATTGTAGATAATAGAACTAACGGTGGAACTGGTGCTACAGCAACAGCATCAATTTTTAATGGGCAAATTACTGATATTAATGTTGGTAATTTTGGTAGTGGATATAGTGCTGACAATCCTCCAGAAGTTATCATTCAAGCACCTCCTCAAGCAGAAGCATCTGTTGAAATTGGAGTGAATGAGATTACAGGATTTAAGATTACTAAATCTGGATCTGCATATCAAAAGTCTAAATTTACTGGTTGTGCCAGAGCAGCAAGTGGTGTTACTGAATATACTCAAGATGGTAATGCAGTATTTTCCAATAACACTTCGGCAGCTGCAGCAGCTGCAGACACTGAAGTAAAATGCTTGGATGCTCTTTTTGTTAAGAGACTTCTTGACAAGTATACAGAACAATTCTTACCCGATGTACCCGAACTCGATTATAAAAAAATCGATGTTCGTACTGCAATTAAATCGGTTAAAGATTTTTACTCTGCAAAAGGTACTTCTTTTAGTATTGCTTATCTATTCAAACTTCTTTATGGTGAGCAAGTCACTATTTCGTATCCAAAAGATCAGATTATTAAACCCTCTTCTGCAACTTGGTCTATTGATACCATTCTTCGTGCAACTTTAGTTAGCGGCAATCCTGTAGATATCAAAGATGGTCTGCTTATACAAGAAGCAGATATTGCAGATCCTAACATTAAAGCAGCGAGTGCTCTAATTGAAAATTACATTTCTATTAAAACTTCTGATGTAGAAATTTACGAATTGGTTCTTTCTGAAGAAACTATTGAAGGATCTTTTACTGTTCCATATAAAACAAAACTTGCAGAACCTCTTGGCACTGAAGACAGTGTTATTACTGTTGACTCTACAATTGGTTGGCCAGAAAGAAATGGCGAGTTTGTTATCGGTGGAAGTGAAGTTGTCCAGTATAAGGAAAAATCTCTTAACCAGTTTATCGAGTGTACTCGTTCGGTAAATGGAATTGTTGAAGATTGGGATTCTGCAACTGAAGTATCTTCAAACTTTACAGTTTTTGTTAATAAAGGTACTGCTCAAGAAGTCGTATTAAATGTTGTTGGTATTGTTGATGCTCAACAGACAACATTGACCGATACTGGTTCGTATTATCTTGCAGGGGATAAACTTTCGGTTTCTAAACTTGGTGGTACTTCAACTAAACCTGAATTGAAGACCTGGTTGTATAATGTTAAAAAACTGATTGAAGTCGAAAGCGTCACTTTTGGTGGTATTGATAATCGTTTTGCAACAATCACCTGCTCAAATCCTCATGGTTTGTTGGTTGGAGATCAGGTCACTGTTTATGGTGCAAATCCAATTATCTACAATGGATCTTTCTTAGTAACATCTAGGGATAGTGATACTGTTTTCCAGTACCAGTTACCTCAACCCGCAACAGTTGTACCTCAAGGAAATATTCTCGTTTCTGTTGACCTCAACAAAGGTAAGTCTGATAACAGTGCTGTTCTGAATTCTATTGGTCCTTATACAACTAACGTACAGAACTCTTTCTTTAACGATAATTACGTTTACGTTGCTTCGACTGGTATTCCTAACTATAAGATTGGACCTTTTGTAGGATCTGCTCTTCTTCCTGGAAACCAACGCAAATTAAATCGTTTTCCATTAGCACCTACTACAATTTCTACTAAGAATGATATTTCTCCTGGTCCTATCGGTACTTGGGTAAATGGTGTTTCTATTTGGTCTTACAAGTCTTCTACTACCAAAACTTTTGGACCAGTAACGAGTATTGATATTACTAATTCTGGTAGTGATTATGATGCAGCATCTCCTCCAACAATCAGTATTTCTGGTGGTGGCGGATCGGGTGCATCTGCTAGTGTTGTGGTTGATGGATCTATTACGGAAATTACTGTAGATCAAGGTGGTAGTGGGTATACTTCTTCTCCACTCGTTTCTATTGTCGGTGGAGGCGGTTCTGGTGCTGCTGCAACTGCAATTATCACAAAGGGTGTAGTTTCTAGAATTCTTATGAATTCTGGCGGTACTGGTTATACTTCTCAACCCTCAATTACTATTGTTGGTGGTGGTGGAAGTGGTGCTACAGCGACTGCCTCTGTCAGAGGTCCTATTAAGTCTATCTCTGTTGATCAGGGTGGTGCTTCCTATACATCCAAACCAACTGTCTCTCTCAGTTCTGGTACTGGTGCTGTTGCTCAAGCAATTGTTAGTAATGGTAGAATTATTTCTATCGCTATTATCTCTGCTGGTAGTGGATATACTACTGCACCAGAAGTAACAATTCAGGGTGATGGTTTTGGTGCTGTTGCTAGAGCAACAATTGACACCGATGGTGAAAATGCTGGTAGAGTTACTGGTATTACTATCATCAACAAAGGCATCAACTATGTTCAAGGAACTACAATCATCAATTTGACTTCTGTTGGTTCTAATGCCACATTTGCAGCAAATGTATTCCAATGGAATTATAACTTACAGAAAACTCAAACACTCGATGCTGCAAAGGGTGGTGTATTTACTGGGTATAACAATCAGTATGGTGGTGAATATGCACACCTCTCCAATCCTCAAAGATTGAGATATATTCTCGGTGATAATCTTTTTGAAAATACTGCAGGTGCTATTTTAGAGCAGGAAGATCAATTAACTCACTCTCCTATTATTGGTTGGGCATTTGATGGCAATCCCATTTATGGACCTTATGCATATTCCGATCCTACGGATCAATCATCTGAAATCGAAAGACTTGATAGTTCTTATAGACTAAAGACTAATTTAGTTGAGGATTCTATTAGCAATCCATATCCTGTTAGAACTGCTGGTCCTCTCCTAACAGAGGAAGCTGCTGGTAATTTTGTAGAAGACTATGAATATGTCTTCGGTCTTGGTGACCTTGACCAATATAATGGTCGTTTCTGTAAGACACCTGATTTCCCTCAGGGCAGATATTGCTATTTTGTAACGATTGACACGACCGAAAATGGTGAACCAGTATTCCCATATGTCTTAGGACCTAGCTTTAACTCTGTTGTTGATTCTTGGAACCTCAACAAAGACGCTGTACAGCAAAATATTCCTACAGGTGTTGTTCGCTATCGCGATCCATATGAAAATGTTGATATTGATGTTGAACGTGCTCCAAATGCATCTACCAATGCTTTAACAACAGAAGATGGTGATATTCTTCTGTTTGATGCTGAGGATGAAAACAGAGATGGTATTATTGATGCAGCAGAACTTGCTGATCCCGATCAACTCTTTGAAGAATCTCCTCTGCAACTCTTTGATTATTTCCCCAAGGTCAGATTTGATTCTAAAGTTGACATTGAAGTTGAAACTACTACCAAGTTTGAAGATGCATCTGTAACTGGGTTTATCATTGAAAATCCTGGTAAATCTTATCAGGTAGACGACATTCTTGTCTTTGACAATAGTGACACAGAAGGATCTGGTGTATCCGCTCGTGTTTCTAAAATTACTGGAGAAACTGCTACATCATATTCATACGAAACTGTTTCTGATAAAAACTATGGCGTACTGACAACTCAAAATCCACATAACATTGTTTCTGGGGATACGGTGTTTGTTAACTATACTCCTGTAATGGACAGTACTAACAAACAGTTCGTTGTCCGTCAATTTAAAGGTATTGAACAAGTTATTATCAATCAAACTGGTTCTGGTTATGATGAAGAAATTCCTCCCACAATTATCATTGATGGTGATGGAGAATCTGGAGAACTTAAGGCAAATGTAACTTCGGTTGGATCTATTGAAGTTGTAGACATCGTAAATTCTGGTTCTGGGTATACGAAGAACCCTAGAGTTATCTTAAGTCATCCTCAGGTCTTCAAGAAATCTGATTATTATGTCTCATTGGTTTCACATGAAAATTATGTGAAAATTAATGATGCTGTTGTTAATGACAACAAAGAACTTTTTGTTTGCGGTAAAACAAAAGAAGAGAATGGAAATGAGGTTGCATTTGTAGCAAAATTCTCCGCTCTTGGTGTTAAAGAATGGGAAAAAACTTTAGAAAGTCAAGATGGTGAAACTTACACAGAATTTACCAATATCGATGTAAATGGCGACAACATTTGGGTTGTTGGACAGAACAAACCAAATTCTGCAATTCTTACTGCATATAATCCAGATGTAATTCTGGCAAAGTATGTTCAGGGATTGGATGGACTTAGTGCAACTTTAAGTTTCCAGAAAGGATACGCAGGTATCTCTGGTTCTAGTCGTTCTGATAATGTTTCTGTAGTCAGAAGATATTCTGATACTCGTTATATTATTGGTGGTTATACTAATACAAATTCTGGTAATCCTTACGATGGTTTCATTGCGTCTATTGACACCACAGGTAATTTTGCAGCGAAGAGAAAAATTGCTTCTGCATCTAAGTCTGAAAAAGTCACTGACTTGATTGTAGTTAATGATACTGTCTATTTTATTATGGAATCCGCTGACACTAGTACTGAAGCTGATACCAGAGTATGTTTTGGTAAAGCGACTATTGGTACAAGTGTAATTACAGTTGAGTGGATTAAGGAACTCAATAATACTCTGTACTCTTTCTTAGATACAAGTCTCGTTAGTGATGAGTTTGATGAATTCTATATTACATCAACTTTGAGACTTAAGTCTGATGATACCACTAAGGATAGTGTATGGGTTGGAAAACTTGATGGTGACGGTGATCTGTTATGGAATTATCGTTATGTCGCACCTACTGGCAATACTGTTACTGCAGCACCCACAAGTGTAATCGACATCTTCGGTGATCTTAATATTGCATATACCAGAGAGGATAACACTACTGGATATAAGACTGTTGATACTCTGAAGATTGGGTATGACGGTAAGATGAAGAAGCAAACCAATAATGAGTTCAATAAGAATAATATTGAAGGCATTACAACTCATACTCTTACTGTTGATAACTCTGGTGATGCATATGCCTTGGGTCAAACTTCTTGGAATAGAAATGAGTTTATTCTGAACTTTACGGGCGGATCTACTACTGACGTAACAGGTCACTATACTCCTGTTTATACTGGCACTAGTGGTGCAATTCAGTATCTTGGTGATGCTGTCTATATGCCTGCATATCAAACTGCAACTCCATCTACTTGGGAAAATTCAAATATTAAGATTACTGCAGCATCTTTAGGAACTAAACTTGCGGATGATTGGACTTGTGAGTTCATGGTCTATAAGAATGGATCTGAATATAACGACTTCAGTCAAACTCAAGTCACATTGATGGCAATTGGTGATGCTACTGTCTCTACAGGTGGTCTTTGGTTGTATTATGATTTGTCTAGTGGCAGACTTGAACTGGTTGTCACAAATAACACAACGTCTATTAACTCTGCAGGTAGTGCTCTACAGTCTACAGCAACAACAATGTTTGCTGATAATAGCTGGCAATTCATTGGTGTTAAGAAATCGGGCAATACTTTTACGGGATATGTAAATGGTATTCAGGTATTTACTGGTACTATTGCAGATACTTCTCTTGGTAATAAAGATCTCTTCTTTGGCAATCTTCCTGGTAGAAATGGCACCTTGGGTGAATTCCGTTCTAACGAACAGTTCCAAGGAACCATGGATAACATCCGTCTTAGAAACAGAGCAGTTACTCCTACAGTTCCTTCTGATGTTGATGCATTACCACCTACAGATACGTTTGCTCTTGCATATGATTGGACTGATGATGCTTGGTTTACTACCAATCTTAACAGATATGACTATATCGACTACAATGGATGGATTCTGAAAACTGATAAGAATTCTGATGCTGCTAGATTGGGCGATAAAGGAGTTCAAACAAATACCAACGTTGGATTTGCTAGAACTGCAGTTACTCCTGTAACTGGAACTACACTCACTATTAATAATACTGGATTTGCTCTTGGTGAAGCTGGTCTGCAAACTCTTGACTTTGATGATGCAACTACAACAATGCAAGAAGATACTGAAACTCTTGCATATACCGCAGATACTTGGAGTTCTAGAACAGCAACTGTTCCTTCTCCTGGATCACAGAAATTAAAAGTTTCTGCAGTTGTTAAAAACAGATACTATATGAAGGTTACGAACACTGTCAAGATTGACAATGTTCAAGAACTTACTATCAACCAGGCATTTAACTTTACCGTTGGTGCTAAGTTGAGATTGAATAATTCTTCAGGTACGTTTGTTAATAGTGGATACATTCTTCGTGTTGATAAACCCAATAGAAAAGTATATGTTGCTGTCAATAACAATGCCTGGTCGGATGATTTAAATACGGGCAATTTACTTACAGAACAGTTTGCTGAGCAAAGTACCTATGGTATTTCGGGTCCTGTTCCTCAGGATACTAATGAAATTGTCAATTATGTATTCAGTCAAATTGATAATACTACGCCTGGAACGTTTGATATTGATCTGAATGATTTTGATGTTGATGGCACAGCAAATTCGGGATCTGGAGATCTCGATAGTTTTGCCAAATTCAAACCATTTGATGCTAGTGTATACAGTGTACAAATTGACGAAATTTCTGGATCTTCTTCGTATATCGTTGGTTCAGTAGTTAATATTGCATCTAATAATATTTCTTATAATGCTGCATATTCTACAGCACAAATCACAGGTCTGACAGGAGTTACTAAGATTACTCTTATTACAACTCTTGATAAAATTCTTCAGTGTACTGCTGTTGCTAATACTGATGAAGTATACATTATTACTGGTAGCAAGCATTATTTAACTGCTGGAGAGAACATTTTTGTTGATGGTAATCCTTCTAGAGAAGTTAATAGTGTAACTTATGACGAATATGACGGATCTTTCGTTGTAGATCGTGTTGTTAGCTCCAGAGAGTTTATTTACAAACTTTCTGCTGTTGCAGTATCTGACCCTGCTACATCTGCAGGAGATGTCAGCATCTTTGCTAAGTCTCCAGTTCTGAAGATGTACTATGGTCATCAGTATCTGTTTGACCTCAGTCACTCTTCAATGGTTGGTGCAAACCTTTCATTCTCTAAAGATAGTCTGAATAAACTTGAGTATTCTTTCAACTCGATTGAAAGAATTGGTACACCTGGTGTTACTGGTGAAGGTCAACCAACACCTACTGTTAAACTCAAAGTCGATAGAGACATTGTTACGAATATCTCTTATTACTTCGATCCTTCTAGAACTGGTGATAGTTCTCCTATTGCATCTGCCAGTTATCTCGATATTGTAGATTCGCCTTATGTTGGTACTTTCACTGTAAGTAGCACTGCTGGTGGAACTATCACTACAGGTGATAATATCATTAAATTCCCTCTGATTAACGAACCTGAGGGCGATGCTACTATTAATAGTGTATCGTATAGTACTTCTTCTAAAAAAGCAGTTGGATCAATTTCGGATGTCCGAATTGTTAACTCTGGTGGTTTCTATTCCAAACTTCCTGTTGTTAGTAGCATTATTTCCTCCAGAAAAATTGAAAGAGTTGATATCAAAGAACCTGGTACTGAATACGCTGTAGGAACATATAATAGTGTACCTATTGGTGGTGATGGTGAAGGTGGTTTAGTTAGTATTACTGTTGCTGATGGAACCGATTCTGAAGGTGTTAGCATTCCTGGTCAAATTCAAGAAGTTGTCGTTACCAGTCCTGGTAAAGGGTATACTACTGCAACTATTGATGTTGAATCTATTGATGGAATTCTGGGTGCAGGTCTGACAGGATCTGGTGCAGAATTAGAAGTTGTTATTCCTCCTTTCGGTAGTGGTGCATCTATCTTCACTAAAGGTGATAAAGTTGGTAAGATTAAGAAACTGAAGAATAATAACTTCGGTTATGATTATCCTCATGACTATACTTTGCGTCCTGAGATTACATTCCCCATCAATGCTCAGTTGACATCTACCAGTATTCTGGACAGCATTACAGTTACGGATCCTGGTTCTGGTTATTCTCAGGCACCTGCTGTGGTCATCACTGGTGGTGGTGGAACTGGAGCAATCGCTGAAGCCTCCATTCGTAATGGTCGTATTGATCAAATCCTCGTTAAAGATCCTGGATCTGGATATTCTTCCGAACCTACTGTTTCTTTGAAGTCTTCGTTTAACTACGTTGTTAACCTTGACTTGGGTCTTTTACAGTTCGCTTTCCCTCATGGCATCCAAAACGGTGCAGAAGTCACTTTGAGTGTAACTGACACTGGTGATGGTGCAGACTTCCCTCTCGCATCTGGTGCTTTAGGTCGATTGAATGGAACTACAACTTATTATGCAATTGCAGGCACCGCAAATTCTCTTGAGACTGATCAGTTAAAACTTGCAATTACTTCTGCAAACGCAGAACTTGGTGATGCAATTACATTTGCTAACGCTGGTACTGGTCGTCAGTCTGTTCTGACAGAATCTTTCGGTGCAACTGCAACTGCAAATGTTATCACTTCAACTTTCTTAGAAGGGGAATTGGTATATCAGGGCGATAGTCTTGCTGCTGCAACTGCAACTGGTTACGTTTCCACTAATAGTGGTTGGCAAGTTGGTCCTAGAATTCTCAAGATTGTTGATTATACTGGCGACTTTGCAAATAATCAAAGAATTACTGGTGTCATTTCTAAGTCTTCTGGTATTATCAGTGATCTTAAGATTGCTAAAGGTGTTCTTGATATCGGTTCGATCACTAAAACAACAGGTCAGTTTATTGATGATGTTGGTAAACCTTCTGAAATCATTCAGAAAATTCAAGACTCTTATTACTATCAAGACTTCTCTTATGCTGTTAAGTCCTCTGTATCGATTGATGACTGGAAAGACATTCTTATTCGTAATGTTCACCCAGCATCCTTTAAGGTCTTTGGTGAACTGAACCTTAATGAATATGGAAATATTCCTAATAAGGAGACGGATTTTGAATTAACCAAGTCTGTTGAACTTGCAAGAGAAGCGATCGTTCCTAATATTCAAAGTTTCTCTCTTGTAGAACCTGTCTATTCCGAATTTAATAATACTGAAGTTCTTTTCCGTCAAAAGAGATTGACATCTTCAGAGAACATTCTTACATCTGTTGTACAGCGTATTGATGATATCTCTAACTTATTTGATGGCGAAAGAACTCAATTCCCTCTACAAGTAGCAGGAAATAATGTTGTTGCGAATGCAAACCAGTTGATGATTATTCTCAACGGTGTTGCTCAAACTCCCAACACTTCTTTTGAGATCCAAGGAGAATCGATTGTCTTCTCCGAACCCCCTCAACCACCCGCTAGCGTAAAGTATGTAAACATTACAATCAGTCAAATTTCGACTGTTCGTATGTCATTTACAAATATCAGTGGCATCTTCCCTCTTGCAGGTGGAACAGTTGTTGGTGTTTCTTCTACTGCAAGACTTACCGTTACTAGTGTTGATGGTGACGATATTCTTGGTTTTGTTACCGAAGGTACATTCATTGCTGGTGAACTTTGTACGGTTGGTGCAACAGGTTTCTCTGCTAACCTCAGCGGAACACCTGCTGCAGTTACCAATCTTGGATTGTTTGCTTTTGGTGAGAAAGTCACAAACTTCACTAATGACACTGCAAAAGTTGAGCAGATCAACCTGGAAAGAGGTCAAGAGACACCCCTCGCAGATCTGCGATATACAATTGGTGCAGCAACCACTAGCATTGAACTTATTTCTGCAACTTCTGCAACAGATGCACCTGTTGCAGACGGAACATTTGTTGCAGGTGATGAATATCAGATTGGATCTGAAATTGTTACTATTAATACTATTACTAATGGTTCTGAATCTACAACAGTAACCGTAACTAGAGCAGTCAACGGAACAGCAGCAACTTCTCACCAAGAAGATACTCCTGTATATGGAACTGAAATTGAAGTTACCAATAACCTTACTCTGAGTAAGACTGCTGGTACTTATCAATCCACTCCTGGATTGTTTGACATTCAACTTGACGACGTTATCATCGGTGCTTCTTCTGGTGTTGTTGCTCGTGTCACATCTACCGCAGTATATACTGATCCTGAAACTAATACTCCTATTGGTCAGGTTAATATTTCTGATGGTTCTTCGTTCTTTGGTCTTCTCTTCAACAGAATTGCTTCCCAGACCTATCCTAACGTAGTTCTGGATGATATTTCACAGTCTACTGTAAGTATTGTTGACTTTACTGATAACTCTACTGCATTTGACCTGAAGTTCCCTGCAAATGAAATTATTAACAACTATGTAATTCCTTATGATAATGCCAGTGGTGATCTACAGGCAGATGAATTTATTCGTAATTATAAGATTGAATATGGTAACAATAGTGGTGATTTCCTTGTCGGTGAAGCGGGCAGAGTTAGAAAACTTACATTCACTGATAGATTTGGTGAAGGGTTCTTCTCAGCAGGTCAAGTTATTAGAACTACTGATACAAAAGCAGAAGTTATTGGATACAATCAAGCAAAGTCTACTCTGTATCTGGGTAAGATTGGCAGAACTCAATCCACAGGTGTAGATTATCATGCAGTCACATTCAATGCTGATGCTCAATTAGATACTGCTCAGAAGAAGTTTGGTACAGCATCCCTGTTACTTGACGGAACTGGTGATTATCTTTCCATCCCAACTTCTACAGAGTTTGGTTTTGGAACGGGTGCATTTACTATTGATTTCTGGATCCGTCCTGCAAATGTCACTGGTGCAAAGGCACTGATTGATTTCAGAACCACTGGAACCGAGACTTCTCCTTATCTGTACCTTGACGGTGCAAATGTCAAGTATTTCAACAATGGAAGTGTAGTTATTACCACTACAACCAACATGGTTGCAGATACCTGGTATCATGTCGCATTGTCTAAAACTGGATCTACTACAAAACTGTTTATTAACGGTACTCAGGAAGGTGGTGACTATTCTGATGGAACTAACTACGGAACTACAAAACCAATCAGAATTGGTCTGACAATCGCATCTTCAGATGGTTTTGCTGGTCATATCGATGAAGTTAGAGTTTCTAACAGTGCTCGTTATACAGCAAACTTCACTGCACCCACTGGTATTCATCAGGGAGATGCAAATACCAAACTTCTTCTCCACCTTGATGGCGCAGACGCTCAAACCTATACGGAAGATTGGTCTGGCACAGAAGGATTTACCAAAGGTGAAGAATTTAATAATGATGCAATTCTGGCAACTTCTAGAGTTACAGGAGCACCTGCTGGATTTGCTGGCAAGACCCACAGATATTATGATGCAGCAGCACTTATTGAGAAAAACAAGGACTTTATTGCGAAAGAAGCAGTTTATCTCTTAACTCAGCAATATCCTAGTTTGACAATTCCTGGTGGTAACGTCAATTGTGAAGATGATATCCGCGATATCCTTGGTGCTATGATCCAAGATATTCGTAATGGATCTAACAGTCACATGTGGGATGCTTCTGCACTCTATGTTGATAGAACTGCTAATCCAGTTACAATCAGTCATGTTGACACTGAAGTAACTGAGACTGTTTGGGCATACGATAAAGTTAAAGAGATGCTCCAGTACATCATTAACAATGTTCTTTGGACAGTCTCTGGTAGTCATGGTTTGACACAAAAGACCGATACCACAATTACAGATTCGAGTTCTTCTTCTCTGACTACTTTCAGTGTCAGCACTGCAACGTATGATCACACTACAGGCGATCTGGTATTGACAATTGGATCTCACTCTCTTACGACTTCTAGTCGCATTGCTTTAGCAGGCGAATCGATTGTATTCACCTGTGCAAGTGATGGTAATGATCGTGAAATTGCATATCCTGACAAGGATTCTGCTTCTTATAATTCAGTTCTTCCAGTCACTGCTGTTGGTGCAACTACAATCACTGTCAATGTTGGTACTCCTCCTACAGACAGCACGGGTTATTCTGCACATACCTTCGTTAGTGCAACTGCTAATGCAGTGACTGAACTTGATTACACTACAGGTGACTGTGCTGATGTATGGACCACTGTGGGTAATCTCATGGATATCTTAACCGATACGCTTGAGCAAGCAGATCTTGCAACTCCTGTAGATCACCTTGCTTCTGTTACTAAGGTTACTCCTGCAGTCGAATTCCTTGGTGCTACGGTTAATGCATATCTGGATACAGTGTTTGATATCACTTATCACAACGCTACCGATGATGTTGCATACACCAATCAAATTGATGAAGACGGTCGTTACAGGTTTAGAGATGCTGCAGGTTTGATCCGTGCAAATCGTGCTGTTATTGTTGATAAAGCGGCAGCAGATATGCTGACGAGATATCCCACTCTGGCACAAACCATGCCTCGTAATGAAAATGGTGGTAGTACTGATGGTACGCTCCGTTGTAAGACTGACCTCGGATTGATTTTAGACGCAATTGCAAATGATATTGAAAGAGATGGTAATGAAGACACCGTAACTGCTGCTAAATTCTATCTTGGTGCAAATGATGTACTGCAACATATTCGTCTGCAAGTTTGGCAGTCTGTTTATGCACACGATCGTCTTGGTTACTATGCAAAACAAGCGGTTACTGGTGATTTAGACAGTACTAATACTGACAACATTATCGTTGGTGATTGGGGTATTACTAATGATGCTGGCGGTTGTGCAAACGTCAAAACTGCAATTGATACGTTAATTACAACAATCAATGATATCATTGCTCCCACAGGTAATGACTTCAATATTGCTGCAGATCGTCTGCACTTTAATGAAGATTATATTGCTGAAGAGATTACTGGTTTGACTACTGCAGAGTTTACATATACTCTGAACAATATTGACTACAGTGCTCTGACTTATCCTGGATCTACTGGTGAGGCAACTTGCCAAAGAGATCTGAAACTTATTCTTAAGAGCATCATCTCTGATCTTCAGACTGGTGGAAATAATAGCACGATTGCTGCCATTGAACTGTATCTCAATGCAAATCTCACTCTTAACCACATTGAGAATGAGTTACTTGCAACTGTTTACTCTATCGAACAACTTAAAGTTGTTGGTGAAAAAGCAGTTAGAAATCTTCTCTATGATCGTTTTGCTACAGTCACTGGTGATCAATATGCTGCACAGCACACTAATGAAACCGCTTATAGAGATAGTGAATCACCAACCGATATCGATGAAGTAGTCTATCGTTTGAGAGATCTGGTTGATATTGCCGTTGGTATTCTGGCACCTGGAAAGGATGAAGCAAGAAGTGCTTCCAAGAACCTCCTTTATAATAAGAACTACTATAGAGACGAAATTCAAAATATCGTCAATGCTCAGTTTGGTACTAATGCTTGGCAGTATACCGACTTCCTTGAAGGTCTGGTAGAAGATGTTGTTCATGATTTGGTTACGACTGATGTAACTGAAGAGGTTTCTGCATACACAATTACCTTGAGTGCTTCTACTGGTACATTTGCAGTTGGTGAAACTGTTACATCTAGTGGTGGTGGTACAGCAACTGTTCTTGAATGGGATGGTGATGATGAAATCCTTTATGTTGGTGCTTTCACGGGCACTGCATGGGTAGCAGCAGACACCCTGACCGCTCCTTCCACAGCAACAGGTACAATCGCTACCAGCGGTGTAAGTTCTGCATATGATTGGTTCACCGAACCCACAAATGTTAAGATCCTCGCTCGCGCAAGAGGAATTACTTCTAATATTTCTGGTCAAATTTCAGGAACCAACCTCTTTACAAACCCAGAGAACTTTGCTGCAAACTGGTTAGTCAATAGTCTTGGTGGTACAGATTCTCTGTTAATTACTGATAATTCTATTGCAGCACCTGACAGCACTGTTACTGCAGAAAAATTCTACGCTGCTAACCTTAATGGTGGTGTTCATGACACATATAGAGATTACTCTCTGACTGCTTTTGAAACGTTTGACTCTGGTTCTGTCACATTCGATAATGGTACAGAAACCTTTGATACTGGTGCTGTTGGTGTTGATGCAACACAAACATACACATATTCAATCTTCTTCAAGTCTGCTGGATCTCAATCTGTAAGATTCCAGTTGCAACTTGATCCTGGTACTGCTGCAGAGCAGAATATCTTCTTTGATCTCAACTTAAATGCTGGAACCACTGGTTCTCTGTTTACACCTCAAGGTGGTATTACGGGTGACGCATATGGTGCTGTTCCTTACGGTGATGGTTGGTATAGAGCATATATCACAACCACATTCTCCTTCGGTTTTAGTACTTTACGCGCAAGAGTTATTGTTAACTCTGCTAATGGTGCTTCTACCTGGACTGGAAATGGTAATACGGGTGCATACTTCTGGGGTCTCAAACTCAATAAAGGTGCTTTAGATCCTTACACTGCTGTCAGTGGTGAAGTATTCTACGCTGATACTGAATTTAATATCAAACAGTTTGCTATCAATCTGCTTGAAGATTACATGGGTCAGGCGCTTGATAACACCCTGACATCACCTTCTACAAATGCTGGTTTCTATAGCTACTATGATTCCACTGCTGCAGGTGACTACACTAAAGCAACTATTCAGAGATCTATCCGTTACGGATTTAATATTATTCGTGAGCAACTTTCTGTTGACACATACTATACTACTATTACTCAAGTTAATGGTATTAGCGTTCCCGCTAAGACATTTGGAACACGCGACGTTCCTGTTGGTATTGCTGGTGGACTTAATAATAGTGATTATATCTATGGTCTTTCTAGTGATCAATACGCAGAACTCGAAAAACTTACTCTCAATGAGGGTCTGATTGTTCAGGTTTATAAGCGTTTTAGAATTGACGGTGACATCACAGATGGTCCTTACACCATGAATGAGAATGTTGCCAAGCAAGGTGCTCCTTCTGTCACTGGTGTTGTTTATGGGTTCTTTGAGGATGAGAACTATAAGTACCTTGATGTTCGTGTTACGGCTGGTCCTTGGGCAGTTACAGACACTATTGTTGGTGCTGAGAACTCAACTTCTGCTCAAATTAGTGCCATTGAAGATCGTCTTCACATTATTGATCTTAAGGGTGGATTTACTGAAGATGTTCCTTTCAAGGGATACACTAGTGGTGAAACTGCAGAACCTACCAACTTCCTTAAAGTTCAGGCTGCTACAACTAACAATACTGGTGGTAAACTCACAGTTGATACTGAGACTTTACTTGGATCCTTTGAATCTACTTCTGTCATCTACCCCGAATCCTCCAGACAGTACATTGATGTTAGTAAGTATGCTGGTCTTGACGTTCGCGTTGGTCAGAGAATTGCATCAGAGGGTTATATCAGACTGGGTATTAGTATCGTAAGTGGTTTGAATGTCTTTACTGAGGGCAATCGTCTTTATAAGGTTGTTAATGGTAATCAAGATGCTAACACTTACGCAGTCATCACTGAAGTGGATCTCGATAATAACTACATTTACATTTCTGAAGTTCAAGGAACTTTACAAAATGGTGATCTAGTTGGTGATTATGGAATTGCAGAATCCTTCCCTGTTGGATATGCATCTATCTCCACAAAAGTTACTACAGCAGGTGCTGCAGCAGCGTTGGTTCAGGATATTAGAACGGTTGGTCTTAATAAGAGACTTTATCTTAGTGATATCCGTGGAACATTTGATGAGAAAGATTCTGTCAAAGGTGCTGATGGATATAGAGCACTCGTCTTGGATAAGGTTGACCTTAAAGCAAGAGTTAAGCGTTCCTTCAAAGGATTTGATGGAACTCAAACTAACTTTAAACTTACCACGGGTACAGGCACACAATATCTTCCTGATCCCGCTGGTCATCTTCTCATCTTCATCAACGGTGTTCTGCAACCTCCTGGTGCGACAAATGCATTTACTGCATTCTCTGATGAAATTCAGTTTACTGAAGCACCCGATCTTGGCGCATCGTTTACAGGTTTCTACGTCGGTAAACTGAGACAACTTGATGATATTTCGTTTGAGTTCGATTCTTTACGTCAATCTTTCAACCTTAAGCGTAATGATGTCTTCTATTCTTTGACTTTGACTGAAGGTGTTCAGTCTAGTGTCATTAGACCAGAAAATAACATCATTGTTTCACTTAACGGTGTTCTGCAAGAACCTGGAGTTGGTTTTGAGATTGTTGGTTCTAGAATTATCTTCTCTGAAATTCCTCGCGTCGGTTCTACATTCGTTGCGTTCTCTTACGTTGGTTCTGAAGCAGACGTTGATGCTGCTGAAGTTGTTCCTCCCGTTGAACCTGGTGACTTCATTGACATTCAGGGTGAGACTTCGGATAGAGAAGTTGCTCTTATTGAATCTTCTAACTCTTTGATTACGTTTGATTATCTTGGATCTGTCTTCGGACAAGATGCTCAAGCAACCGCAAATCTTACTAGCGGATTTATCAAACAAGTAAGAGTTACCGCAGGCGGATCTGGATATTCATCTACACCCACTGTAAGACTTGATTCTATCTCTGGATTTGACGGAAGTGTTCGTGCTCTGGTCGGTGTTGCTGGTGTTGAACTTAGTAATACTGGTACTGGATATCAAAATCCAGTTATCGATGTCGAAACTAGCGTGCCTGATGATTGGACAGCACCTAATCTTGCAGATTATGGTGAGGAACTAGTTGATCCAGAAATCCCATAAATAACTAAAAATTCCTGCGAGTAATGGCTAAACAAACACTCGGTCTTGGAACCGCCGCAAATGATAACACAGGTGATACTCTACGAGTTGGCGGTGACAAGATCAATGATAATTTTAATGAGCTGTATGCAGCGTTAGGAAATGGTAGCACTCTCACTGTAAGTGTTACCAATCCTGCGTCTGGACAGGTTTTGAGGTATAACGGTACTACGTTTTTGCCATCAGATTTTTCTAATCTGACATCAAATTTAGATGTTAACGGTAATACCATTGTTTCTTCAAGCAATGGAAACATTGCCGTTGCTCCTAATGGAACAGGAGATGTATTAATTTCTTCTGGTAGTGTTACAAATACTTTTGATGGTGCTACGGGGGAGATTGATTTTCCTACGAAGATTAAGTATAAGAATGAATTTAGTGCTTTAGGGTCTGCTCCTGCTGCAGCGACCTATCCTGGATATTTCTTCACCGTAGATGGTGATGACAAACCATATGTAAATATCAATATTACTGCAGGTGGTGTTGGTGATACTAGAGCAGCATTACTCACTCAGTATTCTGGTATTGATGATCTTTCTGATGTAGATACAACAACTGCTGCACCTACTAATGATCAGGTTCTGAAGTGGAATGGAACTAATTGGGTTCCTGCTAATGATGCAGCAGGAGCAGGATCTCAGAACCTATTTGCTACTGTTACTGGTGATACTGGAACTACAACAGCAGATAGTGCAACAGATACTTTAACTGTTGCTGGTGGTACTAACATTACTACTGCAGTTTCTGGTGACACATTAACCATTAACTTTGATGGTACATTAACAACAACATTTGCCGCTCTGACAGATACAGATCTTACTGGAGTTACTCAGGGTGATTCTTTATATTGGAACGGAACTGACTGGGTTGTAACTCGTAGTCCTATTACTTGGTGGGAACTAAATGCTAATGGTGCCTCAGATTACACATTTGCAGGTCCTGGTTTCCCATCTGCTGCTAATGATCCCACTCTCTATGTTATGAGAGGAATGACATATGCTTTCGATAATTCTGTTCAAGGTGGAGCACATCCCTTCAGAATTCAAAGCACACAAGGTTTGACAGGAACTCCCTATACTACTGGACAAACTGGCAGTGGTACTTCTGTTCTTTATTGGACAGTTCCTATGGATGCTCCATCCACATTATATTATCAGTGTACAATCCACGCTGCAATGAACGGTACAATCAACGTTGTAAGTTAATAAATGGCAAGAACAGTTCCTGGATCTGGTGCCGTAATCGAACCAATCTTTGATGAGATTTTCGGTGTTCGTGCGGTAAATGTAAAAAACGGGGGATCTGGATACGACCCTGCAGACCCTCCACGTCTAACCGTAGATGGGTGTGGAACCCCAGATGAAGAAGCAATTTTATATCCGATTATCGACAGCGATTCGGGTAAAATCATTCATGTTCGCGTTTTAAGAAGAGGTAGAGGATATGATCCTCTTAGACTTCAGATTGTTCCCGAACAAGAAACTCCTAATGTTATAACATCGTTTGATGTTAATAGAATTTGGCAGACCCATCCTAACTCTCCAACTACGGGATCTTTTCAAACTACAACAGATAGACTTCGTATTGTATCGGATAACCATCCAAAACCTACTTGGACTGAAGCGGAAGCAGCACCTGGTGGTGGACCGTTAGTAGATAGATCATTTGATCAAGTCTTCATTTACCGTGGTGGTAAAGACGTTCCCAATCCTGGTGATCGAGAAGAGCAAAAGAATAAAGTAACTGGTATCCTTGCAAACGGTGCATTACTTCACACTCCTGAGTGGGGAACTACGGGTGGAGCACCTGTAGGATTTTCTATTGATAGTGTGAAGTATGATTATATTAAAAATAATACTGTATATGATACAGTAGACGATAGTAATATTCAGTATCATCAATCTAGTAAGACCATTGATCAATTTGCATTGGATAATGGTGTATTTGATTGGGGTGGATTGCAGCAATATACCTGGAATGTAAAGGTAGAAGTTGGCAATATTATGCTGACAGTTTCCAATGTAGATGAAACACTTGGTAGTGTTGAAGTTGGAAGAATTGTAGATGAAATTAGTGGCGCTGCTAGAGGCGAGATTGCAAAAATTTCTAGAGATGGTAATGGTAATATTACCAGAATTTATTTAAGAAGTGTTTCTACAGGAGCATCTTTTTCGGATGGTGATAGATGTCTTGGATCTAATGGGTTTTCATTTACTATCTCAGAAGATCCTAGATCTCTGAATATCTATTATATTGATTTTGGTCCAGATGCTGCTAAGTTTGGTCCTTTCGTTCCTGGTCAATTTTATTTTGCACCAGAAAACATCAGAGTAAAAAGAAATTATCTTATCATTATTAATCAATCTGATGCAAGCAACGGATCTGGTATTTCTGGACACCCAATCAGATTTAGTACAACTCAAGATGGTCCTCTAAATCAAAATCCTGGAACTCTTTACTACAAGAGTTCAGGCGTATCTGAAGCACCTGCTGCCGACTACGAAAATTCGTATCAACCTTTGTTTATCATGAATGCGGATGAGACTAACCGCATTTACTATCATTGCGCTTATCATAGGCACATGTCTGGATTTGAGGGTGATGAAGGATATATTCTCTTAGATCCAGCAATTGAAACTTACAATAGTCCTAATAATTATTATACTGATAATTTTTATCAGTCTGATCCCAATAATCCAAATACTATTGATAAATCTCGTCATGTTGATGGACACTCCAAAATTCTTGGTATGTCTTATGATGGTTATCCAATTTACGGACCTTGGGGATATAACAGCAGTGGAACTGTAGCGAGAGAAGTTTCTTCTTATAGACTTAGAACAACTGTAGAACTTCCTGGTGCTAGAGGGACGATCGGCGTCAATACCGCAGGAACAGTTACTTATGCTGTAACTCTTTCAAATAATGAATATCAATTTGATGGATCTCGTCCTGCATTTTTAAATCTTGAGAGGGGTAAAACATACATCTTCAATTGTGATGATTCTTCTATGGATAGCAATACTTTGCTATTCTCCACAACATCGGATGGTTGGCATTCTACAGGCGATCCTGCTGATATTGGAACTACTAGTTATGTTTATGGCGATGGCATTTCGTATTACATTGATGGATCTGAAGTAAGTTATACTGCATATCTTTCTGGATTTAGTGCTGCAACTACCAGAGAATTGAGAATAGCGGTTCGTGTAGATGCACCTACTGCCCTTTATGTTTTCTCATACGCTTCTTCTGGAAGAGGTATTAGGTCTGTTCAGGATGGTTATATTCTTGGCGACTTGGTTGAGGATTATATTTATGATCCTACTGCAGGTGTTTTGGATGCAGAATATAACAATGGTCCAATTATTAATGTTGTTGGTGATGGTAGTGATTTCTTCAAGCGTGAAGTTACAACTAACGGTGTAAGGATTATGGGTGCAGGTACTGTTGGTGGTCAAACAGCAGTTCCAGATGCATGGTTAGAAAAAGTTGCTCGTATGGTTGAACTGTTTACAGATGTAAATGGTTCAGGTATTAACGAAACATCCCAAAGAAACTTGATCAAAACATTGAGTGGTGATGTAGGAACTTATCATGCAGGTTTTCCAACCATTCAAAGAGTAGCAAGAGGTTCAGGAGCCGAGTACACTCCAAACTTCCTAACTGACCAAGGTATTATTGATTGGAACTTAACCAACTTGTATGACACC
>BCSF01000090.1_pt1 | contig 39786 bp, 53 predicted proteins | sample 1016431 | NCBI WGS metagenome assembly BCSF01 (sample SAMD00045685;SAMD00045686;SAMD00045687;SAMD00045688;SAMD00045689;SAMD00045690;SAMD00045691;SAMD00045692;SAMD00045684;SAMD00045690;SAMD00045691;SAMD00045692;SAMD00045684;SAMD00045685;SAMD00045686;SAMD00045687;SAMD00045688;SAMD00045689, study... | reverse complement strand
TTTTCAGACAGATCATACAGAGTATTCTTTTGTTCTAATTCAATATAGTTTTCTCTACTTGCATCTACATATATAGTAGTACACCAAGGTTCTAAAGCTTCTATAAGCTGAACATCTTGAGAGTTCTTAACTATAAATCCTATATCGTATTTTGGAGGTATAATAGGTTTCATTAGAGGATCGTGCTTAATAAAATGTCCCCACTTACGAATAAAGTTTCTACCATTACGAGTAGTAGTCTGTATCCATTCATTAGAATTTTTTCCAGCAGCTCCTCCTGCATGTTTATTAAATCTAGAACCTCTAGAAGTAAAATGATATACTAATGCATCCCAAGGTTGTATAAATTTATATCCGTTAAGTTGGAACCTATTAAATAGATCTGAGTCTTCTTTAGATTGCGGTGCAAACAGTTCATCATGTCCTCCTACAGCTAAAAAATCTTCTTTATACATGCACCATGGAGCAAAAATACCCTCAGTAGTCTTATCTTCTTTTAGCTTCTCACTTCCTTCATACCAAGTATCAAAATTAAACTCATCTGTCTCTATTCCGTAGTTACGTAGAATCTTTTCCGGACCGTCTGGATGTAGAGGAGGTTCAACTCTAGTAGCTGATACTACTTTGCCTTTTGTAAGATGTTTAAGAATATTTTTATCTAGATCTTTACAAGCTACCATATCAGAATGAAATGCCATTATGATATCGGTACGAGCCATCTCAATGCCTTTATCAAACATTCCTACTATACCTATACGATCTGGGCCTGGGTTATGGTATGTGATAAGATCTTTGTCGTTTTGTTCTTCTATCCATGCTTGAGTACCATCTGTCGAAGCATCATTTAAAACCAACACTTCATGCTTAGTATCTAAATTACGAATAGATTTATATGCAAGCTGTAAGAACTCTAGATTATTTCTAGAAGGTATAACGAAAGTTATTTTATCGAAAGGATTTACTTCCCCCCATGATTGCTTTCCAGTAACAGAGGGATCTAAGTCAGGAGGAAACTTTACCATACCTTCAGTACCCTCATCATACCAGGGTGCTTCCCAGATATTAAATTCTTTGTTTCTAAAATACTCTTTTACGTTATTAATTGCATTATTTGGAATATTGTTTATTTTACTTTCATGCCACTCTCCGTGAAACTCATTAATGTAGTCCACAGTTCCGTCTTTAATCATCTTATCTAAAACTTCATACTCAGCACCTTCTATATCTAATTTTAATACAATATAATCCTCTTTACTAAAATTATTTTTAATCCATGACGATATATCTATTCCAGGAACTTTGTGAGTTAAAGTGTCCGTATCATCCCATCTAGAGTAAACTGAGTTAGACCAGCTGGCTCCTGTTTTTGGAATATTTAAATTTATTGGTTTATCTTCTACCCAGACAGCATTCCAATTTATCTGTATGTTTTTATTATTGGAATAATAACTCTGTAAAGCGTAAGCTAGATAAGGGACTGCTTCAAAACCAATAATTTGTATATCTTTTCCATACAGTGATTGAGCTTTAATAATAGACTGTCCTTTATGGCAACCAGCATCTATAAAATATTTTTTCATATTAAATACCTAGATCTTTTTTATACTGTTGAATCCATTTAGGTAAGTCCCCTTTTGGTTCCCATCCTAAGATTTCTCTAGCTTTCGTATTATCAGCTAAAGTTTGAAAAGGTTCTAATACTTTAACCCCATAAGTTTTAGTCCCTCCTAGCATATCTGCTACTTCATTTATAGAGTAATTATTACCATTACCAATATTAAATACTTCTCCTTTTAAAGGAGTATCTAAAGTTGCAGCTAGAATATTAGCATCAACAACATCTTGGACGTAAGTAAAATCTCTACGTTGATTTCCATCATTTGTGATCGTTAAGGGTTTTCCTTCTAGCATTTGCTTAGCAAAAATTCCTATAGCTAAACAGTAGGCTCCGTCTAAATTCATTCTTTCACCGTAGATGTTAAAATACCTTAACGAACAAGTATCTAATCCGTATACCTCACTAAATACTTTACAATATTGTTCACCTATCAATTTCTGTAAACCATAAGGAGATAGAGGATTAATAGGATGAGTTTCCGGAGTAGGAAAGGTAGTAGCGTCTCCATAAGCTGAGCTAGAAGCGCTATATACAACTCTTTTTACTTTAGCTTTATAACTTGCATAAAGAAGTTTAAGTGTAGCTGTTACGTTATGTTCGTTAAAGTTAATCGGATCTTTTATAGAAGGTTGTACTCTAGCTAAAGCTGCTAAATGAAATACTACCTCTATTCCTCTTCCTATTAAAAAGTCTTCTTCTAAATCAGTTAAACATTTGTTTATAAATTCTGCTTTAGGATTTATATTATCTAACTTTCCAGTGGAAAGATTATCTATAACAACTACGCTATGTCCTAAATCTATAAGTTTATCGGTTAAGTTCGAACCTATAAACCCTGCTCCTCCTGTTATTAGTACTTTCATAATTTTAAAATTAATTATTTATTTATTAAACTTTTATACACTATTCCAATTAGATTGCATTATCACTCCGATGTAATTTTCTTTTATATTCTGCTCTAACTCTAGACCACTACCTTGTTCAAAGTCCCATTGTTCCTTCCAATGGTATACTTTAAAAAAAGGACCTGTTGGTACTATATCAATGCATTTAGTTGCTAATAAATATTCTCCATACGTTCCTGTTTCTCTAGAATGAATACCAGGATTGTTTTGTTCAATTGCTAAACTAAATGTTTCAAAAGTAAATCCATTAGGTTCTAAATAGTTTTCTTTTAAATGCTTAAGTACCTTAGTAGACCATAAATGAGGATTAGGTCCGTAGTCATATATTTTATTTGATTTTCCGCCAAATATTTTTCTATATGCTCTCATACATTTACTATATTGATTATTTTGATAGCTACCTCCTTTTAATACTTTCTGCATTTCAGCAAGGTATTTATTTTCATAGATTTGAGTATAGGGTACATCCTCGTAAGCTATGAAATCTTTAAGGTAAAAATCTCTTATAAAAAAACCATCTGAATCTATAATTAAAATATTCTTCGAGGGTATTTTAGTATAGGCATTTAGTTTCATAGGAGTTTGAGATTTCCAACCTATAAAAGGAGTTTTTACTTTGTATATCTCTTCATCAGGTATATAGTTATATCCTTCAGTTCCTATTATTTTTTCTAATAATTTTTTTTCGGCATAGGGTGCAGATATAAAAAATGGAATTTTATCTCTATTAAATTTATTTATAGAGTCAAATAATTTTTTAAGTCTTTTAAAATCTCTACTAAAAGTTTTACAGTATATAGCTAATGTATGCATATGCTCTTTTTATGTATCTAGTAATTTAGTAAGTTTTTTTTCCATATCCAACTTAAATACTTCTTCCGAATGAAATTTATAATATAGTTCTTTAGTTGTTTTTGAGCACTCTTCGTAAAACTCCTTATCTGTTTTAAGACGTTCTATTAATTTTTTAGCTGTACGTATGTCTCCTTGTCTAACAGATAGTTGAGGATGTAAATTATACTGCGTATCTAGATCATTATATGCTATGCAGGGTATACCTAAATAGGAACAATTCATATTAAAAGTTCCTGCTCCTGTTGTCGGCATTAAATGAATTCCATACTTAAAAGTGGAAAGTATTTTAATCCATTCAACCCAGTTAACATACGGTAAATAATTTATATCTTCTATTTGTTCTTCACCTTCTATTTTTCTACCCATAGAAGGTGCCCATATAGGTATATTTAATTCTCTAGCACATATGTAAGAATCAAACCCACCGTACCATCTACAGAAATTACCTCCTACTATTACTTTATCTTCTTTAGGATGCTCAGAAAAATCTTTAATAGAGTCAGTTACCATAAGACTAGGAATATCTTTAATCCACATATCATTAGAGAGTAATCCTTTAAAGTACTTTATATCTGTTTTATTTTCAACTAATAACCCATCTACATTAGCAAGAACATTGTAATGCCAAAATTGATGCTGTAAAGGCATATCTTGAAATATCCAATGAGGACCTTCCTGCATCCATAATACCTTTCTAGCAATTTTTTTTGCCTTACTAACTACATCGGTATGAAATATCTGTTCTCTAAAAGAAGATGTTTTACCAACAAGTAAAACTGCAATGTCATAATAAGTAGTTACTTCTTCTATTTTTAACATAGGATAATGAACAGCATTAAGAGCACACATCTGTGCGAACTCAACTCTCATGTTTTGATGATTACGAGGTACTGTTCCTTGAAACCCCATCTCTGAAAAAAAAGCTACTTTCATATATAATGTGTTAGCAGTTCTTTAAGTTTAAAATAATCAATCTGTTGTATAAACATTTTACCTGGGCTTTTAGATAAAATACAAGTTAGTTTATCAGTAGAAGTATTTTTCTTATCTTGTTTTAAATACCTAATAAAGTTATCTAAGTCTGGTAATACTGTGTTAGTATAAAATGCTTTTAACGTATGTTTAATAGAATGGTATAGATCTTCATTCATATACCCTAATTTGTAAGATAAAAAATTTGCTATGTCCATTCCTTTACTAACAGCTATGCCATGCGGATATTTATAATCTGTTGCGCCTTCTATTGCATGACCGAAAGTATGTCCATAATTAAGTAAAAGTCTTTTACCTTTATCGAATTCATCAGTTTCTATAAAGTCTTTTTTTATTTCTAAACACCTTTTAATTAATACTTCTAAATTATCTAAATTTTGTTTAAAGAAATTAAAATCTTCTTCACCCGATACTAAATAAAAATGTAACATTTCTCCTAAACCAGATGTAATGTCATTGTTATGTAATGATTTAGTAAAGTTAGTATCTATATAAATTTGATTAGGAGGATTATATAAACCTAATCTGTTTTTTATACAATTATGATTTATCGATGCTTTACCTCCTATGCAACTATCGCCTTGAGCTAGAAGTGTTGTAGGAAAAAATACCCACTCTACTCCTCTAAATAAAATAGCACTAATAAAAGTAACTATATCTTGAGTTATTCCTCCTCCTACTGCTATAATTTTGTTTGTTTTATTAAATTTATTGGGTATCTGCTCAATGATACTACCAAGATGGTTATACTCTTTACTATTTTCGTTTATGTCTAATTTAAAATAGTTTATACCTCTAGGTAAATTATAAGACAAATTTTTATCTATAAAAACTATATCTCCTTTTTTGTATACTTCACACAACTTAGAGTTAAAATCTTTGATAAATTCAACTGAATAAGTTTTAAGAGCTGATTTTATTTTCATTTAATCGTTATAGTATTAATAAACCCTCCGTCTACAATAACGTCTTGACCTGTGATAAAATTATTAAAATTGCTAGCTAAAAATAGGACAGTATTTGAAATATCTTTTACACTACCTAACTTTTTTAAAGGAACTTGATCTATATGTTTCTGTAGCTCTTCTTTAGAGAGCATAGTAGTTGTCATCTCAGTCAAAGTAAATCCAGGTGAAACTGAATTGCATAGTATGTTATGCTCTGCTAATTCAGCAGCAATTACTTTTGTAAATCCTATAAGCCCAGCTTTAGATGTACTATATGCACTTCTACCGTCACGTACCCTATTCCCTGCTATCGAGGCAATATTAACTATTTTACCTTCATTCTGGTTTTTCATTTTCTTAGATACTTCTTTTGTAATAAAAAAAGGAGCTTTTACATTAACATGCATTAGTTCATCAAACTTACTTTCTTCTAAAACATCTATATATTGATTAAAGTTAATACCTGCATTATTAACAAGTATGTCTACTCTATCCAATGTGGATATAAAGCTACCTAACTCTTTAAGGCCGTCTTTACTTGATAAGTCGTATTGTTTAGAACCTATACTGTGTACTACTGCTCCTAATTTTTCGAAGTCAGAGACTATCTGTTTGCCTATACCTCTAGTACCACCGGTAACTAAAACTACTTTATTATCAAACTTTATTTCCATTTTACTCTGTAAGAGGGTTTCGTTTTAAAGGTTGAGAGGTTCCTTTTCTTATTACTTCGTCTTTGATAGAAGGGCATTCAGCTCCACAAGCATGAATCAAATCATAAAAGAGTATCAAAGTTAAAACTTCGACAGTATGAAAATATTTACAATCTAATACTATCTGATTAACCGTATCAGAAAGAACTCCTCTGTCTTGTCCGGAAATCATTGCTGTTTTGTATCCGTTTTTTTCAGCCCAGTGGTTACACGAAACTACATTTTTAGAACCACCTGAGCATGAAAGAGATATAATCATAGCATCTTTCTTCATTTTACCTGTTTGTTTAGCAAGTTCTAACCATCTTAAAAATAAATTATTATAACCGTAATCATTAGCTATACTGGTCATTAAGCATTGACTTTCTAAAGTGCTAATATGTTTTTCTATCCCTGCTTTGGCGAATAGTCTTGTACAATCGTCTGCTGCATGATTACCAACTGCCCATAAGCCTCCGTTAGCCACAATGTAAATATCACTACTACTATTAAAGTCTCTTACAAACTGTTTCCATTGTCTGGTTTTCAGAGTTTTTTCAAATTTTTCTTCTATATTTTCAAAATCAATATTTGCCATATTTTTAGTTTATTTTAATAATATAAGAAATTTTTCATTCTTATCCAACTTAATTAACATATACGTGAGCCATTTCTCTACTACCACATGCTAACCTTATTCCTGGTTCATTACTAACACACCTGATAATATGTGTGGTACATTTAGGTAAAAATACTAATTGGCCTGGACCGGCTTTTATTATTTCATCTGGTAAGTCATTCGTATTCGACTCAGGATACCATAAAGAGTATTCGAACTCTCCTCTAAAGATAACCCACCATTCATCTTTCGTAGGATGAAAATGTTTTCTACATCCTTTGCCTTTACTTTGTCTAATAAAAGCTACTTGATCATTATCAGTAAACACAACAGGGTAACACCAATCCTTGCTAGTCCCTAATTGTTTTTCGATTTCAATTAAATCTGTTTTAGTTTTATTATGCCCTTGTACTTTATCTTGAGGAATTGGAGAACCGTCTAATGATATCAAGTCTACTAAATCTGATTCTATAGAGGTAATGTTAGTTTGATAATAAAACTTACCGGTTGATTCTTTTCTCTTCTTATGATTTAAACATGCCTCTGCTATAAAAAGATCTTCATATGTATCTACATCTATGGCTTCTATTTTATTAAGAGGAAAAAAACCAGAATTACCGCAGAATGTAGGACCAGTTTCATACTCTCTTATAAAAGTATCTTTCTTCCATCCCGCTAATGCCCAGCTAATGGATTGAACAGGAGATAAAGATTGAGTTTCTTGTTTTTTACTTTTATCAAAATTTACTGGTATACCGTTAACAAAACTTTCAGAATAGGTACTTTCAGTAGTTACTAAAGAATCCATTCCATGTAAAGTTTCAACAAATGTCTTTATAGTTTTTCCTTCGATTAATGGTGAAGTAGTATGTACTTGAACTAAAAAATCACATTCGATATTAGATATAAAGTCCATTAAAAAATGATCATGAATGGTACACCTTTCACCTTTACATTTCTTAGAAGAGTTAGACATTTTACATTCTGAACCTCCGCATATACTTTTTCTTTTGTAAAATTTTACTCCGAGTTGTTCAGCTATATTTTCAAATATAGAATGTTCCGAATTAATATATATTTCATCAAAAACTTTGGATTCCTTGCATGCTTTAACTACATAATGTACCATAGGGAATCCATCAACCAACACTAAGTTTTTGTCTGGTATTCTTTTGCTCCCTAATGCTATTGGAATGACTGCAATATTTTTCATCAGCTTAATACTTAACCTTATATACTAAATCTATAATCTCTTTATCCATTGAAAAATTATCTATGTTGTCATGTATAAGTTTAGTAAGATGAATTTGCGGAATAGCTTTATGTCCAGCAACATTAAATCCTCTATGTTTCCTTTCGAATCCAGGTTCTGAATATTTGTTATAATATCCGTCTAATAAAAAAGTAACTCCGGATAAATGTAAAGATTTGTAGTCGTAATTAATTAAATCGAAAATAGCACTTTGAGCAACATTAGGTCTTGTCTCAAGAGCTCGATGTATATTAAGGAAATAAATTAAATCTGAAGAGTAATGAAAGTTTATACGGTCTTGGTTTTGTTCTTCAAACTTTAAGATATCATAATGAAAATAATCTAAATTTCTAGGAAATTGAGATACTAACCATTCTACTCCGTAGTCTAACATTTCTGTTATAGCGTAAGGTCCTCCATTATTATGATGTTCCATCATACAGTGCCATCTAACATTTGTTTTACTTCCGTAATCTTTTTGAATATCTTTAGGTATATTCCATCCTCTATTCAATCTTATTACAATATCATGAGAATCTATAAACTCTCCTCTACCTTTGCCCTGTAAGTATGGGGAAGGACCTACTATAATAATTGATTTCCCTTTAACATAGTCGTTAAATCTTTTGGAAATACGGACTTCATTTCTGTAAAGTTGAAATGTATCCCATGTAAGGTCGGTTCTTTCTCCTGTTCTATCAGGTTCCTGTACGTTGAAATCTAAATATTTTATCATAATTTATGTATTAAAATATTCCCAATCTTTATAACTTAGTATTTTTTTATTATTAAAAATACGTGTAAGATTATCTTTATTTAATTTTCTTATTGAATGATACTTTTTATTATTCTCTCTAGGATTATAATGGTCTTTAATATCACCTGCAACATACTTACGCTTTAATGGGTGAGCTCTATTATGTACTTTAAGTATATTTTTCACAACAAATTGTCTATAGTTATTGCCTAAAACTGTTAAACAGCTATACATGAATGCAGTATCTTCAGCAGCTAACCCAAAAAACCCCGGTGGTATATTTGCTCCAGCTTTTATAAGATTACTAGATAAAACTAAACAAGAGCCATCAAATTTAGGCTTATCAATCATTCTTATATCTAGATCTTCTACTTTATTATTAATAGAATTCATTTCTTTTAAAGACATTGTATAGCGTATACTGTGTGGGGATTGAGTAGCTTTTTCGGGTTCGTCTCCTATACCGTAGTAAGGAAGTTCAGTAAAGTCATTATGCTCTAAAATTTTCCACGATTCATCCCACATTTTTCTCGTAGCAAAGGTAACAACGTAGTTAAATATATTTTGTTGTTCTGCAGCTGTTGCTAAATAATCCAATATTTCAAAAGTCTGGAAAGGAATAAGACAATCTGATTCTCCCCAGATTACATAGTCATGATCTTGACACCCGAAGTAATTTAAATCTCTTCTATAATCTACCATTGTCTTGGGTAGTGTACCGTCATATATACTTATATTATATTCGCAGCCAATTTTTTTGATAGGATCTACAATAGTATAAAATCTCTCTGTTAATTTTTCTTTACTGATAGCTTCTGTATCAATCTCTTCAAATACCTCTGATAGATTGAATTCTAAATCGATAGTAATATTCTTACGATTCTTAACCGGTTTAATTGCTTGAATAATACTTTCTATAAATTCACCAACCATCTCAATTTCGTAAAACATGATATGGGTTCCTATAATATACTTTTTGCTTAGTATCATAACTCTACTCTAGGTATTAAATTAGAAGCAGGATTGTTACTGTAAGGGTCAACTATATTTAGTTCTACATCTTTTGATTTCATCCAACTATAAAATTGTCCGGTACTTTCAATTACTGAAACTATTTCTCTTTTAGTTACACGGGTACGAGTCTTTTCATAAGATAGCCCTTTAAAAAAGTGATCTTGTTCCATTCCTTTATTTTCTTCTTTATATTTTTCTATTGCACTTCCAAAAAGATCCCAGCCTATAGTCACAACTTTACTACACCCTAAAAACATAGCAAGTGGTATAGCAAGTTCGTACATCATTCCCGGACCCCAAGGCCTAGAAAACGAAGTATCGAGGGAAAGTCTGTCAAACTCTCTCTGAATAGCTATAGAGTTATCTAAATTAGCAGTTCCGTCTCCCAGTTTGTAAGTATCTAAAATATAATCACATCTTGCTCCACTTTGAATGATTTGATGAGGTTGCATATTATCCCAAACAGTCCAACCTGTTATGGTAGAAGGGTTAGAGTAATTGTAAGAATTTAAGTTACAGAAGTTTAAAAGATGAAAATCTACATGATCTGGAACTGTATTGTAAGTTTGCTTTATAGATATAACTAATTTGTCTTTAAGAAACTCATTAAGGAACTTTTTAGAATAAAAGCCAAAAGAAGGGCCAGAAGCTAAAACATATGCTGTTTTTCCTTTACTAGAATCTTTAAGGTGTTTAACTCTACTATATGATTCATCATAAAGACTTAAAATCTCCTTACGTAGTTTATCTGTATGTTTAAGCATTATATTGTTGTTTAAATAAAAATTCTGCAAATTCAAAGTCTAAACTAGTATCTATATCAATAGATTCAGTCTGACTTACTTTATAAAAATATGGATTACTACAAATAAAATTTCTACTTTTTAACATTGCTTCTCTGTTTACTAGTATAAGACCGAAAGTAGGTGCAAAATAATCAGGCAAGTCCTGTGAATTAGGAGCATAATCTAAGCTGTAGTTAACTGTGTTATCCTTATACCAAATAAATTCTTTTATATCTTTTACTGACATTAGACTATGTGAATTACTGTTAAAGTATATATCTATACCTTCTTTAAAGGTCTCTAACTTTATCAAAGGAGCAGTTACTTGAGCTATTAAAATATTCTCAGCTTCAGTTACTTTAGCTAAATATTCATGGTACTCACTATTAGTACATTCTGAGCTTGCATAATAAGGTTCCCTTCTAAAATAATTAATTCCGTACTGCTGAGCAATTTCTATAGCATTTTCACTATCAGTATTGATAATAATGTCATCAACAGGTAGTTGTTTTACTATCTCAATTTTATGCTCTAGTAAGGATTTACCTGCAAACGATCTAAAATTTTTATTTTTTACTCTTTGAGATCCTTGACGTACCGGAATAACTGCTGTAAGTTTTTTCATGCTAGATACTGTTTAAAAATTCTTTAACTCCGTCTTTAAGACTTACTTTAGGTCTCCAACCTAATTTGCTAAGCTTATCTGTGCTGCTTGTTATATAGGTTTGATCTCCTTCATAACCTTCCTCTTCTACTATTTGCACTTCTTTTTTAAGATGTTTTGATATTTCTTCTATAATTAGTTGAGGGGTAATAAGTTCGTTATTAGAAACATTATATATTTCATTATCAGTATTTTCTTGCAATCCTAATATTAACGCTCTTACGACATCATCTACGTGTACCAGTTCTCTTACCCTATCTTGTTTTCCTGTAATCTTTACTGAGTTACTTTTAAGGATTTGGTTTAGATATATACTTAAAATACCTTGATGAGAATTATCTAGATCTTGACCTGATCCATAAGTAGCAAATAATCTAAAGACAGTATAAGGTATGTTGTTATGTTCATAAAGTAGTTTAGCTTGTAATTCTCCAGCATACTTACTTACACCATAAAAAGATATGGGATTAGGGTTTGTATTGTACTCTTGAGCTTTTATAGCATTGCCGTATACAGCCATCGAACTAATGTAAATAAATTTTTTTACTTTTAATTTTTTAGCTAAAGATACCATATTAGCTGTTCCAACAGTATTCCACCTAGCATCAACATAAGGGTCTACTAAACTTAAATAGCCTCCTGATTGAGCTGCTAAATGAAAGATGTAGTCTATCTCTAGGTTAGGAAAATTATTAACAAAATTTTTAGAACTGATATCATAAACTAACGCATTACTATCTAAGTCATTATCTTTGTCTAGGCATATAATATTAAAGTTACTATTACGTAACTCTTTAACTAATTTTTTAGCAATAAACCCTGATGTTCCGGTAACTAATATATTCATTTATCTTCTTAATTCTAAATTAGAAACTCTCTTAATGTCATTATTAGCCAAAAAAGAAAGATTACTACTCTTAGCTTTTAGCCATTCAATTTCGAATCTTAGCATTTTAGTTAAATTATTATGGTAATTTTGCAAGAAAGAATTAGAGAGTTTTACTTTAACATTTCTAGTTTCTATATAATCTAATAAATTATCTTTATATAGTTTCTCTACAAACTCTAAACTACTGTTGTTTATATTACCCCCCATTAAAGTAATTAAATTTCTCTGTTTTGCTAACATGAAAACTTTTTTAACCTTTTCAAAAACTCTTTCTGAGTCTGTTTCTTTTTTCGTTAAACCGTAAGAATTTACGAAATCTGATCTTCCTAATACTACACCGGTAAGATGTTTTGCATCAGAATGGTTTAAAATGTTTTCTATATTTTCGTAAGCTTGTTTGCTTTCAATATTAATATAAAGTTTATCAAATGCAAACTTATTAATATAGGTTGAATTGATAAATTTATGCAAAGCATAAGAAGATTCAATCATAGGAGCTACACACCCCTCTACACCTAAATTATTTGCAATCCTCATATCACTTATAGCTTCTGCTCCTCCTACTTTTACAGTAACTGAGTAATTATGTTTATGAGCACAGGAAGTAATAAAGCAGGCTTGATCTAAGGTAAGCCCTTCGTCTTCTAGAGATATTTTTAATCCGCATTCTAAGTTTTGTAAATATTGAAACACTATGTCACTTTTTTTAGTACTGAAGACCAGTCGGTAAATCTAATTGCTTTGTCGTCTATGTAGTAAGAGGCATTAATTTTATCATAAGTAATATCCTTAATAAATGAATTCAAATTATACTTTTCTAACCACTCCCAAATTAATTCAATACCTGTCTTTCCGTCTATTAACGGTCTCTTTGGATTTGCTTTACAAGTATATATAACAATTGAATATTGTTGAGATAGTGTTTTCAACGCTTGATAACTTCCTTCAATAGGAGTACCGTATATAGTACCGTCATGAAACCCTAGCTCGCTAGAGTGTATAACTCCGTCAAAGTCTACAGCTAAAATACTATCTTCACTTCGATCAACTAATTTTGAAAAATTTTCTAACTCTCTATTCATAAAGTATCGTAATAAGCGTTTTGTTTTTCTTGTCGTTTAATATCTTTAGGATGATATAAAGCTAGCAAATCTAGATCAGGTAAAGGAGCATATGACTTAAAACCTTCTAATCTTTCATGAACTTTATTAACCCATTTAATCTCAGGCTTGTTCTTCCATATACGCCATTGGTAGTCCGGCCAGTTAACCCAACCTGACTGACTAACTTTCCATCCCCATCTTTGTATATGATCTTCTGTGAGACCTTCTACAGTATTAACTCTAGGAACTAAATAAACATCGTTATCAGGGTTACCTTCTAGTATTTCTGGAAGCTTTTCAATTAAAGTTTCATGAGGATATTCATCAGCGTCTATTTGAAAAATATAATCACCTGTGCAATATTCGGTTAACTTATTTTTCCAATCAGCAAAATGACCTTCAAAGAATCCTCTCCATACTTGAAAGTTAGGAAGTTTGTTAAGTTTAGTAAGCATGTTGATTACTTCCTCATCGCCATTCTTTTGGTCATAGAGAACAACTATTTCATCTTGCTTACGTTTGTTAGCAAGCAAAAAGTCTACTAAACGTTTTACTTCTAACTTTTCATTACAGACTGTTATTGCATAACTTATTTTCATATTATTAATATACGAAAATTATTTTAATTAACTGAAAAGAATCCTATAGTTTCTAAAGCATCCATAAAATCTTTTTGTTTAAAATGCTTTACGTTCTTCATATCCATCTTATGTGTCTGATCTTCAGATACTTTTTTATCTCCTTCTTGTAAAGGAATAGCATTAACTGCTGCCCATTTCCAATCCTTTTTATCTGTACCGTCTACAAAAACCATTCCTTTTGCCGGTAGTGTTATTGTAGCAGGTAGCCAGACTCTTTTATCGCTATCTTCAAACATTATATCTTTATACAACTCTGGTGAGGTTTCTACAGCATTCTTTACTACCTCTCCGTCTTTTGACATTAAAGTTGAAGTTGTAAAACCACACCCCATACACATCCAAGTTGTAGTATTTTCATCTACGTTCTGTTCATAGCAAGCATTACCGCCACATCGTTTACAGTCTACTAACTTATCCATTAATCTAATTTTTTAAGTTTAGGTAAAGTAATTTTAGGAGTAGAATCTTCTCCTACCTTCTTAAGTTTAGGGAGATTAAGCTTTGGTAAAGATAGTTCTACCTGCTTAGGAAAGTCAGGTACATACTGTACCATAAGGTTACTTAGCGTCTCTACCATCTTATCATAACTAAATGTCCTCTTAACATATGAAGATTGTTTCTTTGCCAATCCTGAGTATCTCTTGTAGTGTTTCTGAACTTCTTTATAAGCTCTAGCTACATCTATATCATCAGGTTTAAACCAGCTAGCTTCTTCTAAGATTAGATTCTTTACTGCAGCTGATTTATGTACTTTCTCTAGCGTTCCGGTTACGTATCTAACATTCTCATCTTTAAGAAAGTCTGTATGACCAGACCAGTTAGAAGCTATGATAGGTTTACCTATTGTACTAAATTCTAAAAACGGTCTACCAAATCCTTCTCCTTTTGTTAGAGATACAAATGCTTTTACTTTTGGATGATTATATAACTCATTTACTTCAGCATCATTTACCTCTCCATGAATTAAATAAATGTTAGGTAAACTTCCTTTAACTGTCTTTCTAACTGCATCTATCTTATCTAGCATTCTTTCTCTATCCATAATAGAGGTAGTTGAAGTATGACTCTTTAAAATTAAAGCCGGACGATTCATTTTGTTTTTAAACGTCTCTAAAAAGGTTTTAATAGTATAGCCAATATTCTTTCTATCTTCTCCTAAATCACCTTGCATCCAATGACCCATAAGTAAGTAACAGAAGTTTTCCGGAATAGTATCTAAGTACTCTGACAGTTTAGTTCTTTCATCAGACTTAATATTATAGTATTTATCTAATCTTATTCCTTCAAACAGTACTTCTACCTTTGTATTCAACTGAAGCATCTGTTTGTTGTTAGGATTATTTTTATCAGCCATTTCAAACTTAGAGTTCTCTAAAACATCTTTAGCATGATTTGAAGATACAAATATTACATCCATATTATTTCCTCCTTGAATCCAGGAAGGATCACAAACGCTAGTTTCTATACCTGCGGTAACTCCTATATTAAACTTACCTACCTTTTGGAACTCGTTAGGTATAGTAATCTGAATCCAAATATCAGGACGTTGTTCTAATTTATAGATAAGTCTGGAATGTAAATCATCCTCGCCATGATCTTTTAAATAACCAAATCGAGTATTACCCCATCTTTGAGATAGAATTTTAACATCATACTTATCTAAATCAATTAATCCTTGAACGAAATCTCTTGCTCTTCCTCCGTACCCGCTATAAGTATCAGCAGGACATGAAACTACAACTGTTGGTTTACTCATCTTAGTACCCTGTTATTTTATGTGTTACTATATTTCTTGGACGTTCTTTGATTGTAAAGAACTCATACGCTTGTCTAGGAACAAAGCTATCAAAACCTCGATCTAATATCTCTATAACTGAGTTAGACATATGCTCGGCTGTAAACTTAGCTTCATCTCCTGTAGCCCATTTACGTCCTTCATCTCCTCTACGTTCTCTTTCTTCTTTACCGTGGTTGTATACTTTGAGTAAAGCTTGTGCTGCATCTTCAGCAGAGCATCTATCATCAAAGATGTAAGGTGTAGGAGGTGATCCTTGTACTGATATGTTAGAAGGAAAGACTGGTTCAGCCCATTCACCACATTCGGTATATGTCTTTCTATGATTGGAAGGAAAGTCTTCGTCAAAATCAATCCACTCTCCTTTTTCATTTACAAATCTCATTTGGTCTTGCATACCACCTGTAACGTTTGCTGATATCATTGTGCCTGTTAAAAGAGATTCAGTTAATGCTAATCCCCATCCTTCATTAGAAGATAGCTGGATAGTTACATCTGATATATTATATAGAAGGTTAAGCTGTGCTGTCTCTAATCTATCTGTTGAAAAGTATACGTTTACATATTCCGGATCACAGAAAGCTTCTCTTACTTTATATAAATCAGTTCCGTTAGGATCGACAGCTGTTGTATGTAAAATAAAAGCACACTTCTTAGCTTTTTCTTTTCCTATCAAATCACAAAACTGTCTAAAGGCTAGAATTGAATCGGCAGTACTCTTACGTCTAATATTACGAGAGTTATAAAATACTACAAAATCATATTCACTATCCTTTAATACTTTCTTTTTAAACTCTAAAAGCTTGTCATAGTCTTCATGGTCGGACTTAATAGGAAAAAAGTGATTAGTATTTATGCCATGAGGTACATACTCTATAATTTTATCTTTAACTTTATCTCCTAATACTAATTTGTTAATATTTTTAGTCTGTTTAGAAATAGCCATTAGTACATCACATGAATCGTAATAATCTCTATTGTAAAGAGGAGCAGGATAATCGTCCCAGATATTCAAATAAAATATAGGCATCTTACTTCTTATCTCTCTCTCCATTTCAAACAACCAAGTCCAATATCTTGGATCAGTAAAGATTAAAATAGCATCAGGTTTCTCCATTCGAATCAGCTCTCTTACTATCTTAGCATCTCCGTATCCATTGTTAGGAATAACTTTAACATAAGCATCATCGATGTTTGTTTGTTTGTTAACCTCTTCTGAGAGATCTAACATTTGTCCTTTCTGAGGATGGTTAATAGCTCCTCCAAGGTTAACCCAATTGAAGTGATGAGCTGTTCCTAAAACTATTTCTTTACCCATCGTACCGATACCGGAATGCATCCGAATATCATCACACAGTAACAAGATCTTTTTTCTGTCCTCTTGCTTTAAATAACGAAACTTATCTTTCATGTAACTATTTTAACTTAATTGTGTTTTGCTTGTGTATACGTTGCTTGAATCCTTTATCAGTAAGATACAAAAAAATTGCACGGGAGGCAAGTTTTTGAAAGGAAAAATTATCATGCATGCACTGTAACTTAAACTCTTGGAAGAGATCGGCATCTATACGAACCGATGTGAGTTTTCTATCTTTATTTGACATAACTTTTTTTTACTAATATATATGTATATATAAATAGGCTAAGATTACAAAACAGCATCAGGGCATATTCGTAATTCTTTAAACGCACAAAACCTACAGCTATCTTTGGAAGGAGATGTAGGATACTCTTTTTCTATATACTGTCCATCTGGACTTACAGCTTCTTTAACAAAGTGTTGCATTAGCTCTACTGCCTGTTTTACTTTTCTAGGACCGTCTGCTGGTCTAAACTGTTGAACTCTTCTTTGCATAGAAGCATACTCAGCATTTTTAGGAACCCTTCTTTTAACTATAAAGTACTCTACGTTAATCTTTTCTATAGGAATATCAAACTGCTTACTAAAGAACTGTTTATATAAAAGTATCTGAGATATTCTTTTGCTATCTTTTTTAGCTAAAGAGTTCCATCCTGAGGTAGAAGTTTTAATATCCATTATTGTCCAGGTATCGTCTCTTTCATCATAAAAGATCAGATCAACAAACCCTTTAAACATAACGCCAGGGCGTAACTCCTGGTATAAGAGCGTCTCTACCCCAGCCAAATGTACTCCCTTAGTACCAAAGTAGCCTGCTCTTTTCTTTTTAAGAAACTTAAGAATATGTTTACCGTCTAGCCAGAACATATTCATTTCTTCGGCACTTGAAAAGTTCTCATGACTATTCATAGCACGTTGTACTTTATAAGCTTTTAACATATTATTATATAGTAAAGCCTCTAAATCCATTTCGTTAGCTGTTTTTACCTTATCGTGGTATAAAGTTTCTAACCAAGTCTGAATAGTTTCGTGCATTGCTGTTCCGAATACAGCATGAATAGAAGATTGATACGGAGCTAAATTCTTTACATAGGTAAGGTGCCATTGTTTCTGACAATTAGCAAATGTAGACAACTGAGAGTAAGATATATGTTTATTACTCTTAGGTGATTGTTTAAGTTTACTTTCCCAAACTTCCTTTACTAAAGGGTTTGCTTTCTTCTTAACCCTACCGGGGTAAATCTTTTTTGCTGGCATCTAATCGTTTTTCCACATACCTCTCTTAACTAACTGAGCAATAATACCATAGTTTGTTACATCTTGAAAAGTATCTATTAATGATTCGTTTTGAGCTTTACGGCCTGATATGATCATATTCTTCCATCTATTAATCTTATCTGAAAGTCTATACCAAAGACCGGTCATTGCAAACTCTACTTCGTCTGAGTTTTCTAGATTAGTACCAGCACTTACATTATGCATTCCATAGTCTAAATGCTTTCTAGCAAATAACTCAAACTGTTCATCTACTATAGATTGATAGCCGTTATAGATTGTTGGGTATTCTTTTTTAAGTATCTCTCTTGCTGAAGGAGGATGTTTAGCGTTCATTATCTCTCTATCACTCATGCTATAGAAGTATTTTCATTTATAAGCTCTTTTGTAGAAGAATTAAAATATTTACTTAGTGCTTCTAATCTATCATCGGCATCTACTAATACCTGTAATGCTTCTTCAGCGTTCTTATAAAAATCTTCTGTTGAATGATCTCCGATACCTACTGCTTTATTACCTAGCAGCTCTAAAGAAAGTAATGCTTTAGCTTTATCTGCTTCAGCAGAACTCTTTAACATATTGTATAACTTATTGTCCATAAACTATTTTTAAATAATATAAGAAAAAAATTTGTAATCTACAAATATCTTTTAGAACTATTAACTCCTTTTTTATTAACCCATTTGATAGTTCCGTCTTGCTCCTGAACTTTTATCTGATAAGATGTTTGATCTAAAACTTTAAAAGGTCTTCCTGTTTTTACTCTATCGGGTGGAGTTGGTTTCTCTTCTTCTTTCTTTACTTCTTTTTTTTCTTTACTTACCTTTGGCGGTTTTACCTCCTGGGCATCTCTAACTTCTATATCTCTTGGATCAGGATAAGTAGTAAATTCCCATTCAGGTTCATCTTCTAATCCATCTTGTATAGTTGTATCCCAAACCGAAGGTATATTTTCTTCTTGTACTGTTTCACCGTACAGGTTTTTTTTAGGACGAGCTTTATCGAAAGCAAAGTTAGCTGCTATAACCAAAGATATTGCTAGAGGATCGAAAACAAATATAATAATTAGAAGTAACCAATTAATAATTCTATCCATAGATACTCCGGTAAGACCTGAAAGATACTGTAACGGTCCTAACTCTCCGGCTACTTCAGTATTATTATCTAGCTCTAGTACTTGTAATTGAAATTTTTGTAGGCTATCAGCTGCTATCTCTCTTCTTGCTTGAACATCCTTCCTATTCTCTTCTTCAGTCTTGATACGTGACTGAGCAAGTCTAAGCTCGGAAGTAGAGATGGTTTGTCTAACGCCCCCAGAAACCGTGGTGTCTCGTACCTGGATCGACTGAGCTTTGGCATTGCTAAGAATAGAAATATTACTAGCAATTCTTTTAAGTTCTTCATCATATCTTGTTACATCGTTTTGATAGAAATCTATTTTTTGCTGTATAAAAGATTTCTCATTTTCTACTATAGATAACTTATTGTAAGTCTCTTGATAAGCCGCTGATAAAAATCCGTATATACCCATACTAGTAATTAATACTAATACTACGGCAGCGATAGCAAGATACGTTCTAAGAAGCTTATTAATAGTATCCCAGTACTGATAAAGTAGAGATGCTATAACTAACTTAGCTACCTCTAATGATCCGGCCATAATTATAACCTCAAAAGAAGCACCAGCAAAAAGTTTGCTAAGACCGCTAACAGAATAGAAAGCGGCCGAAGCAGATACCGACAGGGCGGAAAATGCTATAATAAAAGGAAATAAGTTCCTTTGAATACGTTTCATCATTGTACAAGTAATAAAGCAACTGCTGCTATTCCAACTGTAGAGCCTAGTTTATACAGTCTACCTAAACGCTTTTCTTTACGTAAAGCTTCTTCTAACTCTTTGGATAGTTCTTGAGAAGTATTTATTTGTTCGTCTTTAGTACTAAGTATACTTTCTAAATTAGTAATCTGTAAGTTAAGATTAGTTACTAGTTCAGTTTGAGTAGCAAGCTTTTGATTTGTTGATGATAATATTTCTTGGATAGTCTGTAACTCTACAGCCATACCGTCTCCTTTCATCAAATCTTTAATAACAAGCTTTGCTACCGGTTTAGTCAGTTGAATTGAAGTAGTGTCTGTAGCGGTCTGCGAAAAACTTTTCAAGCTCATCATCACCAAAAAAGTCGACAGAATCAATCCTCTGCTGAGTTTCTTCTTTAATAGCATCTATCTCTCTGTTTAATTTTCCAATTTTAATATCGTACTGAGTAATTTTAGACTCAAGAGAGTCAGCTTCTTTTACAAGCAAACTATTCTCAGTTTTTATAGAATCAATCTTTTGTTCAAGTAAATTGATCTGCATTTGATATGCTTGTACGTCTACATCTATACCTGACCTACCAAATATAGTATAGGCTACAAAGCCACCTACTATTGCAAATGCAAGATATCCTCTAAGGTTTTTTCCCATAACTATAATTTAAGAAATTAATCTCAATTAAGCAACTAATGCTGCTTTAAAAGCTTCCCAATCGAAAGCAGAGCCTGGGTCCGTTTTACCTTTTCCGGCTCCTCTTACATCATCTCCAGATACGTCTGAATGTCTTACTACTGCATCGGCTGGTATGTCATATTGGTTCATCCACCACTTACATACCTCCACCGCTCTATCGAATTGTTCATCGGTGTAAGTTCCAGGAGTCTCTATCGCTTTCGAAAAGGATGCGTAATCTTGTTTACCCGGTACAAGCAATTCAAATCCTAGGAAATGAGAATTTAGATGCTGTAAGTCTCCAAATTTAGATTTACCAGCATGAGCTGCTTTGCCAGGTGATTCAATCATCTTTTCATACGTACCGTCCGGATGTACAAATCCATGGACGGATAGTCTTAGTTTTTTCAAAAATTCATGAGCAGTCAACCATTCACCTTCCCATTGAAGATACTCTCCCATTGAGTGTACTATAATACCTTTAGGTTCTATTACTGCCATTACTCTGATTTTTTACCAAATATGTTACCAGCTTCAGCGATACCAAATGATCCTAAAGTAATAATAACAAAAGAGTTATAGATAAATTCTTGAATTACTAAATCTTTTCCGAATAGACCAGTAAATATATCTGCAAAAGCAAATATAGTCATCATAGCAAATGATAAAAAGCCTACGATAGTCTTTTCGTTAAAATCGTTCTTGTTTTTAAAAATGTCTGTAAAAGCCATCCAATTGCGTTTTATATAGTTAAACATATGCAACTTTTAAATGAAACGTTATTTAATATAAATAGTTTTTAAAACTGGAACTTAGAACCAATAGTAGCAGACCATGTTAAAGGAATGCCAGGTAGAGTAGTTCCTATTACATTACCTCCGATATTAAACTTAAATCTTTGAGTTAGATTAACATCAAAGTTAGACCCTACTATATAGGTTACATGTTCATTAAAAGCAAACTCACCATCACCTGGTTTTTTAATATCAAAACTATATGAAACTGGATTAAAAGCTAAAGCTAGCATAGGTGATATAACAACTCTTTTGGTAGGAAAAGGTTTAGTACCAAATAAAACTCCTGAAGGCATAACCATAACTGTATCATCTATATTAATAAAGGTACCTGATAGTGCAAATCCTCCTACAAATCCTTTCCAGAAGTTTTCTTTCTGACCTAAATAAACATTCGATAAACCAAATGAAGCTACTTTGGTTCCGTAAATATACATAAAGTTAGCACTAACTGATTGTATCATCATTATACTCCCTCTAGTATAATATGAACCGTAGTACAAATCTCTATTCCCAGTTTCAGGATTTCTTAGATATAATTTTTGTTCATTATCATAATTAAAGTAAACATCTGATTTAGATGCTCCTAAGCTGAATTGATTAAGGTTATCCCATACCATTAAGTTAGCTGAGTAAGTTGTAGTACCAGTTAAAGAAGATTGTGATAAACCAAAACTAGCTGCATTAGATATGGTACCATCTATAGCTGACTGAGTAAGCAGGTTAGCAGAAACATTTATAGGGTTACGCTTTTTCTGCTCTTCTTTTTTCTCTTCTTTTTCTTGGTCTTCCTCTTCGCTTTCTTCTTCAGACTCTTCCTCCTCCTCGCTTTCTTCTTGTTCTTCCTCTTTTTCTTCTTCAGTAGACTCTTCTTCTTTTTCTTCCTCGCTAGATTCTTCTTCACTAGATTCCTCCTCAGATGATTCCTCTTCTACTTCTTCTGAGCTTTCTTCTTCAGAGCTCTCCTCAGAGCTTTCGTCAGTGCTTTCGTCCGAGCTATCTTCATTTGACGAATCATCCGTCCCTTCCTCGCTTTCGCCTCCTGAATCGTTATCGGATTCTCCTGACGAATCACCATCGCTGCTATCTCCATCCCCAGAAGAGTTATCCGGATCTGACGAAGTATTGTCATCACCCGAGTTATCAGACCCACTTTGATCGTCACCTCCTCCTGAGTCGCTACCGCCAGAAGAGTCTCCTCCTGAGTCGTTTCCGGAATCGTTTCCTCCAGATTTATCATTTCCAGTATTATTCGATGAATCCCCTCCTGTGCTATCTCCACCACTTGAGCTTGATCCTCCGCTGTCACCTCCTGAGCTTCCTGAACTGCTCGATCCAGAAGAGCTTCCTGAGCTTGAACTACTTGATCCACTTCCTGACGAAGTTGATCCTGATCCTGTATTTCCATTTGTATTAGTATTAGTTGAACCTGTACTAGTTGATCCAGTACTAGTTGTACCAGTAGCTCCGGTACTTCCTGTTGCGCCTGATGTAGCATTTGATGCTGCATTAGTAGCACTAGATGTTGCGTTATTAGCAGTTTGTTGAGTTGTTTGAGAAGATGCTGTAGCAGTAGAACATGGGCTTAAGTTCTCCCACCATAGGTAAGTTTCGTTTAACCATGCTTCTAATGTACCGTTAGTATATTCAGCCCAGGTAAAAGTTTTAACTCTGTTATAAAAAGCTACTGTTGCTGATCCGTTTACAAAGTTAGCTGTAACGGTTTTTACTTCATTAGTACACCTGTCGGTAAAGAATTGCGTAACAGTTTGGGTCTGCCCAAAAGCAGTAGTAGTAAATAAAAATATTAATATGTAAAATAAATTCCGCACATTAATGATCAAAGATCTTTTTACGTATCATTCTCTTAACTACTTTAGCTACTCCTGTCTCTAAAGCTTTCTTAGTTGCAGTACCAATAGATGATTGATTAAATTTTATCTCTTCTAGATTTTCATCGTTAAGCAAAGTCATTTCTCTAGTAGTAGTTGCTTTACCTAATCCTGAACCAGTCATGTAAAGGCCTGTTTCTGCATCTACCATCTTAACTTGAAGACCTAATCTAGTAACTAAGTTACTTTTAATACCGTCTTTTAAGCTAATAGATTCATCTTCAGAGATAGAAAAATCATATACCTCTATATAACAGAAGTATTTAGCAAGCATTATCTTGCCTTTAATATCGATTTGATTTGCAGTAAATCCTTTTTGAGAAGCTTTATACTGAGTAATCATTCTGTTTTTGATTTCGTCTTTAGTTTCTACGAATTCAAATCTGAATGTCTCGTCTAAGAACGCTACGGTTATATTAGTAAGACCTAATCCTACACGGTAGTCTCCTAATTCAGGATATTGAGATAATACTTCATCGCTTACACCTATATTAAGGAGAGCAACACTTACCGGATCACCATCATACTCTGGTACAGACCAAATAGATTCTCTAGATTCAAAACCAGCAGTATAATCTTCTGTAGTTGTTTTACCTAGTACCTGGCCGAATGCTACATTCAGTCCAAGTAAAAATACGATAAGTTGTTTCATTAGTACAGATGATCGAATACACCAAAGCTTGCTGTACTGAACAATGATGGGTTGGTTATTAACTCAAAAACTAGTTTCAATATTCCTGATGCAGCAAGTACAAATAGGAATGTAGATAACGTTTTCAAACTAACCTCCATCAATTTCCCAGATAAAGTTTTGGATTCGAATCTGTAAAAGTTAAAAATTCCTTCTAAAAGTTGGATAAAAGAATTTTTTTTCTTAGATTGTAATATATAATTCATGGTTGTCATTTTAATTGTTACACACTTCACATTTAATTAAAATCGACCTGGAATTAAGAAGACCTGGTTGCAGCCGGGTCTTCCCTTTTTTACCAGTCGAAGTCTTCTTTTCTTTTTTCAGTTTCAGTTTTTTCTGGTTCCGGTGCCGGAGTTGGAGCTACTTCTATCTTTTTAGTAATTACAATAGTATCGGTAGATGCTTCTGGTAGATTAATAGTCTGTTCCATCATTGGCTGGTCAGTGTCTTCTCCTACTCCAAAAATAGCTTCCATGTTTGTTACTACTAATCCTCCTGCTGCTGTAATAATAAGCCCAACAGTTGTTATAATCTGATTTTTTATTTGTCCGAAAAATCCTCCTTGCTCTTCACTCATAGCTTAAAATTTAGAAAATACTGTTATTCCTATAGTGGTATGATCTTCTTTAGTCAATTCTAACTTATATGAACTTTTTTCTAAAGTATTCACATACACTTTTAATATATTGTCTCCTTCTTTGCCGGTAAGTCTTTCTTGAGATATTAATTCATTAGTCATACTATGTCTAATCTTTACTCTGTAAACTCCGTCTGAAGGTAATTTAACATTCATAGCAACTCTATCTGATACGATAGCACTAGCTAATTTAACCCCTACCAGATCTTGAATAAATAAAGCTTCTGGTACTTCTTGGTTGTCATCTATTACGATGAACTCTTCATCTTGAGCGCATCCTAGAATTAAAATTAATGCTAATAATGATAATACTTTTTTCATTTTTACTTAATTATGAATTTAACTTTTTGTCCGTCAGCTTTAATTCCTTCTGTTAATTTAAAGGTAATCAATCCTGATGTGTTCTGTAATGTTTCGTTTGCAGTAAATACTAACTTATAAGCAGTACCTTGCTTTATACTTACATTACCATTTTGATCTAAAGATCCAATATTTACTTTAGCTAAACTTTGTTTATGGTTAGCAAAATTAGACATTGTGTTTCCTGTATCGAAAATAACGTTTTCTAAAGTTAGAATAGTTTCATCGTACTTAATGTTAAACTGGGTACCTACTACTCCTTCTTCTTGTAAATCGATAGAGAAATGTACTTTACCGTCTACTAATTCAGATTTAACATCTAGATTAGATTCAACTGCTTCTTTTAAAGCCATTGCTGTCATACTGAATGCCTGTGATTGATTAGCAGAAGTACTTCCTGCGGTAGGAATATAGCTATGAGAAAAATCTACATCACCAATTAAAGCATGACCGAAATCAAATGACTTATCACTATCGGTAGGTTCTATAATAAATTTCTGACCAAAGTAATAATCGTTAGTAGCTACTCCTAACTGCTCTATTCTACCCCATACGTTTTTAGATCCGTTAGTAGTAGATGTAAACCATTGGCTTAATCCTTCTACTCCTTGTACGTGACCTAAAGCTTGATAAGCATCAGTAGGAGTAATGTTCCCTGTATTATCTAATTCACCTAAAAGATATTGAATAGGATAATCAAATGTATTTTGGTTACCGGTATCTCCTGGACCACCTGCTCCAGATGAATTAGCCTGTTTAAATATAATAAAAGCATCTGAGATTGTTAGTGCGTCATCTAACCAAGTTGCTTGATCGCTTACTTTTATTTCTACATAATATTTTTCATCTACAATCAGGTTAGTGGTAATTACTTGGCCGTTAGCATCAAAGTTTCCTGACTCAATAGGCTGACCAGTTTTACCATTTACTCCATCAGTAGCATAAATAGCATAAGTAAAATCAGTAGCGTACTGAGCTTTAGCAGCTGAGTTAAGATTTATAGTAACACTACCGGCATTTACCCCGCTAACACTAGCTAATGAAATATTCTCTGTACCTGCATTTACGTCTAGTAATCCAGAACTTGCACTTATATCTTCAAAGTTAGCATAGTTAAGATCAGTAACGTTATTGTAATTAGAATAACCTGTTCCTTGTCTATCTTTAATTCTAAATTTAACATAAATCCATTCTGTAGATAAAGGTAAATCAGAAGCTGACTGTATAATTACTCTTCCTACTGACCAATCAGCTACTGAAGAATAAGAACCATCTCCTCCGTTTAACCATCCTTGTTCGTACTGAACGTCTAAATCAGATTCAGCTATCGCTACACCAGCATAAGTACTAATAGGATTGAATCTGTATCCATTCCACATAGTCCATGAGTTTTGTGCGTCTGAAGGTAACCCAGATGTAGGATTAAATTCATGTGAAACATACTGTAAAAGTTTATTGTTCCATTCAAAGTCAAAATGAACTCTATCAGGAGTCATTCCACTTCCTTGAATACCTTCAAACTTAACAGTAATTTCTTGGCCAACAACAAATCCGTTAGCGTCTCCATCTATATAACTATGACTCAAATAACCTTGCTGTGAAAGAAGGATAAAAGGTACTAATAAAAAGAGTAGGGTTTTTTTCATTATAATTTTAATTTGTCAATCAATTGTTCACAAACTTTCTTAAGTGCTGAGGATACACCGGCTTGTGAGAATTTTCCTCCTTTATCTATTATTAATGTAGCAGTAGAAATAGATTTAGAAGTTCCTTTTGCAGTTACTTCTTTTACTACTTCTCCATCTACTATCAATCTTGCACCAGCAACTATTTGAGTAACGTCAGCTTTACGGCCATACACTCCTAACTGCATACTGTTTTGCTTTACATCAAAATATAATAGCTCTACCTTTATGCTCTTAGGAGCATCTTCTGATAGGTAATAGTCTCTGTCTTGGATTATTTCTTCTAGTATATTTTGAACACCAAAAGCCAGGTCACGGTTACCGGCAAATGGTCCCATAACGATATTATTTGCAACTTGTTCTATCTTTATAGTTTGTTGGCTATAAAGATTTACGCTCATCAATAGAGCAATAAGACATATTAATCTCATTCCAATCATTTATGTTTAACAACGGTTTAAAACGTTTAGGTGAAAAAATTGAATAAAACTTTTAGGAAGGTAACCGGCTGTTGCAGCAGCTCTTTACTATAAATAGTACAAAAAAAAGAGGCCCGAAGGCCTCCTTTAAAAAAATAAAAAAACTTTTTACCTCTTCAGAATGTGGTATAAAACAAATGCACCAACGAGTCCTAAAAGACCTTCAGCAGACAGGGATCCTAAGATTCCCATAACGTTTTCAACTACTGAGATATTTGGCCAGAATGGGATTGCAACTCCTTTGAACAGTACCTCGAAAACTATTCCAAGGGCAATCACGCTTATACCTACTTCTGTTATTTTGTTGACCCATTGGCCAACTTTATTCAATAAATCCATAATAAAAATTTAAGGGTTAGACAATATATAACTGTCCGACGGATTTAAGGAATTCCATATTATAAATAGTAAAAAAAAACGGGGCCGATTGATGGCCCCGCTTTACTACAATAAAAACGGTATGATTAGAACTTATATTTTAAAGAAACGTTCCATGTTCTTCCAAACCCAAACCATACTGAATTTCGTACATCAACACCATTCCAAGTAACTGAATCATCTGTTGCATGTATGTTTGAATTAGATTCAGCAATATAAACAGTATCTAACAAGTTATTAATGTTAGCTCTCAAGCTCCATCCATTTCCTGCAAAGAATGTAGCTCCTAAATCTACTAAACCGTATGAAGGTAGTTTTAATGCTCCATCATTATCTGGGTTACTAAATGCTGAGTCAGTAATAGAATAATCTGCGTAGAGACCGTCAACAAATCTATACTCAATATCTGCTTTAAGGTTAGATCCTATACCTTGATCTAATCCTAACACAGCAGTAATTTGTGCTGCATCTCCTACTTTAGCTCCTTTAGTGTATAACGTTCCCGTACCAATAGATACTTGATTTTCATCAAATAGTTCTGCTTCAAAATCTCTGGTATATCTCCAATCACCAATAGAGAACATACCTTTAATCTTAGTCTTACCAGAAGTATAAGTACCTTCTCCTTCAATACCATTGTGAGTTACATCAATATTTCTAAATTGAGCAAATCCATCAACACCTTGCTGATTGGATAAGCTACGAGAAACAAATCTGTTACCCCAATTTGTAGAGTATGCATTTATATTAAACTTTAATTTACTCCCGATATAACCATATCCTATCTCAAATGATTCGATTCTTTCATTTTGAAGATCAGGATTGATATCATTTGCATAATTAGGAAATACAGCATCAAACAATGGCTGTCTGTCTATAAACCCTGCATTAACAAATACGTTAGATTTATCACTAAAGTTATAATTTATACCTCCTTTTAAATATCCGCCACCTAAATCAGCTTTATCTGAGATAGGATTGTCAAATACTACAAATCTATCTTCTCTTTGGAACTGTTGATTAGATAAACCAGCTTGTAATACAGCAGTAATCTTATCTCCTGCATACTCTACCAATCCGTTAACTCCAAACCACTTTACATAGCCGATGTTGTAATAATCAATTTTTGCTTGATCATCATCAATATTAGTATTTCTAAATGGTTTAGCAGTAACTAAATCGTCAGCACCGTAAATCTGAGTGGGTAGATATTCATTACCCGTAGAAGCATATCCTTCCAAGCCTAGAAGATCATTCAATGCTCTATAATGATACCCGGTATAATCTCGAACATCAACTCCTAAAGAGTATCTCATATTACCAGATTGGATATTTAATTTAGATATTCCACCAATCCAGTTATGAGAATTCATAGAAGCTCTACGAATAAGTATATCTCTTGCATAATCACTATCGTTATTAGAACCGATTTCATATTGAGAGTTATGAGCTACTACTGCATCAAAGTTGATTGTACCGTCTTCATTACGTGTACCTCTACCGTTTTCTAGATAGTGCTCAGTTAAATCTTTTCTAAATGGTAACATGTCGATAGAACCTTCGTAGTAGTTTCTACCTCTTGGGCCTGTACCACCACCTCTACCGGCTGAGCCATAAATAGATGTGTTTAACTGTACATTGTCAGAAATATCCCAATCCCAGTTTAAGGTAGCTAAAGGCTTGTTGTAGAAGTTTCTACGTAAATTATACTCTTCACCATCTAATGTACCGCCGTTGCTATTCCATCTCTGATCAATTCCTTCCTTACCGAAGTTTTGATAGTCCCGAATAGACACCCAAACATCTCTTTGATGGTGCCATTGACCTGCTCCTAAAAAAGAAAAGTTCAGCGAGTGAGCTGAACCTTCTGGTGTGTATCCTACTGCGGCAAAGTATGTCCATCCCGCACCACTTGTATTATAAATGTATCCGTTACCGGACCATTTAGTTAGTAAGTACGATGAAGACCATCCTTTGTCGTTAACTCCTGTATTATAGACAGCTGTAGTCTTAGTATAGCCGTCATTACCAATTAATTGAGTTAAGGAACCGCCTTCTGATTTTTCAGCACTTTTAGTAAAGATGGATACAGTACCACCGACTGAAGGTACAGCTAATGATGTTGCGCCTAACCCTCTTTGAATTTGAATGTTAGAAGTTACATCGGTTAACCCTTGCCAGTTTGACCAATACACCCAACCGTTTTCCATATCATTGACTGGCTGTCCGTTGATTAGGAATGAAGTATTACGCTGGTCAAATCCTCGGAGAGAGATACGAGAATCTCCATACCCTCCTCCTTGTTTTGTAGCATACACCCCAGGTGTCTTGTTCATTATTTCAGGAAACTCTTGGTTTCCAACTTTGAGGAGTACTTCCTGAGCTGAAATCGTACTTACTGCAATTGGTGTCTCTCTTTCTTTAGCGACATCAATTACTCTGGACGATACAACAACTTCTTCTAAATTCTCTGTTACGATCTCTCTAGAATCAGTACTTGCATCTTGAGCATAGCTCAAGCCTACCGCTAATAAAAGCAGCATACTAATAAAATTTCTCATGAATACATGATTTTTAAAAATTAAACAAAAAAATATAACCTTATTAACTATTACGATATTTAAATACCTAATCATAGATTTGATCTTGAATACCAGAATATATACTACTCCCCAAAGTCCTTAACCTCTTTTGGTAAGAATTCAGAATTGACGTGCCCGCATTTTTTGCACGCAAAGATTGGGATTGGGATGTATGTTGTTTGTCCTGTTCCTGTAAGGAGTCCTGAGGCTTGACGGAGATGAACTCCCTCTTCGAAGAAGGTGCTTCCACATTCTTCACATAAAACAGCTTTTGTTTGATCCAGTGAAACATTTACTTTGGGCTGCATTATTTTTTAGCCTTAGGCTTTCTTCCTCGGCGAGTTTTGCCTTTTGCAGCAGCAGCTACGTCTCCGGCTTGTTTAGCTACTTCTTTAGCAGCTTCAACAACGTCTTCAACCTCCTCTTTAACTCGCTTGGCTCTACGTTTAACTTCTTTAACAGTCTTTTTTGCATCTTCGACTGCATCTTCTACAGCATCAGGTATTAAGTCTCCATCGCTGTCTTTTACTTTACCGGTTTTGACAAAGTAAATCGTAACGGCTGCTCCGATAACAAGCAAACCTACTATAACTAAAATTGTGTTCATAAACTGTAAATTAATAATTATTAAACTATATAAATAAATATGCTACTTTCTAGCATTAAGCTTGGGTTTTATAGCCCATTTCCCATATTTTTCTTCCATCTTAAAATAAAAGTCTAAAGTATCATCAGAACCTCTCAGTATTTCTTTCTCATACTGTTCATCGGTCATTCTAAACTCCAACAGGAAACCTTGTTTTAGATCAGTAAGTTTTCTAAATTCTTCTTTCTCATGATCTTCTAATAATCGTTTTTTTCTAGCTCTATCAATAGAGGTATTAGCGTGCCATAAACTCCAATCAACTTCTCCTCTGGTAGTTATAGCATCTAAGTATTTTTCGTTCATAGTATGAAGTACAAGTTCTACTTCTAATAGATAAGGTCCTACTTCAAAGTCTCCATTAGCTATTCTATCTCTGAGTAGATGACGGTTAGTCAAAGGTTTGTTCCTAGGAGTATAACTTCTCCACCACATAAACCTATCGTAAGGTTTTTTATAATAACGGTCACCAAGCTTCTTTAAAAGCCACTGCTTAGACCATCTCGGTTTAAAAGGAAGTTCTAAATTTCTATTCATACTCACAGCTCACCAGCATCTAAGTTACCTCTTTCGATATCAGATATCAACCACTTTATTCTCTCTTTAGCAATATAAGGAGAATCTTCTTCTAATAGTTCTTTAATCTGATTTAGGTTTTTAATAACCAATCTTTTAGAACAAAGAGGGTTAGAAGGCTTAATATCCTCCCCACTCTTTATCCACTCTCTAACTGTCTCTCTCAGACTCATAACCTCTTTTATGTTTTACTTTACGTCTATATTTTGACTTATCACCATGATCTTTTTGGATCATACGACGACGAGCCAGTTGGGATAGCTCCCCCCGGCTGTACCTGCCCACTCCTATCGTTCCATCCTTCTTCATAATAGATAAACTCCATACTTGAATATACGAACTTCTATTATAAATACCAACAAAAAAGAGGCTTATTTAGCCTCTTCTTCTTTAAGTTTTAAAATTGTCTTTTTCCAGAGACGCTGTGCCTCTTCTAGTGTAATCTCCCCCGCTTCTAAATCTGCTTTAATTTGATAGTATGCGGCCTTTTTTTTGTACTCCAACACCTTTTCTTCGGTTGGATCGGCTTGTGCATTCATCCCGAATAACAGCAAGCCTATTAGTAGTGCTCTCTTCATATGGATGATTTATATTAATAAATAGTTAAACTTTTCTTAAACTTCTCTTGAACTTGGATTCTACTCTCTTATTTACATATTTATAATTTTATTCCCCTAATGAATATTGTAAGCTATAGACTACCGACCACGACACCGAACCCTTCCAAGCACAATGATTGCGGGTGGGTTGCTATTGTTGATGGTGTTGAGGTAGGATGGATTACTATGACATTTAAACCCGACAACTCAATTAGGTTTGAAGACGCTTTTGTACACCCCGATCATAGAGGTAAAGGAATATATCGCAAGTTATGGGATACCCGATGGGAGTATGTAACCACTAACTTCAAAGGAAGAAAAATACACGCCTATTGCAAACCTCCTTCTGTAAATTTGTATAAAGAGAAAGAATTTACATTCGTAGAAAACGTTGTACTTGTAGAGAAAATTGCATAAAAAACCCCTCCGTTTCCGGAAGGGCTAATTAAATTCGCGCGTGGCGACTTCGTCGAGATAGAAAAACGCCCCCTACTTCGCTTCTGCTACACTCGCCTTGCGGTACTCTGTTACAAGCTTTTTCAAATCACCGATTGCCTTACGTGCACGTGTTTGAGAAGCTTTAGTTGTACCGTTATGCTCTGATTTAAAAGTTTCATACAAAGCATCTATTTGCTGGAATAATTCTTGTTTAACACTCATAATTTTCTTTTTATTACTGGTTTTTAATTTAGGGTAACTAAATTCAGTTTTAATTAACCTATTTCCTTTATACGTCCATTTGTCTGTTAGACCGTATTCGTTTATATATTCTCTTACTATTATATCTGACATTACATAAACATTGAAGGATCTACTTCAGGAGTATGCTTATCGTCTTTTATATTAGAGACAACTGCCTCAGTAAGTAACATAGTTCCTGCAACTGATGCTGCATTTTCTAATGCCAGTCGAGTCACTTTGGTTGGATCTATAATTCCTTCATCAAACATATTTACAAGGCTTTGAGTTCGAGGATTATATCCTTCCCATCTATCACCTGATTCAAGTATTGACTGCTCTAAGTTACCAATGAATTCATGCTCAAAGCCGGCATTATGTAAGATCTGGTAGAAAGGTTTTTCAATAGCTTGAATTACTATTTCGTAACCAGTCTGCTCATCCTTACCGTCTATATCACCGATACTATCAGTTAACATCTTAGAAGCATTTAGTAGAGCAATACCACCTCCAGGTAAAATACCTTCTTCGATAGCTGCTTTAGTTGCATGTAATGCATCATCTACGCGGTCTTTCTTTTCCTTCATTTCAACTTCAGTATGACCTCCTACATAAACGATTGCCACACCTCCGATAAATTTAGCTAATCTATCTTGAAGAACTTCTTTTTCAAAAGGAGAAGATGATTCATCTATCTGATTTTTAATCTCTTCTACTCTTTGATTAATTTTCTCTTCATCTCCATGAGCATCTATAATTGTAGTTGACTCTTTACCTACAGTTGCTTTCTTAGCTTTACCTAACCAGGCAGGATCAAACTTATCTAGTCTCATACCCTTCTCAGTAGATATAACTGTACCGCCGGTCAGTACTGCAATGTCTTCTAATACAGCTTTCTTTCGATCACCAAACTCAGGAGCCTTTACAGCAGCACATTGTAAGATACCTCTCATCTTATTAACTACTAAGGTAGATAACGACTCTCCGTCTATATCGTCTGCAATGATAAGTAATGATTTATTCTGCTGAGATACTGCTTCTAAGACGGGTAATAACTCTTTTACAGTATTTAAACGCTTATCTGTGATTAATATCAACGGATCTTGAAGAACAGCTTGCATAGAGTTATTATCAGTAACAAAATAAGGAGACTTATAACCTCGGCTAAACTGCATGCCTTCTACTGTTTCCAGATATGTTTCTCCTGTCTTTGACTCTTCAATTGTTACAACTCCATCGGTGCCAACTTTATCCATGGCAGTGGAAATTAACTCGCCTACCTCAGGGTCGTTATTAGCTGAAATTGTGGCAACTTGTTTAAGCTGCTCTTCGTCCGTTATGTCCTTAGTTAGTTCTTCTAGATAAGATACAACTGAATTAACAGCTTCATCTATCCCTCTTTTTACATCTACTACGTTAGAACCTTTACCTATCTTCTCGATAGCTTCAGTAAAGATCTCTCTTGCCAGTAGAGTAGATGTTGTAGTACCGTCACCTGCTTGGTCAGCTGTCTTAATAGCTACCTGCTTTACTAACTGTACTCCAATATTTTCAACAGTATCTTCTAATTCAATACTTCTAGCAACCGTTACACCGTCTTTAGTTGATACTGGATTGCCTGCTATTTGTTCGATAATAACATTTCGACCGGAAGGTCCTAAAGTAGACACAACTGCATTTGCTAATTTATCTACTCCGTTTAGTAGCTCTTGACGAGCATCTTCAGAAAAAATAATCTTTTTACTCATCTTCAGTTTCTTTTACTGTTGCTAAAATTTCTTTATCGGCAGTAATAAAGTATTCGTCTCCTTCGAAATCAATACGTAAAGTACCAATTTTAGGAACTAATACTACATCTCCAACCTTTGCGTTAACTCTAATGTATTGACCAAATTCAGTTTGTCGGCCTGGTCCTACCGCTACTACTTCGCCCATTTCAGGCTTCTCTTTGCCCATGTCCGGAATAACAATATTACCGTACATCTGCTCTCCTTCATCAACAGGTCTAATCAAAACCCGATCATTTAAAGGTAATAACTGCTTTGACATATATAACGTTTTTTATTAATATAAGAAAAAAGAAAAGAAAAACAAACCCTAGAACAAAAAAAACTACTTAATGGTCAAAGTTTTTAACTCTGAACCTTTGGCAAATGGTATAATAATCTGTAAAAGCCCGTCTTTAAACTCAGCATTAGCTTTGCTTAAATCAAACTTACTATCAATCCTCCAACCTAAATTAAAAGATCTCTTTGCTATTCCTTTATGAATATAATCGCTGTTAAATATTTCCTGTTGGACTTCTTTAATAGCGTCTTTATCGTAATTAATTTTAAGGGTTTGGTCTTGAATCTCGATTTTGAGATCCTTTTTTGAAATTCCTGTACAAGCTACTTCGAAGAAAAGACCTTTCTCGCTTGTGTAAATGTCTACAGGGTGTGGAACTTTGGTGTCTGCAAGCGGAGTAAATTTGCTTGCGTCTTGGAAAAAATTTCTAACTAAAATGTCGAACGGTGTACGTTCGTATAAAAATGTATTCATATCATTAAATTTTTGACGTCCTAAGATCGTCGGTTAAACTAAAATAAAAATTGCTCTAGGGTCAATCTTTCTTTATTATAAATATATATAATTTTTCTTTTTTAGGCAACTTTCTCCCATTTATCTTCAGAGTCTAATTTAAAAGCTCCTACAAATATCTGATCCCAGTACTCAGGTTCTATTAAAGAGAGAAATAATTTACCGTTATCTTTTTGATATAAAAAATACGTTTTACCTTTTACAGGTTCGAATCTAAAATCACTTTCATACACTAGCTTATTCCATTCATACTGTTCTATAAGCTTACGGTACTCTTCTTTTATTTCTTCATAACGAGCAGAAAAGTAATTGTTAGTCTTTACTACCTTTTCAGATTTCCAAACTGCTATGTCTTGCGGATTAATAGAAGGTGCTGCTACATTACTTCCGTAAGGTAGTAGTCCTGGATTATCAGCAACCTGGTCTGGTTTCTTTTTACTCATTAACTGTAGCTGTTATAAGACTTCTCTTCTACTAAACCTGAGTTAGTTAAGATGTTTATAATTTTTTTAACTTCAGATCTTTTATCGTTTGTAATATAAACCGAACGAGCTAGTTCAACAAACTCTTTACCGAATCTATTTTCCTTTTCACACTCTCTAATCCAGTCTTCTATATCCCAAAGCCTTCCATTAATGCTAGATAACTCAATATAATGATTTTGTAAATCACTATCATACTTATCGAATAGTTCTTGAGCTAAAGGATTAAGAGTATCAAACTCTTTTTGAATATTTGCCAGCTTTTCTTTATCTTTAATTCGATTTAGCTTCAATTCTAGAATAGTTATCTTATCTAGAAGCTCTCCATTTGATATTTCTACTTTCATACTAATGTCCTTCTTTCCAGTTATCAGCTATTTCAGGAGGTGCTTTAAGCGTTACTCCAGGTAACTGCGTGGTACTCTCCATGATTTCTTGTACAACAGGAGCAAATACTTCTGCTTGATCTTCTCTAACATTTATTATCAACTGGTCATGAACTTGAGCTTGAACACAAGCATCTATACCCATCTCTTTAGCTTTACGATTTATAACCAAAGCTGCTCGATTTACTACAGCTGCTGCTAAAGATTGTAGTTGAAAATTAAGACAGTTATTTAATCCATTACGGTAATCTCTATAAGCTTTTAGAACTTGATCTTTACCGAACTGAGGTTCTAGTTCTTTTCTAAATCTCCAGTCCATCATACGTTCACCAAACTTATCGTAGATCTTTTTCACTCTAGGTAAATGTCTTACTCTACCTAAATAGTTTTTTATAAGGCCAGTATCTTTAACTGTCTGTCTAGATCTTTCTCTCCACTCAGCTAGTTGAGGAAACCCATCCAAGTAACCTTTAATTAATCCTTCAGCAGTCTTTTGATCTACTCCTAAAGTCATTTTAAGAGCATAAGCTTCCATACCGTAAGCAATACCTAACGAGTAAGCTTTAGCTTTATTTCTTTTTACAGGATCTAACTTCTTAAGATAGTTATCAGCTTTTTTATCTGCTGAGACTCCTTCTAGTTTTTCAGTCTTTATAGCAACGGTAGAGTAAAAGTCCCAGCCCTTTCTAAAAATCTCTCTTAAGTTTTCGTCTCCAGATACAGAAGCAAAGCAATGAGGTTCCAAAGATTCGTAGTCAGCATCGATTACCTTTCTACCTTCACCTGCAGTTAAGAAAGCACGTACTATATTAACGTACTTCATAATTACCGGAGCATCTTCTCCTTCTTCTAAAGGTTTAGGTAGTTGCTGAGCATCTGAACCGTATCTACCTGATACTGTACCGTTCTGCTTAAAGTAAAAATAGTATCTACCATCCTCATGACGGTCTCTAAATCTATCTACATAGGTAGATTTAATCTTCAAAAGCTTATTATATATACGTAAATTTTCAGCCCAAGGGTATTCTTTTGCTAAAGTCTTTACCATCTCCATATCAAACTTAGCTCTACCAGATTTAGTATTAGCTCCTGCTACTTTAGGTTCAATCCCCATATAACCGAAAACGATTTCACCCAAGTGCTTCTTAGATTGGATATTAATATAATCTCCATCATTAGCTTCTTTCCACATGGACATAGAAATACGAGCTCTTTCAACTTCAGATATGAGGGTCTCGTCTCCGGTTAATAGGAACTGCTTAACTGCTTCTTCTTTTTCATTCGAAGGTTCGTAAGCTTCTATATTTTTCTGAGTAAGAGAGTATTTACCAGTCTTCTCACTCTTAGGTAAAGGTATTGAATATCTTTGAATCAAGTTCTGTGCCCAGTTACCTTTATGAGATACTGGAAAGTTTGTAAGAGCTGTTGCTACTATCCATTCTTTTACTTCCGGAATAGCAATCAAAGACTTCATTACAATCTCTTTGTTCTTCTTTTGATCTTCTACAATCTCATCATGAACCTTCTCTAAAAGCTCCATATCTAAATCTACTCCTAAAGCTTCCATAGGTACGGTTACTTCACGGTAGATAGGCATTACTTCTTCTTCGAAGAAAAAATCCCACAACTTTTCTTCTTTTAATTTTTCAAGATATAAATTACAGATTCGTAAAGTAAGATCGGTATCAGCACTAGCATATTTGCTAAGAATATCAAGGTCAGCTTTGTATATTTCAAAACTTTCTTTAGTTATAGAACCTCCATTAGCTTTAATTGACTCCTTTAGTTCTATTTGCTCCTGGTTAGCAGCTTCTTCTACGTTCAGGCCAAGAGCTTCCTGATTCATAATAGCAATTGATTTTAGTCCGAATGGATTACCAAACCCAAAGGCTCCTTCTTCATATACTGTATGAACAAGTAATCCGGTATCTACCCATACGTCGGGTAGTAAATCTATACCGTAAAAGTTTTTAATAAACTGAACGTCAAATGAAGCATTATGAAATACAAGCTTCTTTCCTTTTAACGTTTTTAATAAGTTAATTGAAATAGTACTAGTAGAAGTACCGTCTATAAATTGATTCTCTAACTCTCCTTTGTCGAAGTTCCAAACTAAGGTAGGAATATAAAAACCAATACCTTCATCTCCAGATATAGACCATCCTACTATTTTATCTTTTCTAGGATTAAGACCAGAAGTTTCAGTATCGACAGCTATAACATCTGACTCTTGTATGTGCTGGAACATAAGTTTTAACGTCTCAGAGTCTTGGACGGTATAGTACTTTTTTTCTATATTCATATATAACCTATTATCTATAATCTTTTCTTACAAAATCACCTTCGTCATACGATTTTAAAATATGACAATGCTTACATACTAATTGATAGTTAGAAGGCTGTTCTCCTTCTAGTGTATGCTTTATATTAGAATTTATGTGATCTACATCAAATAAGCCACTTAATTCCTTTAAATTTCTTGAATAAAATTCCGTAGGGTCATATCCACAGCACTCACATTTAAGGTCTCCTGCTACTACTTTTTCAGTTTTATAAAATAGCCAAGGACGACTAGGAGCATTTTTACCATACTCTTGATATTGAGTATGAACGCTACAGTATTTTCTAGCAAAATGAGCTTCTTCTTCTATAGTATTATCACACCAACTAACTTTACACATACCCTTTACTCAAATAACATTCTAAATCTATTAACTGACATCCCGGATTTCTCTAAAGCTTCATGGGTTGCTTTCACCATATTCTCTCCATAAGTATAGATTCCTTCTTCTCCTTCAGTAAGTACTCCTATAACTTCTCTTTCTTTAAACCCTATAGCACTTCTAGTTCTACCGAATTCATCTGCGATAAGTTGACGTACAACTTTAACATCTTTATTTTTAATCATTGAAAGATACCTTTCGAAATAAAGTCGGCACTCTTCTAGAGGCCACTCCTGATAATGTTTATCTGCTTTACTCATTTATAACCGTTTTAGTATACTTAAATATACGAAAAATTATTTAGAATACCAACCAAAAAGTATGTTAAGTAGTATAAAAGTATCTACTGTAATAGCGTATAAAACTATTATTGTTCTGATAAGAGCTACTCTGTCTGCTTCTTTATTATTTGTGCTTGCTTTCTCTCCTAAAGCTCTAGCCCAAAGCTTCCAAAATTTAACTCTCTCCGTAGAGGTCCCATGTTTCTGGTTCCGGCTCTTCAATATCAATTTCTTTCTGGATAATCGCATAAAGTTTTCCGTTCAGTGGTTCGAGTCGATAATGACCTTTAAATTTAGTTTTACGCATATATTGAGTAAGCGTCTGTACTAAACCGTCTATGACATTTTCTCTATCAATAACAAGCTCCCATTTATCACCCGGCGGTACTCTTTCTGCAATAAGTTTTTTATCTTCAACTAACTCTTTCATATTACTGTCTTAAAGTTTTACCGATAGTATAATCTGGGTTAGTAAAGAACTCAGGTATAAGGAATGAATGAGTAGCACGAATAGGATTAATATCGATACCTCCTCTACGGGTATACAGACAAGCTACCATTAAGCGTTCTGGTTTAAATGCTTCAGTTAAATGAGCATAAACCATCTCACATATCTCTTCATGAAAGTGACTAACAGTTCTATGACTAACAATATACTTTGCTAAAGATTGAGGAGTTGGAAGAA
>BCSF01000089.1_pt1 | contig 39843 bp, 63 predicted proteins | sample 1016431 | NCBI WGS metagenome assembly BCSF01 (sample SAMD00045685;SAMD00045686;SAMD00045687;SAMD00045688;SAMD00045689;SAMD00045690;SAMD00045691;SAMD00045692;SAMD00045684;SAMD00045690;SAMD00045691;SAMD00045692;SAMD00045684;SAMD00045685;SAMD00045686;SAMD00045687;SAMD00045688;SAMD00045689, study... | reverse complement strand
CATTAGTTTGATTTATACCTGTTCTAGAATTAAATATACCAGAATATATTAAAGCATTACCTCTTATAAAACCATTTGGTTCTTCAGTTGTTGTGTATGCTCTAACACCAAAATCAACACTAGTGTTATTATAACCACCTCTTATTCTAGCTTCTTCAATATTCCAACTTACATTTCTATCTATTTGAGTTGATACACTATTATCATATCTAAAAAATCCACCTATATCTTGAGGTATACCAAAAGACCCATTGTACACAGGCATTTGATCTATAATATCTGCAGGTAAATTTCCACCTGTGTTTGGAGCACTTGCTATCTTCTTTAGTAAAAAAGAGTTAAAATACTTTACTTCTATTATAGCGGGCATATTAAATATATTACTTGTTTATTAACTTAATTACATCAAAACTATGGTATTACTTCCCAATTTAAACCAGTAGCGTCTTGCTGTTGAGTATTATCTACTTCAGGTGATATAACGCCAGCGTAGCATTGCGCTACTTTATCTCTTACAGCAGAAAGCGTAGATGCTTTATACCATCTAGGTGGTGTAGTTGCAGGTACAGGACATGAATCAAATGTTAAAATAGCGCCTTGTATAGTTATAGTATTACTTATTAAATTTCCAGTTAAGTAACTCCAAGGAGCAGTATATACATAATAACCGTCAGTTGCAGCTCCTGTTCCTGTAAATTGAACTTCAACAAACTGACGCTGAATACCACCTAATGTATATCTAGACTCGTTTGGTGGATTTGGGCTAATTCCATAATTAACTTCAACAGTTAAAATTCTGCTATCCCCACCTCCGTCTGTTAGTTTTATTTCAATAGTATATTGGTCTGCTCTAATGGTAGAAGGGTCATTTAAAGCATTTTTTAATATACACTGTTGAACATAAGCTGTAGCGTCTTCTATGACGTCAAGCTCAAACAAAGGATTTGTTTCAAGATTAATAGGACCTTGAGTATTTGAAACGCTTTGTATTGACCAATTTAAATCATTTCTTGTATTAGGGCTAGCTATAGGAAAACCAGGAAGCGTAGTACCATCATAAGCACCGTTTCTTCCAAACATAGGAAGTAAAGAAATTTCGTATGTAGGTGGTGTTACAACTTGTGGTGATGTAAGCACTTCAGAAGGCACTGGTGGTTGAGTAGATCTCTCATAAAACTGTGGTTGTATGTTTTGAAGAACTATTGTTTCGTAATACTCAACTGTTGTTGGCGGCGTTGTAGCCGGTAATAAAGTTACTAAAAATGTAAAAGTAAAAGTATAAGCATTTTGATCATCTCCTACATATACATTTTGTGTAAAATCTGGTGTAAATGTTATATTATAACCATTGACTCCTGGAGTTGTTTCCACAAGCGATGATGAATTAAAATAAGGATTTGCTATATTAAAAACATCTTGCCCATTGCCATCTACAACACCTGTTAGCTCAAAATTACTATAATCTACACCTTTAGTTAAATCAACATTAAATTGATTTATTAAAGTAAAATCAGTAGACATTATAGGTGTACTATGTGTTTGGTTTTCTCTAAACAAGTCAGGATTAAAATTGTTTAAATTATTACTTACGTTTAATTCGTTTAATATAGCTGTATTTAAATCACCAACAAGACCTGATGTTGATGTTTCGTAATATATATCTAACAAAGACGTAACAGGTTTTGTTTCTAAAACACAAAGTTGTTCTATAGGCACAAATAAAATACCTGGATATATTATTCTGTCTAAATTATTAACACCAAACTGATAATTAACATTATCTAACTGTGATGTAGAAAATTTAGCAATAAAAGGATTTGATTCTGCGTTATAATAAGAAAATATAGGTTGCTGGTTGTTAAGCGGAGTAGTAATAGATCCAGGCCAATCAAATTCATCGTATAAACTTTGTATAGAGTTAACAGTAAACGTTCTTTGATCTGGATAATACTGTTGGTTACCAATGTTAGATCGAGATGTTTGAGGTTGAGTAGGAGGTGAAGGAAAATATTGATTAACATTATTTACAACTCTACCAAAAAGTTGAACAGAACTTCTATAAACTTTATCTGTTGGTCCTACTTCAGATAAATCTCTAGGTACTTTATTTATATTGTCATTTATTAAAACTATAGTAGAAAGACTATCTTCACTAGTTGGAACACCATCTAATCTACCTTTTATAGCTCCAGGAGCATATACGTTATAATACTCTTGTTCTTTTTGCTGTATAACTACTTTATATGAATACCAACCTAGTGGATTATAATTAGCACTTGTAACATCTCCATTATATAAGCCAGGTTCTAAAGTAGAAGGGTTTGGATTTGAAGGCCCTATAACAGTATTAAACAAAAGCTTTAAAGAGTTACCTGGCCATTTGTCTGGTAAAACTTCATCTTCAGTTATGTATGGACTATAAATATCACCACCCGTAAAATCGTTACCACCTATTGTTATAGTACTAGTACTATTTGTTAATATAACATCTGAGCTTCTTCCAAATCTATCTGAAAGTATTATACCGGCTTGATAACTTCTATTAGTTTTTAAAACACTATTAGGATACTCTATTTTACTAGTTGTGTTTTTATCATTACTAGAAGGTGAAAAAGATATAGCTGTACCAGGAGCTGGTGTTGAACCTAAAACTTGATTTACATTTATAGATGTAGGCACAGGAGAACCTGTAACAGTTTCCACCAATAAATTAGTAGGTGCACCTGTAAAAGAAACTTTACTACCAACTTCAATAGTTCCTTTTGATCCTGTTAAGTTTATTAATTTACCAGAACCTGGTGGTGTATCTACTGTAGCACTACCTTCTCTTAAATCAAAATCAGACTTTACACTAGCAGCTAAATTAAAGTCTATAAACTCAGGAGGTGTATGTCTATTTTGAAAATTACCATATATAATTCTATTACCTGATGATTCTTGAGCTAAAGCTCTTACAGGAACTCTATCGTACACTCTAGCTATTTCTTCTTCTATAAGTGTTTTAAATGGTTTTCTACCAGTGTATAAATAATTCAAATAGTTGTTAGAGCTACTTAAACTAGATACTTTTATAGTATCAACAACTTTAATTGATAAACCATCTGATTCTTTATATAAAATATCTATTTCGTCTATTTTAAAATCATTTAACAAAGCTGTTTGTATAGCTGGAAGTGGTATATTAAGACCAATAGAATTTACTTTATTTTCTACAAAACTAACTATACTTGAGTTTACTGCCTGATCTTGATCTGTATTTATAACCTGATTAGGAGTAATACTAGTATCTTTACTTGTAGTTAAAAAATAACCATCTTGTTTAGGTATAAAACATATTTGAGTAAATGGAGCTATTAAAGAATATTCATTATCTACAAACTTAAACCTATAAGAAAATCTAACAAATTTATCTTCTATAAATGTAGAATCACCAGAATAATCTGGATCATAATATGGGTTAGGTAAAAATACTAATTCATCGTTAGTAGCTATTGGTGTTGCGGGTGCAATACTTATTGTAACGGTATTAGGACCTGGAGAACCTGTTGCTGATACAACAGCTCCAGTATCTTCAATAATTCCAGTTCCTGCAGCAGCACGTATAACTCCAACTTTTTGACCAAATCCAGCGTGATTAGGATAGTAAGGATAGATACCATTACTTAAATTAAACTGTGTTGTGCTTGGTGTACCTGACACAATAGCAGTACTACCAGTTGGTAAAGCTTTTGATACAACATCTTTCATTGTAGATTGATAAACATCTGTAACAGACGAAGATTCAGTACTTAATTCATATAAGTTTATAGCTGCATAAGGATTATATTTAGCTACAGATATTTGATCTTCTGTTTGATAATATGTAGGCGTAGCTAAGTTTTGTGGATTAGCAAGCTCTACATTTATTTTTCTAGGTTGATTTCTATTATCAGTGAAAAATAATAAGTTTTCTAAAAGATTAATACCAAATATAGGTGATTGAGTAGAAAAATTAAGAAACGCACCTTGAACAAGTTTTTCAACTACTTGAGGACTAGCTGAAGCATTAAATCTACATATAAGATGATTAGTTCCAGTTTTAGTTGGTGATGATGGGTCATACTCTACATAAGATGAATTGTAATTATCAGTGAAAAACATGTATATGAAATTATTTTCTTCATCTACAAAATTACCAATACAAACTAAATTAGGTAAAGAAGCTTCTATAGTTGCAACAACTTCATTTCCTAATATATTTTCTAAAGTACCTACGCCTTCACCTTCGGATCTACTAATCTGAGCATTTACAGCATTTCTATATTCACCAACTGGAACAAGCCTAGCATCTAGGTCTTTGTTCATTTTTGATTTTATGAAATTATTTTTAATTTCTGCCATTTAATTTTAGTGTTTTATCCATTTGGATTTACCCTTCATTACTTGAGTAAATTCACCAAGCTTAATATTAGATAATCTAATTTTAGCATTTCTAAGTTTTGCGCTTCGTTCTCTTTTAAGTCTTTGAATAGTATATTCTTGTTGACCTGATCTTGTGGATATAATAGAGTGTAGTATATGAGCATATAAAGCATCTTCTGCCATCTTAGGCACTTTACAGTCTAAGTCATAAGCTAAACCATCAGAGATGTATTCTAATACAATTAATTTATTTACTAAATTACTTGAAAAAGACATTTTGCCTTCTCTATAATTAGGGTTAAACCAACCGTTTATTTGTGCATACTGTGGGTCTATACCGTACTGTTGCCCCAAGCCAAAAGCATTAGGCCAACCATACACATTAGCCCAATACGCAAACTCGTCTAAATCATTAAATAAACTTTGATTTATAAGTCTATCATTTGCGTTTCTCCATCTTTCTTCTGTTATAGAAGTACCTTCAATGTTTTCTCCAAAGTTATCTTGCGTTGGTACACCTTGAGTATCTTGTACAGGATTTTTATAAGGACTTGTAGTTAAATTATTAGCTGGATATATAGGTCTTTTAACACCTAGTTGATCTATCCAAGAAACTCTAACGTAATTAACATAATCTTGTGGTAATACTACGCTTAAGTTAGATGGTATTGTAAGCTCTTGAGACTTTATACTTTTTAAAGTATCATAACTAAATTCTTGTAAACCACGTTTAGCGTGAAATATAACATCTGTTCTTTTAACATCTGAAACTAGTTTTCCAGGCCCTACATAAGCAATTAAAAAGTTATTAACTATATCACTTATTTTTATGTATTCATATTCACCATAGTTATTTTCAACTGTAGTGCCAAAAGCATCTTGACTACCGTATTTACCACCATCTAAAGTTTTTAATTGAACAATAATATAAGGTGTAGAAGGTACATCATTAAAAGGTGCATTTGTAAATCTTACAATATTACCTACAACAGTATATCCAGTTGTTACCTCTGTAAAGCTACCAGGCAAACCTGTTTGACTTTTATATAATTTAAAATTATTTAAAGCGTAATCTGTGTTTAAAGGATCTATATCACCAAGAACTAAATCTGTATTAAAAGTAGTTGTAAACTCTTTTTGGCCTGTAGTAGCTAAAAAAGGTTGAGCACCTTGGTAATATTGCTGATTAGTTTCTGTTATTGATGCCATTTATTAACTTTTTGAATTAACTTCTTCTGCTTGAACAGCTTGAGCTGCTGCTTGAACTACCTGAGGATCTTTTATTACAACTCCAGCATAAGTTAATATTCTTAATATAACTTCATTTTGCTCTGTATTTAATAACTCAAATTGTGTAGATGTAGAAGAATCGTATATATATTGACCTAAAGAACCTATTGTAAAACCCCAATTAACATCTGCAGGTTTTCTAATATAAGATATAGATATGTCAGATGCTGTTTGTATAGATGTAGGATAAACATATATGTGAGATTGTCCTGTGTTGTTTCCGTTTAAGCCTTGAGTAGCTTGCTCGTATAAATATAAAGGATATGTAGTTGTAGGTTTAGTAAGATTAGACATGTTTATTTGTAGTAAGTCATTTCTTTCTACTCTTTCTATTTCTTTTTCATCTTTATATATTACAGTGCCTATTCTATGAAGATTAGAAGGTGGTAAGAAATAAGCGACTTCGTTTATAGAAGCAACTTGAGCCGTAGCATCAACGTTGCCCGCATTTACAGTAATATTATCTCCAATAACGTACCCACTTCCACCATTGTTTACTGCTAAACTTGATATAACACCATTACTTAAAGTGGTTAAAGTTATTTGAGCTGTTCCACTACCTGTGTTTATCGTTATTACAGCAGCAGCTGCATAACCTAAGCCTGGAGAATTTATACTTAAACCTTGTATAGCGCCAGTACTAGGGTTTACTGAAGTAATGTTTACAGTTAATCCAGTACCGCCACCACCAGTTGTAGCTACATTTGTAGCCACTGAATATCCAGTTCCAGCTGTAGTCAGTGTAAAAGTTGGTATTGCTATAGTAGTATCTACTGTTAAGTTAGTTCCAGCACCTCCTATTGTAGCTACGCCAATAGCGTTAGAATAACCTGTACCACCATTTGTTACATTTAAACTTAAAACATTTCCAATACTTACTAAAGTAGGGTTAGCTATGGTTTTAAAAATAGAAATGCAATCATCAACATTTTTTTGTCGATTTGCATATTCATTAGTAGTCTGTGGCACACGTAATTGTTGGTTCATATCTTCAAAATAATTTTCAAAGATTTCTAATTGTACCTGTGTAGCTAACTTATTAAACTCATCTGGTGTTATATAACCTCTTTGTTCTTTATTAAGTATAGACAACACCGTGTTGTAAACAGTATTTACGTTTATCGCCATGTTATAATTTTTTTATACTAAAAAGGCGGCCGAAACCGCCTTATAATAGTATCACTTGTTTTTATAGTTTTTTATCTATAGATTTATAGATTTCAACACCTTCGTCTGTTTTTAAGAAAGCAGCAAAAGCTGAGTATGGATTTTCATCAAAAGGTACATTCATTAGTTTTCTACCATTTGATCCCCATGTAAATGTTCTTTGATCTTGAGATAAATTAATTATACCTGCTTCAGTAGCTCTAATAGCTAAGTTTCTTAATTGAACATTATCATCATTTGCTAAATTAATAAATAACGCTGGGTTGTTTCTAGCAAATAAAAGTAAATCTCTTTTTAACTCTTTAGAGCTCATGTTATTTACTTTTGAACCAAGTTCAACTCTTAATATAGCTTCTGCCTGATCTATATCTATATTTCTAGCTGCATTTAAAGCATCTATTTGAAGATCTAAAATATCTAAATCATCTGTAGCTTCTTGAACAGCACTAAATTCTTCATACATTTTACCTTTTAATGGGTGGTATAAAGAAAGTAGTTTTTGTAAATTTTGTTTTTCTTTTGGAACTTTTAAATCACCATCTTTAAATATAATGTGACCTAAAGTTGCTTCACCTTTTTGTTCATCTACAAATGGTGAATCTTGGTTTGTAGCATATCTAATTTCTCTTTGCTTACCTGTTTTTTCATCAAAATATAATAAAGAGTGTTTTCTAGTATGCTTACCTGGTATTGTTAAAGTTAATGGTGATTTATTACCTTTTAAATAATAAACTCTATCTTTTATTTCCCACTCAGGTTTTATTGGTTTTTTTGGAGCAGTTTTTACTGCAACTTCTTGAGGTGCAACCTCAAATGATTCTTCTGCTTTAGCTTTTTTAGCCATGATATAATAAAATTAAATAGTTAATAATAAAATCCTAGGGCTACACTCACTTCGTAGCCCTAAGATTTATTTTAAGAAGTAATTACACTCCTTTGAAAAGTACAAAGTTGTTAGCAGCTTGTACAACTAAACATCTTTCAGATAGGAAGTTTACTTCCATAGCATCAAGAGTAGATGTAAATGCACCACCAGCAGAACCAGTTAACCAAGACTTCATTCTTCTGTCGTCAGCTTGTGAAGCTCTATAACGCACGTGTAAGAAAGGTCTACGGATATTAGTTCCTAAAATTTGATCGTAAACAGTTGATGTTCCAGCAGGTATTAATACACCTTCGATAGAGTTGATTCCATCAATAGCACCACGAGTTGAAGCATCGTTTAAGTATTTCCAATCAGTTTTGTAGAAATCATAAGAACCTCTTCTGAAACCGCTAAAACCTAAGTTTAAAGCCATTTCTTCTGAGTTTTCAAATAATCCAAAAGCAGTACCTCCAGCAGCACCACCAGAAATTGAAGCTAGCATGTCATCAAAATCAAGAGCAGTTTGTCTTTGTAAGAATAACATATTTTCTTCAATAGCCCCTTGAGTATCTAGGTTTTTCAAGATACCGTCAAAGTCATCAATTCCAGCAGCAGCAGTAAATCCTACTTGTACATTACCTCTGTCTTCAATAGCAGCAAATAAACCTTCACTACCTTTTCCAGTTGTAATAGGAGATGCAGCTCCAACTTTTTCAGCTTCTACCATAGACATTTCTAGGTAATCTTCAAAACGTAGTCTTGTTTCAGACTCAGCTTTTAAATACCATAAATATCCAGATGTTCCGTCTTCAGTTGCAACTTCTACCCATCCAATTTGTGCCATATCAGAACCAGATACTACGTATTGGCTTTTTAGGATAATTGGAGAGTTAGAAAATTGAGTGAAAGAAGGATCAACGCTTACATATTGGTTTCCAGTATTAGCACCAGCAACACCAGTATCAACTGATTGTCCTTTTTGATATTCAGAACCGTATACAAATACTTTGATAGATCCAGAAGTAAAAGCATTTAAGTTAGCTACAGTGTAAGGCTGAATAGTAATAACACCAGTAGTAGTATTAGAATCAGTTACTAAACATTTTTCTTCTAATCCAGTTACTGTATCTAAAACAACAACAGTAGCTCTAGGTGAAATAACGTTTGTTGTGCCTGCTACGTTATCAACTTTAATAGTTAACTGAGGAGCACCACCTGGTAAAGTACAGTCGTTGTATGCAATGTGTAATCTATTTTGCTCAGACCAAATTACTTGATCAGATGTCATTGGCATTTCAGCGCCAACCATTCTTAAGAATCCAGATAACGTTCTGTTTCCATAACGCTCTACTTCTTGTTCGTAGATCTCAGGTAAATACTGCTGTGCAAAAGAGCTAAAGTCAGCACCAGCTGGATCGTTAAATTGTAGGTAATTACTGTTCAATAACTCTTGATTTTGAGATGGAACAATTTTACCAAATTGAGGAGTTAAACTCATGATTATTAATTTTTAATTAGTTAAATTTTCTTGTTTTAATTTTTAATTTTGCAGAGTCACTGCCAGAAATAGCTTTAACTTTTAAACCGTTTAAGAAAACCTCACCTTGTGTTTTTCTCGCTTGAGTATTACTTAGGTTTTTTGATTTATCTATAACATCTTTAACAGCATCAGCTTTTCCTTGCTCATAAAAATGAGAGGCAATGCGATCTACATTTTCAGCAGCATACATAGCTTTGTGATAACCAGCAACATCTTTAACATTACCTTTTGCGTCTAGGAACTTCCCAACGAGGTTTGTTATATTAGACTGATTTTCTGCAACTTTATCTTTGTTTTGAATATTATACTTATATTTCTTTTCACCAACACTGATATCAAAACCTTTGAAATCATCGCTAAAAAGTTTTTTAGTATTTTCTTTAAACAATTGATGTTGTTGCTTAGCTTGTTCTTGCTCCTTGTTATATCTATTGAAAAAATCCATAGCTTTTTGTTGTTCCTGAGTTACGCCGGGTCTCAACTTGATTTCGTCGTAATATTTACTCTTAGTTTCTTCTAAAAAGTTTTTGGCTTTTGCAACTTCTTCTTTAAACGCAAGTTTCTTTTTGCGTATATCTTTTTCCTCATCTACTTCTTCATCAAATATAAAATCTTCTAATAAAAGATCTACATCTGAATTATCCAAATAAGGTTTATTTTTTTTGTAATATTCTTTTAATAATGTAACATCGTCGATGCTAGAATAATCAGCATTTAAACGAGTATAATCTTCAATAGTACCACCTGTTTCCTCCATAAAAGCTACAAGCTTTTCAATGTTTTCTGGTAATTTCTTTTCTACAACTTCAGGTTGTTTTACCTCTTCTTGAGCTACAACTTCTTCTTTTTCTTCAACAAGTTGTATTGGAGATTCTTCTACTTTTTCTTCGGTGGTCCGTACTTCTTCAACCACTCCTTCGCTGTTGCTACTGTCTTTGGATTCTTCGACAACAACATTGCTATCATTTGTCTCTTGTGCTTGAACGGCATTTTCTTCTTGTTTAGGTATTACTACTTTTTTAACCTCTGGTTCTAATTCAACTAAAGGTTCTTTAGGATTTATATTAACTTTTGTAATATTATCCTTAGTTTCTGTTAATTTCTTAGGTGTTCGTTTCTTTCTAGTTTTTAACTTAAAGTCACCTTCCTGTTTAACAGGTTCATTTGTTTTTACTTCTGACATAATATAATATAATTAAATAATTAAATAAACGCTACATTAAAGCATCAGCGCTTGGTTGTTCAAAGTTTATAGGTAAGCCATCATTTTTTCTTTGACTTATTAATTCACTTTGTTGCGTACCTTCCATTTTTATACGCCTGTCTTTTCTATTTTCTTTTTGATCTTCTTTTTGTTGCGCCGCTTGAGTTTCCATTTGCTTTAATTGCATATCGAGTTGATGTTGCAATTGCATTTTTTGTTGATCAAGTTTTGCTTGAATTTCCATTTTTTGTATTTCCATTTGAGTTCTAGCTTGTTCATATTGAACTTTAGAACCTGAAATAGCTTCTTGTTTTTGAACTTCAGCCATAGCTGTTTTCTCTGCAGTTGAAGCTTGAGCATCTGCTTGAGCTTGCATATTTGACTGTTGTATTTGTATATCTTGTCTTTGCTTACGCTTACGCTTAATTTTAAGCATTTGATTAGCAAGTTTAATATTTTTTATTTGACGTAAATCTATAGCGTCATCTAAATCAATATTACCTGCTTGTAAAGCAACTTGTATATTTTGCTCTAACTTAGCCTGCTCTTCTTCATCAGGCTCTAATTCTAAAAATATACCAAAATCATGCAGATTTAAATCAATTAAATCTTCTAATGTTTTTACATTAAATGTAGATATTGAATTTTTAAGTGAGTTAGATGTTAATGGAAAACTTAAAGCATCTGTTATTTTTAAAGCAATATTCTCGGCTATTCTAAGAGTTATATATAAACTAGATTGATTTATATGTCTTGTAGCTGTATTTGATGCGCTAGCTGCTAATTTTTGTAATCCAACTAATGTATTACGATCAGGTAAGCTACCATCTCTTGCTTCATTAAGTCCGGTTACATCACGTATCATTTGTAAATAATATTGATACGTAGTAATTAAACTTTGTATTTTAGCACCACCACTACTGCTTTGCAATTCTTGAATTGGTACTTTACCTCTATTAAGTTCACCATCTTGAGTTAATGATCTACCAACAATAGAACCTGTTTGGAAATACATATTTAATGCTTCTGCAGGATTATAGTTAGTACCATTACCAAGATCAACTTCAGCAAGTCCGTCCATATCTAAGTATACACCATCTGGTACCATGCGAGATAAAACTTGTTGTAGTTTTAAATGCGTTAGTTGTATCATATCTGCAAAACCTACACATTTGCTTACTAATGATTCTATTCTACCTTTATACATACGTGGTGCACATATAGAATAATTCATTTCAACTTTTGTAGTATCAGCATATGGTCTTGACATGTTTTCAGCAAGTTCCCATTTAAGCATTGTATCAGTTCCTAAAACTTTAGCACCGCTATATAATACTTCAATAGATCTTGATACTCTTTCAAACATATCACTTTCTGGTGGATTAAATGTATCTGGCTTTTCAATAGCTTTCATTAATCCTTGATCTGTTTGCTTTATTTTAAACACCTGATCGTTATACGTTTTATAGTCAAAATATAAAACCTGAACTGTGTTTTCGTCATAACCACCCCAACCAGTAATATATTGTCTATTACCTGGCATTGATTGTATTCTTTTTAATTCTTCTTCAGATATATGTGGAAACTCTTTTTTAAGTTCTGGTATTGTTATTGATTTTATTTCACCAACATAATATATATCTTCAAAGTTTGGATCTTCAGTATATGAATAAACCATATATGCAGGATCTACGTAGTCAACTGTTATACCATTTGCAGTATTAAAATTAGTTTTACAAGCAGCAATACCAATTGTAACTAAATCCATATTTATTCTACGTCTAGTTAAATTGTATTTGTTTTGAGCAAAAACAGTAGATATAGCTTCTTCTTCTGCTATTTCTATAGCTTGCTTATATTTTAACTGCATATGAAGTTCTAGCTCTTCTTCTGATTCTGGTATAATATCAGGGTTTGGCGTTTGGTATAAATCAATATCTAAAACTTGTTTAATGTTTTGTATATACTCTTTAGCCAACATATCTTCATACATTTTAGAAGCATATGATGTTCTTTTTTTAACTGAATTAGGGTCTTGAGCATAAGCTTTTACTTCATAAGCTTTTTGTGATATACCATTAACTACTATATCTACAAACTTAGATAAAATAGGTACTGGTTTCCAATCTAAATTAAGATAAGACAAATCACCATTAATTGATAATTCATCTTTATATTTTTGTATAGACTGCTCGCCTCTAGCATATAAACGTAACTCATGGAAATTATTCCAATTAGTTAAATATCTATTACCGTTTGTTCTACCAGATCTAAACCACTCATATTCAATAGCCATTGCTACTTGACTACCGTATTCTAAACTAGATTTTTCAGCGTTGCTTACTACCTGACTAGGGAAAGAACTATTTGAGTTAGTATATATATTCATTTAACTTATTATTTTTGATACAGTACCTTTGTTATCATATCTTTTAATACCAAGATTAACAGGTGCTAATTTAGTTTTGTTTACAGGTGAATATCTATGTTTATTACAAGCCATTAAAGCTAATCCAGAACTAATAGAAGCATCATGTCGTGTTCTATTATTGATATTAAATTTAGCCCAGTCTTCTAACGTTTTTTGAAAATACATATCTCCATAGCCAGTTTCTTTTAAACCTACAAATGTTTCTATATATGTTTCTATTGCTGAAGCATGAGCTTGCTTAATATCTTCACTAGAGTTTGGTATTCCACCTAATTCTCTTTCAGTTATAGATAGTTTATTATATTTTCTATCTGGTCTATTCATAGAAAAACCTCTGTAACCACGTTTTTTAAAATAATATAAAAGCCTAGGTTTGTTGTTTTCAATTAATATTGGCATACCATAAAAAACACAAGCCATTAAAACATCTTCAAAAAATATTTCAGCTGTTTGTGGTCTAGCTATATATTCTAAAAAGAAATGATTAGGTGGTGCGTCTTCCATTGAAAACTTTGTTAAACCATGTAATGATCCTTTTGATCCTCTTTTATCTACCGTTCCTGATATATCATATGGGTCACAACCAAAAGCACCCATGTGTTCATTACCTGGGTAATATGTATTATTTTTTTTATATCTTCTATTTTGTATATGAGTAGGTGGTACCCAACTTACTTTAAACCTACCATCTTTATTTGGAACAAATATAACATTAGTATCTTTTTCTGCATTTTGCCATTGAAAACTTCCTTGTGTTACATTTATAGAATTACGCATATCTTCATTAAAATCTATTTGCTCATAAATTTTAGTTAGATTAAACAAAGACTCTTTTGATTCATCTCTAAATGCGTGCTTTTCAGTACGTGGAAATTGTCTATAAAATTCGTTTAAAGCATCTTGATCTTGCTTTAATCCACTAACTTCATTATCCCAGTATTCTATTACACCTAAATCTATAATTTCACCTTGTGGTCCTTCAATAGGTTTGTCTGGTGTTTGGAAGACAGGTAAGCCATAAGAATCAATGTATCCTTCGTAATTCCATTCCATAGGTATGAACAAGCTATATAATCCAGAGCGAGTTTGTCCATTCGCGTTTCGTTGTGTGATGTCTGAATCATTATATAATTTTTTAAAGTTATCACCACCTTTGTCAAGAGCATTGCTCGTTGAACCCATCATGCATTTACCTATAATTCTACTACCTAATCGTAAGCAGGTTTTCGTGACCCTCCAGTTGTTGAGGATGTTCGTCGGACGCTCCCATTTGCCGCTCTCATCGTGGACGAGGAGTTTGAGCTTCTCACCGTCGTACGAGTTGTCGCCCGTGTTTTTCCAGTCGATCGTGGTATCGAGCCCGTCGATTTCTTGTAACTGCTGGTTCGTCTCGAGTTTTTTACGCGTATACTTCGTTGCGGGTACTCTATACGCAAGTTCTGTCTTTGGACGGTCCATTCCGTCCTGAATTGGTTTGAAAAAGAAGGGGTAATTAACTGATATCGGTACCACCTTGTCTGTAAACATCTTCTTTGCGTCAGGACCAGACTTTGATAATATCCCAAATCTAGAGTCGCTTGATATGGTTGCCATATTAACGCATTCGCCTGAGGCCATAAATGAAAACCCAGAACGCCTGTTCTTAAGGTAGCACATACCATAGGATCTGTGATCGGCCTTACAAGCCTCCCAGAATATGTAAAATAATCTGTTTGATTCGCGAAAGTCTGGTTGACCGACGTCGATTTTACTCCACTGCAAGTACATATAATGAGTACCAGTAATGTAAGTAGCCACATTCTTATTATAGAACCAAAAGCCTTCTTCCCTGCGGACGAACTCATTATCGATGTAATCATACCATTTTTCTTTGAAGTCTAGTGGGTATTGCTCCCAGTCAAAAACAGACTTTATTTTTTTTAATACTTTTGGATATTCAGTATGCTCCCAAGTATTTGTTTCAAATTTATGTATTTTGTTTTCTGCAGGTAAAGCTATTTTTAGGTTTTGTATTTCATATATTTCACCTATTTTACCTGTCTTACTTATTACAACAATATCGTGTTCTTTATTGTATCCGTATTCCCATTTGCTATACCTGTTCATTCGTTTAAGAACTTTAGGTTTAATATGGTTTTTTAAAACTTTATATAAACTTTGTTCGTACATTACTTAGATCTACCTTCTGCAAAACCTTTAAAAGTTCTTTCTTCTTTAACTTCTTTTGGTTTTTCATTTAATAAGTTTTCTTCTTCTTCGATACGACTAAGTATTTCAAACGCATCGAATATAGCAAGCTTTTTTGTAGCTGCAGCGTTTTTAAGTCTATCAGCTGATATATCATCATCTGAATCAACAATAGCTTCTTTAGCTACTTTGATTAACTCCTCTACTGCTTTCTGCCCAGCTTGGATTATATTCTTCTTCGTCTCCTTGGTATTCATACTTAATTACAATATCATTTGATTTCATACAATAAAGTCGTTTATCATCGACTAAAAACTCCCACTCACTGTTAGGAGTAAATCCTACAAGATCACCTGGGTTGATATTAAGCTCTTCTAAGGACTTATTACCATATTTTAATATACCAATAAGGTTTGCTTCTTTATCAAGCGTTAGATCTTGTTTGCTTTTTATAGGTGTTACAAAGCATCTATTATTTATAGTCTTCCAATTGTTTTTATTTTTATATAAATAAATTTGGTCAACTGCGCAGAAATAGTAATCATCTTTAAAATAAGATCTGCTTTTTTTCTTTTCACCTCTCATATCATAAAATGTTCTAAATACATTTTGATGTATGATTATTAAAGCACCTTTCTTAATAGGCGTAGAAAAAGCTGCTGGTGTTTCAATAACCTTAGCAACTCTATTAACAAATTTCCAGTTTTCTATTTTAGTATTTACAACTAATTTTTTATCACCTATATTAACAGTATTGCTGTATTTATCGCCAACTGGTTCAACGATAAAATCATATAGACTCTTCATTAATACTCTAAATCATACTCAACAGATACAGCCATGTTAGAGTTAAACTTTTTCCATGGCAATACCTCGTTGTTTTTCTTTATATGTATATTATAAGAATTATCAGATTCATCAAATAAAATATATGCTATTTCATGACCTCCGTATACTTGTTGTCCTACGGAATAATGCATAGCATCATTTTTATAATCAGATCCAATACTGATTTTTCTTATAACAGAGTCCATTACTCTTCTGTTTTTTCTTCCTCTATTTCAGTGTACTCACCTGTTTTAAGATCGATAGATATTTTACCGTATTCTTCTTCAAGTTCTTGTTTACACTTTTCTAAATCTTTATTTACTTCAGCTACACTGTGTAATAAAGCGTGTTTTTGTGTTTCTAGCAAACCTATATTGTTTAATAAATTTGCTAAATCATCTTGATGTTTAACAATTGTTTCTAATTGTTTTTCTGTAATTTTTGCCATTTGATTTAATTTAATTGTTTTATATTTATATAGTTACACCTGTTTTAGTAAATCTACTATTCAGGTAAATCTTCGTAGTCATCTGCATAATCAGCTGGTAAATACGACTCCATACCAGAGATTTGTTCAGCACTACATTCGTTTTTATAAAAGTCATTTGCTAATAACCAAAGAAAGTGATCTTTAAGACACTGTAATTGCCCTGCTGAAGTATCTTCGTCTGCAGCATCTGCTAATTGACCATCTACTTGATCTACAATAACCGCTTTGTGACTGTCTGGTGTATTTTCTGATGTAATTGTGTTTCTGTACATTTTTATTGTTTTAATAATTCTATTTCTGCTTTTAATTCTTGTATTGATTTTACCAACATAGGTATTATATTAGCTTGAGCTAAAGTCAATTGTTCTGGATTATTATCATCTACAATACCAGTATAACTAGCTCCTACTTCTTCTAGAGTTTGTTTAACTTCTTGTGCTATAAAACCTGAAGCTTCTTTATTTTTATTTTCTTCTTTACCTCTTATATCCCATTTGAATTTTCTTGGTTTTAATTTATTTACAAAATCTAAACCTAATTCTAAATCTTCTATATCTTTTTTATCTCTTTCATCTGATACAAAACTCCAAGCTGAAGCAGCTCCTTGAAATCTTGCAACTACAGAACCATTATATAAATTTACTTCATTGCTAACACCTACGGCAGATAAACTTCCACTGCTACCAATAATAACATTGTCACTACCTGTTAAACTATCAGAAACGTGAATATCACATCCTATTGCAGTAATGCGATTACCAGTATTTGTTCCATTTTTTAAAGTTTGATAACCAATAGCAATAAATCTTGAAGCAGTAGTTGAATTTTCAAAACAAGCACCACCAATAGCAGTGTTTAAACTACCAGAAGCACCACCTGAATCACCTCGACCAGTTCCAGACCCAACAAAACAATTTAGATTTGAATTATAATACCTTCCTGATTGATAACCAATAAAAGTATTGCTGAATCTTGTAGAACCTACATCTCTACCAGCGTAAGCACCAACCATTGTGTTTCTATTTAAAGAACTAGCGGCTAGATATCCAGCTTGATATCCTATTAAAACTCCATCACTACCAACATTATTATATCCAGCTTCATAACCAAGTGTTACATTTCTTGATCCTGTTGTATTAGTATACCCAGCTTGGTAGCCTAAATTTGTGTTTTCTGCTCCAGAAGTATTTGAATAACCAGCTTGATATCCTATTGAAATTGTCCCAGTTGCATTGTTAACTCTACCAGCTTGGTAACCTAACGCTGTTGAGTATTGACCGGTACCTACGGTATTAGCCTGATAACCTATAGCTATTATACCTTGGCGTAAATTTTGGCTTGATTGATAACCTATACTAACTGCTGAACCAGCACTTGTATTAGCTGTTGCTCCAACTAAGTTACCAATCATAATGTTTCTAACCGCTGTTGTGCTTTGTTGACCAGCATCAACACCAATCATTATATTGTCGTCTCCAGTAGTAAGACTATCTCCAGCATCTTTACCTATTAATATATTCTCTGTACCATCTGTAAGAGAATTTCCAGCGTTACTACCTATAACAAGATTATCAACGGGATTACCAACTAGTCCACTTGGTATATTAATAAAGTAAGCAGATGTGCCATCAATTAACACATCACTTAAATCATTTAAGCTAGTAACGCTACCTAAATTACTAGGTGCTATTTTTTTCATTGTTGTGCCTTGATAACCTACAAGAAAATCTACATCTGCTGAATTTGTTTCTGTAGTAAAAGCTGAAAATTTTATATTTGCCATTTTATATTTTTATTTATTTAAGGTGCTATTTCTTGTACCATTAGGTTACCACCAGTTTCTGTTTCACATATACTACCATTTTCCGCTAATATGAAAAATGTAATAGGACTAGGACCTCCACCACCTTGTATAGTTAATGGGACTGCTAATATCGCGTTAGCATTAGCTAACATACTTGGTCCACCTGGCATACTAGTATAGTGCTAAAATTTCGCTACAAGTTGTTCCAGTTCCAAAAACTCTTACTACTTGTAAAGGAACAAATGATGAATCAGGTAGATTAGTTAATGTAACATCGTCTCCTGCAGCTGTTAAAACTCTTAATGTAGATCCTGCTCCTCCAGTTCCTACAAATAAAGTAAAAGAAGTTTTACCGTCTTGGTTTGTAGAATATATATTGTAAGCACCTGCAGCAGTAGAACCTGCCATTTGTAAAACAGTCGCTGAATTTACAGTTAATACAGTGTTTATTGCACCAGGAAAAGCACCTGTATAACTTTGATAAACAATACCGCCTATTACATTATAACCGTTAGCGTTAGTTACTGAAGGTGTAAAGTCTTGACCAGCATCTGTTAAATTATTTGAACCTCCACTTGAGTTAGTTCCAGTTGTTAAAATACCAGGTTGTGGTATATTTATTGTATCACTTGGAACTACAAACAGTGAACTATGTGGTTGATTATTTGCCATTATTTTTTATTTATTTGTTTTAAATATATTTGTTGCCTTTTCAGTTGTGCGTCCGCCAAAATAAGCTAATACAACAGCCATCATAACTTTTTCAAACGTATCATTCCATAATGCATTTATTTGAAACGGTATTGATTCGACGCTATCTAATATACCAGCTAGTGAAAAAATAGTAATACACCACACTAAAACTAGTGGGCGTACATTTTTTGAAAGCCAAGAGTCAGATATGCTATCTGCTTGCCAGCGGTTGGTTATAGCTTCTATTTCTTTATTTTGCTGCTCGTAGATTAATTGCTGTAATTTTATTTTATCTTCATTAGAAACATCTGCTTTTGTTATTTCAGATATAGCTTCTTCAGGTGATGTAACACCTTCTAGAACTTTACCTAAAGTTGGATTTATAACACTAGCGGCTCCTAATAATAATTTACCTACGGTTGTATCTTTAAACTTTTTTTTAGGCATTATTTTTTTGTATAATATATAACTCCAGTCCAATCACCTACAAATGTAGCTTTCATTTTGTTATATTCTATTATTTCATAAATCACATTTACATTATGATTATTAGCTTCCCTATATACTTTAGTAAATATTTTTTTATTATTAATTTTTACTACAGTTTCTTCAACGTTTTCTACTTGCTTATATTTGTTTTTAGATGGAATAAAATAATAATTATATATTGATATATTTTTATTATCTTTAACAGATATAACCATAGTGTAACTATCAGATTTACTTATCCATGATCCATTAAATTCAGAATAATTATATTCTTTATTTGTTGTTAATGTACTTACTAATAAACTTATTGTTAAAAAAAATGCTTTCATATTATTATATTTAATTGTTATAATAATATTATTACAAATTTTATTTATTTATTACCTTCTTACTTCTGTTAACCCTGTATATGTTTCAGTACCAGGAGTTGTATTAACTTCAGAAGGTTTTAATGGTTGTGGACTACCAAGATTATATTGTTTTAAATAATTAAGAAAACCTTTTCTATCGTTTCTACTTTTAAAATATTCTGCTATTTTAACTTTTGGCTGAGGTCCTTTCCCTGGCATACCTTCTGGTTTAGGAAATAATTCTATTTCTGTAGTTCCTGAAGTTCTTTCAACTTTTCCTACAAAATCTTTTCTTTGACTAGGTAGTAAACCGCGATTATAGTCATATACATATTTTCTATAACCTTCAAGTGTATCAGGTAAACCTTCTTCACGTATTTTTTCTTTCTCTCTATCTGTTAAATTAGGATATGTTTCTTCTACTTTTCCTCTTGGTTCTGATACAGTTCCACGAGCACCAGGAATATAACCTGCTGTTGGAACTTGCTTTCCTTCAAATGTATCAGTTTGAGTTACTATTAAACCTTTAGGTTGTACTTGTGAAAATGGAGATTTTGAACTAAATTTTTTTTGAAATGGTGAACTCATATTTATTTTTTTATTGGTGTTTCAGTTACATATTTTGCTCCTGGAAAATGATAATCATAACCAGGATACATTATTTTGGCATAACCTCTATCGTCTACACCTAGAACTTTAAAATCTACTCCTTTCATTGTTATATTACCTCCTTTTATTATATTTTGAGGTTTATCAACATCCGGGCTATTTTTTAAATATCCTTTTTTAGAAAATTTCATTATGCATTTTTATAAGCTTCATCTTCCCAAGGTAATTTAGCGTTACCTTCGTCCATTTTAGCTCGTGAATATTTTTTGCCTTTCCAGTATACATAGTCATCATCGTAATCAAGATCACCTCGTTTCATTTGATGTATATGAATCATTTCGTGATCTATAACGTCTTGTATTTTAGAAGGACAAACATTTTTATTTATAATAATTGTACCATTATTATTAGCTTTACCCATTACATTATCTTCCATATCTACATGGTATATTGGAGTATTATCCATTTTGTATGGAGGATTATTTAATTTAAAAGCCATATATTATTTTTTATAAGGAAACAATTTATTTAATGCTCCTTGTCTGGCTTCACAACCGCAAGGGATGTTTAGTCCCTTGCTCATTGTGTCAACCATTTTCTTAATGCCTGTAGCTTTAGTGAACTTTGCGATATCGTCTCCTAAACCTCTAGACTTCATAATTATGCTATTGCAACAGCTGAAACAGTTATACCAGCTGGTAAGTTTACTTTAGCTTTTACACCTCCTGGGTTAGCAGTTAAAGCAGCATTTACTGCATCACGTACTGATGGAGTAGTTCCTACTGAAGTGTGAGTGATTGTAGCTTCGTCTAAACCACCACCATTGAATTTAATAACAGTAGTTGTTGCTGTAGCAGCGACAACTCCATTAATGTTGTTTACTCCTAAAAGAATTTTTCCACCAGCTAATCCTGCGCCAGAAGAATTAATTTCGATAAATTTTGCCATTTTGTTTGTGTTAATGTTAATGTTAATGTTTGTGTTTTTGGCTAGGTTTATACAGTCCTAATCTGTTTATTTTACATGCAGTTCTTTTCCATTGGTGAATCTCCTTTCATCATAGCAGCTGACTTAGAGCCAAAATGCTTATGTGTAAAAGGCATATCTCCTTTTGCTTTTCCTTTATCTATATCTACAACTGGATTGTATTTTAATTCAGCACTCATTTCTGCGGGACTGTGTCCCATTTCTGCAGGACTGTGTCCCATTTCGTTTGGTGATCCGTAAGGCATAATATTAGTTTTTAAGTTTAACTGTGATGTTTTTTATCGTATTTCATATCGCCTGCTAATTTAGAAATATGTTTTTCATCAGCAGTCATTTTTTCGTCGCTATGACCATGGTGATCATCATATATGATATCACGCTTTAAATAATCAATATGCGCAGCATCATCTCTTTCTGATGCTTTATAATTTTTTTTATCAACATGAGTATGCGCGTGGTCCATTGACCATTTAGCATTACCTGTGTATTTTCCGTAGTGTCCTTTGTGTAGTTTCATATTTATTATTTATTCAAAATAAAAAGGGAATTCATCTTTATAATTACCTCTTTGTTCTTCAATTTTATTTTCATTACTAGTGTCAACAATATTATCATTGTCTTCAGTAAAATCATTTCTTGGAGGGCATTTTTTTCTTGTTGAACCTACCATATATGAAACAGTATTAGGATCATCACAAGGATTTACTTTAGGATTTATATTTGTTAGCGTAGCTCTAGTTAAATCATCTTGCAGTTTTTGCATAATACCTCTAGTAGATATATAGTAACGACCTGCAGCATCAGCGCCAGATGTATAAGCTCCCATAGTGTTATTTATATACTTTAGCTTGTTGAGTAATTGGAACGCCCGGTGCATATTTGCATGGAAACTTAGAAACTTGTAAACCAGTTATACCTGAACTAGATCCAACTCCCATTGGAAAACCTTCTTTACTTAAAGGCCCATCCCATATAGCGTTTTCACCTATTTGTCCTGATAACTTAGGATTTTTTTTGATTTTTTCAATATCGTGTTCCATAATTATTTTTTATTATTTTTTTTATCTTTTTTTTCTTTTTCTTCTTTAGCTTTTTTCTGAGCTTCTTTTCTTTTTCTTTCAGCTTCAGCAGCTTCTTTAGATGTTTTGGCACCTAACATACCGTAAGTACTTTGTGTAAATGGTGATAAAGCTCCACCTAAAGCTTGTGCCATACGAGAGTTTGTTTTTGCAGTAATAGCTTCTTGAGCATTATTATACACGCCTTGTGGTAAAACTCTATCAAAAGATCCTGGTACTGATTGACCAACTAAATTAGGTATTTGGTTTTGTAAACCACCTAAAGCTGTTGGATTCATAGCTGATGGCGCGAATTGATTTTGTTGAACCATACCTGTCATTGGATCTACGCCTGGCATAGCCGTACTAATCATTTTAATTGGAGCCGCATCTACAGCTGCTTTAAACTTAGGATTATTATCTAGTTTTCCTTCAGCTGAAGCTTTTCTAAGACCTTCGTTAAATTCTAATGGTGCTTCCATATTATCTATCTTTATCGTTGTTTACGTTATAAATGGCTTTTGTCATAACTTTATCAGTATACGTATCGCCATTAATTATTTTATTACGTCTACCAGTATTTATATCTTCTTCACCTAGCATTATTCTGTATATTCTACTTATTAATTGCTTACCTTTGAAAGATACTTTATATATGTGGTATTTCTGAGTAGATCTGTTTCTATGTCTCCATACAACTATCCAATCTTCTTTTAGCAGTCTGTTCCATCTGCGATTATCCCAGCTGTATGAGTACACGCCCATTTCAAAATCTTTTTTAGTAAAAAAATCTATACAGTCAAGATATATTAAAAGTTCTAGATCTGCATCATTTAAATTGTTGTTTTTACAAGCCCATTTTCTTATGATGCGATAGTGCTTCATTAGGTTTAGTTCTCTAATGTCACTAGCATCTAGTCTCATACTACAACGACAACGTCTGCAGATTTAATTACGTGATATGAATTATCACCAACTTCAATTTTATGACCAGCGTGACGATCAAAGTATATAGTATCAGTTTCTTTAACACCAGCTACTTCTGTTCCAACAGACACTACATCTGCTTTTACATATCGTATATCTTCACGTTGGTTTTCTGCAAGAAGTAAACCACCTTTTGTTTTGGTGGTTCCTTCTTTAATTTTGTTTATTATTAAGTTTCTACCTATTGCCTTCATCTATTCTTAAATTATTGATTACACAATCAGTAGACAATATTGTTGTTGCTACAGAAGCTGCATTTTGAAGAGCGCTCTTGGTGACAAGTAGTGGATCTATAATACCTGACTTGATCATATTTACCATTTTTCCTGTAACCACATTGTAGCCTTGTCCTTTTCTAATAGGTGTTTCTACATTGTCAACACCTGCGTTTTCAAGTATTGTTTTATAAGGTGCTTTGATAGCTTCTAGTAAAACTGTTTCACCAATAGACTTAGCATTAATATTTGTAGCAGCGTTTAATAGAGCAATACCACCACCAGGAACAATCCCTTCTTTAATAGCAGCTTTAGTAGCACAGATAGCATCTTCAACTCTATCTGTCTTTTCTTTTAATTCTATTTCTGAATTAGCACCTACTTTTACAATAGCTATTTTAGCTGATAGCATTGCTAATCTTTTTTCAAGTTTAATAAGTTTACCAGGATTTTTTTCTTCTAAAAGTTTTTCTTTTATATCCTGTATAACTTGATTAACTTCTTCTGTGCTTTCATTTATTTGCAATATTGTGTCTTCATGTGATGTTACACTTTTCAAGCATGTACCTAAATGATCTGGCTGTATCATATTCATATCATCGCCTAGATCTTCATTTATAATGGTAGCACCAGTAAGCATAGATAAATCTTGTAGCATTTGCTGCTTGTTTATACCATACGTAGGCGCGTCAATCACATTGACTTTAATATTACCTTTTGTTTTATTCATAGCTAGAGCTGATAAAACACCTTGTTCTAAGTCGCCTATAATAAGCAAAGGTTTATTGTTTTTTATTACATACTCTAGCACAGACTGTATTTGCCTGATAGTATCTACCGGTGATTCTAATAATAAAACAAGTGGCTTTTCTAGTTCTGCAGTCTTACTAACTTTGTTGGTAATAAAATGAGAATTTTTTAGCCCTTTTTCATACTGAACACCATCAACAACCTCTACATGTGTTTTACCATCTGATGAGGTTTCCATCATAACAACGCCTGTGTTGTCAACTGCTCTGAAAGCATCTGCTATTATTTTACCAAGTGCAGGTTCGTTGTTAGTCGATATTGTAGCTATTTGATCTATCATTTGACCTTTTACATCAACTGATAATTTTTTTAAATATTTAACTACTTTTTTAACTGATTCGTTAATACCGTCTTTTAACTCTCTTGAGTTTGTTTTATCTACTACTTTATAAGCTTCGAGTAATATAGCATGTGCCAGTACTGTAGCTGTTGTAGTTCCATCGCCTGCTTCTTGTACAGTTTTACGTGCTGCTTCTTTTAAAAGCGTTGCACCCATATTTTCTACTGGATCTCGCAGTATTATTGAATCTGCGACTGTTACACCATCTTTAGTTATGATTGGTCTTCCAGTATGATCTTCTAACATAACGCATTTGCCGCTAGCTCCGAGTGTAGAGCTAACAGCGTGCGTTAGTTTTTCAATTCCTTTAAATACATTATCTCTGGCTTGGTCACCAAAGTTAAGATTCTTGACTATTAAGTCTGACATATTAGATTAGATTAAATTATATTATAAAAATGTTATTCAAAAGTTTTTACTACTTTAGGTCCTTTTAAGTATTCTAGCTTTTTAGCGTAGTGTTCTACAGAGCTATCAATTGCTTGTTCAGCACCTTCAATAGTTTCACGTCTTGTAACATCAACCCATTTTTCATCTAGGGTTTGGTGTTCGGTTTGATAAAAGCCATTTGGCAGTTGTACTATGCGCCAGTTTTTCTTCTGAGCGACATGCTCCCATAATTGTCTGGTTTCATCGGATACTTGTGGTTGACTAGACCACGATTGAGTCTGATAATAAAATGTCATTGGTTTCGGTTTTAATTGTTATTATTGGTTTGCACTTTCCCGTGCCGGGTATATTTTATATACTCACTTGGTTTTAGTGAATTTTACTTATTAATGTGCCTTTGCTTGTATTATAACCCATTCGGTACCTGTAGACCAAATAGCTATTCCTTCATATACTTTAGATGTTTCGAAAAACGCACCGCCATCTATTGTTTCACCACCAGTTGCGGTAAATCTTACTTTATGAGCACCACCTCCTGGATATGTTCCATTGGTTACAAATCTTATAACTCTGTAAGGTATTGCAGTAGCAGATGGTAAATTAATAACATAAATGCCATTTCCACCTGACCAACCTATTTTAACAATATTGTTAAGTGCGGTATATGTTTCAGATCCACCGGGAGTTGCTGTAGTCGAATATGGTATTAATCTTGCAACTGTATTAGTTGCCGTGTCAGAAAAAGACTGCAATGCACCTGTACCATCAACATATTGTGATGTTGTACCAGAACCTGTGACAGTAAATGTACCTGAACCTGTTATTGGTGAACCTGCTACAGAAAAAGCGGAAGGCATAGCTAAAGCTACACTTGTAACTGTACCTACGCCTGTTTGTGTATATGTTTTTAAATCTGACGCACTTAAACTTTTTGTCCGATTTTTATTAGGTGCTGTTTGCTCTGAATCGGTGATAACAAATAAATCACCATCAGCAAGAGTTGTTTTTTCTGGATAACTGTATATTATTGCCATTACGTGTATATTCTTATTTCTATGCTACTATAAGAAATTCCATCAGCTGCAGTTCCTAAAACTAGATTTATACATGATACGCCTAAAAAACTAGTTGTTACTTCATTTATAAATAGACCAGTTATGTTACCTGGGTTTTGTGTTGAAGTACCTGCGCCTGTAATTAATCCTACTGTTTTATTTATAACAAAGTCTGAACTAGGTGTTATTTTAAAAGCACCAGGATTTATGCGGCTAATAGTAAACGTAAGACCTGTATCGTTACTAACTTCTGTCATTGTTGGAACACTAGTACCTGTTTGTGATAATTGAGCTACAAATGAACTATATCCTAAAGTTACTTGCTTAGCTACACTGCTTACTGTTGCAGTTTTAGTAGGATTACCTTCTACCGATGTGTCTACTAGTAATAGCAAGTCATCATTACTAGGCGTTACTGTAGGGTATGAATTAATTATTGCCATATTATTTGTTTTGTGTAGCTGTATTAGTTAATAAGTTATAATCATGAGTTATTGCAGATGCATCGCCGCGTGTTAGAGCTCTATCAGCTGCACTCATACTGTTTCTTTTATGGAATTTATCACTAAGAGTACCATCAGGGTTTAAAAACCCGTTTTTCTTCATTAATTTCATAGCAAACTTCTTGTTTCCTCCAACTTGCGCTATTAATCTAGGTATAAGTTCTCCTGGAGCCGTGAATCTTGTTGTTTCCATATTACTATATACTTACATATAAAGCGAGAAACTTACAAAGTGTGACATTAGGGTACTACTTATATAACTTATAAGGCTTATGTCACTATATAAAAACTAGGCCCCATAGCAAATAGAGAGCATTGGTGTTGTTTTTTAGTAAATTTTTTTATTTTTTTTTGTAAAGTCAATTTTATTTTTTAGGCCTACCCATTTTTTTAATGATTTATCCTAGATTTTTACGTTTTTCCATGATATTTTCCAGATATTCCACGCTTTTCCTAAACTAATTTTTTATTTTACAAACAAAATACATTACTAAATGGATAATAATAATGTAAATACTTAATAACTAATAATAATAACTTAAACAATAATAACTATGCAAATTATCAATTCAAAAAGATTTGTTGTACGCAAATCACTCATCGGAAATCCTACAATCATACAAGTAACTTTCAAAAATGGAAAAAAGTACAAGTACAATCATGATAAAGTATATGAAATCATGAAAGATAAACTAAATTCTATGAATTGTTTTGAAAAATACAAGTCTTACACTTCATCTACTAGTGTACCTGTAATCTTACGTGACAAAGTAGTACTATAATAGTATTACTTGTCATGACAGATTGTCATGGCGCAAAGCTACTACTATAAATTAAACTAATAAATAATTATACACCTATAAACAAAACTTATATGAGAAAGTTTCATCACAATAAAATAATAAATATACTATCAAACTTAGCAGTGTATTCTGCACTATCATTAATCTTAAGTGGTTCATTACTAATACTTTTATCAGTAGTGACAGGTAATACACCAAATAGCTTTGGAATATATGGCTAGTATTACAAACAAAATACAATTTACCTTGGATAATATAATAAAATAACTTTTAAAACTAATAACTATGCAAGAACTAGATAAAATATCACAAGAAATATATGGTGAGTTCGGCTTTACTACGTGCACACCATCACAACAAGTAGAAATATTAACTAACTTTTTAAATAAATAACTATGCAATTTATATTAATTTGTCCTAACGGAAAACAAATAGATATGTCTAATGACATACTAAAACAAATGAGTGGCGAGATAACTCGTCAAGATATAGAAGAACGTATAACTTTTTACAAGAAAACAAATGAATAATAAAAAAGAATTTATGTTAATACCTTATGAGGTAAACGATAACAAGTTTAATCAATGGTTTACTTGTAAGTACTTTAACTTTCACCCTTACTATATCAAATCATTTTCAACTAATACTGAAGATGAAATGAAAAGTAGAATAAAAGAATATGTAGAAAACAGAGTAAAATACGAGCGTAAGTTTAAACTACATACTAATGCTGCAAGTGAATTCTATCAAGAACTAAATTACAAAGGTGATTAATATGAAAAGAAAAAGAAAGTTTTCACATTATAAACTAAAACAAGTACAAATTAGAGTAATTGAACAAGAGTATTATGACAAGTTAAACTCTGATATAAATCAGTGGCAACAAAATTACAAACATAATACAATAACTATTGGATAATATAATAAAATCAAACTATGCAAAAAATAAAATTCTTACCAAACAATCAAATTTTACTAAACAACAAAACCTATCAAGGTTATCATGTTGGTGAACTACCAAACTCTTTTGGCTTTATCTACAATGAAGATGAAGACAAAGAAGGCAAATCAGAGTGGTTTAACTACAAAGGTCTAACTTACGTAGAAAAAACATTACTTCCATGGTAGTAACTAACATGAAAGAGCTATGCAATTACTCTTTACTACAAAAGAAACTACGTGCAGCGGAGCATAGACGCAAGCACGTCCATGACGGTCAGTGCAGTGGACTTAGCAGTGCTGAATACAATCGAGTAAAGCACTCGCAGAAATCTACCTTTTCAAAAGCTAGAAAGTTCACTCACAACCGTATGTGGCGAGATAATACTAAAAAATTTACAGTAGAACAATTAAAATTAATAAAAACACTATGACAAATTATCAACTTGAGCAATTTTGGCTCGAAGAAAAGTTCGTAAAGCGTATGCTTACTGACTATGGAATTAAAGAAATAACTACACAGCGGCAAGCTAAAAATGGCACTCGTGAGTTTGAGTTTCCTGTACCTTGCTACACAAAACAAAGACTTAAGTGGTTTAAAAGCAAGAATTATAATCTAAATGATTTACCTCGTTTACAAATCGCTTCGTTTAAATCAGGCTATGTACGTAAGCAAAACGGTGCATACAAACCTTATCAATTAAATCCACAGTACAAACAAAATCAAAAGTGGGTTTGGCAAAGAAAAAACGGTGAAATATATATATCAGACGCTGTATGTAATGCAAGAGCTCTTATATACTCGCCATTAACTAGACTAAACTATATATTAAACTATTACCTTAAAAACTATGCAAAATGAGTAAAATGAAAGAAATAGATTCGATAGCACAAGGTGTAGCGGATCACTGCTGGGAAATATTATACGATAGTGTGGCTTGGCAAATAGCAGATATGCCTGTAAACGGTGATGATTACAATGATCTTCACGCTGATGTAATGGATCGAGCAATCGAATACCTTTACAAACAAAATACAAACACTGTTGGATAATACAATAAACAAATAAAAATAAAAACTATGTATTGTAAATGTGGCACCACTGTGCATCCTGTAAGAATAAATCTAGGTTATAAAACCTGTGTTCAATGTTCAACCACTAAAACATATTCGTATGTTCCTATTATTGAGCACAAAACAGGTAATACAATACAAATTGTCAGCCAAGAGGTGAGCGCTTCAGTTCACCGAGCTTGGCGGCGTAAATAAGGGCGTGAAATGGTTAGACGAGTTAGAAAACCAAAGTTTACCGGTCAAAAACTTATAACGCAGGTTCGATTCCTGCCACGTCCACTAATTTTAAACTATATAATTATGCCAAATATGAGTTATTGCCGCTTCGAAAACACGGCAAAAGACATGCAAGACTGTATTTACGCTATTGAAGAGCGTGATGTATACGACTTTAGCAACTACGAATTACGTGGTTTTAAAGAGGTTTTTGAACTAGCACAAGAAATTGTGAATATGGAAGATGATATTGAACGAATAATTGAGTATTATGAAAATTAAAGTAAAACAAATGACAAGTAACAGATCAGGCAGACCTGTTGCTAACCAATTTATTATCTACACAAGCAAAGGTAGATATTTTCAAAGTTATGATAGTGTTATTGCTTTCAAAGATAATGAAGGTAATGTGACACTAGACGATTATACTTGGGATTACTCACGCACAACAGGCAAATATCGTAATGAGTTTTTAAGAGAAGGTATTGTAAAAACTAGAGCTAAAATAGAATCTGGTGAATATAAACTATCAAATCTTAATTAATATGAAATATAACGGTTGGACTAACTACGCTACGTGGCGTATAAATTTAGAAATACTCGGAGATATGGAATTTGATGAGCAAGTTTCTGCAGATTATTTAGAAGATTTAGTAGAAGACTGCGTATTTACTAGTAAAGATGTAGATGGTTTAGCTAAAGATTACGCATTAGCTTTCCTTAGAGATGTAAACTACTATGAAATCGCTGAACACATCAACGAAGAAATAGAATTACAAACAAATTACGAATAATAACGGATAATAATATAAAACAATTATGCAAAAACGACTAAATTTATGGCAAAGGCTAAAGCCTGAGTGCAAAGAAAATTTTAACAAAGAGTACAAAGAAAAATCTTATTTGAGACAAAGTGCTGAAAACGAACTTAAAACTACGTTTTATTTTACAGAAGTAAGTTATGGTACTGCTTATGACATTATGTCTTGTAATGATCTAAATTTTCTTGGTGACGCTTTTAATACTAATAAATATGAATAAAGAAATTAAAGAACGAGCTAGACATAAAGCTTTTGCTAAAATTAGCTTTATAGAACTAGAAAACAGGACATACAAAAGAGATATTAAAGCAGGTGGTGATGGTAGATTATCAATTGAACTATTAAAACGATGCTTGAGCTCTAACGAAAATGAATTACTAACATGGCAATATATTGCTAAATTAATTGAAAAAGATGAATAAAACACTAACAAATGATTTAATTGAAAAACAATTAAAAGAAAAATACGACTACGCAGAAGATCCTGACGTAGATGTAATGCTTGAAATACTACAAGATGAGTATGAATTCAAGTTAACAGATGAGTGGTCAAGAGACCCTGACTATTCTATATACGCAGAAACTACAGCTGATGGCTATGAAGTATGGATTGCTGCTCAAGGTGATGGCTCAAACGTATGCGTCAATGAAGACATACATTACTATGATGGCGAGTTATCTGAAAGACTTCAAGAAGCTATGACTGATCATTGTGAGCTTATATATGTAGATGACTTAGAAGCTCATTATGTAGAAGATGCTATTGTATCTTTGTATCAAGATTTATATGAAGAAAAAGAGCAAGAAATTACAGATGAGCTTATTGAACAAGGTTATAAATGGCCTGAAGAAGTTGAAGCATAATGACAGATAAAGAAATAGATAAACTAGCAGACTTAATTGCAGATAAATTAATTGCTAAACAAAAAGAATACGACGAACAATTTCAAATAGATTTGCATCAAACACTAAGTGACGGGCTTGGAAACGCTAGAGTTGTTAGCGAAGAAGAGCTTGTACTTGGTGAAATTGCAAGACTTATGACGCTATTGTCTAAGTATGAAAAAGAAGAGCAGTATGAAAAAGCTGCGATAATTAATAGAAAAATTAACCATTTAAAAAACAAATTAAACAACTATGATTAAACCAATGCTTGCATACAAAGTCGGTAAGAAAGAAATCGACTGGTCTGCAAAGACTTTTATACAACCAAAACTTGATGGCGTTCGTTGTATATTTACTAAAAATGGTGCGTATTCACGTACTGGTAAGCCATTTAAAAACATAGCTCATATTGAGTACGATCTAGTAGATTTTTTTAAAAAATATCCATACAAAGTACTTGATGGTGAGCTGTATAATCACCGTCTAAAGAACGATTTTGAAAAGATTATATCATTAGTCAGAAAACAAAAACCGACTGAAGACGATCGCCGAGATGCACAACATCTTGTACAATTTCATGTGTATGATGTAATGAATTTTACTGTACTAAACAAACTAACTACAGATGATTATGAAACTCGTTACAATCAGCTAAGACTTAACTTACCTATATGCAGAACAATGACACTAATTAAAAATACTAGTGTTGATAGTTATGCAGAAGCTAAAATGTTACACGATATACACTTAGCTCAAGGTTATGAAGGTTCTATACTTAGACTAAATAAACCTTATGAGCAAAAACGTTCTTACAACTTACAAAAGTTTAAAGACTTTAGCGACACTGAAGCTACAATTATTGGCTATGAAGCAGGTAAAGGTAAATTTACAGGTCTTATCGGTAAATTCTTTATGCAAGATGATGATGGCAACAAGTTTGGCTGTCCAATCGGTAAAGGTTACAATTTTAAAGATCGTAAGTTTATACTAGATAACATACATAACTATATCGGTGAGCGTGCTACGTTTACATACTTTCAACGTACAAATGCAGGTAGCTACAGACACCCGTTGTTCAAAACATTACGTAATTATGAGTAAATTAATATGGAAATTATATCATCAAAATATGATATCAGAAGAAGTAGTACAAATTTTATTAGATAAATTATATGAGTAGAATAAAGACGTATAAGCATTTAGTTTCAACTGATGCATTCGGAATAAGAACCAAAATTAAAAATTTTGTTAAACCAAGGGTGACAAAAGCCCGTAAAGATAATAAAGTAAGAGGCTAATGTCACATGACAGAAACATAAAATGGCTTAATGATAGGCGTGTTATTTATAGGCGTAATCCTGTAAATGATGTGCCTAGCATTAAAACCGCATTGTATGAATACTACGAAGACGGTACGCACGAAGCTTATCACTTGTTTAATAGCAAGGCTAAGATAACTACGTACCGTTCTTTAAAGTGGCATCTTTATGTTTTGTATTATTTAAATATGGATAATATTATCAACTCTGATTTTGTAACTGTAGCTAGATTTATAGCTGATAAAGAAAATGGTTTTGTAACTTTTTTTATTAGTAATAAAAAACTAGAAGATATGATTAGTGATGTTTTAATGCAAGGTGGTGATCCACCTATAAACAAAAAACGTAAGATAATATTTAAAGACTATAGCGGTTTAACGCCTGAAGAAAAAATGAGTATAGTTGGTAAATTAATTGGCAGATTAAAACGAGTTGACGAAGAAACTATTTATCAATGCATGCTAGACTTAAATGAGTTTGGCAAAAAAATAACGTGGAGCAGAGTAGCAGGCTTACTTAATTGTTCTACTAGAACTATTCAACGTAACATTAACGATGCTTTAAAGCAAGAAAAACAAATATTAAATGAAGAAATATAATGTACAAAACTATATAAGGTATAAAAATGATCTTAAAAAATCTATGCCTGAAGAAAAGTTTTATGATTATTATACAAGAGACGAACTCATAGTAAAGTTTATGCCTCTTGTAGAAAATTTAGCTCGTAAGTTTTCAACAACGCAACAAGCATCAGGCGTGTTAACTATAAACGATCTTATACAAATAGGTGCTGAAGGACTTATTAAAGCTGTAGATAAACTTGACTGGATTATGTTATCTGATGCTGAAGACATTGAAAAAACATTAAAATCTTTCTTTGCAAAACGTATAAAAGGAATTATTAGAAGACGTATAGACATGGCTCGTGGTGGCATGCGTATACCCGAACATAAGCTAAATGAAATACGTAAAAATCCTAAAGATAAAAAGATGGTTGAGATATTTTTTAACAGTATGTTTTTAAGCATTGACGCGCAACCAACTAATGATGATGAGGAAAATATGATGTATCAAATTGCAGATAAATCAGAACCGTATAACATACAAATACTTAATGTTTATTTAAAAGGTTTGATGGAAAAATACTTAAATAAAAATGAATATGAAGTGTTAAGACTTAGTTACGGTTTAGACTGCGATAAGCACTCAGCACAACATATAGCTGATAGACTAGGAATAAAAGGAGCAAGTGCTTATGTGCGTGTTTCTGAGCTAAAAAAGCAAGCTGTACAAAAGCTTATAGACAGTGTTGATCATTCGCAAGTGCTTGATTTTCTGTAAGTTATAAATGTAAAACAATAAATCAATGTGTAATTATAATAATAACAAAACCTTATAACCATATGACCATAAACGACAAACTGGCTACAATCCAGACTAAGTTTAAATCGAAAAAAAGTAGGTTTAACTCATTCGGCAAATATTACTTCAGATCAGCCGAAGACATTCTCGAAGCAACAAAACCCTACCTGTTAGAGTTAGGAGTATCAGTAACGATTAATGAAGAACTAATCGCTAGTGATCCTATGCCAATACTGCAAACTAGTGCTACAGTATCAGACGGTAAAGATACTATTGTAGCTACAGCTTTAGTTGGCGTAGACTTAAATCAAAAAGGTATGCAAGTACCTCAACAGTTTGGTTCTGCATCGAGCTACGGTAAGAAATATGCTTTAGGCAATTTATTTCTAATCGACGACACGCAAGACAGCGATGCTACAAATAATCACGGTAAAGCACCAAAAGCAAAAAACACATTAACCTCTAAATCAGATCCAGCATTTGCAAAAGCTAAGGACTATATAAAAGCAGGAGGTAAGTTAAATGCTATAAAGGCTAAGTATGCCTTATCTAAAGAAATTGAGGCCGAACTAAATACTCTATAATGAAAGACGTATTAAAAAAGTTAGAAAATGATGAACATTACTATGGTGAATTTGGAAAACAATATCTTAGTAATTCTGATATTTCTACATTACTTACAAATCCTTTAGCTTTAGGAAAGCAGCAAGCTCCGCGACCTGCTTTTCTAGTTGGTGGATATTTTCATACAGCTATACTTGAACCAGATAAACTGAAAAAGTATAAAGTAATTGAATCTACTACTAGAAATACTAAAGCATATAAAGAGATGTCTGGCGGTGAACTATGTTTATTACAACATGAGGTTGATCAAATCGAACTAATGACTGAAAAAGTATTAGCAAACGATATGTGTAGAGATCTTATACGTGGTATAAATGTAGAATATGAACGACCAGGCGTTACAGAGCTTGAAGGTTTAAATTGGAAAGGTAAAGCAGATATAGTAAACCACGATGAAAAACTTATTATTGATTTAAAAACAACAGCAGATCTAAATAAGTTTAAGTGGTCTGCTTCTAAGTACAATTACGATTCACAAGCTTATATTTACAGTAAGTTATTTGGCTATGAATTTTTGTTTATAGCTATAGATAAAAACACGCATCAAATAGGTATATTTGACTGTTCTCCGCAATTTTATGAGAGAGGAGCTGATAAAGTTCAACGAGCATCAGAACAATATAAACTATTTTATCAATCAGAGGACTTTGATCCTCAACAATTTTTTATTAATCAAACCCTATAATTATGGCAAGAACCAGAAAAAACCAAACAAAAGTATGTACAGTAACAGGATTAGAAACTTCTATAAATAATTTTTATAAGAATCAAAATCATGTTAAAGCTGTAGATAATTTGCGACGTAATAGCGGTGCTACTAAAGAGCAAATGCAAAGAATGTTTAATCAATTAAATTCATACGTATAATGGCAAGTATAATAGCAACAAGTATTGACCTTAACAAAATACCAAAAGATAAAATCATAGTTGGTAAAAAAGGCAAATACCTACCTATTACAATTACATTAAATGATGACGTTGATCAGTTTGGCAACAACGGGCCTGTTGTAGTTCAACAGTCTAAAGAGGAGCGTGAAAATAAAACTGAAAAAGTTTATTTAGGTAATGTAAAAGTAGTATGGACGAATGGAGAAAATGTAGCTGCTGCTCCCCGAGATGGTGGGCCTGCACCTGCACAACCAGCTGCTGCGGCAGCAACAGTAGATGATTTACCATTTTAATTAAATTAAATGCAGACAACAGAGATCAATGGATTTTTGATTGATACGTTCAATCAACATAAGCTAGAAGAAGGGAAAAAGCAGGGTATATGTCCTCTTTGCTCGCACACTAGAAAACCCAAAAACCAAAAAGCAAAATGTGCTTCATATGATTGGGAACGGGGTCTCGGTACTTGTCACAACTGTAATTCAACTTTTCAACTTCATACTTATAAACGCAAGGGTGAAACAGTAAAGGTTTATGAAAGACCTAAAGATAAGGTTATTAAACCACCTGATAGTAAAGTTGTACAATGGTTTAAATCAAGAGGTATATCTCAGCAAACTCTTACCGATCTTCGGGTCGGTGAGGGCGCTGAATATATGCCACAAACCGGTAAAACCGAGAACACAATAAAGTTCAATTATTTTATAGGTGGTGAATTAATAAACATTAAATACCGCGATGGAAGAAAGAACTTTAAATTATATAAAGGAGCTGAAAAAGTATTTTATAATATTGATAGCACTGTAGGTTATGACTCTTGTGTCATAGTTGAAGGCGAAATGGACGTACTTGCTTTGCATGAAGCTGGTATTACAAATGCTATATCTGTACCAAACGGTGCTACATTAAATACTAATAACTTAGATTATCTAGATAATTGTATAGATTATTTTGAAGATAAAGAAAAAGTTATATTGGCTGTAGACTCAGACGAAGCTGGTCAAGCTTTACAAGCAGAACTTATAAGACGATTAGGTTCTGAAGTATGTTACTTAGCTACGTTTGATGATTGTAAAGATGCTAACGAATATTTACAAAAATATGGAAAACAAAAATTGGCAGAGCGTATTGAAGGGTCAAGACCGGTACCGCTTGAAAATGTCACGACATTTAGGGACATTGAAGACGAAGTCACGGACTTTGTACGTAACGGGTTTAAACCTGGATATCAAGTTGGTCTTCAAAATTTTGATGACATCTTTTCAACTTATACTGGTCAGTTTATTACTGTTACTGGTATTCCAAGTAGCGGGAAATCGGATTTTGTCGATCAAATGGTTGTTGGGTATAACCAAAACTATGGCTGGAAAACGGCGTTCGCTAGTCCGGAAAATGTACCGACTTACCTTCACGCACACAAGTTAATGCGTAAGGTTTGGCAAGGTATGCCAACATCAGCAGACATACACGGAACTAAATGGAATAAAGTAGCAGATCATTGTAATACAAACTTCTTTCATATTGATATGGAAAGATACACACTTGAATCAGTCCTTAAAAAAGGTGCTGAACTTGTTAAGCGTAAAGGTATTAAATGTTTAGTTATTGACCCGTTTAATAAAGTTAGAGACGTAGACTGTAAAACAGAAGACGTTAATCGTTATACAATGGAGTATCTAACTAAAATAGAAATGTTTGCTAAAAAGTTTGATGTGCTAGTGTTTGTAGTAGCACATCCAACTAAAATGTATAAAGATAAAGATGGTAAGATTGAAGAACCTACGATGTATAATATCAAAGGCGGTGGTGAATGGTATGACGCTAGTTATCACGGCATATTAGTACATAGAGATTATGAAGAAAAAACAGTAAAAGCTAAAGTTCTTAAAGTAAAGTTTCAAAACCTCGGTGAAAACGGAGCTGAAGCTTATTTTAAATGGGAACCAAAGTCCGGTTGTTTTATACCTCATGAACCTGTAAGTATTAATGATGAACCTATGCCGTGGGAATAAATGGCTTGGAAAAAGAATAAAATAAACATGGGTAAGTATAATGCTACAGAGCATGATCTCAAAGCATATAGATGGTGTATACGTAATAAAATATACATTGCACCAAAAGCTATTAACGATGCTAAATGGTCTATAGTAATAACAAATAATGGCAGAACTCATGAAGACCCTAGTCATTATATTAGAGATTTAATATGGGAAAAGATTTACGAATATTATAAATATTATTATGAAAAAAACATATCAAAACGCTAATGAAGCATATGAAGGTGTACTTAACAATATTATAGTTGAAGGTGTAGACTTTGGAGACACAAAAGCTGTATTTAATTGTGGCTTTTATATTATGGATTCGCAAGATAATTATATATCAAACAGACAACGCAACTGGAGTTTAAAGTATGCAGAAGCTGAATGGCAATGGTATTTGTCTGGTGATCCAAATATTAAAAAGCTTGGTGAACTATACGGCAAAATACCACCAATATGGTATAACATGGCAGACCAACACGGTAATGTAAATAGCAATTATGGTTATCAATGGAAACGTAATTGTCAAATAGATTATGTATGCGCTAAGTTAAAGTCTTGCAAAGATACTAGGCATGCTGCAATAAGTATTTATGACGCTAAAGAAAACAGTAAATATAAGAAAGATACGCCTTGTACTTATGCGATACAGTTCACAATTATAAACAATGAGCTTTGTATGTCAGTCTATATGCGTTCTAATGACATCTGGTACGGTTTCTGTAATGATCAATATCAATTTTCATCACTACAAAAAATGATTGCAGAGAGACTGAATTTAAAAATTGGTTGGTATTACCACCACGCACACAACATGCACTTATATAATAACAAACTTTAATATGTATTATTTATACCACATACCAGGTAAAAAGATCGGTGTTACACGTGATCTTAATAACCGGGTAACGCGTCAACAAGGTTATAGCGCAGACGAATACGAAGTTCTACTTACTAGCGATGATATAAATTTTATATCAAACAAGGAAATAGAACTTCAACAGTCTTATGGCTATAAGGTTGATAGAAAACTATATAAACAACTATTTAATAAAATGAAAATAAACGCAACAGAGCAGACCTCGACTTTCCCTTGTCCAATTAGTAAACTGAAAGGTAGATTAAAAGATAACGTAGGTTTAAAATGGACAACTCCTCAAGGTTATTATTTTGAAATAACAAATGATAATATAAATTGGATAATAGCAAATGTATCTGAGTCTATGTATAACAAAAACAGATGTTATATTTATAATAAAGCTTTTTATGAAGCATATTATAATCCAAAACATAGAATAGGTGAAAACATATATGATCCTTCGTTAAACGATCGCTTTGGTTTAATCAGAGACTGGGCTAAACAAAGAGGTTTATATGATAAAGGTAATGCACATACGCAATATGTTAAACTTATGGAAGAAGCTGGTGAGCTTGCTCAATCTTTATTAAAACAAGATAAACCTGAAATACAAGATGCTATTGGTGACATGGTTGTTGTATTAACTAACTTAGCTCATATTGAAGGCTTTACAATTGAAGATTGTATTGATGCAGCATATACACAAATAGCAGCTAGAACAGGTAAAATGATTAACGGAACATTTGTAAAAGATGAAAATTAAAACTAAAGACGCAATAGTTCAGTCTGTTTTAAGAAAGATGGACGAACGTAGTTTAATTGGCCAAAAGAAGTACGGAGCTACAATGATGCAAGAAATCGAAGGTCAAGAAAAAGATCTTAATCGTTTCTTAGTTGATGTACAAGAAGAACTAATGGATGCTTTGCTTTATATTGAAGCTGCTAAAAGATGTTTGCAAGATGAAGTTGAAGAGTGTATGATCAATAGAATAAACGTTGTAGGTCAAAACGGTAACGATGGTTTACACTATCACGATATTGAAGTAAATGAAGAGGAGACCTTATAAAAAAAGACGTAAGCGCGGGCCAGTACAGTCAAAGAAAGTAACATATGATGGTATTAATTTTTCGTCTGGCCTTGAGCGTTATATGTATATGGCTTTGAAGAAAGCAAAGATTAAAGCTAAATATGAAGGAGAAACTTTTGTTTTATTAAGTGGTTTTCATTTTGAAAACGAAGTATACGAAAGATGCAGTAACGGTAAAGGTAATTACCAAAACCGTGGCTGCAAGCGTATACTACCTATAAAGTATACAC
>BCSF01000088.1_pt1 | contig 39856 bp, 64 predicted proteins | sample 1016431 | NCBI WGS metagenome assembly BCSF01 (sample SAMD00045685;SAMD00045686;SAMD00045687;SAMD00045688;SAMD00045689;SAMD00045690;SAMD00045691;SAMD00045692;SAMD00045684;SAMD00045690;SAMD00045691;SAMD00045692;SAMD00045684;SAMD00045685;SAMD00045686;SAMD00045687;SAMD00045688;SAMD00045689, study... | reverse complement strand
CCTTTTTTCATACAATACATATTATGTGGTATGATCTTTTGTAATGAAGATTGGATTTAATTGTAGTTCCTTTGACCTGTTTCATGCTGGTCATGTGACGATGTTGAAGATGGAGAAGGAGTTATGTGATTGGTTGATCGTAGCTCTTCAAGTTGATCCTACTATCGACAGACCAGGTATCAAAAATAAACCAACCCAGAGTGTGTACGAAAGGTATGTACAAGTACAGGGTTGTAGATACGTCGATGAGATTCTAGTCTACGAGACTGAAGAAGATCTTCTGAATATGATCAAGACCCAGAGGATCGACATTCGATTCTTGAGTGAGGAGTATAAGGATAGAGACTTTACGGGTAAACAATATTGTATCGATAATGATATTGAGATTCATTATCACAAGAGACAACACAAATACTCTTCTACCGAATTAAGAAATAGAGTGTTTGAACTTGAAACAAAGAAGAGAATAGAGAAATTTCAGGAAGATGTACCTGAACAATATTCTCCTACGATCCTTGATAAGTACGAACAAAAATGACAATTCTAGTAACTGGTGGTGCAGGTTTTATCGGTAGTAGTCTTCTCCGACAATTAGCACCCTTCAATGAAAGACTTATTTGTGTTGACAAGTTTTCATATGCATCAAAGAAAGATAATGTTCCAGAAGATGTGGAACTTTATAAAGTTGACCTTGCAGATGAAGAGGCAGTCAGATATCTTTTTGAACAGGAGACAATCACAGACATCTTTCACTTGGCTGCAGAGAGTCATGTAGATAATTCGATCAAGGATTGTAAACCTTTCATTCAAGCCAATGTGATTGGTACAGTTAATCTACTTCAATGTGCATTAGAGAATGAGGTAGAAAGGTTTATGCACATCTCTACAGATGAGGTGTTTGGTTCTATCTCCGAAGGTTCATTCAATGAGGAGTCAAGATACAAACCAAGAAATCCTTACTCTGCATCAAAGGCTGCAAGTGATCATTTTGTCAATGCATATAACAAGACATATGGTCTTCCTACCGTGATTACAAATTGTTCCAATAATTATGGACCTAGACAACATGGTGAGAAGATGATCCCCAAAATCATCAATAATGTTCATAACGGTAAACCCATTCCTGTATATGGTGATGGTCAACAGATCCGAGATTGGATCTATGTTGAGGATCATTGTGATGCCTTGATTGAACTATGGAATCGTGGTACAGTTGGTGATAGGTACAACATTGGTGGTGAGTGTGAGATGAGAAATATCGATCTCGTCAATTACATTCTCCATCTGATGAATAAGACCGAACATCCCATCGAATATGTCAATGATAGACCAGGACATGATCTGAGGTATTCAACATCAAACAAAAAAATAATGACTGAAATTGATTGGTCTCCTAAGACTGACATCGCAACTGGACTCCTTAAAACAATTCTCCATTATGAAAATCATTAATACTCCTCTCGATGGTGCATTTATCATCGAACAACCACGACATTATGATGATCGTGGATACTTTCTTGAGTCATACAATAAGAGAGACTTTGCTGAGATTGGACTTGATGTAGAGTTTGTTCAGGACAATCATTCATCATCTACAGTGAACGTACTGCGTGGTCTTCACTATCAGGTCAATAAACCACAAGGTAAGTTGGTCAGATGTATGAAAGGTTGGATTCATGATGTCATTGTTGACCTGAGATTGTCATCCAATACTTTTGGAGAACATTTCAAAGTCGATCTTCATCGACCTGAGTTGATGTTGTGGGTACCAGAAGGATTTGCTCATGGATTCTATGTCAAGAGTGACAGAGCACATGTTTGTTACAAGACAACTGAGTATTATTACAAAGAACATAATCGTGTCCTTCTGTGGAATGATCCTGAACTTGATATTGAATGGGAAACATCGACACCGATTCTGTCGGGACAAGATAAGAGAGGTAAGACTTTAGAGGAGTGTGATAAGTATGAATAATCTATCAGTATTTGGTGCTACAGGATATGTTGGTAGTAATTACTGTCGAATGTATCCTGACAATATCCCTATTCCTCGTGGTCAGAGACATCCTGAGTCCTCTGACATCCTGTATTTTATCAGTACAACAACGAATCAAAATGTCTTCAAGGATCTACAGATCGACATTGATACTAATCTGAAGATTCTGACTGAGGTGTTGTCACACTGTAAGAGAACTGACACCGTATTCAACTTTGTCAGTTCTGGTTTTGTTTACGATAATGACATTATCGATGCCAAAGAAGACGATCCCTGTAATCCAACAGGTTTCTATTCGATCACTAAGAGATGTGCAGAGTCATTGGTAATTTCATACTGTAAGACCTTTGGTATTGACTATCGTATCTTCAGGATTGGAAACGTATTTGGTATCGATCCTACAGTTACTCAAGGCAAGAATGTTCTTGGATATCTAATTCGATGTCTTAAGAAGAACGATCCTATTCAGATGTATGGTGGTGGTGATTATCAGAAAGACTACATGTATGTTGATGATGTGTGTAGAGCCATGGATGAACTCATGGTAAACGGAGATAAGAACGAGATCTATAATATTGGAACAGGCGTATCACGTTCTTTTAGAGAGATTATTGAATATTGTAAGGAGAAGGTAGGTAGTACAAGTGAGATTATTGATGTGCCTTTCCCTGACGATCAGGACTATCTACAGATCAAGAACTTCACAATGAATGTGGACAAACTCAATGCGATTGGGTTTGTTCCTAAACTTGACATTGACACAGGACTTGATATGATGTGTGAAGTCTACTAATTTTTTAAGGATACATAGTAAGTAATTCATGGATGTTATGACTGAGTATAAGAAAACTGCACTGGTTCTTGGTGCAGGTGGATTCATTGGTAGTCACATGGTGAAACGACTACGGTCAGAAGGGTATTGGGTTCGTGGTGTTGATCTGAAACGACCTGAGTATTCTGAGACTGAAGCAAACGAGTTCATTCAGGGTGACCTGCGTGATCCGCAGTTTGTTGCAAAGGTCATCCAGTTCAAGGGTGAACAAGGTAACTTCTATAATCACATTCCTTATCGTTGTGTTCGTCCCTTCGATGAGATCTATCAGTTTGCTGCTGATATGGGTGGTGCAGGTTTCGTCTTCACTGGTGAGAATGATGCAGACATCATGCACAACTCAGTTACTATCAACCTGAATGTTCTTGAGGAAGTTCGTAAACTCAACGAAACCTTTGATGGTGTAAGTAGAGAGTGGACTGAGTGTAATCGTCCTGGTTTAGATCAACCAACAAAGATCTTCTACTCTGGATCGGCATGTATGTATCCAGAACATAACCAACTCGATCCTGACAATCCTGACTGTCGTGAAGAATCAGCATACCCAGCAGACCCAGACTCCGAATATGGATGGGAGAAATTGTTCTCAGAACGTCTCTACTTTGCTTACTCTCGTAATTACGGGATCCCTGTTCGTGTCGCTAGGTATCATAACATCTTTGGACCTGAGGGAACCTGGGACGGTGGAAGAGAGAAAGCACCAGCTGCAATCTGCCGTAAAGTCGCTTACCTCCCGAAGGTCGGTGGAGGAATCGAGGTGTGGGGAGATGGCTTACAGACTCGTTCCTTCCTGTTCATTGACGAATGCATTGAAGCAACTCGAAGACTGATGGACAGTGACTTCCAAGGTCCAGTCAACATTGGTTCCGAGGAGATGGTGACTATCAATCAACTGGTTGATACCGCAGCAAAAGTATCTGACAAGGTAGTCAGGAAGATCTATAAACTCGATGCTCCTACGGGTGTTCGTGGTCGTAATTCAAATAACGATCTTATCCGTGAGAAACTTGGTTGGGATTACTCTCAGAGTCTTGAAGAGGGTATCCGTAAGACATATGAATGGATTTGTACACAAATTGAGGAGAAAGCAGATGGGACTAGCAATTGATAAAATTCATGAGATGGTAGGTAACCGCGAGTCTGTGGTTATCTTCGAGGTGGGATGTGCAGATGGTACTGACTCTAAGGAATTTCTTCGGCAGTTTGGTCCTAATCTGAAACTGTATACGTTTGATCCCGATCCCACCAACATCAAAGCAATGTCAGAACCAGGTGGTAAGGATGTTAAAGGTGTAACTAATGACAACCTTCGCTCTGATGGTCGTCACACATTCACCCCTGCTGCAATTGCTGCACAGGATGGTGTGACTACATTCACACGTTCTAGGAATGTCAATGCACCTGATGGTGGTGTAGACTTTGGTAGGTACTCTGGTTCTATCTACGAACCAAAGACTATCATTGATGGTGGTCCAAAGGGTAACCGTTGGCCATTCATCAAATACGATGAGAAGATTACAGTCTCTACTCGTAGTCTTGATTCATTCTGTGAAGAGAATGGTATTGAACACATCGACTTCTTGTGGATGGATGTTCAAGGTGCAGAGAAGGAAGTGTTCCTTGGTGCAAAGAATATGATCGGTAAGATTGATTATATCTACACCGAGTATCATGAAGAAGAAATGTATGAAGGTGCAACTAACCTTCAGACTGTTTCAGATCTGCTTCCTGGATATGATCTAGCACAGAACTGGCCATACACTGATGTGATGGGTGGTGATGCATTGTTTAAACTGAGAGACTGACATGAAAGTATTTGACGTATTTCTTTTTGGTTATGAGTTAGATCTGTTGGAGATTCGGATGAATCTTCTTGATCCATATGTTGACTACTTTGTATTCAGTGAGGGTAGTAAAACTTTCTCTGGTGAAGATAAGGGGTATATCTTTAAAAAGACTGACAAGAGATTCAAGAAGTTCAAAGATAAGATTATCTACACCAAGATTGAAGAACCTTCTCAAGAAGAACTTCAAGCAAAAGGTATTCAATACAACGTGAAGAGAGAGTCCTTCATGAGGGACACATACTACAAAGATAGTATCATGGATGTATTGAAGGAACATTGTTCTGATGAAGATATCATCATCTGGAGTGATTTGGATGAGGTACCTAATCCTGAAGTCATTGAACAGTATGAGTCATTCTACAAACCTGGTACTGTCTACAACTTTGCACAAGACAACTATCAAGCCGCACTGAACTGGTTCGAAACCAGTGGTACGATTCATTCTCAAACCAAAGATTTCTCTTATGAAGAAGAAGGTCCTCGTTGGATTGGTACAAAGATGTGTGACTTTGCCACACTGAAGAAGTACACTCTGACTGGTATGAGACGTGAACTTCCTCAAGAGAATAATCTTAGGATCTATCCTGGTGGTTGGCATTGGAGTACGGTTGGTAGTGATGAAAAGACTACCATGTATGATCGAGTGATGAAGAAGATTAAATCTTCAGCACACACTGAGTTGAATAATGATAGACTGATTGGTGAGTTGGAACAAAGACTTAAGGATGGTAGATCACCACTTGGTCAAGACAATGCATCCTATTGTATCTGTCACTTTGACGAAGATCGATTCCCTCAGTATCTTATTGACAACCAAGAGAAGTATTCTTATCTAATCAAATGATCGTTACTGAAATCTATAGGGGTTCTGGACTGGGTAACCAGATCTGGAACCTTGTCGTATCAAGGATCCTTGCACGCAGACATGGATATAAGTGGGGTGTCATGAAGACCACTCCATTCAAGGCAAAGAACTTTATGCCTGACTTCTACTTTGGAGAAGAAGTTATTGGTGGTTCTACACCACGGGAGGGACAACAACCTGCATCTCTCCCACAAGGTATTAAACACTATATTCGTGAGCAGTCTGTCCCTCTTCCTCAGTGTGGACATGATGGTATCTTCTTTGATCCTGGTCTTTGGAATAATCTACCTGACAATTCAAAGATTGATGGATTATTTCAATGTCTGTCATACCTAGATGGTCAAAAGAGTACCATCCGAGAATGGTTGAAGACTAATATTGATGTCCGAGATTACTGTGACGATGATACCTGTGTAATTCACTTCCGTGGTGGTGAGTATTTGATCACTGCTTCATGGTTGGAACCTAAGTTCTATGAGAATGCACGTGATCGTATGTTGGAATACAATCCCAATATGAAATTTGTGGTTGTCACAGATGATCCTGAGAATGCAAACAAGTTTATCCCATGGGCAAAGGTTGTAGGTGCCACCACTCTTTCTGAACAGGAAGACATCGAACAAGGAACAGGATTCTTCAAGTATAAGGGTGGTAATATTGGGGTTGATTGGTCGATCCTATATAATGCTAGGAATGTAATTATGTCTGCATCGACATTTTCTTTCTGGCCTGTATGGACAAGTGAAGAAGTAAAGAAAGTAATCGCTCCTAAGTATTGGTTCGACCACAAGACATCTGATGGATGGTGGCGTGGTGATGATATGATTGTACCAACCTGGGACTACATCGATAGAGATGGTAAAGAGTTCACTGGTAAAGAGTGTGAGAAGGAATGGGATGTTTACAGGATTAAGAGTCCGTTGTATACTAGAAATCAAACTGTAGAATAATATGTACCAACTGATTGAGAACTTCATCCAAGACGCCAAAGAGATGGACGATAACGTCTTTCCCTTCATGGCTAATAAGGATTGGAAGCCAGGTAATAATGTCTACTACTCTGGTCCATATTGGAATGATCTAGAGATCCAAGAACTTATCTATGCAACACTGAAAGGTAAGTGGTTGTCTTCTGGTGAGAAGGTGAACAAGTTTGAGAAAGAGTTCTCTGACAGATTTGGTTTTGATCATTCTGTCATGGTCAACTCTGGTTCATCAGCAAACCTGGTGATGATTGCTGCTCTGAAGAAATACTTTGGGTGGGAAGATGGTGATGAGGTCATCGTATGTTCCTGTGGTTTTGCAACTACCATTGCTCCACTGGTACAGAATGGTTTGAAACCAGTTTTTGTTGACATCAACTGGGATGATCTGAACTGGAATATGGATCAGGTTGAGGAGAAGATCACATCAAAGACTCGTGCGGTGTTCTCTTCTCCTGTTCTTGGTAATGCATATGATCTTGATCGTCTAGTTGACATCTGTAAGAGTAAGGACATCCATATCATTGCAGATAACTGTGACAGTCTTGGAAGTAAGTACAAGGGTGACTACCTGACCAAACATGCAGTGGCTGCATCTTGTTCTTTCTATCCTGCACACCACATCTGTACCATCGAAGGTGGTATGGTATCGTCAAACATCAAAGGGATTGTAGACCTGGCTCGTAGTTTTGCCTGGTGGGGTCGTGGTTGTTATTGTGTCGGACAACAGAATCTCCTCTCTAATGGTGTCTGTGGTCGTCGATTTGACACTTGGTTGGATGGTTATGAAGATGTTGTGGATCACAAGTATGTGTTCTCACAGATGGGTTATAACCTGAAACCCCTTGACATGCAGGGTGCTGTTGGTTCAGTTCAACTCCTGAAGTTTGATGAGATTCATAATCTCAGGAGAAAGAACAAGGAGAGGATTCAAAAGATCATTGAGACTATTCCTGGTTGTCGTGTTGTCAACGAACGTGATGACAGTGAGACCAGTTGGTTTGGTGTTCCTATTGTATGTGATGACAAGAAACTGAAACACTCTCTTGTTGCTCACCTTGAGAAGAACAAAGTTCAGACTCGTAATTACTTTGCGGGTAACATTCTTCTTCATCCTGGTTACTCACACCTTGATGATGCCATGAAGTATCCTGAAGCCAATAAGGTTCTTAACACTGTGTTCTTCCTTGGTTGTTCTCCTGTCATCACTGATGATATGATTGATTACATTGGACAAGTAGTAGAGGATTTCAAGAATGCTTGATCTATCCAGAGTTACATGCTTTGCGATTGATAACACAAATCGAATAGAAGAAACCATCAAGGCACTTCACACTTGTAAAAGTGTTGCAAACTTTGGGGAGGTCAAGTTAGTTACCACCCCAGAGTATGTCACTAAGTACAAGGAGGAACTGTCCTCTGATGGTATTTTAGTAGAGGAGCTTACAAAACCAATCAACAACATTGATGATTATAGTTACTATATGCTATATCGTCTTCATAAACATATTGATACTGATTATGTTCTCACCATCCAAGATCACGCGTTCATACTTAATCCTGATGCTTGGATGGATGAGTTTTTTGATTATGATTACATTGGGGCGCCCTGGCCCCTACGAGAAAGAGCGTACATCACCCCGTTTGGAGAACATCAAAGGGTAGGTAATGGTGGATTCTCTTTCAGATCAAAGAAACTATTAGAGGTACCAACACATACATGGATTCCATTCAGGTGTGCAGAGGTTGCACCAGACTTCTACAAGATGTTCGGTAGTAACAATACAAATGAAGACGGTAACATCACAGTACATAACAAACACTTATATGAGAAGTGTGGGTGTAAAATTGCTCCTATTGAGATTGCAAAGCACTTCTCATACGAGTCCCCTGTTCCTGAGAATCGTGGTATAATTCCATTTGGTTTTCATAATAATCTTCCCCCTGGTATTGAGGTGGAGGGTTATAACCCCCGATAAATATTTCAAATTCATTATTACTATGTCATTTGTTTATAATGCACCCTCCTTTGTTGAGGAGGATAATGTGTTTCCTGAAGGTCCAAAGAGAACTGATAACAACACAGCAGCTTACACTCTCAATCACGTTACCTTTGCAGAACGTATTGAAGAGCTTGGAGGAGAAGGAGATATTCTAGAGTTCGGTGTCTGTAGTGGTGGTACAATCCTTCCTATCGGACAGAAGAATCCATCCCGTAAGGTCTTTGGTTTCGACCACTTCAAAGGTCTGGAGGTCACACAGCAACCCACACCATCGTATGCTGGATGGGCAGAGGGTGCATTCCGTATTGGTGACCCTTCATATACTTGGATCCCCAAGACTGTTGAAGATGTAAAGAAGAAGTGTTCTGTCTCACCGAACATCAAGATCTTTGTCGAAGATGTTCATGAGATGGTAGAGAAAGAACCATCTGACTTTGGTATTGGTAAGGTCGGTGCAATTCATATTGACCTGGACATCTACGAACCAACGGTCTCAGCATTCAAGTTCATTGATAAGTGTGAGTGGGATCAACTGTACTTCCGATTTGATGACTGGCATGGTCATGAACCTGACTATGATCACCATGAGAGAAAGGCTTTCCGAGAGTGGCTGACCAAACACGGATACAAGTTTGAGATCTATGAAGATGGTATCAGTGCTGGTGTCAAGGTATGGAAATAAAGGTATCTGTAGTCATCCCTTGTTATGAGTATGGTGGTAAGGGTGTCAGATATCTTTCTGATATGTTTAGAACCATCTCACAACAAACACTCAAAGAAGTAGAAGTTATTGTTACTGACCAGAGTGTTGATACAGAGATTGAAGATTTTTGTAATGACAATATCTTTGATCTCAATATCATCTACTTCAGAGATGAAGAACATAGAGGTGATGTTGCAACCAACATGAACATCGGAATGGATCTTGCCAAGGGTGAGGTTGTTAAGATGATGTTCATGGATGACTACTTCTATACCAAAGATGTATTGGAGAAAACATACAATGCATTGATGAACTCTGATAAGATGTGGTTGGTTTGTGGAACTAATCACACCAGAGATGATGGTAGAACATTTGATACATTCCTAATGCCAAGATGGAATGACAATATGTTGAGAGCAAGAGGTAACAATACCATGAGTGGTGTTGCTGTTATCTCTTACAAGAACAAAGACATGGATGTAAGGTGGGATCCTAAGACATGTATGTTACTGGACATTGATTTCTACTATTCATTGAGAACTAAGTACGGTGATTGTTATTATCTCAATGACTGTCTGATGACTCAAAGAGTGAATAAGGATGCACTATCCTCCACAATTAGTGACGAAGTAGTACAGAAAGAATTTGAATATTGTAGAAAGAAACACGGTATCACATTATGAAACACTACCTATCAGTCGCATCAGTATTCAAAAATGAAAGCTGGAATCTTAAAGAGTGGATTCTACATTATAAGCATCATGGTGTTGATCACATCTATCTGGTCAACGACTTCAGTGATGACGAGTACATGCCTATTCTTGAACCTTTCATTCGTGAAGGCTTTGTTACTCTCTTCCAAAATGACATCACAGAGAGATACACTGGTAGGCAGACTGATGTAAACAATAAATTCTTTCTACCTGTTTGTAACGAAACTCAATGGATTGCACAAATTGATCTAGATGAATTTCTATATAGTCCAAAGACAGTAGATCTTAAGGAAATCTTACGAAAGTACGAGGACTATGGAACCGTCGAAACCAACTGGGTATGGTTTAATAGTAACGATCATCTTTACCATCCTACTGGTGGTCTCGTTCAGAATTTTACATCTCGTGCGGAGTTCGGGGATAGGGTATGGATGACCCACAGATCCAGAAGTGCATCCAGTGGTCAAGAGGAACCCGAGTGGTTCAACCTCTGGGCACCAAAACAGATTGCAAATACAAAGTTTGGTGTTACCAACTTCAACATTCATAAGATATTTACAGCTGGTCCTACAATCAATCTGTCATTTGTAGGGAGACCAGATGATCCCGAGATCCTAAACAACCACTATCAGATCCAATCTCGTGAGTTCTGGGAGAAGATCAAGATGACTAGGGGTGCTTTAAATAACTGGTACGCAGCTAACGCGAGAGGTTGGCACACATTCTATTCACTTGACGTAGGTGATATAACTGATACAACACTGGCAGAACAAAATAAGGAGATCAAATTATGACCATCGGTATGAACAACCTGGGACGGAACGGAAGGATTGGTAATCAGATGTTCCAGTATGCTGCACTGGTTGGTATTGCAAAGAATCGTGGATATGATTTTGTCATTCCTGAAGGGACTGAACTAAGTAATTGTTTTGAGATGCTCCACTGTGGTGGTAGGTTCGGACTTATCGATGGTGATGAAGTAGAACTCCATGACTCTCATGAATTCTGTCAAGAACTGTACGATCATTGTCCTAATCATACTCACCTGAATGGTTACTTTCAGAGTGACAAATATTTCAAGGATGCATGGAGACAACTGAAGTGGGACTTTAGATTCAAGGAAGAAGTAATCTCAGCTGTTGACTACAACTGGGGAGACATCTTGAGTAAGAGTCCTGTATCTATTTGTGTGAGAGAATACAACAATCACTTTGATTATCCTGGCGCATCAAACAATCATCGTAATCTTCCATGGGAATATTGGGAGAGAGCAATTGATATCCTAGGTAAAGACAGACCATATATTATCTGTTCAAACAATCTGAAGTTGTGTGAGGAACAAGAAGTATTCAAGGGTGATAACTTCTACTTCAATGACATCACAGTTAGTGTAGATAAATCACACTTTGATCTGTGTCTGTTGTCTAAGTGTAGTGATCACATCATCTCCAACTCTACATTTTCTTGGTGGGGTGCATACCTATCTCAGAACCCAGACAAACGTGTCATTTGTCCTGATGTATGGTATGGTAGTGGTTTACAGCATATCAGTACACAGGATCTGTTACCCGAGTCCTGGGAGGTTATTAAGTCATGATTGAAGTTGCAATTCATAATGGTTCACCTGGTCTTGCAAATAGAATTAAGAACTATGTGTCTATTCTAAGGACTTTCAAACAAGCATTGACCACTAAAGATGCAGATGCGTATATCTTTGATGACATCAGAGTCGCAACTGATGAGGAATTAAATACGTTTCCATGTTACGACAACTGGAGACTTGCAACTGTTCCAGGTGAAGACAAATATAAAACTGAATACAAACACATTGACCTTCTGTATGACAAGACTCCAGAACATTTTGTTGAAGAATACAAGAAGGCATTCAAGTATCTTAAAATTAACAAAGATATTCTAGAATACGTTGACGACTTTACAAAAGACTGGGATGGAGTGATTGGTCTTCACATCAGGTCTTGGTATTGTGATCGACACAAGTATCATAGTAATGAATTATTCGAGAATGTTATTGATAGTTTAGATAAAGATAAGAAAATCTTTTTGTGTGGTGATAACGATGATGTCTTGAAACACTTTGAGACTAAGTATGGTGACAGAATCATCACTCACTCACAAGATAGATATAATCATCCTCACAAGGCGGAGTCAGGACATAATACTTCTACACAAGCTAGTGTTGATGCATTCATTGACTTGATGTTACTGTCTAGGTGTGATACAATTGTTGGAACGTATGCTTCAACATTTGCTGAGGTTGCATGGTGGTTGGGTGACTGTAAACCAAAGGTCATTATTCCAGAACCACCAAACGTAGAGGAGTCATTTAAGAATAGGATTTTTGAGAAACTATGAGAACGTCACTTGTTACTGGTGGAGCTGGTTTTATTGGAAGCCATCTTGTCAACAAACTTCTTGAGATGGGTCACGAAGTTATCGTGATTGATAATGAATCATCTGATGGTCATGATGATTACTATTGGAATAAAGATGCAAGAAACTATCATCAAGATATCAGACACTATTCTACAATCGAAAAAATATTTAAGAATGTAGATTATGTTTACCACCTTGCTGCAAAGGCGAGTGTTCAGGCGTCTGTAGATAATCCTATCCCTACGATCGAGACACAGGTCATGGGAACAATCAATGTTCTTGAAGCCGCACGTAAACATGGTGTTGAGAAGTTTATCTACTCTTCAACGTCTGCTGCATATGGTAATAAAAATCCCCTTCCAAATAGTGAGGTAATGAGAGAAGACCCTCTTAATGCATATGCTATTGGTAAACTATCTGGTGAACAGATGGTCAAGGCTTACTATGGTCTGTATGGTATGAAGACTGTTGCATTCCGTTATACCAATGTGTATGGTGAAAGAGCACGTCACGTTGGAACATATGCACCAGCAGTCAGTAAGTTTTTGAAGATGAGGAGAGAGGGATTCCCTCTGACAATCTATGGTGATGGTCTACAACGTCGTGACTTCATTCATGTGTCTGATGTAGTGGATGCTAATGCATTGATTAGTTTCCAGGAACTTGACAACTGGGGTGAGGTGTATAATATTGGATACGGTGAGAACTGGAGTATCAAAGAGATTGCAAATGCCATTGATGATAACCAAGTCTTCCTATCTGGTAGACCTGGTGAGATGAGAGAAACACTTGCAGACATTCGTAAAGCAAAAACAGAACTCACATGGAAACCCAAAGTAAATATTCTGGACTGGATTAAAACTCAACTATGATAGACCTCAGTCAAGCAACATTTATTATTCCTATCAGAATCGAATCTCCTGATAGGCTGAGGAATGTAATTACAACTACGGCATTTCTTTTAGAGAACTTTGATACCAACATCATTATTAAGGAAGTTGATTCAGAGTCTGTCTTTGAAAGGGATGCCCTTCCTATTTTAAAAGAGATTCTAGATGTTGATGTAAAAGTCAAACACATCTTTGAGCAGAGTGATGAACCACTGTTTCATAGACAGAAGGTTCTGAATGAAATGATTATGGAAGCTGATACTGAGATTGTGGTCAACTATGACTGTGATGCAATCCTTCCTATCAATTCATATGTGATGGCATATCGAGGTATCATGGATGGTATTTACGATGTGGTTTATCCATATGGACAGGGAATGTTTCAGTATCAAGTGAAGGCAAGTGATGATGTTGTCTCAGACTTCCTAGAATCATGTGACTATGCTATCTTGAAATCAAACTCTAAGATTCATGACTCTGACTTTGGTTGGGTTCAGTTCTTCAGAAGGTCTGATTACATCAAAGGTGGTATGGAGAATGAGAACTTCAAGGCCTATGCTCCAGAGGACAAAGAAAGGTATTATAGATACACTACACTTGGTTATAAAGTAGGAAGGATACCTGATTACATTTATCACCTTGAACATGCACGTGGTGCAAACTCTTGGTTCACTAATCCCCACATGGCATCTAACATGTCAGAGTGGGAGAAGATTCAACAGATGAACAAAGAACAATTAATGGAGTACTATTCAAAACAAACCTATCTGAAAAAATACTATGAGAATTTTTCTTGACACTGCTGATACAGAAACAATTGAGAAGTATTTCGCAACTGGACTGATTGATGGAGTCACAACTAACCCCACACTGATCATGAAGAATGGTCAGGATCCTGATGAGGTTTACCAGAAACTGAAAGATCTTGGTGTCTTGGACATCAGTATGGAGGTCATGGGAGACGCACAGGAGATGCTCAGAGAGGGTGAAAGACTGTCCGAGAAGTTTGGGTCAGTGGCAACAATCAAAGTACCTTGTACCCGTGATGGTCTTCTTGCTTGTAAGGAACTGTCTAAGAATGGTATTCGTGTCAATGTCACATTGATCTTCTGTGCATCACAGGCTGTTCTCGCTGCCAAGGCAGGTGCTGCATATGTGTCACCTTTCGTTGGTCGATTGGATGATCAATCTGTAGCAGGTCTGGAAGTCGTCAGGTCAATTAGTGAACTGTATCGTATCCATGGTATCCGTACACAGGTGTTGTCTGCTTCTATCCGTAGTGTACAACGTGCTATCCGTTCATGGTATAATGGTGCTGAAGTGGTAACGATGCCACCTAAGGTCTTCGACCAGATGTACGATCATGTACTGACTGATAAGGGACTGGAGATATTTGATAACGATTGGAAGAAATTTAAAGAGGGTGTATGAGAGTATTAAACCTTGGTTCGAGTGGTCAGATCGGTGCATACCTGACTGACTACTTGACACGTAAGGGTCATGAAGTTATTGAGTTTGATATTGCCAAACATCATGGTCATGACTTGACACAAATTCCAAATCATAATCTCGAACGTGAGGTTCAGAAAGCAGACTTTGTTTTCTTTCTCGCGTTTGATGTTGGTGGTTCACGATACCTGAAAAAGTATCAACATACATTCAAATTCCTTGATAACAATGCAAGGATGATGGTCAATGTGTTTGGTCTTCTTGAGAAGTATAATAAGAGATTCGTGTTCGCTTCGTCACAGATGAGTAACATGTCTTACTCACCTTATGGTGCTGCAAAGAAACTTGGTGAGTTGTATACCAAGTCACTCAATGGTCTGATTGTGAAGTTCTGGAATGTCTATGGTATTGAGAAAGACCATGACAAGTCACACGTCATTACAGACTTTATCCGTAAGGGATTTGAGCATGGTGACTTTGATATGATGACTGATGGTACAGAAGAACGTCAGTTCCTGTATGCTGAAGACTGTTGTGAAGCACTTGAAACGGTGATGGATAACTACACTGACTTCAAACCAGAAGATCCTCTTCACATCACATCATTCAACTCCTCCAGTATCAAAGAAGTTGCACAGATCATCATGGGTCAATTCAATATGATTGGTAGACCCATCAAGATTCATCCTGGTCTTGCAAAGGATAGTGTTCAACTTGATAAGAGAAACGAAGCCAATAATTATATTCTGGGTTGGTGGTTACCAAAGACCAACCTTCAGGATGGTATTGCAAAAGTATTCAACGACATGAAAAATGATTGGATTTGATTATCTTGGTAAGGCTGGACAACTAGGAAACCAGATGTTCCAGTATGCTGCGACAAAAGGTATCGCTGCAAATCGTGGATACGATATGTGTATCCCTGACCATGATGAAGTTTTTCATGATGGGATTGGCAACTTCCTCAAGATCGAACTGGACAACCCCTTTACGATCCACTGCCAACGTGGTATGATAGGTGGGTCGGTCGTTCAGGAGAACGGGTTCCATTTCAACGAGGATCTATTTGAAACATGTCCAGACAATGTAAGTCTGTTCGGTTTCTTTCAGACGGAGAAATACTTCAAACATATTGAAGATACTATCCGTCAGGACTTCAAGTTCAACTCTACGATTCAAGGAGAGTCTGAACCTATCGTTGATGAGGTGTTCGATCAAAGTCCCATTGCTTTACATATTCGTAGGGGAGACTTTCTGATCAACAGTGGTAATCATCACAACCTTTCTCTTGAATGGTACGAGAAAGCCTTGAGTAAGTTTGACCCAGACAGGGAAGTAATTCTATTCACTGACGATCCATTCTGGGCTGCTTCTCAAGAACTATTCAAACCAGATAGATTCCTTCTGTCTGAGGGTAACAGTTCCTATCATGATCTGTACCTGATGACACAGTGTAGTGACTTTATCATTGCCAACTCTACATTCTCATGGTGGGGTGCATGGTTGGCAAATTGTGGTAGAGTCATTGCTCCTTCCAAATGGTTTGGACCAAACAATGCTCACTTAGACACTAAAGATTTGTACCCTGACCATTGGGAAATACTGTAATGGATAGAAACAAAGCCGTATACAAACTTCAAGGTCTTCCAAAGATCTATTGTATCAATCTCGATGGACAACCTGAGAGATGGAAGTACATGGAGGACCAGTTCAAGTACTGGGAGATCACTAACTATACCCGTGTGTCTGCTTACGATGGTCGAGAAGACGATCTGGGACACATTCTGAAGGGTAGGTACCCTGACATGTGTTCACCAGGTGAGATCGGTTGTGTGACCTCTCACCTCAAGGCTATCAAAGAGTTCTATGATAGTGGTGAACCATACGCAATCATGATGGAAGATGATTGTGAACTTGATCTGGTCAGGTTCTGGAACTTTACATGGAGGGATTTCTTTAGTAAGATTCCATATGATTGGGATGTAACTCAGATCTCAATCATCTGTACTGGTGATATCAACATCAAGATTCATAAACGTTTCGTGAATGAATTCTCTACAGCATGTTATATTATCACTCGTCATCACGCAGAGAAACTAATTCGTCTTCACTGTCGTGGTGACAAATACAAACTTGATAATGATGTAAGACCAAGACCTGTTGCAGATGATCTCATCTACAATTCTGGTAACACTTACGCCATTCCCCTTTTGTTATACAAGACCGATCTAGGTTCCAGTATTCACCAGGACCATGTGGAGGTATTCCACAAGAGCAACTATCAAGCTCAATTTAACTTCTGGTCACAGACTGGGGCTCAGATGGAAATCTCTGAGTTAATGGACTTCAATCCATATCTGGGTCGGGTATCCGATCCATCTAACGTACAACCCCCACAAGAGGGTTGACAAAGTTACAGTTGTCTGTTACTATAAATACTTCACCTTTTGTCTTTCAGTAATTAAAGTTACAATTGGTAATAAAACAGGGAGTGTCGATTCCCTTTCCATCTGTGGGTAACCATTCCACAAGTAAAAACGAGGTAAAACTAATGTTCAAATCTGTATTCGCAGCTGCTGCTGCTCTGTCTATGTCCGCTGGCGCTGCTGTTGCAGGTCCTTATGTTAATGTCGAGACCAACGCTGGTTGGGCTGGTGATGACTACACTGGTGCAGTAACTGATCTGCACGTCGGCTACGAAGGTGCTCTGGGCGAAGATGCTGCTTGGTATGTCCAAGGCGGTCCTTCCATCGTTTCCCTTGACGGTGAAGAAGCCGAGACTGAGTTCTCTGGTAAGGTTGGTGCTTCTGTTGCACTGTCTTCGAAGTTGGGTGCATACGGTGAACTGTCTGCAACCACTACCGATGGTGGCGACTTTGACGCCCTGAATGCTGGTGGTAAACTGGGTCTGAAGTACAGCTTCTGATTCTAATACCAGATAATCAAACCTCCTCTTTATGAGGGGGTTTTTTTATGGTTAATTTTAAATTAAGCCAGTATATATACCAAGGTTTGTTCTCAAATCAATTTAACTTGATCTTAAATACAAACCACAAAGACTCTGTTATAATACTAGAGTCTTCGGACAAAGTAATTTACCTTAATAAAAAAATGAAATCAATTGCACTTGCCGCTCTGGCACTCTCAGCAATAGCGACACCTGCATTCGCTGGTCCTTATGTAGAAACTAAGCATGAGTTTAAAGGGACTGACGAGGACTTTTCGAAGTCTGTAAATTCTGCTCGTATTGGTGTTGATAAAAAGTTTGGTTCCTTCACTCCTTACATCGAGGGTGGTGCTGGTATCATTTCTCCTGATGGAAAGGAGAGTGAGACCTTTACCGTTCTGGAAGTTGGTGGTAAAGTAAAGTTGACAGATAGTCTGTCTGCATATGGAAAGTGGGAAAATCTTTTCATGGAAGACAACACCCGTGATTGGAAAGTTGAACTGGGCACTAAGTACAGGTTCTGATAAATGAAAAACTTTCTCAAAGTTCTGAGTGCCATCGCCGTTGGTGGCACTCTTGTCGCATGTGGTTCTAAAGAAACTACATTCAAGTTAAATGGTGCTGGTGCTACTTTCCCTGCACCTCTGTACACTGCGTGGTTACAAAATTTTCAAGAAAAGACTGGTAACAAAGTGAACTACCAGGCAGTTGGTAGTGGTGCTGGTGTCCGTCAGTTCACTGCTAAGACTGTTGACTTCGGTGCCTCTGATGGTGCTGTAAGTGATGAGAAACAAAAACTGCCCATGGTGCATATCCCCATGACTGGTGGTGCAATTGTTCCTGCTTACAACAATTCTGGTTGTGATGCCAAGATGACTCAAGCACAACTTGCTGATGTCTTCCTTGGTAATATCACCAACTGGTCTGAGTTTGGTTGTGCTGATAAGAAGATCGTGACTGTCCATCGCTCTGATGGTTCTGGTACTACCAAAGGTTTCACAAACTCTCTGTCTGCATTCTCTGCTGAATGGGCAGAACGTGTAGGAACTGGTAAGTCAGTTAAGTGGCCTGTTGGTGTTGGTGGTAAAGGTAACTCTGGTGTAGCTGCACAGATCAGACAAATTGATGGTTCGATTGGTTATCTTAACTATGGTTATGTAAACGGTGGAAAGTTCCAACAAGTTTCTCTTCAAAACAGAGATGGTAACTATGTTAAAGCAAATGCTGAAACATCTGCAGCTGGTTTATCACAGATCATCCTTGACGATCAGCTTCGTGGTGCTGATCCTAATCCTAGGGGTGCCAATGCATACCCTATTGTCTCCCTTACTTGGATCCTAGCGTATCCTGAGGCAGATAATAATGAAGCAGTGAAGACCACCCTTCGTTTTATGTTGAGTGAAGAGTCACAAGCTCTTTCAGATTCTCTTGGTTATGTCCCTCTCCCAGAGGAACTTCGACAACGAGCTTTAGGTGTTGTAGAAACACTTAAGTGATCATATGAACACAGGGACAGTCGAGAGACTGTCCTTTTTACTTGACAGAATATTAAGAAAACATATATAATGTAACAATACTTCACACAGGAGAGATCCGTGACTGTTACTACTAATGATCGTGGCCAACAAAATATGTGGGCTACTGAACCAGCAATGTACATGACCAAGGAAGACCTTGACCGTTATGGTATCGAAACTCATGCTGAGAAAGCAGAGAAGTTGAATGGACGTGTAGCAATGCTTGGTTTTGTTGCAGCAGTTGTTTCTTATGCAACGACTGGTAGTGTGTTCTTCTTCGGAGCATTTGGATTCTGATGGCTGAACTTATTACTTATTATGTGATTTCTGGTGCTCTTATCATCGGAGCACCTGCCGTATTCTTTCTCATCGCCTTTATGCCTGCACTTCAGAACACTAAAGGTCGTATGGTAGGATACAAAGACCACAAAACATATGGTGACTCATCCATCTACGAGAATACTCCAGGTGATGAAACCAAGTTTTATCTCACACTTAAAGGTTGACAATGACTTCAACACTCTTTACACTAACGAGTATCGCCTTCTTTGTATTGTTGGCGTATTCTGTAGAAAAACTATCTGAGACTTACTAATGGCAATTTACAGCATCACTATCCAATCCCCTGATGGAACCGAGTCAAAGTTTGAGTGTGCTGATGATCAGTACATTCTAGAGGCTGGTGAAGAGGCAGGTGTAGACCTTCCTTACTCATGTAAGGCTGGTGCATGTTCTGCATGTGCTGGTAAGATCATCAGTGGAACTGTGGACAACGAAGAACAATCCTTCCTGGATGATGACCAAATTGAAGAGGGATACATTCTTACCTGTGTTGCATATCCGACTAGTGATTGTGTAATTCTCTCAGAGCAGGAAGAAAATCTTTGAGGAGTTGATTATGCCTAATCCAGATCAACTCTATATTGATATGCAGAAACTCGATGATTTGTATGAAGAGTTACTGTGGGATCCAGATGATGAGTTACAATTTACCCACGATGGTCAAAAGATCATCATTACAAACAAGACACAAGAGGAAAAGCAATGAACGAAAGAGCAGAACGTATTAATGGTTGGGCAGCAATGATTGGTGTCATGGCAGCCATGGGTGCATACGCCACGACAGGACAACTTATCCCAGGCATCTGGTGAACGACATGTTATTACTAGGTTCCATCTTGTTAGGGACCTTCATCTTCTACTCTGTGTTGTTCACAGATGATGTAGACGATGACGATAACGGTCCCGATAGTGGTTTAATGCAACCAGTATATGAGGGTGTCTAATAAATAATTACACCCTTATTTTCTACTCATGCTTGGCAAACCAAAAAAAGTAGAAGAGAAGGACCAAGATGAAGATAAGAGTGAGGTACTAGGTAATCTAGTCAAAGTTGTTGTACTTATTTGGTCTGCATCTCTTCTTACATTCAGTTACGTAAGACTTCCAAATGGTCAGAAGATTCTTGACTTCGACCCTACTTTTATCGCATCAGTATTCTCAGGCTCTCTTGCAGCTTTCGGATTGTCACCAGCCAAAACTGGTGGTGGTCAACAAGTGAAAAAGAAAGAAGGAGAACCACCTGTCCAATCCGCAATCGAACCTAAAAAGTAAAATTGTATCGAGAACCACATCTTCAAAAGAAGTCTGACGAATGTGCAGACCTCTGGAGGGTGTGGTTTTCTTTATTTCAGACAAGAGATCCTGACGATCCTGAGAGAAAGAAAGCAAGACAAGAATGGTTAGAATGTTGTAAAGAGTTCGGAGAAATGATAAGTCAGGAAGTCAAGACAAACGATAGGTATAAACACACATCTCTTGAATAGATAGTGTAGTTGTAAGAGTTATATGAAGTTTATTTTTGCTCTTCTCGCTACAATTTTATTTTCCTCTCCAGTATGGGCAGTTGATGTTCAAATGGGTTACGATGGTAATCTAGTTTTTGAACCTGCTGAAATTTCTATTGCTGCTGGTGAGTCAGTACATTTTATTAATAATATGCTTCCTCCTCACAATGTTGTGGTAGAAGACCATCCCGAATTGGGTCACGAAGCTCTGGCAATGTTACCAGGTGAAGACTTTACTGTTGAATTCCCTGAGTCAGGTGACTATACTTATTGGTGTGGACCACATAAAGGTGCAGGAATGATCGGTACAGTACATGTCGAATGAATCAAGACGAAAAAAGAGAATTCTATAAGTCACTCAGAGAAAGGGTTTATCAATTAAGGATGGCATATCTTTTTGAGGAACCCTGTCCTCTTTATGAAGAGGATGATGAATGGTGGTCATGCAAACTATTCTACGACAACGATGAGGACGATGGAACTTGCTGACTTTTTAGTTTGGATATGTGTCCCATTTGTAGTTACAACACTTTGCTTTGGTTTTATCAAGGGAGAGAACGATTACTACGACTCGGACGACTATGATGGAAATGGAACCGCGCATTAAGATGAGGTACATCTTTGCTATGAGTTCATTCTCAAGAATGTATGGTGTACCTTATGTCGAATCACATACTGATGTTTCAAGATTTTGTATGACTTGGGCTGGTACAGAAGAAGAAGCTCCTTTAGATAGACTTTCTTCAGTTGATTTCTATTTTAGAGACCTTTGGTTACAGTGGGGAAATGGAAATGTCAATTAGTACACAAATAGTACAACAGTTTGTCATCATAATGATTCCAATTTCATTTGGATTCATTTTATTTTGTATAGCCGCATTTACAGACCAATGATTCTATTTGTACGTCACTGGATGGAATCTCCTCCTGCATTAGGATTCTTGGGATTCATTTTAATATTTGTACCTATTCTAGGTATGTGGGCGGTCCATAAATATGGTTGGGAACATTGGGCACCCTTTGATGAACCTCATTCTAAGACCCCTAAATGATGTAAACGACGTAACATGGAGTGTTATCATTTGTTTGATAGCACTCCTTTGTGGTGTTGGGTATTACATATATACGATAATAGATTTAGCCAATAAGGAGATGACTAATGGGAGCAATGACACCCCCGAGTCGGAAGAGTTGTTACAATTTTAGAGTCATCTCTATAGATAGAGTGTTGGATGGGGACACAATCGATGTCACAATCGATCTCGGTTTTGACCTTTATAAAAAAGAGAGAGTTAGAGTTGCTGGTGTGGACACGCCAGAGAAAAGAACCAAAGACCTTGAAGAAAAGGAACTAGGTATTCATGCGACTAACTGGCTTAAAGATAAACTGGAAGGTGCTATCAGTGGAGATGATGATCTCGTTATCCGTACTGAGCTTGTCGGTGGTGTCGGTAAGTACGGTCGCCTTCTTGGGTGGTTATATGTTGGGGACGGCGAGTTGTCACTCAACGAACAAATGATCACCGAAGGATACGCGTGGGCGTATGATGGTGGTACTAAACAAAAAGACTTTGAAGAACTACGTGAGATTCGTAGAGCACATGGAACTCTAGTATGATAAGTGGTATTTTTGTATACGGATTTTTAATTCTTCTTTGCGTTACAATGGAATTAACATGGACTAGAAGATCATGATTGGATTATATCTAACAGTCACAATTGTTGTTCTCCTGGTAGCATACGCAGGATTTGACAACACAATGAAATTGTTTGCTTACATTGATTTACAATTAAGATTCATTCCACTTCGTATCAAGATGAAATTAATGAAAAGAAAGTTGGAGAAACAACTTCTTATAGATAGAGAAGAACTTTTTAAAAAGGTAGAAGAAAATGCAAAAGATCATTAATGGTATTGCATTACTTTCAGGTCTTGTATCACTGGGTGTAGTCGTAGGCGGTGCATGGATCTACCTTGAGAAAGATAACATGATTCATAATGTGAAGACTCAAATGATTAATGGTGTTACTGAGTCAATCACAAATGCATTACCTGGTATGTTGGATGCAGCAATGCCAGAACTACCTGATGCAACTGGTGATGTTATCAAATCAACACCAAAAGTCACTGGCGGTCCTCTTCCTTTCTAAAAATTTGGTGAGAGATGTTAAATATAAATTATTTGAAAATGAATTATGTTCTGGATCTTTATTCTTTTTTCCTCACCAGCATTTGCACTTACTGAAGGATCATTAACTGGACAGTTATGTCCCACGGTTTTAATGGCTGAAAAGGCTTTAATTGTCAGTGAACTACATGGAAATTCAACCTATACGGATCGACCCGATAAGAATCCAGATCGATCCATTGTCCAATGCACCACCTGTAGTATCAGGTATTAATGCACCTGTCACAGTTGACATTGGTCTACCAATAGTAAACTTACCTGGATGTGTAGAAGCTCGTGACTCAACATCAACCACACTCCCCACTGACGACCCGAAAGGTAATTTTACAGTTTGTGACTCTGGCGTTCCTAGTTATAATCCTATTCAGTTTGAACCTGAACAATTAATCTATACAGAACCAGCAAAGGTACCTAAGGTTCCAAATTCACCAGAACCACCTATACCAGAGACACCAGAGATACCAAAAACTCCTCCACAAACTGCCATTGTAGAGGAGGAAGAAACTGTAGAAACCAAACCAGAGATACCCTGGACAGAAGAATATCTACCACCACTGGGTACAGTTACAACCACTGCATCGATTGCACTTGTAGCAACCACATCAGCACTGTTAGCAAAACCACTTGCTGACCTTCTACTCAAGTTAATTAAACCAACCATCAAGAAGGTTGTAAAGAAGGTATCTCAAATGGTAGGTAAAAAGGTTAAGGTTGATTCGTTAAGGGAGCGCCGAGGTCAGCAGCGTTCGAGGAATAAGGCTGTTCGGATTTTGAAGGGGAGGGAATAGTATGTCTATGAGGGGGGATGACACCACCAGGATTAGTAACAATCACATCCGCACATATTTTATAATATGGCGACTTGGGGTGGAAATAGATGCCTTGCTTCTTGAGCTCTCCACAATTCTTCAGTCTAGCAATCTCAAAGTCTAGACGCTTGTTTGCAGTCAATTGTTCCTGTAATGCAATCTGTGTTGCTGCCGCTTGCTTACATTGGTCTTGTAATGTTTTATCTAAAGGGTTAGACCAGGTGGCTGAGAACCCCAGAGACAGGTTTGTATTATTCTTTTGACCCGTTCTAGTAGGAACATGGTATAAGATATTTCCAGGGTTATCGAGCACACCATCATCATCTAAGTCAGACATATCATATACAGGGTCATTATAGTATGGTTCATAGGGATGAGCCTGTGATAATGAGCCAGTGATGAATGGTGTTACGTTAAGAGTAGGTCCCTGACATTGAATTCCTCCTCCATATGTGTTAGTGATGTATGGTCCTTGGAGGACTTGGATAGCCTGATTAGTAACAGAACCTGAAGAGTTAGCAACAGGAGCAGCTGTGGCGCTAACACCACCCACTGTTTCAGCCATTGACGAAGACGGGAATAATACACTTAATAAAACTGCTCCTATTGTTGGAATATACTTGTTGTGTCTGTGACGCTTCTCACTTCTGTGGTGCGCTGGATAATCGTGTGATTGCTGAGCCCTGGTCCCCTGTATGTTTCGGTGAACTGAAAGGGAGCACCTGTTGTTGTTTGAGAAAATACTGGTTTTGATGTTGCTCCAGTCCATGATGAGGTCACCCCATTGATATTAACATTTACAGAACCAGTTCCTGGAGATAAATTTCCATTGACAGTTACTCCAGACCCAGTTGCAGAGTATTGATACCCTGTGTTGTAGTCCATTGAATTAATGGTTTCAGTCACTGTGCTCGTGGTTTCAGTATGACTTGTCATACTTCCCTGAGTAAAGTTTGGTACTACGGGTACACTATGTGCTGGTTGAAGTAACCCGTGAACCATACCAAGAACCAACCCAAGACCGATTGCTTCTTGTAGTCTAGTCATCAATCGATGACCGTGATTTCAGAGACGAATTGACCAGTTGCGCTTGTACCAGCTCCACCAGCAGTCAGAGTGATACCACCATCAGTTGTGATTGTACCTGCAAGAGTTCCAGCTGACCCAGATGCATAAGAAGTTTGACTTGAGAAGTTACTTACAGTTCCTACAGTAGGAGCAGAAGTGCTCAGAGCATCACCCTCAATAAATGAAGTTGAGAAAGAGAATGCTTCACCAGCTGTTGCTTGAGTTGCAGTGATGGTACCAGGTGAATAGACACCACTTGAAATTGAACCAGTGGTCAATGCTCCTGAATTTGTTCCATCAGAAGTATTGACATTACTTCCTGACACTGAGTACTGATTACCAAGTCTAGTTGATTGGGTTCTTGCTGAATCAACAGTCAGTTGAACAGAAGAAGACATACTATGAACAAGTCCGCCAGCATTTGCAGCACCTGCGGTCATCAATAACATACCTAAAGTCAGAAAGACTTTTTTCATTGATCTAACGTACACTGTAGATATTTAGAATTATCTGAGTGTGTTACAACACTAACATTTTAATCTATAGAAATACTAAAATTTGTAAATAGTTGAAATTGTATCACAGTGTAACAATCTATGGCCGATAAAGAAACTTCTGACCTATCTATTGATAGAAAGGAATGTTCTAAGTGTGGAGCAATTTGGTTAAATGGACAACACATATGGTCTGGTACTGGTAAGCTTGGAGATCCTGAAACCCTATCTAACCTCGTCTGTGGTTTGGTGGAATCTCCTCAGTGTATAAACCCCTCTCACAAGAAAGGTCATATATATGGAGAGAAGGATACTTGGAAGAAAAGATCTAGGTTTATTGATTCAAAGATAAAAGGAGAATATGATGCCCCACGGACAACTGACCAGGTATGAGATTTTATCTAAGGTTTATAGATTGAAAAACGAACTCAAAGATAGAGAAGGTCTTGCAGAAAACAAATACCTTGCTGACGAGTATCTCAACAAGGTTCTTGATTATATCAACGAGTTTACCTACTAATAAATATAAGAAAACATCTTTGGTAGATGGCGTCTTATAATTCAATTCTTCGTCATGTATCCATGGCGGATGTCAAAAGAAATACATGGAAGCTTCAGGAAGAGAAGCGTATAGAAGAACTGTGTCGTAAAAAAGAATTAGAAACATTATTAAACAAAAATAGTCCTTTATATTCCAACTGGAGATTTGATCTAGATGAAGGAATGACCACTCAGGCATTCACCTATGCATCAACTCTTCCATCAGAGGGTGATACTGTTCTTACAGATGTCCCTGCTACTGATGATGCAATGCAATCTCAATTTGGATTGGTGGCTGATGGTGAAATTAAATTTGGAACAGTAGAACCAGGTGGTGGACAATACGGGCAGAATTGGTATCAATGGGGTACAACTACTACTTATGATACAAGTCTTTTAAGTCACCTCTCGTTTAGATTAACAGTTGGAACAGGAAATAATGCACCACTACCTGCTCACCCTTTAAAAGTTCAATTTTATGGATATAATGGGGATGGGGGTGAGTTTGATACTTCTTTTGATTTTGGAACTATTGTAGGGTCTCTTTTGTCAAGTGGAGAATATAATTTTGAACTACCACCAGAGGCTAGAAAAAAAAGTACTAGCTTTCAATTCAAAGTAGATACTTTCGATATTTCTGATAATGAAAATTATAGAACTGATTATCTTTCAAGACTTGCAATGGGTAGAAATTTTTGGGGTGCAACCGTTGCGGACACAGCATCCGCAGCGAGAATATGGGACATTGTAAATAATGACTGGGCAGATGATGATTATAAAAGTACTTCTATAACTTTATTGATTTGGGATTTTTATAGTGGAAGAGAATATGGTGGATATGATCCCTGGCCTGTCTCTGGTGAGACGGGTGGTCATACAGAAGCAGATAGATTGTATTTGTGGGATTGGATTAAAGATAATTTTTCTGATTTAAATGGAAATTATGCAAGAACATTTACAGTATCTAATATTGGTCTGAAAAGAAAAACTCCCCTCACAGTATTTGTTCCTCTTGATAATCCAGAGTCTTCATCGTTTGTAAGGACTGGCGAGTTCTCAAAATTATCAAATGAACAGAAGATTAAAAAACTCAGAGAGATGATGAATGCAAGTGACCAATATCTTCTTAATAAATTTGGTGACTCCTTCCCTGGTACTAATGCCGACAGAGAGTTTACTGATCCTTCTCAAGCACCATCATGGGAACAAGCAGCAGAGGTTGATTACAGTCAAGACTTGACACCACTTTCTAAGAATCCATATGGTACAGAATTATATCAAACTGCTATGGATCAAGCCATGGGTGAACTTGGACTTCTTGGTTTAAGTGCTGAAGCTATTTCAGGACTTATTGGATTGGGTGTTGCTGGAGTTATGGCAGTAACTAATCTGTCATATGATGCAGCAGAATGGTTAGTCAATAATTGGGAACCTGACATGGGAAGAGCCGAGAGAGATGCTCAAGACTATGAAAGAGGAACCAGTGAACAACAAAAACAAGAAACTGCCGCAGCTGATAAACAATTGCAAGATGCAACTGCTGAACTTGAAGCAGCAAATGCTAGTGGTGATCCTGAAAGAATTAAGAGAGCAGAAGAAAGAAGAGCAAATGCTGTTAAGAATAGACAGAGAGTAAGAAACAAATGGAAAACAAATAGACAACATCAAAAAAATTCTTATGAACCAGAAGGAGAAATGATTGTGGAAAGAAAACTTAAAAATCCACAAGCATTCTTTAAAGATAAAGATATTAAACCTGAGTTTCCAGAGAATCCACCACCACCTCAGATCAAAGGACTTCATCCTGATCTTGTAACAGGTGAGAAGACTTCTCAAAGATTTAATAAACTAGATCCTATTAGTGCTAAAGCAATGCCAAGGACTGGTATTAAAGCTATTGATAAGAAAGTAGAGAAAGCTAAAAGATTACCTAAGTAAACCCTTATCATCCTGGACAAGCCTATTCTATTCAAGAATGGACAGTCTGTCAAGTGGCTTAAAGAGTTGACAGGACCACCAAAGTAGGTTATTATAAATACATGGACAGGTCAGGGTTTCCTGACTTACCTAAACTCCCCTTAAACCAAGACCTCTAGGGAGTATAAACACGTCTTTCATATCCTCGTTAAGGGTACGAGGAAATAGTAACTCCACCATTTCCCTGATGGTCTTACTTTTTTGTTCAAAACAATGTCCGCAACTCTTTCGCGCCAACAAGGCGCCTCTACCTGGGAATCCTTCTGTTCCTGGGTCACGTCCACAAATAACCGTCTGTATGTCGGTTGGTTCGGTGTGCTGATGATCCCAACTCTGTTGGCAGCAACCGTTTGTTTCATTACTGCGTTCATCGCTGCTCCCCCAGTGGACATCGATGGCATTCGTGAACCAGTCGCTGGTTCTCTGATGTACGGTAACAACATCATCTCTGGTGCAGTTGTTCCTTCTTCCAACGCAATTGGTCTTCACTTCTACCCCATTTGGGAAGCCGCATCTCTGGATGAATGGCTCTACAATGGTGGTCCTTACCAACTGGTAGTCTTCCACTTCCTCATCGGCGTCTTCTGCTACATGGGTCGTGAGTGGGAACTTTCATACAGACTGGGTATGCGTCCTTGGATCTGTGTTGCTTACTCTGCACCTGTTGCAGCTGCATCTGCAGTCTTCCTCGTCTATCCTTTCGGTCAAGGTTCTTTCTCTGATGGTATGCCCCTGGGTATCTCTGGTACCTTCAACTACATGCTTGTCTTCCAGGCAGAACACAACATCCTGATGCACCCCTTCCACATGCTGGGTGTCGCTGGTGTCTTCGGTGGTTCACTGTTCTCCGCAATGCATGGTTCACTGGTTACCTCCTCACTGGTTCGTGAAACCACTGAGAACGAGTCACAGAACTACGGTTACAAGTTTGGTCAAGAAGAAGAGACTTACAACATCGTTGCAGCTCATGGCTACTTCGGTCGTCTGATCTTCCAATACGCATCATTCAACAACTCCCGTTCACTTCACTTCTTCCTGGCAGCATGGCCAGTAATTGGTATCTGGTTCACTGCACTTGGTGTCTCCACCATGGCATTCAACCTGAACGGCTTCAACTTCAACCAGTCTATTCAGTCCTCTGAGGGTAAAGTCCTCAACACCTGGGCTGACGTTCTGAACCGTGCAGGTCTCGGAATGGAAGTCATGCACGAGCGTAATGCTCACAACTTCCCACTGGATCTGGCTGCTGCTGAGTCCACTCCTGTTGCACTGACTGCTCCAAGCATCGGTTGATAACAACGGATACTCCGTATAAAGAGGCTGAGATCATTCGTGACACTTGGCCTCAACTATACAGACCGTCTAAAAAAAGAATAATCAAGAAGGGGTCCTAGTGACCCTTTTTTAATGGGTACATATACTCTTGACCCCTTATGTAAAGAAGTGTAAACTAAATATGATAAGTATTCTAAGAGGTTAAACTTTTGGCTTCATCTACACTTTCTATTCCTAAACAGGGGGGAGGCTGGTTCGATGTTCTCGATGATTGGCTTAAGCGTGATCGGTTTGTTTTTGTCGGTTGGTCTGGCATTCTCCTTTTCCCTACAGCTTATCTCGCTATTGGCGGTTGGCTTACAGGAACCACCTTTGCTACCAGTTGGTACACCCATGGCCTGGCGAGTTCATATCTTGAGGGGGCTAACTTTCTCACTGCTGCTGTTTCTACTCCTGCTGATGCTCTCGGACATAGCCTCTTACTCTTATGGGGTCCTGAAGCTCAGGGAGATTTCGTCCGTTGGGTCCAACTTGGGGGACTCTGGAATTTCGTGGCACTCCACGGAGCATTTGCTCTCATAGGTTTCATGCTCCGTCAGTTTGAAATTGCACGTCTCGTCGGTATCCGTCCCTACAATGCGATTGCTTTTTCAGGTCCTATTGCCGTATTCACTTCTGTATTTCTCATCTACCCACTTGGACAATCCAGTTGGTTCTTTGCGCCGAGTTTTGGTGTCGCGGCAATCTTCCGATTCCTACTTTTTCTACAAGGATTTCATAACTGGACACTCAACCCCTTCCACATGATGGGAGTTGCAGGTATCCTTGGTGGTGCTTTACTCTCAGCCATTCACGGTGTGACAGTCGAAAACACACTCTACGAAGATGGCGAACAGGCAAATACTTTCAAAGCTTTTGATAGTACGCAAGAGGAGGAGACTTACTCGATGGTTACTGCGAACCGTTTCTGGTCACAGATTTTCGGTATTGCTTTTAGTAACAAGCGTTGGTTGCATTTCTTTATGCTCTTTGTTCCCGTCATGGGTCTCTGGACTGCTTCTATCGGTATTATTGGACTCGCTTTTAATCTTCGTGCTTACGACTTTGTATCTCAGGAGATTCGTGCGGCGGAGGATCCAGAGTTCGAGACGTTCTACACCAAGAACATCCTCTTGAATGAAGGTATCCGAGCATGGATGGCAGGAGTCGATCAGCCACATGAAAACTTTGTTTTCCCTGAGGAAGTACTCCCACGTGGCAATGCTCTTTGACAAGAACTTGACAACGTGATACTATAGAGGGGTCAACCCCTCTTTTTTTGTCTAGATATATACATGGATAATACTTGGCGAGAAGAGTACAAGAAGATGAAGAAGTTATCTGAACGTCAGATATATCTTCTCGACCATGGTCCAGATTCGTTGTCATCATCATGGCTCGTTATGGCTATGAAATATGACTACGATAAGATCACGGGTAAACGTAAGAAGAAAGATGACTGAACACAGTACACGCCCCCTGTTAAATATGGCAGGGGGTTTCCTAATAGCAATTCTAACTATCTCAATCCCACTATTAATTTTACTATGAAAGTCTTCACTGTTTACTCAAAGAACGGTTGTCCTTATTGCACCAAGGTAGTCTCTGCATTACAACTTGCTGAACTTCAGTATGTTGAACTCAAACTAGATAGAGACTTTGATAAAAACCAATTTTATGCTGACTTTGGACAAGGTTCTACCTTCCCTCAGGTATCAGTTGATGGTAAAACTATTGGGGGATGCATGGAAACTGTTAAATATTTGAAGGAGAATAAGTTGGTGTAATGGTAGAGGAACTATACGAAGTAGTAGAGAAGACAATTGATTACGTCTTCGAAGGTAGATATATGCTTGACATGTATGCATATCTGAAAGACAGTAAGGTCTCTAGAACTGTCGTAGAAGAGTTCCTGATGAGTTGTACTGCCACTGAGGTAAAGAACCTTGTATTGGACCTTGAAGGGTATCTGGAGGGCGGTAGTGACGAGGTTCACAAACAATTACGTGAGGGTTACGGTCACCTAGGTAAACCAGAGGCGAGAAAGATTAAAAATTATCTCGCCAATATTCTTCATGACGCAGAGAGGTATAAAAATGATAAACGACCTGGAAGAAAACGAAGAGTCTCTAAATAATGACAACGAATCTCCTAAGATGAATAGGGGATTTGAATTACTACTCAGAAATAAAAAGAGGAGGGAACCACCTAAAACTTTTCAAGTAAAGTTTGGAAAGATGGTCTCCTTCCTTCGAAGAGAGTTCCATTTTTTCTTAGACATTCAGTTTGACATAAGAAAAAAGGAGAGCTAAGATGTTAGCAGTCACACTTACATTGTCCACAATCATTTCAATCATGTTCCTTTTGGTGGGAGGAGTGATTGGATATCTTTTAAAGGAATATGTAATCGAAAGGAATTCAACATTTATTCCAACACATCCAGAGATGTTTGACGAAAATGGGCAAATTATTCCAGATGATGTTTTAGCTGTTAGGTTTGAAAATAGCCTAGAGGACTTTGAGTCTGAAGATTGACACCACCAAATAAATATTCTAAACTAAATTGAACATACAATGGCAACTAAATCTTTCACTGTGAAAACTAAATTACCTCCCAACCCATTTGTTCATGAGATTCTTGAGTTGGTATCTAAACAAAGAACGAAAGCAAAAAAGATTGAAGTCTTACAAGAACATCGATGTGATGCACTCACATCTATTCTGATTTGGAACTTTGATGACAGTGTTCTGTCAATGCTTCCTGAGGGTGAAGTACCTTTCAATAAGAATGAGGCACCTCTTGGTACTGATCACACTTCACTTCGTAAGGAGTGTAGGAATCTTTATCACTTTGTAAAAGGTGGTAATGATGGTCTCTCTAAGACACGTAGAGAGTCCATGTTTATTCAAATGCTTGAAGGTCTTCATCCTGAGGAAGCATCGATTCTGTGTCTTGTAAAAGACAAACGTCTTGGTGCTCAGTACAAGATCACTGATGATGTGGTTCGTAAAGCATATCCTGACATTGAGTGGGGTGGTCGATCTTGAGTGATAGTATAAGAATTCTCCATCAGGATTGTGATCCATCACTTGCACAAGATAAGAGTCTTCCTTATACTGCCTATCTTGTTGAGTATCTTCAAGATGGTATGACAAAGTTTGACATTGTAACTTCAAAGAAGAAGGTAGATATCTTTGATCACTATTGGGATAACTACCGTAGTGATTTCAAGAACATGACACAAACTGAAGGTCGAATCAATCCCAAACTCTGGGGTGGTGATAAGAAGTCCGACAAGAAAAGAAAATGAGTAACGGATTTGATATTAAGTTCGAAGGTTTGGACATGAACCAAGATCAGGTTCAGGCCCTCGTCAAAAAATATAAAAAGATCAAGAAGTATCAGAAGTCTACTATCTTCGAGGTTAAGACCATGGATGGGACAGAAAACTATGTGTCCCAACTGATCAAAGAGGGCGAAGAGTACGGGCCCCTTGACTAAATAACTACAGTGGTCTATAATAGACCTGTCGTTCATCCCACTCTGTGGGACGCAAGTAAGTCGCGGAACGGATCGTTCATCCCATGAAATACTTCATACTCCTTCTACTTCTATTCACTCCTGCAACTGCTTCAGAACATCCAATGTCCTGTGAGTCGGTAAAGGAAGTTATAGAAGTTGTTATGGAAGATCCATATCTTTCTGATAAGTCTAAGACTCAAATTCTTAAAAAACTTGTCGGTAGTCATGGAATGAGGTGTATCAGGGACGCACACGACTGAAGGAACGGGGTAAAAAATCCCTAGTATTTCAGGAGTAAACTCATGAACACACTGAACATGATCAAGAAGCAGATCAACAAAGCATCTGCACTTCACGACGCACAGATTTCTCACACTGCATATCGTGGTGTTGAGTATGATGTACACTGTGAAGAGAAAAATGAAACCCACGGAACATTTTGCTACCGTGGACGCACTTACGTCAAGTGACTTGTCACTTGTTCAATAATCTGTTAGACTGGGGACATAGGTCCCCTTTTTTTATGGAAAAAGACAATCTTAAATTAATCATCAGAAATCTCAGACTTCTACTTGACGCATTGGAATCGGAGGTGTATTCTGATCCTGGTGCATACGTAAAGACGGAGGAAAGACTTCCTCCACTCCCTGACTACGATGAGGTATTCGAAGATGACGAATGAGGATTGGAGGTACACGGAGGAGAGAATGAAACTCCGTGAACAGTGTCTTAAAGTTTTGTTAAATAGATATGGTAGTGGTCGTATAGACAAAACATCATATTCAACAAAAGATATCTATGAGTGTGTTGACACTTGGATCTCTCAGGGGAACAAGTTAAGTAATGGAATCGTTGCATATTTCAACGCATACTTCAATCATGAAAACAAAGAAAGCAATCAAGTACATCCTTAAACACCCAGAACTTTTCACAGAAGGTGAGAGACTTTACGTACAAAGGGTAAAGAAGGAACGTAAACAACAAAAGTTACAAAAGAAACATGAATCAAGCGAAACTAATCTCAGTCACTCCTGATGCTGAGCAACACATTGCATACTGTGCACGTGTGTCTAACCCAAACAATCAGGACAATGAGAACTTTGCTGGTCTCCTAAGATATTGTATCAAACATCAACACTGGAGTATTTTTGAACAAGCATTCATGACTCTTGAGATTGAGACTACCCGTGGTCTTGCTGCTCAAGTCTTGCGGCATCGTTCGTTTACATTCCAAGAGTTCTCTCAACGATATGCAAGTACTAATCTCTTGTCTACTGAGATTGAACTTCCCGAACTGAGGCGTCAAGACGTTAAGAATCGTCAGAATAGTATTGACGATCTTGATCCTGAAGTTGTTGACCGTTTGGAACGTCAAATGGTTACTCTGTTTAGTTCCGCATCTAATCTTTACAATCAAATGTTGGATGCGGGAGTCGCCAAAGAATGTGCTCGCTTTGTATTGCCGTTGGCAACACCAACCAAAATGTATATGACTGGTTCAATTCGCAGTTGGATTCATTACATCGATCTTCGGTCTGCCAATGGTACACAGAAGGAACACATGGACATTGCAAACTCTTGTAAGGAGATCTTCAAGGAGCAATTCCCTGTCATTTCAGAGGCTCTGGAGTGGTAATAAATATACACATTACAATGGAGAAATAAGTTGGCAACGTATCCAGTAAGAAATAAGAAGACTGGTGAAGAGAAAGAGATCCAGATGAGTATTCATGCATGGGATCAATGGCGTGAGGACAATCCCGACTGGGAACGTTTTTATACCCCCGACAACGCTCCTTGTTTGGGTGTTGAAATGGGTGACCCATTTAATAAGATCTACACCAAACATCCAGGTTGGAAAGATGTGATTGGCGCAGCCAAGAAACAACCAGGTTCAACACTCAAACACTACGATTAATTTTATGCCGGCAAAGAAAAAGACAGGTGTCGGAACTACTAACCCAGTTCCATTTGGTATGAGCAATAGGGTAATGAAGAGAAAGAAACCAATCAATCTTGACTATATCAAGAAGGTAGAACCAATCACAGAGAACCAAGAAGTTTTCTTTGAGAAGTATAAGGAACAACAGAACTTAGTTGCCTACGGGTGTGCTGGTACAGGTAAGACCTTTATCACCCTCTACAACGCCCTTCTGGATGTCCTAGACCCTAAGTCACCCTACGAGAAGATCTACATCGTCAGGTCTCTTGTACCGACCAGAGAGATTGGTTTTCTTCCTGGTGACCATGAGGACAAGTCTTCTTTGTATCAGATTCCATACAAGAACATGGTTAAGTACATGTTCGAGATGCCTGATGATGCTTCTTTTGAGATGTTGTACAACAACCTTAAGGCACAGGGAACTATTTCTTTCTGGTCCACATCATTCATTCGTGGTACCACACTGGATAATGTGATTGTGATTGTTGATGAGTTCCAGAACTTAAACTTCCACGAACTTGACTCCATGATCACTCGTATCGGTGAGAATTCTAAGATCATGTTCTGTGGTGATGCAACTCAGTCCGACTTGACCAAACAGAATGAGAGAAATGGTATCGCAGACTTCATGCGTATCTTGACTAATATGCCATCCTTTGATACAATTGAATTTAATGCAGAAGATATCTGTAGAAGTGGTCTTGTCAAAGAGTACATCATTGCTAAACTTGAACTCGGTATGTAATGTTTAATCACATTGAAATTGATTATCCAACTCTCGATAGAGAGATGATTGACGGTGTAAGATATTATGACACTCCAGATGGACAAAAATTAGTTTCCATTACATCGATTATTAGTCACTACAACCGAGAAATCTTCACTAAGTGGAGAAAGAGGGTTGGTGTTGAAGAAGCAAACAAGATCACAAAGGCAGCAACCAGTCGTGGTACTGACATGCACACACTGGTTGAAAACTATATGTTAAACAAGGAACTTCCGACAGTGCAACCATTGTCAGAGTTCCTTTTTAAACAAGCCAAACCTGATCTAGATAAAATTGATAACATTCATGCAATCGAACAAGCTCTTTTTAGTAGAGAGTTAGGTGTTGCAGGAACCGTCGATTGTATTGCTGAGTATGATGGAGAACTTGCTGTCATTGACTTCAAGACAAGTAAGAAGCCTAAACCAGAAAAGTGGATCGAACATTATTATGTACAGTGTGCAGCCTATGCATGTATGCTATACGAAATGACTGGTATTATGGTCAAAAAATTTGTCATCATTATGTCTTGTGAAAATGGAGAAGTTGAAGTCTATGAACAGTATGATAAGAGAAAGTACATCAACCTTCTCGCAAAATATATTAGCGAGTTTGTTGAATTCAAACTACAGCAACATGCCTAAATCTGAAGAACTCAGTGTTGATCAACTCATCGAAAAGAAGTTCTATAATAGTAGAACTTTCTCGGAGGAGATTGAGAAGATTGCAAAAGAGAACAAGGACATGAAGTACATGGACTCAATTGTTTTCTTTTGTGAGAGTAATAATATTGACATTGAGTCTATCCCTAAGTTAATATCCAAACCTTTGAAGGAAAAACTCAAGGCTGAGGCTATGGAACTCAACCTATTGAAACGTACATCTCATGCGAAACTACCTTTATGATACCTAAAGTGACACCCTTCGACACTTACAAGAGTTATCTTGGATTGAAAAATCACTTTACAAAAGAAAAATATGATTACCATCGTTATGGTGGTAAGTCTCGTGCATCATTAGAGTCTTTTTACAAACGTAAAGACAGGTTCTTTTTTGAAAAATTGAGTCGGCAGAAAGATGATAGTGAAGTTATTGAATTCTTTGTCAGTAATTTTGTGTCTTGTGATGATCCTCAGTCTCTGTGGATTGGTGAGATCGTCAGGAACGGTGAACAGAACTATACCGATTGGAAAAAACGTCTTCAGTCTCTATCTTATACATTCAAATCAGAAGTAGAGAATGTTTTTTCTGGTAAGAACTTTGATGAGATGTTCAAAATTGAGGGAACTCGTCACCCTCAACTCATCAAAGAACACCTGGGAAAGAACCTTTCCCTTGAGTCTTTAGTGATCTTAAATAAGATCCTAGGATTCAAAAAACAATTCGATAGTAAACTGGATGACCCTGTGTGGAAATTCTTATCGATGAGAATTGACAAGTATGATTCCTTTATACATATTGATGTATTCAAATTTAGATCTATCCTCAAGGAGGTAATAATCAATGGCACTTGATAATGCTACCGTGCTTGAAAATCTGAGACAGCAAAAGGCTGAACTCGAAAAACAAATCGATGGTGGACGTGAAATGTATCTTAAGATCCTCGGTGCCATTGACGTTCTGGAACAGATCGAAGAGTCTAACAATCAAGAATTAGAAGCAGACGCACAAACACAATGAGTTTCTTTCAATCAGAAATAGTTCAAACGGAAATGAAAGAGATCTCCGAATTACAAGAGGAGATCTACAAGAACGTGTTTGCGTTCGCATCAATGACCAACAAAGATAAGTTGGAACACGTTGAAATGTTAGAGAGTCTGTTAAAGAAACAACAGGTTCTCTACACTCGTCTGAGCTTATCTGATGATCCCGAAGCTCAGATGATGAAGGAGAGTATCATGGCTTCTGCACGTCAACTCGGATTCCCTGCTGACGTGGACCTGACATACGTCTTCAGTAATATGACCAACATCATCGACAACATGAGAAAACACCTTGACGAGTCCCTCTGAGGGGTGTAGGATACGGGGGTGGTCAGGTCCCCCACCCAAACTTGACCAACAAGCCAAATACAAACTACAGGTAAATACGAATGTCTTTTTCAGATCTAAAGAAACAATCCTCTCTTGGTTCTCTGACACAGAAACTGGTCAAAGAAGTAGAGAAGCAAAACGGTGGTGGCGGCGGTGGTGCCGATGACCGTCTGTGGAAACCAGAGATGGATAAAAGTGGTAACGGATATGCTGTTATTCGTTTCCTTCCTGCTCCCGAAGGAGAAGATCTCCCTTGGGTGAAACTGTTCTCCCATGCCTTCCAAGGTCCTGGTGGTTGGTACATCGAAAACTCCCTGACTACCATTGGTGGTAAGGATCCTATCGGTGAACTGAACCGTGAACTGTGGAACAGTGGTAACGAAGCAGATAAGGAAACCGTTCGCAAACAAAAGCGTAAACTTTCTTTCTACGCAAACATCTACGTGGTCAAGGACCCTGCCAACCCTCAGAATGAAGGTAAGGTATTCCTGTACAAGTTTGGTAAGAAGATCTTCGACAAGATCATGGAAGCAATGCAACCTGAATTCGAAGATGAAACTCCTATCAACCCCTTTGACTTCTGGCAAGGTGCCAACTTCAAACTCAAACTGAAGAAGGTTGCTGGTTACTGGAACTATGATAGTTCCGAGTTCGATCGTGTGTCTCCTCTCCTGGATGACGATGAAGCGATGGAAGCAATCTGGAAGAAGCAGTATTCACTCACTGCCTTCACTGCACCCGATCAGTTCAAATCCTATGATGAACTGAAGAAGCGTCTTGATTATGTACTGGGCAACAAGTCCACCCGTCGATCAACCGTAGAGGAAGAAACTGAGTATGATAACTACGCAGCAACAGAACGAAAGACTGTCTCTGAAGAGGAGGTCATGCGAAAGCTTGAAGACTCCTATCAATCTTCAAAGACAACTTCTGACTTCAACTCTCCTGATATTACTGTCAGTAAGGGAGACGATGACGACGACCCCATGTCTTACTTCAGTAAGCTTGCTGAGTCCTGATACCAAAATCGGCCTTTGATTTCAAAATACCTGGGAAAAAAATCCCAGGTATTTTTTTACGCGTAGACTTTTTTATTCGTACAGTCTAATGTTCTCACCACGTACAATACGGTCTGAGACATACTGTGTTGAACCAGGTGTGTATGGCATGACAGTTTCTACATCATCAATAACTAGACCCACGTAGATATCTTTTAGTAAGAATATATTTCTCTTATCGTTTTGAATTCTCTCTTCGTATTCAAAGTTTGAAACTGGATAGACAGAGGAACGAGTTACCAATTGACCGAGACCAGTATCATAGAAAGTGATACTCCAGTCACTTGGGACTATCAAACCCTTCTCAATAATAATCCTGTCTTCACTGTCTTTGATCTCATTGGTTTCATAATGATGATCGAGGTACATGTTTGGATATGAACCATACTTATCAAGAAGATACTTATCATATGATTGTTGAGACATTGGCCACTCATTCTCAAAGTTGAGGATGTTATTGGATAACATCACAATCCAATCAAGATTCGCATCACCATAGATCCTATATGCAACCTCATCGGGTCTCTCATCACCAACCACCTTATACTTGGTGAAGTATGTGAGGTCTTGGAAGATGTCCTCTCTAAGTTTACCTCTCTTGAATAAGTTCTTTACTTCTGTATAGTCTGAGATGTTCTGACCGTCTTTGGTCCTGTCAACATACTCAAAGTTAGGAATATTTCTGAAGTATTTTTGTGCCATTTAGTAACCCATCGTAGCTTGATCCCCCGCAGGAATGTCCTTTTCGTAGATAGGTACAATTTCTGAAAAATTCATATTTAACTCATATGCTGTAAGAGATCCACTCTTATCAAAGGTTGCATATGAACCATCTGGGGTGTAATTTACAGAAAAATTTGTAAGTGCACAGGGTTTAAATTTATTTAGATAGGGATGTTCTTGCCCTCCTTTATATAGATACTGTAGTTCAAACACTCTGGGAGATTTTAGGAATAACTTATCAGGACCTTTTTGTACTGCAGAATTTCTCTTAAATGCTCTAATAATTTTTCTTATCTCCTTAGACTCTTCTTCACTTCTAGGTGTCAATCTAAAATTGAAGTTAAATGTTCTGAGATTAGGACCATTAAAAAGTAATTCGAGATTGGGATTGATTACCATACCTGTCGTTCTTCCGACAAGATTTGCCCCAACTG
>BCSF01000087.1_pt1 | contig 40053 bp, 77 predicted proteins | sample 1016431 | NCBI WGS metagenome assembly BCSF01 (sample SAMD00045685;SAMD00045686;SAMD00045687;SAMD00045688;SAMD00045689;SAMD00045690;SAMD00045691;SAMD00045692;SAMD00045684;SAMD00045690;SAMD00045691;SAMD00045692;SAMD00045684;SAMD00045685;SAMD00045686;SAMD00045687;SAMD00045688;SAMD00045689, study... | reverse complement strand
GCTTGTGAATATGACTGTTTGTCGGCAGCGTCAGAGTTGTTTAAGGGACAGAAGTATTACTATTTTCTCAGCGTCCTTTTCCACGATAGCGTTTTGGCTTAGAGTTCCGAGATGTCGCGGCGTATTTCGTATGCTGTCCGCTTCCCTGACGAGTTTTTTTCGGGGTAGACTCGATAAACTGATTGCCCAGTAGAGACTTTTTAACCTTTGCCATAATTAATCAAGAATTGGTTCAAGTGAGATAAATGAAGGATTTATGGGTTCTCCTTCATAATAACGTTCAGAGAGGTCTTGTAGGACCTCTGTGGACTCTTCCAGAGTGATTCCCTGGAAGAGTACTTCACCATTATAACAGACGTTATAAAGGATATCCATCAGATAATACGCATCTTTTCGTGACCAACACGAATACGAGGGTCGCACCAGGTTTCGACGCCTGCTTCCTTGGCATCCAGACAGAACGATACGTCCTCTCCGCACATATCTTGAACTCCACCAGACTCAAAGACTTGCATCTTAGGAGCAAACCAAGGGTATTCGAGACGCTCAAAGACACCCTTACGAATCAACACCCATCCAAAACCAGTGTAATCAACCGTGAAGGGTTTGCGACGTTTTGCCATGGACTCTACAGTCTCATGGTTCATAACACCACCGTTCTTACGGAAGTCGTCTTCGTCCAACCAGTGTGCAACACTCGTAGTGACTCCATCTTCGGTGGCATACCATCCCGCAGCAATTTCACGCTCGGGTACTTCGTTACCATCTTTATCAGGACCAGGAACTGCGAGATCACACAGTTGCCAGAACTTCTCGGAGGTAAACACAATGTCGTTATCAATCCACAGTTGATAATCGTAGGGGAGTTTACCATCCCAGGGTACTTGCTTAGGACCACGCAGAACATTCGCCCCAAGCACTTTGCAACGTGCAAAGTTAACCATAGAGGAATAGTCCTGAGAGATCTGAATATTCATTCCGTTCTGTACAAGATCAAATGCAAGTTGTACAAAACTCTTCAGAAACGTATAAGAGCAATTGCGACCAGGCAGGCAGAATACAATGCTCTTGCCTCGCATACGCTCTTTGATTGCCTGATAGTCCCAATCCTCTTTAGGCTTGGTGGGCGCTGCCGCCTTAACAGTGAATCCTTTTGCCATAGCTTAAAAGTTTTTTCAGTTCAATTCTAACAGTGTATGTATCTTATGTCAATATGAAGCATCTGCAACCACACTATGGTCAACAGTAAGTTCTTCATATTCGTAGCGGTTCTGATCAATGTTCCGCCACACAACCGCAAAGTCTTCTTCGCTTAACTTTGCATACTCAACTTTATTCTCTTTGTCGTAGATATGATAGATCTTTGTATCCATTATTACTTAATTCGATACCGAATTATATAGCACGACAATGAGAACTCCCAGGGCGGTTAGTACTACCTTCGGATGACGAGCAATCCAATAAGTCAGAATGACTCTCCACATATTCCAATAAGGAGTCTTCCGCCGCATTTTGAGAATTCTCATTATCTCTATTATAACATGGGTGTGGACTATTAATGAATCGTTGTTCAGACGAGACCGCCCAGACACCCTTATTATATATCGACCCCCTGGCGGAAAATTTTTTGGCAAAAATTTTTTATATGAACTCGAAATCACTCACTCGATCTGTCACCTCTGTAGGTTAGGGTAGTGACCCATTTTTAAACGGGGGGGGGGCAAGGGTAACACATTAGTATACCTTATATCACGAACAACTGCCCATTAGCACTGCTGATCAATGGGACTGCCACTCACGAATGTGTCCACCACTGCCCAAACCCACTGCGCCGCAAGGGATCTCAGCGACGTGTGCCAATCCACGAACTGTCTTTTTGCTGTCATAATCGTTCACAACCACTTTTATTTGTGTCCACTCTGAAATGCTGACAAAAACTGTAACAGACTGAAATATAAAGAAAGACAAAAAAAAGCGGACCCATAAGGTCCGCTGATCCTGTGGAAAACCCTTGTGGGATTGTGGAAAACCTACCGCAGTTTCCAATAGGTTTGCCCTCTATAGGTGAGACGCTGCGGCATCCGCCAACGGTTGCCAACCCGTGCCAACCACGGCGACGGGTCCGCATAATCCGAACAGTGCCAGATCATCACGGGGCAAGACGAGTCTCGTGCTGCCTTATGTGCTTCTGCCCCTGTAACCGCCCATTGCGCCAGATACCAATCGGGCGACTGCCATTCGAGCGGTTGAACTAGGAAGCGGCAGACTGCCGCCCTAGTGAGGTTCTGAATCCCTGTCGCGTTGCTAGTGGTTGCCATGGTGGAAGTGTTGAACGATCCCATTGTGCCGTAAGGGGCGCTTATTGCAACCCCTTGTGACGACGGCGATAGGAAACCCACGTCATCGCTTGCATCTGCCCTGCTGAGATCGTCTCGCCTGTCCTGGCGGACACTTCCCTAGCGGCGTCCCTGTAGAGATCCTGAAGGCGTTCAAAGGTCGCGGGAGTGATGCTAGGCACGTCCCGAAGACTGCCAACAGTGCCGCAAGCGATGTTAAAAGCGTGCCCGTCAATAACGGGGCAGTCAGTGTCACCATTGCGGGCGATGTTTAGGTAAAAAGCAACAACTTTCTGACCGCGCAAGATTGATACAATCTCGGCAGAATCTACGGCGCTTGAAAGTATTTTAATTGCCTTTGCTTTGTTGTTGCCAAAGGTGCAAACTTTAACGCTGTCGGTATCAATCCCCGCTTTAATTGCACGCGCTAAGTTTTCGGCATCCTGACAGTTTCGCTCCCATTTGTTGTTTGGAGATAGCGCGGCGATTGCGCCAGCGATTTGATCAACGGAGAATCCCAATTCTGTCGCGATTCTTTCACTAATCGCGTGAGCGTTATTGTACCAAGTGAGACCATTCTGGCGGTCTTCAGTGTTACTTAGGAACCAAGTTCCGACGATTGCATCAGGGGTGAGATTGGTGAGATCCATTGCGGGAGAAGGGAGAAGAGCGGGTGAGGTGTGAAGAACCCTCGCCCTGTTGATCACAAGGTAGGCGGGATTGACCGACCGCGCAACGGGTCAAAACCGAAGAGATTCTGAGTCTTGCTACGCTGACAATCCCCTTACAAAGTGTTAATTAACACTTGCATTAAGTTCTATGAACTTGCGGTTGACGTTCTGGAGATCTGAGATAGGAGATTCTAATCTGATAATGAGAATCACTTGCAATAAAAATGTGCCAATCCCAGAACTGCCACACAATGTGACGATTCGGAACTGGCACATGGTATCATCGACAAAACGCTAGTTGAGAATGAGAGTCAATAGCATTACACCCACCACAGACTCTTGCGATTGATTCTCAATATCAATCGATGAACCAATCCTCATTGCTTGACTGATCGACCCAGAAGTGATACCGATTGTTAGCAGACCGCAAAAAGATTTTGCTGCCATTGTGCTGCTCTACCACACAAACGGGATCACATCCCATAAGATTAGCAAAACGATTTTTTGCTTTGGTAGAGATCGGAGAGACGAGGACAACCATGATCAAGAGGGGAGAATTGATTCGATGATGGTATTGTATCAGAACCTGTGTGAGAGGGAACTAGTAATGAAGAACTAGTTAATGAATTGATACAATACCGCGTGCGTCTAGTCGAGATTAATGGGCGCACGTCTCGTCGAGATCTATGCGCCCACGTTTAGTCGAGATTCAGACTGCGACTTTCTGGAGGGTTTCTGCCTTGATCTGCTCGTTCACAAAACGACCTTTGGAGGTGGCAGCGTTGAAGGCAGTGCAGAACTGCTCAACATCAGCGACAGAATAGGTGTACTCGCGACCACCAGTAAAGGTGACGAGGACCTGACCATCAGCGGTGGTGCTCATGGATTCGATGGCGCTGGAGGTAAAAGCGTTGATCATAATTAAAAAAAGCGATTGAATGTTGATGTGTTTTGAGCGGGATGCATCACCCCCGCTTGTTGTCCTTATTGTACAGGCATCAGACCGATAGGTGTCTTCAGTTGTGACACTTTGTTAGGTGTCTTTTTTTGCTGTTCCATCCAGCGATCGAAGTGCCTGATGTCAAACGATTCTACACCATCCATGAGCACATCCGTGACCTTTGCCTTAAAGCAGGAGACACAGAATGCCTTGATGCCCCATAGCACGATCATGGGGTTGACGAACTGGGGGATGCTGATGCGGAGGTTGAAGGTGACGTAGCGCATTGTGGTGGGTTGCGTGTGAACACAGTATGAATCCAATCAAGGGGGTTAACCGCCCACATTGTGCCACTTTGCGGACTGGTCGGGGGGGGGGAGGAGTCGTCGTATCCCCTTATGACATTATGTGACATGTGGTTGACACCAGGTAAAAAAAGCTCTATGATTGGGGTAGAGCCTATTGTTAGTTACATTATATTTCAATGTGTTGACACACGCTTTCCCCCATGTGCTAGGATGGAGGTAGAACCTATTTTTAGGTAACGGATTGCAAAAAAAAAGACCCACCCCTCTTCCAAAGGTGGGTCTTATGGTGTGTGAGTCTGGGTCTTACAGGTCTCCCGTCCCTGCCCAGTGTATCATAGACCGTCGTGCCACTTGGTGCCGAACGATCCTAGCATCTCATCGTCGGAGGGTTCGTACTCCTCCTGCATGATTTCATTGATGCGCTCTTCCATGTCGCCGTTGCACTGGATGCCGTAGACCTGCTCTACCCAGTCGGCGTAGTCGTCCCATTCCATACCAGGGTTCTCCTGGATGAACTCACGGGCACCTGCCTCCCAGTTGATGTCGTAGATCTCTCCAGGCATGTCTTGGATCTCAAGAAGGATGGACATTGTTCTGTGGTGTGAACTGATCTAATGGTAGCAGATCAGGGGGCGTTGCCACCCCCCCAAACCTTAAGATCACATAAAACATGCAGCGAGGCGGTCACGCTTGCGGATCATGCCAGGGGCGATGTGCCACTTGCTACGCTTGAGGGTCTTGTGGTGCAGTTCTGCCCAAAGCACTCCATCGGATTCCATGTCACACATGACTGCGTGGATGGTGCCTTTGTGGCGCTTGGGGTCCAGACCAAGAGACTTGACCAGTTCACTGCATGTGGCAGGTCCGTGGTTGATGAGGTGGGAGCGGACTTGAGTGCGGATGATTGAAGCGAGCATGTCATTGGTGGGTGACTTGAACAATCAAACAATACCACGGCGGGATGCCCTGGCAACGGGTCAAACCTTAAGATAAAATGAACTTATATTCTAAAGATTTAATACACCACCCTGTGCAGGCAGTGATCTCTTCTATAAGATCATCTTCATCATCTGCTTCCCAATCACCTAAAACATCTTCTAATATCTCTTTTTTATGCTCTTCACTGATAGGATCAAGAGCATCATCGTAATCAAATTCTATATCAGTGACAAGGTACATCATGATGCCTCCTGTGGGGTGTTACCATACGTTACATGCACACCTTCATCTTCTAATAACTCAGGATAATAATCTTCTGCTTCTGTGATTAGTTCTTCTAATGTATAATCATCGAAGTTACCATCCAAACTATCATAAACGTACTGTTCCATTGTCTTCCAATCCATCCCATCTATGATGTTCTGGATCATTGCTTCTTGCAATTTGTCACGATCAATGATGTTGTCAGACATGATGATGAATGATGATGATGTGCTCGTCGAGATTTGATGATGATATGCTAGACGAGATCCTCCGCCAATGCATAGTCGAGAGTCACTTCGAGATCTGCACACCGTGCCTCGATAAGACCCCACACTTCGGCAGGGTCCAGGTTCAGTGCTTCGATCCAGAAGTCGATGCGTTCAACTGCGGTCATGCTGCCACCAGTGCGGGTTCCTCAGTAATCATATCATATTCTGTGGTCACCTCATAGAACTCAGACCCAGGTTGTCCATATCCTAACTTCCAGCACTGCCAACCACTACCAGGTGTGAACAGGTAGCACCATTCCTCCCCGCAGGAGTCATCCAGGAACTCATCAAATGTGGACACCATAATCTCCACTTCCTCACCGCGTTCGGTGTAATATTGTGGACCTGGGGTCTCCTTCTCTTCCTTCATCATCCATGTCCCATCATCGTGGGTCATGTATACGATCTCCTCTGTGCCATCATCCTTGATGATCTTACGCTTCAGAGGTTCTGAATTCCAGGTGTGTAGGGTACGTAGGCAGGACATCCCACCCCCGTCAATCAACTCCCGTACTGCCTCCAAGGACCAGTAGTGCTTCTGCAGGATGCGCCCATTGCTCTGGATGTATCCATCGTAGTGGCAATAGACGCTGATGATCTCATCAGGTGCGAGTGCAAGTCCGATTCGTGATCTGGTGCCCATGAGTCCGTGGTGGTGAACTGAACCCATAATGCCCCTGATATCCCACCAGGTCAAGTACTCCGAACCACTTGGATAACTGGCACACTGACTCACCATTCCTCATAGGAGTCGCTATAATTTAAAGACAATCAGCAAAGACAGCAGTGGGGTAACTGCTTGATCAACACATCGACACCGAACCTGCAATATTTTTTTAATAAAAAAACATTATAAAAAAATCCTTATGAGTCTCCCACCATGACCCATAAGGATTAGAATATTATATTGAATACCTTGATACTACTCACCACATAGTATCAAGATCCTCAACATAAGCACGGACATGTTCTCCACCCTCAAGGTCGAACAGTTTGTTCCAGTCAATCTGGTGCGGATCAAAGTCACCAAGCACCTCCATGTCAAGGGTAACACGGTAGCGTTGTTTGCGTGCGACTTCGTAAACTGATGCCATGAGAACCTCGTGCAGACTGTGTTATTATAACGCAGAATCAGACATACGTCAATGACTCATGAGGATTATTTATACATGAAATTTGAGACTTATGATACCATGTCCATGCCTCGTCGAGACCTCTTATGATGACCTTATGATGATAGCATATCTCGTCGAGATTGTCAATGGATACCCTCGTCGAGATTTGTGAGACTCCTCATAATTTTATTCCGCGCCCCTTGACATTTTTTTGCGGTTGTGCTATGATACGCGGTCCAAGATCACAAGGATCTGAGGCACAAAAAGACACAAAAGAGGTCTTATTTAGGGCACCAGAAAAACAATGTATTCAACGAAACAAAACACACAAATACATTTAATAAACCATTTATTATATTAAAAAAAGGTTATTTGGTATAAATTAATACAATATACCAGAGAGATACTGCTGAGATACTACTGAGTATCTCCATGGGTATTACTATGCAATTTTTGATGACATTCTTTGCATACACAGATACATTTTGCTATCTCTTGGAGTATGGTATTCTTACCTTTTTTATAGAGTAAATCCCCTACATTATCGAGTTTATTATCATGTGTATGATGCCACTGGAGATCCTCTGTGACACCACACATACTACATGACTTATCACTCATATACTCTCTATACCACTCATACTTCCTTGCCTTTGATTCTGCTGCTCTCTTCTTTGTCAACTCCTTATTATTCTGATACCATCTTTGCTTTGCATTCATGGGTAGAACCAACTCACTTCAATAACTTGTGAGGCACATTTACCACCGAATCCAAAACTATTATTCAGTGTTCTAAGTGTATTGGAACCTGACAAACTTACTGGTGTTTTTACCAAATTATTTGTCTTATCATATGATGCATTAGTAAGATTAAAACATGATGGAATAACCCTTCTCTTCATACTCTCAATACTGTAGATACATTCCAATATACTTGCTGCTGATAGTGTATGTCCTATCTTAGACTTAGGTGCATAGATTGGAATATCTCCGAACTTATCAGTGATTGTTTTATACTCTACTTCATCACCTGCTGGTGTACTGGTAGCATGTGCAGATACCATGTCAATCTTACTTGTAGCTAACTTACTAATTGCTTTATTCATTGCAATCTTTGCACCCCTACCATCTGTTGCTGGTGACGTAAGATCAAATGCATCAGTAGCAGCACCCACTGGGAATAACCTTGCATGAATCTTTGATCCATACTCTCTTACCTTCTCTGCTGATTGTAGTATCATTACACCAGCACCTTCACCCATCACAAACCCTTCGCGATTATCATCAAAAGGAGTCATACGATTACCCAGTGCTCCTATACTTGAGAAGTATTTTAATGCCATCTCAAATACACCTGCGTCACTACCTCCGACAATTACATAGTCATACTCATCCAGTATCCTCATTGCATAATCAATAGAATACATCCCAGTAGCACAACTTGCTTGTATCGCTAAACTTGCACCATGGAATTGATACTGAGTACAAATATGACCCACAATCATATCTGGAATACGATTGACAATAGTAAACGGATTTACACGCTTATTATCTTTGAGTTTTTGATAATTTGCATCAAGTGCCTCAACGTCGTTTGAACAACTGCTGATAATTACAGCGACATTAGAACTGTGTGGTAGATTAGAATGTTTAAGCGCCTGGTCTACAGCGTGCAATGCCAGTTCTTGTGCTCTGGTCATTGTCTTTAATTTTCGCGGCGCGAACCCCTCGGGAAGAAGAGTGTCATGATGACATGGTATGCCATACTGAATCTTATGATCACCCATACAGTCTAACTTACGGATAGACTCGTAATCATTCACCATATTATTAAAACACTGGGTTGGTGTATTCCCCAGTGCATCGATCATTCCATAACCAACAACATACGCATTACTGACTGACACTGTACTATCCTCCAAATCCCTTGACTGATTCCTTCACATCATACTGACATGCATCAATAACTTCAACATGACTCAAAAACTTTGAATCATACTGAAACCAAAATGATCGCATCTGTTCGTAATCATCTACTGTAATGCTCTTACCATTAGTAAGAACAATACGATAAAAATGGCGATCATATGATCCATCACTCGTCTGAGTGAAGTATCTGGGATCATTTGGTTGAATCAGTTCTGTGTTTGACACCTGTGTAATGCTGAAGTTTGTACTTACAATTATAGCGCCTTATATACTTTTCTGCGTGCTCATAGCATTCAAACCAACACACTCTCTTCTCTGTTAGATTATCCAGTCGCCATAAGAACATTGCCCATGGGAATAATTCAAACTTCTTTGAGTTGGTTACCTTAATCGGTACTTCCTTCTTCCTTGGCACGTTGCTTCTCTTCTTTGTTTACTTTGATGTACAGTTTGTAATACCTGCCCTTCATCTCTTCTATTACTTCCATATCTTCCTTAAAACCCATATACTTGAGATGTTGGTATGTTCCTTCCATCTCACTAATCATGAGTAATAGGTTGATAGCAGTAACAGGGCGACCGCCAAACTTATACTCCGATAAAGAATTCATTGGCAAAGAACTCCTCCTTGCTATTATATTCTCTGAACTGAGTATCAGGTGGCATCAACTCATTGTACTTCTCCCATGCAACTTCTGCCTCTGCTCGCTTCATTGCAACACGGAGTTTATATCCTTCATCAGCATATGCATTGGAGAACATGGGCAACCCATCATCAGCTAATGCCATACCTTTGAAGTATTCGTATGTCTCCTTATCCAGTTCTATGACATACTTCATGCTGGTCCCTCACTGATAAACTCAACATTCATGATGTTAGGAACATTGTCCATCAACATCTCAATCAATTCATCAGCACTACATCCCACTGGAACTGATTGCTCTTCAATCCTACCATCAAGATAGGTCATTCGTACAGTGATGCGCTTCATGATGCATACTCCCAATCACAGAACAATGACATTTGAACACCTTGACGGAGTTTTTCCTTCTCAGCATCCAACCAATCTTGCATTTTCATACGCTCAACACCATGACGCATCTCCTTCATGGTCCAAATCTTGCTATTAGACCATTTATCATTACCATTGGTCTTCCAATAGTAATAATGAAGATGTGGACACTTTTTAGTAAATGTCCAACCCTTCTTGTTGATCAGATACTCCTTGCACTCTTTGACAGTTGGTGTGTAGTAGAACATGATGTGGAGAGAGTGGTGTTACTTGATTTCGCCTTCTGCAATCAATCCCATGACTTCACGGGCAGTTGCAGCAAAGTTGTGGTGGTCCTCAAGACCCTCTTCAGTATACACATCAAACACAGCGGTTTGACGGTATGTGTCAACAATCAAAGCACATGCATCATACAGTGCTGCAAGATGATGTTGTTTGGATGGGAAGGAGACCGTCATTAGACTGCCATCGGTACATCCGTATAATACCATCCCAGTGCCTGGTTTGCAACGATCAGTTGCTGATGCACTTCATTGATGGTGTCCTGGATCTGCTTCTCCTCACCAAGCATTGCCAAATGATCGACTTCAGTCCAGTCTTGGGTCTCAAGTCCACCACCAACCATGAGTGGAGAATAAAACAGTGTACCCTCAGCATCAATGCTGTAGGCACATCCAAGTTCTTCACAAGTGATGATAATCATTTGATCCATCCAGCGTTTTTGAGCACCGTGATCAGGTGCATGTTGCCATGATAGTACCCTGCCACGATAATTGCAATACCAAATACGAAGCAAATGCCGATGGGAATCAATCCAGCACCGTTTTTAGGTCCTGGGAGTTTAATTCCCATAATATGCCTTGTAGTATGCCACGATACCACTTGTGGTCGCGTTACCCTGAGATACCCAGTCGTGAACGCACTCGTAGATACTTTGGTTTGAATATCGGGGTGAACCGTCAGAACACAGTTCAGAACCAAACTTCTTGAATAGAATGTTCAGTCCCTGTGTTCTAACGTCCATGCGCTCATCACTGTAGCGCCAATCATCAGTACTCATTTAGCAGATCCATCGGTAGTTCTTCTTCATGCGGATACTCTTCGATCAGGAGAGACTCAAGATCAATGTCATCCATGCTCATCAGGTTCTGGAGTTGGATTTCGTTGTAGTCGTCCATGTCAGTAGTTCTTTGACTCCCATAGGATATATGCTCTGTATGCCCTCTGGAAGCGCCTGTGTGCCGCTTCTAAAACTGGTTAGGACAGTTGCTCCAGTTCTTCAGCAATTTGGAATAATTCCTTCGCTGTCTTCAAATTCATGCTAGGACACTCATCAACCAATGCCCTGACAAATCCACCCAGTGCCCTAACACCAATTTTGGACTTTTTATCATGAGTTGTCTTCAGCAGAGCGTGCATCTGCTTCAGATACTCACCTTCTAATCTTTGTGCTCTATTAGACATGTCAATCTAAAACCTCAAATGAACGTGGGTCAGGATTCTCAACTGGTATGTAGTTCTCTTTGATAAATGAACCAACAAGTTGCTTTGTTTGATTAACTCCATCAAGATCAGTCTTAATCAATGCATTTCCATCTTCAGGATGACCTTGCATCCAATACATTGGATAAACAACCTTCTTTGGTTTACCCATGGTTGAACCCCACATACCGTATGAACTATTTGCCATGATGAAGTAATCACACATTGTCATCAGGCACAAATCATATGATGCATTATATGATTGAGATTTGATCTTCTCTTTATACTTTGGATGCAACTGTGATGATAGTTCTCTAACCTCTTGTCCCAGTTGATTCATCGTATATCCATTAGTGTCCTCACTAAATCTTCTCAATTTATTGTGACCCATTCTGATGAGAGCATTCTTATAGTTGAACTTACAGTGCCTGCCATCATTGTCAATCAATCTATCCAATTCTTGACCAACATCACAATTAATCAACACATTGTCATTGTATAGGTCTGTGATATATGTAAATCGCTCTGGATTATTTGCAATCAGTTCATTATCAAGAATTACATTATCCTTATCATTAGTAAAGATCAATACTGGCAGATCTGGTGGTAGTTCTTCCAATGCCTTGCGATAGTAATCAGCACCACAGATGAACATGCCACTGCTTAGATCAAAGAAGTCACCTCTACGAACATGCATAGCAATAACTTCACCATCAAATTGAGATCTAAATGCACGACACTTATCCTCAATGTCTTGCCTAAACTTCAACTCTTCGGTAAGTCTAATAGTATGCTCACTGTTTATATTCTTGATTGTGGGATATACAAATAGTTTATTGTTATTAACAATAGTATCTTTTATATAATTGTATCCTACCTCATCATCAAGTGTGAGATCAACAGATCCATCATTATCATCAACTTTTAATGAGATGTCAAACGTATTGCGTAGCAAATTAAAGTCTTGACTTGATATGACCCATTCAAATCCAGTATCCTTCTCAAGTGACTTCATTAGCATATATGCTGAGATCTGAGATCCCAGTCCACTACCACTTGTATTATATTCGTGTTGATATCTAATCATCAGAAGTAAAGCTCCCAAGTATCATTAACTTTGACACCATGACCCTGCAGAGTAATACGCTTGTCATGCAAACCAAGATTAAATCCTGGGGACATCTGATGCTTCAATGCACCAATCCAATAGAACATCTTGCCAGGAATGTATGGAATTACAGCGTCTGGTGGACCATATCCACCATATTCAAGAGATTTGACGTGGTTGCTGTAAGCATCATTCAAATCATAACATTTAACAGACTCTTCCTCCCATGTACTCAGACCAGCACCAGTGTCAGGTGCAGCAAGGCACAATGTGAATGATAGAGTATTCTCAAGGTCTACAGTTGCATCACTTGCTTCATAATCAGACCAAAGTCCTTTATGAGACAAATGCTGTTCATCATAATGAATTGTGGCACATGGACGCTCAAGATATTCTTTACTTGCAGGTTTTGGTTCTTGCTCTGGTTTTGCACCAAAGATATGGAATCCTGGTGGTGCAAGGTCACCATTTATTCTACATGGACCAATAGCATCATATAGATGATACTCAATCACACCATACAACCATTCAAAATATTCCTTCATCATTGGAGATGCTTCCTCCTTGATCATCTCATAGATCATAGGATCATCCATATATGTGGCAGCACCAATGGTATGGAAGTCAATCGGATTGTCCTCATCGGGAGCAAACTTCTTCTCTTTACCACTATAGATGCCACGGGGAATCCACCACTCTTGCATCAAATCAATGCGCTCAAGGGTGTTATCAATCCCTTCCTGATTTAGAATATCTAAAATGCCTGATGTAATCATTCTCATCTCCTGTTCTTCACATATTCAAGTTCTTCCCATTTGTCTGGGAAACATAATACTAAACAATGTGTCTTCTTATGTATGGGACAATCAGCAATGTTCTCCTCATCCTTACACTTGACACCAATCTCTATTGTTATGTAATGCTCGGATACAAAATAAACCCACCCCTGTAAGGGATGGGGTGTCGTATTCCAGATTACATAATCATCGACACGCGGACTATAGGGCATTGGTCATATCAGAGATGAAGAGGTATTCAGTGGGTTCTTCGCCATCAATGACGAATTCCTCAAAGATTGCGTCTGCATCATTGAAGCGATTGTTCTCTACCAGATCACCGAGTCGTCCCATATAGAACTCCTCAATCTCTAGCATAGACTCATCATGCTTTGGGTCTGTCGAATTCATTTAAAAACTCCTGAATGTTCTTCATCTCGGTGACAATCTTCTCCAGTTGTGATTGGAGATGTTGCATACGATCTTTTTGTGATTTGACGAATTGTGGATCCAATGCGGTGATGTTCATCATGTAGTGAATTCTTCTACAATACCAGACACGACGTTCTCTTCATCAAGTTTGTAAACTTGTCCACTAGTGATGTTCTCACGGAGATCACCATAGTATTGGACATTGAAGTCAGAACTGTCTGCTGCTGTGATCAGATCAAAACACTCTTCATCATTGTCAGCAATCACATTCCAAATGCCACCGTATTCGGACTGTGGGAAGGGAACATAATGCTCAACGATGTAAAGATACTTAGATGCCATTGCTCGGTGATAGACTCCTTGATTTTAATTTATAAAGGTCAGAGTGTCAAGTGTCACTCAGACAGGGGATTGTTGTCACGCCAGGGTTTGATAACCTGGTTATGAGTGTACTCGTTGTACTCATCAGGAACACTGAGATCGATCATCTCCTCATCCTCAATGATGTTGAGTTCAGAATTGACTTGATCTTCAGGCATGATAACCTCCGTTGTGTTGGTTGAGAGGCGGTTCTGCGGATGAGAACACATTTTAGTTTACCTCTCGTGATAGTTGTGTCGAGTCTCCCCTCCACATATCAAGTATACAGGGTATGATCGCCGCGGCCAAGTGCTTGTTACACTTATAGACCTGTCCATACCCTGCCACTGTCACACATGAACTTGAGAAGATGATCCCTCTCACCCTCATGTGCTTCAATCTCATGTGGTGCATCCATGTCACCACTAACCTGGCGTCCCTTGTAGCAAAGTGTGCCTTGCTTCAGGGTAAGATCACCATCGATCCACTGTCCTACATGAATAAGTTCATGCACCAATGTCTCTGCATAAGTTCTCTTATCCAGATTAGATTGAATCTCAATCAGGAAGGTGCGTGGTTTACGCTCCTTCTCCATAATGTCACACCAACCATAGACACCCTCGCGCTTCATGCCACGATGGTTCACAGTGATGTCAATCTTATGTCGTGGGTAAAATGACTTGGCAAACCACCAAAGTATGTCCTCACAGAGATACTTTGGATAACCGTACCCATTTGTCTCAAAATAGAGCATTAATCGTCACCGTAGTAACTCTTGTGCCCCATTGTAGCATCCACATGAATGATGCTACAAAGATTAGTTTGTGTGTGATAGTCATCTCATCGTGCAAAGAAGTAGAAGAATGGGAACGCAACAAGACCGAGAATAGCACCAAAGGCAATGGGTGCTGGTGCCAATGCCACCAGATATACAACAGCTGCCAGTGCAGGAAGGATTGAGGCAACAATCAGGGAACGCTTGATTGCTCTACGCATACGTTTTTTCATGATTCAGCGAATGTAAAGGTAGCTACCTGCCCAGTCTGCATTATCAAACAACCATTCACGTTGTTCAATGATGCGAAGATCAAAGCGAACACCCTTGGCAGGTGATTTGTAAGATGCTGCTTTGTAGACTTCACCAGTCTTCTTGTCCACAAATGCATGGACAGATTGAGATTGTGATTCAGTCTCCATCAGAATCTTGTGATACTTACGACCACTCTCAACATGGAAGGTGTAAGGATCAGAGTTGGGATGACGCTTCTTGAAGTCCTGCAGCAGGGCACTGCACAGATCAAGAGTGTGCTTGAGGACAGCAGCGGCAATGTCTTCACGCGCTTGCTGGGTCTCTTTGTACTCAGTGAATGTGGAACGCATGGTGGATGTCTGAACTGGTTTAATAATAAAGGGTCGCCAGTCTCCTGGCAACCCCCTTGTGACAGTTATTCAGTTGTAACCCATCCCTGTCAGGATGGCACGGCGAGCACCCATGGCAACAAACTCATTGGGGAAGGTGCCAATCTTGATCCAATCTTCCCTCCAGTACAGTGCCCAGTTGGTGCTACCCATCACCTGCTTGACGACGATGGGATTGTCAATGCCAAGGGGATAAGACATGGTGTTGTGTGCGTTACCCCCATATCATAGCAGATCAATCAGGGGTTGGTGTGACCAACTTAAGAACTCCTTCATCTGCTGATGCACTGTATGCAATACCATCCTTTACAAGCACATCATCATCAACAGAACCATAGTATCCCATCTTGAAGAGGAGATCCCTACACTTCTCATAATACTTCTTGTAATATGCTGCATCACTCTTGATCGTATTGATCAAGTCATCATATGTCTGCTGTGAATCGACACTCTCATCAGAGAGATAATCAAAGATGGCATCATCAAGACGCTCTTTACGTTGAGCAGAGTATGAAGGAGTGCTGCTCATTTGCTCATTAGAAGATTCATACATTGTTCTCTTTGGTCTCCTTGGCATACTCTATCACATACTTCTTATGTTTGGTAGTTCTGTCAGAACATTCATAATGTTTTAACACGCCACCAAGTTGATCAGCAAGAATGCGAAGAAGTTGTTCAGTGTCGCTCATCGTTTAATAGGTCCAAAGATTTTACATTTTTGACAGTCAGGACCTTCACATTCCCAACCTTTGTGGCAGTAATCACAACCTTTACCACCACATTTAGTACAAATTACATGAGATCTATCGGACATCGTGCCCACCAAACATGGCACGCATACCGTTTAGAACCTTGGCAGTGAAAGCACCCAGACGGCGCGACTCAAAGCGTGCAAACAGCGCACTGCTGATAACAGGAGCGGGTACGCCAAGATCCACAGCAGCGTGAACCGTCCAACGACCCTCACCACTGTCTGATACTCCACCATCGAACTTGCTAAGCTCTCGATCGCTGCGTAGAACATCAGCGGTAAGGTCAAGTAACCAAGAACCAACCACGCTACCACGACGCCAACACTCAGCAACCTTAGCAACGTCAATGTCGTACTGATAATCGGCAGGGTTGTCCATCGGGGCAACTTCTGCATCTCCTGCTTTGACGTACTTGGCACCTGCATTTGCTTCGTGTAGGATGTTGAACCCTTCAGCGTATGCCTGCATGATACCATATTCTACGCCATTATGCACCATCTTTACAAAGTGACCAGCGCCTGGATCGCCGCAGTGCATCCATCCAAACTCCTCTGGATACCATGTGAAGTTATCTCGGTCATTGGTCCTAGGAGCGGCGCTGATGCCTGGTGCGAGTGCGTCAAAGAGAGGACGGCAGACATCGACTGCAGACTTTCCGCCACCAACCATGAGACAGAATCCACGCCCCAAACCGTAAACACCACCACTAGTACCACAGTCAATATATGCGATGCCCAGTTTTGCAAGACGCTCTGCCCGCCTCCTACTGTCCTTAAAATTGCTATTGCCATGATCAATAACAATATCTCCCTCGTTACAAAACTGTAATAGCTCATTGAGTGTGTCCTCTACGGTCTCTGCTGGTACAACCATCATAAAGACGCCAGGCATGTATACTGTCTCGCCTGACTTCTCACCGTAGACTGCATTGCCTTGATGTACTACTTGAACAAGGCTTTCCAGAGAAGTGGTACATCCACTGATATAACCCTTCTCAAATTGTTCTTCAGCTTTTTTATAGTTGTTACGATACCCATGTACTTCATGCCCTGCTTTAATGAGGCGGCGGGACATACCCTCTCCCATCCGCCCAAGTCCAATCATTCCTACTTTCATAGTGTCAATCTACGTCAATGTATGTATTATAGCAGAATCAATAATGATGAGTATTTGTCACCATATCAATACATGCTGTTGGAGGTAAGTCCTCGTGAATCACTAGACCAAAAGTCTTCCCAATCATCTTCAGTTGCCTCAGTGATATTGCTCATGCCATTCTCAATAGCAGTGACAATATCAGAATATTCTTGATACCATTTGGTGCCACACATCTCATGTCGCTGATGCTCTTTAACCGCACCCAAAATGAGTTGCCATTGACGCTTGTCGAACTTTGGGATCATTTGATTCGTCCTTTGCGATACAAGTCTACCATATGTATCTGAATGAGCAACTCTCAGTCTTCGATCTTCATATTTGCTATAGAAGTGATGGTCTCCTTCTGCTTGAGGAACAGTTTGACATATGATTTTGCTACCTTCCGCAGCATATTCACATCCTCAATGCTGTCAATCTCACGGGCAACCTTCTCATATTCAAAAGATTTGCCCATGCTCTCTAGTTTTATGTCGTCAGGATTCATGATTAGTCTTGTTAAAAGGATCGTTCTCGTAGTATGATTCCCATTCAGCAGGTCTCCAAGAGTTTACATCTTCGCGAATCTCGTCAATCTTCTTCTCAATCTCTTTGAGTTTAAGTTCAATGCGCTCCCAGGGTTGCATATCTACTCACACAGTGTACGTCCCATTATAAAACCCCCCTGACTAAAAGTCAAGGGGGCAAGGGAGACATAAGATTTTCCTTATCAAATAAGTTTGGAGTCTAAAGTCTTATCAGCCAGAATCTGCTTACAGATCCTCTTGCAAGTCGGTTGATCTTCATCACACTCGATCAAACATTCGTAGTAATCATTGATTGCATCCTCCATTGCATTTGCACGTTCAACGGTTTCTTCAAATTGTTTCCATCCTGCTAGTTGATTGTAAGATATTAAGTTATGCATGGTAGTTCCTCACATGGTTCAACTCATAATGTAAAAAACCGATCTTACATGGCATCCTCCTATCGTTATTCTGTATTATATAGCACACTTTGTGTTAATTTACTAACATTTGTGTGATTCACACATAACTAAACATTTACACATACTTCTTTATATGAGTGACCACTTCTAGGATGCCGTCACGAAACAAAAGGTTACATTCTGGATAAGGTGCATAGTATGCATCCCACTTCTCTGGCATCACTCTCATCTTGCCAGAATAGTAGAATGGTCTACATTTGCCATGCTTACCGTTCTTTATCCACCTAAACTTCCTATCTGGATCATCTTGATCTTCATAAAAATCATGAGTACCATCACAATCTAATAACCATAGTCGCGCTGAGGGATCTAAGAAGAACATTCTCATCAATGGTGTCTCATTGATAGATCTTGTATGCAAAGTTCTTCTAGACCAACCAGCACCAATGTCATAGTAATTTAGAACTGTGTCATACATCCCAGTCTCTAACATCTCAAAAATTCTCCTAATCAGGATCTTTGTTCAAATAATATCCTCTCCAATCACATACCTTTATGCATTCATCGAGGTCCCAGTGTACATTCTTATCTGCGCTTTTACCCTTTACCCTATGCACTCTGGATGTGGTAAAGTCTACAAAAGCATGAGGAGTCAATTCAAGATCCTCATTGATCATACTTACTTTGAAGTACTTTTTGTTGCGCTTCTCACAGTCTATAACAAATAGACCAATGTCTAGGTTGTTGTCAAGTTCTCTACGTTTAAACTTAGTCTCAAGACTAACACCTTCTGTCGCTTCTATTCTATCAATGCGCCAGTAGTTCTCTCTTCTGTAGTCATTAGTAAGGGCGAGGCATAGTAACCCCACCCTGTTTAAGACCTTTCTTTTGTTATCATCCCATTCCATAGATCGCTATCGTAATATAGTATCTATGCAGACTCTTCCCATACTTCTTTGTATTTGAATCTCTCCTTCAAATCAAAGTACATACGATGAGTCTCGGTTTGAACATAGTAACCAGTCAGATCCTTACCATCATCAGTCCAACCATAACCAATGACGCGCTCATCAATATCTTGCAGATCCAATTTCTTAGGAGTATGAAGATAGTGGTTGAATTTTTGATGAAGATTGACTGGCATGGGCACCTCGCTTGAGTATGTTCATATTCTAACAGTATCTATGCAAGGTTCAGGATTCCTTTGGGATCGCTTTATATTTGTGTTAGGGTTTGTAAAGATTCACTCACCCAGGTCAGTCAATGGACCCCACTTGCCAGAGTCACCATCTTTGCGGTTATCCAACTTATCAAAGATGTCTTCAATCGTGGTAAGGTTCTCAATGTTAGCAATCATCTCAGCAATTCCTTTGCACACATGTGGTTTTTCACCACGAGCAGCAAATGCAAGAGCGTTGCGAAGTGATGCACTTGCATCATCAAGTGATTCTTTAACTGAGTCGGACAATGCCATGTGCTAGTCTCCGTTTTTACTATTATAGCATCAAGTAAACCAAGTTACAATAGAGTAACGTGTTCCTTCTGTGACATCCATGATCTGATGCGGATACATGAAGTTAGCAGGGAATAGTATTACACTACCTGCACCTGCTCTAATCTGTACTTCTTTATTGAAGAATGCCATGCTGCCACCTTCATAGTCATCATTTAAATTGATAGACATGGCAACAGTTCTTGGTTGTTCCTTAAAACTATCAGTGTGTTCTCTATAATATCCACCCTTCTTATACCTAAGCAAATCATATCCACTGTCAGACTTCAGGAAGCAAGCAGGGAAGTCTTTGATATAATTCTGTGCTGCTGCATTTGCCTTCTTGAAGATCATCTTATCAATCATGTCACGATGCACTCGATTCTTATTGATAATTTGTGGTGCAGATATGGAAATAATGTCACAATTACGGACATTAAGGTTCTCCACATTTTGAGCAGTCACTCCCGCTGATGCCCAATGATCACACTGCATGTACTCATCAAGAATCAATGCACATTCATCTGGAGTGAACACATTATCATATATTTTGATATAGGTAGACAACTTATGATCACCAGAGACCGTTGTAGTAGTTTTTACCAAGTCTTCCCTGTATCGATGATCCTTATCAAAATAGTATTTGAAGCATGGGCCATGCAACCTGACATAATGCAAGAATACTTGCGTACAAGACTCTCCTTTAAAAGCATCTCTACCATGCTCACCATCCATGCCCAGATACAACATGGCATCGCCTGGATGCAAATCAACAGATTTCTTCTCACCTGAAGGTGTATAGATCCAAATAGTCCATACTTCATCACACTCCAAGTTAATAGTGAGTGAGATCTCACATTGTGGTTTATCTACATGTCCTACAAGAATATTACCATTCTTATACTCCCTAGCATAAGAATAAGTTGGTAACACAGACTCTCCAACCATGTCACATACATGCTGGTTCTTCTCAACCAACAGTTCAATGAATGGTTTAAAGTCATATTTTGCAGAACTCCCAAAGACTTGAGGGTCACTTGGTAGATCATGAGTATTACAATACTCCTTAAATTCCTTTGCTAAACTATCTGCTCTCTCTTTAGATATAAAGTTTGGTACAATAATATAGTTGTTATCAATCAGGTTCGGATTCATTGTCAGGGATTGAGGCATCAGGAACATCAGACTCGTCTTCTGCAATCAGTTCTTCGATCTCAGAGACGACTTGCTCAGTGCTGTCTTCTTCAAATAATAACTCAAGACTGAACTCACTGTCAAGTAATTTAAGGTCAATGTCGTCAAAGTCAGTCACAGTTGGGGTGTCGTCCTCTTCAGATTCTTCATCAATAAGACTCTCAGTCTCAATCTCTTCTGGTGTTACAATATTTGCATCTTCAATCTCAAAATGTGATTCATCAATAGCATCATCAAACAGAGATGGGTCAACATTACCATCAAATACTGTCAGATTCTCATATCCTGCTTCATATTGGAAGGATCTCTCACTATCGTTAAGTTTACCCTGAATTCTCTCTTCTCCATAGAAGAAACTCTCATGTGCATCTTGAACACGTTGATGTGTTTTATGAATCCTCTCACTAGCATCAAATGCAGTCTGTTCCTGGACCTCATGCATCTTTTTTAGTTGATCAGTATGAGAAGATTCCATGGTGTCCATCTGTTTATCATGATCTTCACTCATGCCACGAAGATTTGCATCATGCCTCTTCTGCATCTCCTCCATTTGACCTTCAAGTTCTGCCATCGCCTCTTGCCAAGACAATGCCTGCTTCCTATTCTCTTCTTCTTGTCTGCGAATCTCTTCCTCCTGACGATTCCTCTCCGCATTAAAATGATCGACATAACGTTCAATCATTGCACGGGTTGCAGGAGTATTAGGAACAGGAGAGTCATACTCTACCTCACCAGTACCATCATCAGTTCCATTATCCTTCCACTGGATTGCCCAGAGATGCTCAATATCGGCAAAAGGCCAGTTCTCTTCAGTAAAGAAGATCCCCTTACCATCAATTCTGATATACTTATCTGCTTCAATTAAGGTAAATTGTTTCATGCGTCTACCTCTTTTACATCTGCTGGAATTACTTTTTGATCTCTTGCCTGACTCAGCATCTGTGCTGCAGCAGATAAGACATCGATATTAGTTGAGTTTGCCTTCACCATCTCATTCCTAAACGACTCCACACCAGCACTTGTTGAACGCTGTTGTTGAGAGTTTTCAATTAACAACATGGGCATCCATGTAATTGCACATCCCCATTCATCTATTTCTTGTCCAGTATTAGGATTTTGACCCCTAATCTGAGTATACCAAGAACACTCCAATCCCTTACAGTCTGCACCAATCAAGGGACAAAAATTACCAGGTTTAATCTGTGCCATAATAAATCACTTTATTAATTTAGTATACCATATTTAGTTTATTGAACACAATATAACATCAACATAATTCACTGCAAGATTAAATCCATCATTAAACGTATTATTGATTGTTGTAGTTCCACTAAATGGGTGGTTGTGTGATCCACCACCACCAGCAGGGACCATAGTACCAGTTGATGTACTTCCACTCACTGTACGAGCACCAGTGTTACTAAATGGTGTTGCATTAGCACCTCCAGTGGGTCCAAGACCCGATGGGTGGGTGTGCTCTGGAAGTTGGGATAATGCTAATGTATGATTACCAACAATTGTACCAGCACCTTGAGTAACATTAACTGGCAAAGTTGTATTAATACCAACAGAGAGATTGCCCGCAGATGAATTAAGAACAGTGGAAAATGAAGTTGTTCCACCTTGAACACCACCTGTCCCATTCACAACCCTCAAAGCTTTATCTCCACCCATAGAGGTATCTTGTGTCCAACCAGTGGGTGCTGTTGCTTGATAAAATAACTTCCTAGTCCCCTGTGGATACATCCAGTAAAAGGAATCTATTTTATTATTTGGGTCCAGCAGATCGAATTGAACCCCATTACCTGTTAAACGTGCCATATCAAGCGAACGCGCAAATGATTACATCGATATACTGAATTCTCATATCAATATTACCAGTTCCCGTAGCATTGAGAGTAACTGTTCCAGAGAATGGGTGATTGTGTGCCTCACTAATGCCTGGAGGAGAGTTAACACCACCAGTTTGATTACTACCTGGTGTTCTAAAACTGCTACTACCAGAAGATGCATTTGCAGTTCCACCAAGACCAGAGTTATGAGTATGATCAGGAATCTCTGCTGTCGTCAAAGTATGACCACCAACAGTACCACTTACAGGTGCTGTTGCAGTAAAGGATAAAGAGACTGAAGAGTTAGATGATGGGAATACTGTACTAAAGTTACTACCACCAGAACCAGGTGAAGTTCCAAATCCAAATCCACCACCAGCTCCATTAACTAAGCGCAATGCTTTATCATTGTGAGCAGTTACCTGAGTCCACCCAGTTGGTGCTGCTGCTTGATAAAAAACGCCTACAGTATTTTGGTCTAAAACGGAATACTTAGAAGTAATGGAGGTTCCATCGCTAAATATCACGCCCGTAGCGGTTAATTGCGCTGCCATCTTACGAACATACTTCCTTTATTTACTTATTTATCAAGTACATTTAATCCAGAATCCATCACCAGTAAACTCCCAACCATCATCAAGAACTGCTTGGTAGTTCTCATATTTATCTTTGAACCCATCGGGTACATAAGGCGGCCACTGTTCTCTGTAGAATTGTTGTGTCCACCCATCATTATATGGTGATGTTGCCTGCACCTCATTCATGAGATCAGGGTAGATCTGAGTACGTTCAGTCCCACCCTGCTCACGAACGTAAACTGTCTTGCCACCATCGGGTGACTCATAGATTTTAGCAGTCATTGTTCTTGTTAAACTGTTTACGACACTTCTTGACCTCTTTCAATTCTTCTTTGATCATTTGATATGCATCTTCAGGAGTGATTCTCCTTGACATTTCCATGGCAATAGTATATTCAACTCGTGTGCCGAAGTGTTTGAGTGCTTCTTCAAATGAATTTAGCTCTTCATACATTATTCAGTGCCTCAAGGGATGCTTCATAATCACGTTGGAAGATAGCAAGTCCCTCACGAGTCAACACACTGTCATACATTGCATTGAACACTTTGGTTGGCATGGTAACAATATCAGAACCATACATGAAGCAGCGAGAGACATGATGTGCATCACGCAGAGATGCAGCAAGCACTTCAGTCTTCATGCCATGAACAGAACGACAGGTTGCAATAGCACGGACCAATTCAACACCACTGAAGGAGTTATCATTACAACGTCCAACAAAGGGAGACAGATAGGTTGCACCTGCCTTCATTGCCATCACTGCTTGTGCAACAGAGAAGACAAGAGTTACATTGGTTTTGATACCCAGTTTGGTCAAATCTTTACAGACCATAAGACCATCTGGGGTGCAGGGGAGTTTGATAGTGGCAGCAGTGCCAAACTTCTCAGCAAGGCGAACACCATCGTTATACATCTCACCCACGGTGCCAACAACTTCCATGCTGACATCAGGCACACCAATATCAATCATCTCCTGATATACTTCCTCAGGATCACGACCTGCCTTGCGAATCAAGGAAGGGTTGGTAGTGACACCATCAACAAGTCCAGTCGCAAAATATTTACGGACTTCTTCGGTATCTGCAGTGTCAAGGAAGATCTTCATTTGTCTCCAAGGGAATAGTTTTCAAGATTATATTTGGGCGGTGCGATTTTGTCAATCTGTGCTTGCACTCTGTTCTCAAGCTCATACAAATCGTTAATTAAGTCGGTTCGTTCTGACTCAAGATCTTCTACACGCTCTTCTAATTGTGCAATACGCTCATCAAGCGTACTATATTCAAAATTGTAGTTGGTCATTTATAAATGAATGGGTCACGGTTTTTGTTCCTGAACCTTTGAATAAAGTCTCTGACCTTATTGATTAGTTTCCTCACAACTTACCTCCAACAACCCCACTATTTACAACGCGAGTGTAATCTTCCATGGTGCCTTCTTGTAGACACTTAAGATGCCATCGTGTCATTTGAAGAACCCCATCCTCAGTGCCACCTGTAAGGAAGTGAGCACCAAGGGGTTCTTTTAAAATAGAAGTATAGAGACCAAAGCGAGTCTTTTTAATGTAAAAAGCATCATCAATCCACTCTACATTCTCAGGAATATCCTTCTCAACAGTGTTGTTGGGACCAAGTGAATCCTGCAATGTAGGTTTACGTTTTGTCTCAGTCTGCTGTTCCGTCATCTTTTTTATTAAATCCAAAAGGTGCTGTCTGTTCTTCCTTCTCTGCACGAAGCTTATGTGCAAGAGTACAGACCGTTTCCATTACTTTGAGAGTATCTTCAGTCTTAGAACCCTCTGGCATGTTACGATGAACAATATCAAACAAGGGGAAGAACTGATTAGATGCTTCCAATACTTCTTCAGGCGTCAGTGGTTCTTTGTTCATTCTTATAAGGGTGTGGTTTGTTCAGTTTAGCATTCACAGAGGAGATATGGAGTTGTTTAATTGCTGCAACAACCTCAGGAGTTTCATCCCATTCCCAGGTCTCTCCACCTTTACCAGTAAAAGTTCTTTTAGTCATTGTTCTATCCTGACTGTCTGGATTTTATCACATATCTAGTGATTGTGCAATCTTCTTTGCAATTACTTCATTAGTAACAATACCAGAGTGTACTAAATCTCTGGCAGTGTCTACCTGTTTAATGTAATCACAGTCTATTGCCTTCCTATTTGAGGGATAAAGAGTAAAATCGTAATACTTTGTGTTGCTCCACATCATCTGTGCAGTCAACCTTGTCATCCTTAGATGTTCTTCATTATGATGATCAAATCTTCTCCATGCTTTACCAAGTCCACCAATATCTTCCTTCCATTGACCACAATGAACCACAGCATCATTTAGATATAGTGGACATCTTTGAGATGCAGACCATGAGAACACCACCGCAAGTGGTTCAGGATATAATGCCTTCAACTTAGCAGAGTTATGCAGAGAGAACATAGGAGATGATCCAGGTGCTCCCATGTTAATAACTGGTCGTCCAGTTATCCCACTTAACTGTGCAGCAATGGTTGAACTTAACTCACACCCAACACCAAAGACATAAGAACAACCAAACAAAACAATACACTTGTGCCATGGAATACGATCAAACTCTTGGGTTCTATATCCCATAGAATTCAACCGATAACTAACACCAATGTTCCTATATCTCCAACTGGCTGGTTGTGACTTAGCATTCTTTATAAAAAGTTCCTTGCTGTCTTGATCAAACCAAGAACCACTTTTATCAGGTCTATCCTCAAGTTCGTAAATGTTCATTGAAATACTTTTATACCATGTGTATCAGACCAAACCTTGGCATCATACTCATCATTAACTATTGGTTGTCCCTTAATATTTAAACTGGTATTAAGAAGAACTGGATGGCCAGATATCTTACCCCAACGAAGTAATAGATCATGTAACCTTGGTGCATCAGACTTCTTCACTGTCTGCACTCTACTAGTCCCATCAACATGCACCACTCCAGGTAGTAACTCTGGCATCTTACACTTAACAGTATACTGCATAAATGGACTCTCCACCATGTCATCATGCATATCAAAATACTTTGAAGCAAATTCAATTGGAACCACTGGTGAGAATGGTCGGAACGACTGTCTATGTTTGATAGTATTAACAACGTCTTTGATATTATGGACCGTTGGATCTGCCAATAAACTCCTAGCACCAAGTGCTCTGGGTCCAAACTCTGCTCTACCTCTAGCAAGACCACATACCTTATGATACCTCAAGTATTCAACAATTGAAGCATTCATATGCTTATGTAAGATCTTATATCCCAAATAGGGAGTGAATGGTATCCTTATCTTCTTATGAGCGAGAACAGCACCAATAGCAGATCCTGCGTCATCTGGTGCTGGCATAATCCATACTCTCTTGAAGAAGTCATATGCATGTGTATTTGCAGCACAATTCAACGCACACCCACCCATAATCACGACATTATCACTACCAGTCAATCGTTTTGTGAGTGCTAGTGCATTACAGAATAATGTAGTGTAAACCGTTTGAGATGCAGCAGCAATCTCTTCAGGACATGCCTCTGGTTGCCAATCACCTATACCTCTGTGCATATTTTGTTTGCACTCAAAATCCATCCCAATCAATTCACTAAAAATCTTACCAACATAATCACCACCTTTACCATATGCTGATAGACCCATCATCAAGTATTCTTCTTCATTTGGTTTGAATCCACAACGCTGAGTCATTGCAGAATACCAAAGACCAATACTATTCGGATACCTAAGTCTCCAAAGTTGTTTAATGTTATTACCTTTAGCAGACCAAATGCTCATGGTGGTTGTCTCACCAATACCATCAATCACAAGAATGGCACTGCTCTGGAACTTACTAGTAAAGTATCCAGCACAAGCATGACTGTAGTGATGATCAATAAACTTGTGCTTACAATCAAAATACTTAGTGAAGTTATCTTGAAATGGTCCTTGACCTGCTCTAATCTGTCGCAACTTCTTCCTAAGTGGTTGCTCATACCAACAGATCAGTTCAGGTTCACCATACTTATAAGCATAATTGATCAGTTCTTCACAAATATATGGATCGTTCTTCTTCCTACTAAAACGTTCACTCTGACTAGCAAACATGAGAGAATCATTAGAAAATACTGCTAGAGCAGCATTATGACTATTCGATGATATCCCCCATGTTATCATATTGCTTCTCCCAATAACTGACAGGTAGTGTTGGATCTTGTTTGATGTAAGGTTCCGTCTTATTCGCTGGACACATAGAGCAGAACGACTCGTCCTGTCTATTCAAAAATTCTTTTAGTTCTTCGTCAGTACAATCTAATGTCAATGGTTCATATTTTAGATAAGGATCCCACTTTTGACTTAGATTATACTTGTTTGCTTGCATAGGGAGATACGCTAATGCAGGGCACTTCCATAACTTACCCTCATGTATTTGCATAGCATGTTTAGATACACACTTCTCCCAACTTAACCTAGGATTATTATCTTCATATGGCGTAAGGTTGTTGCCATACCCTTTGTATTGAGGTATCCAGTGAGTATTTGTAAAGTCCCAAAACTCTACATGTACACCCAGGTCATGCTTCCATTCCTTTGCAAGTTTATATCCTCTTTTGAACCTCCTCACATAGTCTTTATGTTTGGTGCTATGAATCGATATCGCTAGATTTGTCTGTGTTGCTAGTAATGCTTGAGGGAGTCTAGGGTGTTTATGTAAAAAACTAGCGTTTGATACTAAATCGATTTTAGTTGATGGGTCAGGATATATCATCCTAACCAAATATACAATCTCTGTTAATTCTTCGTTTAATGTTGGTTCTCCACCTAAGATGACAAATGTATCAGGAACCACCCTTTGACTCCAATTATATAGCCATTCTCTAGCAGTATCTAAAGATAAGTTACCAGAGTGTCCATGATTGGAGTAATGAGAGCAACCCTCACATGTAAAATTACATGCATGAGTTACATGTAGTTCTATCTGCTTAGTATTAAATTGCATAATAGTTGAAGTTGATAACTATTCTTCTATAGTCATCTGTGCATGATGTTCCAGTGTGCATCATAGTAGCAGGGAATTTAACAAATCTATTTGCAACACTCTTTACTTTATTTCCATCCTCGAACAGAGTATATCCATCATTTGTATTAATATAATATATCGCTGTCATCATGTCGTGAGCATGGGGACCACAATCACAATGAAACCCCCAATCAAATACAACTAGTTCTTTAGTCTGACTGATTGCATTTGCCTTTATTCTAGCAATCGCACTCATGTCCTCTTTATCAATTATTGGTTCTACAGTATTATATGCAGTACTAAGGATGTGATGCTTTGAGTAAATTAGATGGACATATTGACAATGACCATCTCCAGGAGCATTTATACCATTTTTAAACGTCCATGCACATGAATTAGAAATATCACCATTATCATAATTACCCGTCCAGTAATTATATAACTCCTCATGCAAATGAGAATCTAAGTAATCATCAATAACTTCAATCATATGTTGAATAATTAAAATTGATTAGTAGTCTACGATCAGTTGTAGTACATGTTGTAGCAGTATGTTTTGTAGTGCATGGAAATCTACAAAATCTATTGGCAACACTATCACATCGTGTCCCATCTTCAAATAAAGTATATCCATCATTGGTATTGATGTAGTATATACCTGTTGTTAATGTCTGTGGGAAGTCAGTATGAAATCCTTTAATCAATACCTTTAGATTCTCTGTCCTAACCATACAATTTGCTTTAATTCTAGCAATAGAAGACATACCCTCCTTCTTGATGATTGGTGTCATCAAATTAAATGCAGGACTAATAATACTATGCTGAGCAAACACCAAATGAGTGAAGTGAAAATGATCGTCTGGATCATCCAATCCAACACATCCAGGGAAGAATACCCAAGGACATGAACCCTTTAGAGTTCCATCTTCGCGATCACCTTCAAAATATGCACGAATACTTTCATATTCATGTTGAGGTAGATAATCATCTATAATCTCAATCATCAATATAACCAGTAGATTTGAGCATCTCTACAGCGTCATCAAACGATTTGTGTAGAATCTGCAGACAGACACACTTACGATTTGTAATACCTGGATTAGTTGGAATAACAGAATGTGGTTTTGATACGTCCAGAAGATATGCATCACCAGGTTGTGCCATGAATCTAACTGCCTTCTTTAAGTATCCTTCATGGAATATAGCACCATCAGTCTGATTGTCAATCTGCTGACGAGGAACACTATCATCAGGGGGATAATAAAACTGAGTGATGCAATCATCAGTACTGATATAGAAGTTAATGATTGCCTCAATATCACTATCAGTATGAGGAGGAATCTGATAGTTTAATTCCATCAATGAGAATGTACACTGAGACCTATAACCCCTTGGAATCACCTGCAGGAGATCTTCATCATTAGTGGTATTGATATATGAATACTTGATCCCCATAAAACCTATGGGACTATCCAGTCCATACTCAATCTTCTTACCAGTTTTGTTGTAATGATCAATTACAAACTTCTCATTCAATTTACGAAAAAACATTTTATCTCCTAGGTATAACTGTACTCCCTCCATTCAGGGACATTAGATTCTGCTAGATCAATGGCAACCGTGTTAAATGGTGCTCTTGGTTGCTTCCTAAGTTTTAGTTTAGTCTGCTCAAGTAATTTATCACTCTTCTTGACATTACATGAAGAACATGCTACCACCAGATTTTCCCATGTATCTTGCCCACCCTTGCTCCTTGGGATTACATGGTCAATAGTGAGTTTAGTTGTTGCCCCACAATACTGACAAGAATTTTTATCTCTCTTATAAATCTGACTCCTGGTTGGACGGTTGTTCATAATACTCCTAACAGGTATTCTAATGTAATTCAACAATCTAACAACCCTTCCAGATAGAACCTGAACCTTATCCTTTAGAACTAAAATTACTGCCCTCTTCCAGTTTGTAAAGTTGATTGGTTCATAACTTGAATTAAGAACTAATATTGTCTGATTTGGCTGTATCTTAAGATGTTCCATACTGGCAAGGGTATTGTGGACATTATATCACCGATACATTCTATCTGACAAGTCTAAAGAAAATAGTATCTCTTCCACGGTTCCCTGAATACCCATGCATTTTTGAAGAATCTCTTCTTTTTTTCTTACTAAATTCATATCCTTCAAAACATGTGGATTACTCTGCAACCAGGTATATTCATCTGGGTCAATATCATCAAATTGACCCTTGTTTATCTTTGAGACTATACTAAAGTATTTAATCCTGTCGGAAGCGTTCATATTTTTGAGGGATGCATAAAATCAACAACAATCACACACCTATAATACTTATTAGCAATTTGCTTGGGTGGCATGACTGGTTGATGATTAATGTTAGAGTGATGGATGAGTAAAGAATTCTCATCTCCTGGGATAATAATCTCCCTATCTTTATTCTCAATCAAAGTACCAAACATCCTAGATGGATTATTAAGATAATAAATCATCCCCAGGTCAAAGTTTTCATGACTATGACTATTTCTATAATTTATATCCAATTCATTCCTATAGTCTTCTGGGTTGGTTCCCTTCATTCTCTTTGCCCAGTAAGACTGAATTTTATATTCCTTTACCTTTGGGTCAGATGTAATCTTAGCATAGTTATGAAGGTGTTTCTTTACCATACTAAAAAACACATACCAACTGGTATAATGTCTCAACTTCCTATGTGGCAACTCGTTAGTTGCCTCCACTGATCTATCCCACTTATCCTTACTGAATCTCAACTCATCATCAATATCATCTAAAAGATTATCCATATGATATCGACTGAGCATATTATATGCTCTGTAAATGGTATTACCACAGAATCCAAAATGCTCTACATCTCTGTTATCTCTCCAGTAAGGATCAGTAGATACTTCCTGTGGTACTATTCTATTGATTCTATAGTATTCATCTTTTATGATCTCATCTAATCTCTCAGATGGAGATACTCCTGCTTTGTCTGCGAGTTTCTCTAATAGATCTAATACTTCACCATCAAGTATCATACTTCTTCTTCCAATAACTCACAGGCAATAGAGGATTCTCTGGTTTAAAGTATTGTTCAGTAGCAGGACACATAGAACAAAATGACTCTTCTCTGCGTGTAAAAAAGTCTTTGATCTCTTTGGCACTACAATCATGACTGAGTGGAACATACTTCAAGTATGGATCCCACTTCTCAGATAGATTATACTTCTCTGCCTGCATAGGAAGATATGCTAATGCAGGGCACTTCCATAACTTACCCTCATGCAATTGCACACATAATCTTGACACACATGCCTTCCAACTTGCTTTGGGATTATTATCCTCAAAGGGTTCCATCTTATCACCAAACCCTTTGTATTGTGCCAACCACTGTACAACAGACGGTCTCATTTCAACTGGAGCACCCAACTCAATCCAGTTCTTCATCAACTTATAGATTGGTTCAAACTTCTCACGATATGTTGGATGACTATCATCATGAACAGATACAGCAAGTGTTGTATTAGTCTCCTTCAATGCAATGGGTAAATTGCCATGCTTATGTAAAAAGAATCCGTTAGAGACAATCTCAATATAAGAGTGTGGCCATTTCTCTCTAGTTAGATATACAAACTCTGTAAGGTCGGGATGAAGACTTGGTTCACCACCCATCAAAGTAATTCTTTTTGGAAGTATCTTATCATTCCATCGATCATACCATTCAGATGCAGTCTCTACACTAACCTTACCAGAATGTCCCTGGTTCATGTAGTGAGTACACCCTTCACATGTAAGATTACATGAGTGAGTCAAATGTAACTGAATTTCATGAGGTACTTTTAACATTACCCTATATTTGCAGATAGAATCATCCTTCTAACATCAGACTGATTAGTTGGTACATAGTGTGCCAACCCAGAAGGGAACATAACCAGAGTTCCTTCTTCAACACCTTCTGGTTCCCACTCCAAAAGATTACCATCATCAAGACTCATAAAAGGACACACAAATGTGGTTGGTCTATGATGCTCAGGATCATACATTATGTAGCAAACCATGCTAAGGTTCCCCAGTCCATGGTTGTGAATAGCATGGGAATGTGCTAAGTCATAGGTCTGGAACCAAGCATTAGCAACTCTAGGTGCTCTCTTATACTTGGTCATATCCTTGGTCGCTTTTCTGATATCATCGAATAGGATAGTCTCTATCGCAATGTGATAGTTGTTATCATGCTCAAAATCAGAGTTTTGCTCTCCTTCATCCATATTGTCCTGGGCAAATCTTTCATAAATTTGCAGGAGTTTTTGCTTCTTCTCTTCCCAGTTCTCAATCTTTGTTTGATAAAAAGGGATAGCAAACTTCTCAATAAAATTCTTCATTCCTTCGGCGGTCAAGGTATTCAATAATTTCTGCACGCCATTCTAGCAGTTCATGATAACACTTCTGCTCGTGAGCATCTTGACGCAACTCATGGTCGGGCTTAAGCACACTCTCGTAAAAGATGTAGAATGCATCCTTACGTTTCTCTTGTTTTGTTGTGTTGTCCCAATCCATTTAAATCTCCTTTGTAACTTTAAGTCCACCCACAAAAACCTGCTTACTTTTTGAGTACTCAGACGAGTGTGGTATTGACGATGAGAATAATAAAACTGTACCTTTTTGTGGTTTGATTCTATACTGACTTTCTAAATGAAGAACAGTGTGACCATCATCACAATCATTAAGATACAAGATAAAACTAAAATCCTCGTTATGTTTGTGTGAATGCTTTGACATTATACCACCATTGGTATAATCTACCATATGCATGTAATGGTACTTTAAGATCTGACCAGTAACTACTTCTGACTTTTGTAGAAGTTCGCCAGTATAGTTATAAAACTTTTCAGGCATCTTAAAATCCAATAAGTTTAAAGTAGCAGAGCAACTTGGTGACAAAGAACTCTGCTTATAATCAATTACTTCAGGGTTTGCCATGCAAACCTTCAGCAAGAGAGTAAAATACTCTGTTACTTTTTCACTGACTTCAAACTTCTTGATCTTCATCTACTGGATTAATATCTACAATTTGAGAGACTGGTACTTCGTGTTCTCCACCAATTAGATACCAGTGCTCCCCATCTCTCTCTCCACAGTACATGATCTCACTACTAGGGAACTTGTTCTCCCTGAGCATTGCCTGTAGTTGCATGTGAACCAACTCAGATCGTGATATCATCGTTCCCGTATACCTCAACATACTTTTTAATCAGAGAATCTCGCATATCATGATATGGGGTGAGATCCAGATCATACTCGTCACCAAAGTTCCAATTATCTGCTTGCTGAATAGCAGCAATAGATGCTTGAATCATGGTCTTCAGACCTTCCTTGTCACATGTAATTGTCACCAGGGTGTCTGGATGCGGGTCAAGGTTCATCATGATACAAAAACAGTTCCTTTTTTGATTTGGGTACGATGTTTTTTGATAAAGGTATGAGCAGACTTCTCAGTCTTACACACCTTCAGCTGCTCTCCATTATACACTATTACAAAAGATTTTGAACCTGCAAGTGGGACAGCAGCATAACCGTCCCTAGTCACAAATCCTTGCTTACAATCCTTGTAGAAATTGTAAACCTCCTTTAGTTCTTTGTCAGTGGTCATGCCTTACTAAAACTCAAAGTAATTCGTGGTTCAATGGTGATCGGATTGTGGTATACCCAGGCAGGGATATACAATCCATCCCCAGGATACAATGTTACCACATTTTTGTCATCAAATTTGTATGTCATCCTACCCCTTGACTGCACAATGAGAACATCTTGATCGTCATTATGCCTACCCAAAGTCTCTGCACCCACCTTGCGAGAGGTGTACATATGCATTGCCTCGTATCCGTGATCTTTTAAGAACTTACTGTAAATGTTCTCCATGAATCCACCCATACATCCACAATTGATACACAAGTCAGTATCATCACTAATTGCCCTATATGTGTCATGTTCCTTCTCAAACTCAATCTGCTTCGCAACATCTAACCAACTGATGTTTGTGGCAAACAAGTATTGCTTCTTATGGTGAGTATATTCAATCATCGTTTGATAGTAGCGATAGCGGGTTGACCCTGAACAAATACAGTGTTGACGACCTTCTCAAGTCGCTTGACTGTGGAGATTCCAACGTTGCTGTAAACAGGAACGTGAACCAGACCGAACGGTTTAGAGTATTGCTTGGTGTCACCAGGGATGAGAGTGCCCTGCTTGATACCCTGAATGTCATCCAGGTGCAGACGAATGACACGACCAACAGACTGACACATCTCAATGACGTTCATTTGACGCATGAGAACAAGAGAAGTCAGACCAGGAACAGAGATTCCCTCACTCAGAATAGAGTAATGGAGAACAACAAACTTCTTATCAGGATCAGCACCAAAGGCACGGACAAGGTTGAAGAAGTGCTCACGAGTGACCTTCTGATCATTGTGGAAGGCACCATGCTTACTGGTGATCCAAAGCAGATCATAACCCAAAGTACGAACCTCAGACATGAAGTCTGTGGTTGCAAGCATACGCATCATAACCTTTGTATTGGGTGCTGCAATCAGCACCTTGTCCATGCAGTCTTCATTCCTCAGTGTATCTAGGAGGGTATCACAATCTCCCTGTGCCGCATCTTCTCCCTTCTCCCTGTGAACACCAACAGGAATAGCATTGATCTTAGGGGGAAGGATAGATCCGTTCTCTACCAACTCTGTAGCAGGTACGTTGTAGATGATTCCACCATAGACAGGATCATTCATGCCGTGCTTCCGATAAGTGGCAGTGTACTTAGGAGTAGCAGTAAAGAAGTAACTGCGGCGAGCACCAGCAGAGATAAACCTGGTAGGACCAAAGAAATTCTTCTTGATTGAGTTGTGCGCTTCATCAAAGTAGACAACATCTACAGATATATTAGACTCTTGAATACGATGAAGAGAATGATATGTAGTAAATATTAACAAATGACCAGGAGTGTACTCCTGCCACAACCGAATCTCTTCAGGATTGGTTGTTGTGTGATGCGATCCACTGCCAGAGTGGACATGAAGAACAGCAGCGTTAGTGATGTGCTCAGTAAACTCAGCAGACAACTGCTGTGCCAGCAGCAGGCGAGGAGCAACCACCACAATAGTCTTGCGACCAGGGGTAGCAAGCTCACGCTTAGCGTCAGAGATGGCAATAAAAGTCTTGCCCCCACCAGTGGGGACAACAATGATGCCGTTAGACCACTGGGTCATGACATCAAGTGCCTTTGACTGGTGAGGGCGAAGTTGCATTGAACCCATATCGATAGAGATACTATACCATGAACTGATCCATTGTGATAGGTCCTGTTGTCCCATCAAACCTGTAATGATATTGAAGTGCGTCTGCACAAACGAAGTGCGGGTGATCTGTAGGGATGTCAAGTCTCCTACACATCTCTTTGTGATTGTCTTCCATCAACTCCACAGCATACAGCATGTTGTTGATGATGTGATCTCTGCTGTGATATTCCTGCAGTATCTCACACAGACGAACAAGGAAGTTACCACTACCAGCACAGTTGTCAATGAACTTAGACTCAGGATCCTTCAGTTGTGACACTGGTATCTCCCGAATCATCTGCTCAATCAGAGCGATGGGAGTAAAGACCTCCGCAGTCTGACTGATGCGCTCATCGGAGCGTTCAATGGTAGACCCATGCTTTTGATTGTGGCGATTCTTAGATGACATTGATTCTCTGCAGGTAGTTCAGTTCTTCTGAGGTGAGACCAAATTGACCAGGCAGATCCTCATAGTTCGTAATGTCAGGTACTTCCGCATTTTTAATAGCAGGAGTAAATCCCGAAGTCCTCTTATAATTCTCCACAAAAAACCGAATGATCGAATTATCAAAGATCTCACTAAGGCGCGATCCCTCCTCTTGAGAAGGAACAGGGCACCAAACATTAAGCATACCAACAAATCCATTAGAGACAAACCTCTTCTTGTAAGTGCTGGAGAACGGTACGATGAACTTTAGCACGTCTCCAGTGTTTGGGACCACGTTGGTACGAGCGATCTTGTCACCAGTCTTGAACACCTCATACTTACCATCAGGAACGTCGTCCTCATTGGCAAACTCCAGAACAATCTTCACAGGAATACGAGGATGGTTTGAGTTTGCAATCTTATCGAGGATAGAGTGCTTGAGAGCAGCATCACCGAAGAGGGGCAGACCATCGCGGAGATCCCAGGTGAAGACCCCATCATGAGTGATCACAGTAGTCTTGCCCTGATAGGGTTCATTCACCAGATGCCAGCGACAGATATCTACACCCTCAGTGAAGTAATCATCAGCAGTGTAGTCAATGAGTTTGAGGTTGTAGATCGTAGAGAACAACTGCATAAACTTCTTACCCTTACCCGTGTTACCCAACACAGATGCAGGAGTGACCTCACACATGTCACCACCAGGAGCAACCATATCCAGATGCTGCTCAACCACCTTGGTCCACAGTTTATTGTTCCGTGCCTTCTTGGTCGGATCCTGATATGGAGGATTGGCAAGGATGGCGGTGAACTTCATGTCTGGGTGGGCGGCAACGACGTTAATCTGCTTATCAATATATCCTACACGATTGCGATGACTATCGCAACTCTCCCAAACAGTGAGACTGCTGGGATCAATACCATGTTCCAGGAGTCGAGCAGAGTGAGAACCACTGGGATCACCGAACATGTAGGTACTGCTCATATCTTGACAGTCATTGATCATATTGTCAAGCAACTGAGCAGGGATCGCTCTCTGAATCTCAGATGAGACCGACAGACTATCAATAGTCTTGGAGACTGACTCCCTCATGCTCTTCTGGATACTGTTTGTCACCAAACCAATCCGACGAGTCAGAAGCTCTACACTGTGAGGATTCTTTGAGATAACTTCAGAGAGAATACCCTCATTGTCACCAGTAACAGATGGATAGATATGGGATCCGATCACATCATTGATTGAGTACACATTCTGACCACTACGAATAATATAGAACATGGTCAGAGGAATGGATTCCAGGAGTGCCTTGACAGTCTGCTTCTTCAGAGTGTCAAGGTCATCTGCTTTTTTGCGCGATCTACCTCCATCACAACGCAACTTTGATTGTTGGCACCATTGTCATTCAACTGTGCCTCCTTCACAACTGTGGTGAGAGCAGACTTCTGACGAAGGTTGAAGTCTTTCAAATCACTTAGATCTAGTGATTCAATAATACTAGTCACAGTGGAGATGCTTCCCTCAACATCTGCTGCCAAAGCATCCTCAAATGCTTCCTTGTTCAGTTCCTGGAATCCATCGTTCCATTCATGAATGTTGGTGAAGTCCACAACGCTGAATTCTGACAGAGAAGGATTGCTATCACATGCCAGTTGGAACGCTGTGTGAAGGGCACGTAGGCACCGCTGAGCATCAAAATCAACGACCCACCAGTCATGATCACCAGATCCTCCACGGAAGGCAAGTTGAGTCCAGAACTCGATTGATTCACCACCACGGCAGTTGATAACTGTGTCGATCTTCTCAGCAGTCACACCCAAAACATTTGCAGACTGAGTGATGATCAATGCCTTGGGGTGCTCATCCAAGAATAGATTAATATCTTCCTGATCTTTCTTGGCATCAGAGGTAACTACCAATGCAGGATAGTAACACTCGACCAACTTTTGGAATGCATGACATGCCTTAACACTGGGCAATGCCATCATGTGATATGTGCCTTTGAGAAGGCGATCACCGATACGAATATTACGTTGTGGTCCAAAGTAATTGTGGACGAACTCTCTCACCAAACCTTCATGAAGGAACTCCTTACCCTTCATCGTAAAGATGTTCTTCATGGCATCAGGATCATTACCAAAGATCTCCTGATATGCAGCGGTATGATACTTGGCAACAGCAACGTTCATCTTAGGACGTTTGAAGACCCCTCTCTGAACATCCTGTTGCTCATCAAAGTAGGTATAGACAAACTTCTGGTTGTCTTCGGGGAACATCCAACAAAGTTTATGAGCAGTTCCAGAGATGTAGCAAATACGAGTATCAAGTTCTTCGCGCAGTTTGACGAACTGATCAGCAGTGCCGCCAATATGTGCTTCATCAAAAGCAACAAAGTCAACGTTCTTGATCTTGTCCAGACGCTTCAAGCAAGTCTGAACCGTACCCCAAAGAACAACATTTACATCACGTTGACTCCAGTATTCAAGGAAGGTCTCCCAACCAGGATCTTTGAGAGAGACGTACTTGACTGAAGGGAAGAACTGGTTTGAATCTGCCTTCCAGGACCCCTCAGGAGACTTCTGACGAGAGCAAACCAGGGACACCTTATAGTTGGTATCAACAATGTGTTTAAGGACCATTGCAGACTTACCTGCACGACACTTAGCAAACAGCAGGAACTCGTTACTAGTACACCATGCAATCTTCTTAAGGAACTTTTGCTGATATGGACGTGGTTTGAATTCCTCATACACCTTCTCTTTACCTGAGAAGAAGTGCTCATGAATCATCTCACCGATGATGTCCAAGTTATATCGGGATGGATCATATTGAAAAGTCTCTCTACCAATCTTCTTGATACCAGGAAGAGTCTCCAACCAATCATGAATAATGTCGTCATGATGATCATCCCTGTCATCACGAGTAGATACATTCTCCCACCAACGACAGCGGACATAATTGGAAGCGAATTGGGCGGCAATCTGCTTTGCCTTACCGTAATCACTTCCACGATGCCGATGCTCCCAAGCGAAGTGAGTCTCTCCAACATTAAAGGATGGGACTGTGGCGTTCTTGGCAGTGTCGAAGTAAATGTTGAGCACGATTAAGATCGTTATATGCAGTAAGTATACACCATAAAAAAGGGGGGCAATGCCCCCTGTGCCACTTATACAGTTGGTGCGGTGTACCTCACCGTGAATGGCAATGCCTTCTCACGAATCAACGGTGCTGAGTCGCGGGCAACAAGAGCATCAATAGAACTCTTGTAAACGTCTGTCATAAACTTTGGATATAGTCCAATCGCGATGATAGGGACAAGCAAAGCACTGACGACATAAACCTCACGGGGTTCTGCATCAACCAAGTTTGTATGGGAGACCAGTTCTGGATTGGGTTTACCATAGAAGATCTCGCGCAGCATCGAGAGCAGGTAGATCGGAGTCAGGATAACTCCAATAGCAGCAACTGCACACATGATGATACGGAATGGCAAACCATACATCGTGTCAGTTGCAAATCCAGCAAAGACCATCAACTCACTCACAAATCCACTCATGCCTGGGAGGGCAAGAGATGCCATGGAACACATTGTCCACAGAGCAAACATAACCTTCATATTCTGACCAACACCACCCATCTCGTCCAACTGGAGAGTATGAGTCCTGTCATAGGTAGCACCCACCAGGAAGAATAGGGATGCACCAATCAGACCATGACTGATCATCTGAAGCATGGCACCACTGGTTCCGAGAGCACTGTAACTACCAATACCAATGAGAACGAATCCCATATGACTAATAGAACTGTAAGCAATCTTCTTCTTAAGATTCCTTTGTGCAAACGAAGTAAGTGCTGCATAGATGATATTGATAGCACCAAGGACAATTAGGAGCGGTGCAAACACCGCATGTGCTTCAGGCAGCAGTTGACAGTTGAATCGCAGAAGTGCATATCCACCCATCTTG
>BCSF01000086.1_pt1 | contig 40156 bp, 39 predicted proteins | sample 1016431 | NCBI WGS metagenome assembly BCSF01 (sample SAMD00045685;SAMD00045686;SAMD00045687;SAMD00045688;SAMD00045689;SAMD00045690;SAMD00045691;SAMD00045692;SAMD00045684;SAMD00045690;SAMD00045691;SAMD00045692;SAMD00045684;SAMD00045685;SAMD00045686;SAMD00045687;SAMD00045688;SAMD00045689, study... | reverse complement strand
AAACTGTAATCACCAACTATGCAATTTGATCTACCGCCAACTATAACACTACTACCAGAAGTTACACAGTTTGCTTTACCCCCGCCTATTACACTTAGTTCGTCTGTAATTGTATTACCGCAACCACCGCCTATAAAGCTACAAGCTGCTGAGGATGTGTTTAGAGTTCCTGCTACTATAGCGGAGCTATTTACGCTCACACAACCATAACCAGAAGAATCGGTTCCATTAAATATTTTGTTGCGATATCCACTTCCTATAAAATTATTATAAGAAGTTCGAGGATATGCACTACTAATAGAATTACAACAACCACTTCCTATAAGGTTACTACTAGCATCATAAGAATTTGCTAAAGTATTACAACGCCCAGCAACAATTGCCCCATTAGAATTACCAGAAGCTATAGTGTTTTGTTGTCCTGCACCAATAATACCAGCACCTCCTCCAGATATAGTGTTAGTTGAACCTCCAACAATGGTTTGACAGTTAGCATAATTAGATATTGTATTGCCTCGACCGCCAACAATCGTATTTAGATAATATCCAGAAAGAGTATTACCACAACCTCCTCCTATAAAACTACAGTTACCAGAATTAATTTTATTTAATCTACCACCTAATACAGATGAGTAATTTGAATTTATACGGTGACTTTGTCCTCCTCCTATAAATCCACATGCTCCTGAGCCTGTGTTAAGAGTACCTCCTGCTATGGTAGTAAATGCACCTATAGTAGTACAGTTGTTTGCTGATGTTGCTGTAGGTAAAATACCTGTTGATACAGATCCTGTAATATAAGGAGAATAAGCTCCACCACCTCCTCCTGATATACCAGTTAACCCACTACCATCTCCTACGAAAGAACCGCTAAATACCGAACCAGAAACTGTTCCTTCTACAACTAAGTTATTCATAAATGTATAACAGGCTTTATCTGATGTTAGATCAGAACCTACTATAAATGAATTGGCATGGTTTACATAATTATTCTTACCTCCTAATATACCACTACATGCTCCTGAGCCTGTGTTTTTGGTACCTCCTGCTATAACTGCTACATTAGCTGTAATACAGTTGTAAGCACCCCCGGCAATAGTTGAACAGTCTCCGTCTACTATATGATTACGTCCACCACCGATAGTAGCGTACTGTTCACCACTACATATCATATTAGTACTACCACCAGCAATAGTACCACTTCTACCATAAACATCGTTAGCTGCTCCTCCTCCAATAGTCCCTGAATCACCAGTAACACAGTTAGCGTAACCACCTGCTATGGTTGTGTGACATACATAAGTTCCTGAAAGTGAATTATTCTGACCACCTCCTATTACATGGTACCCTGAGTATGTACCGGAAATGGTGTTATTACACCCTCCTCCGATGACGTTATACCAATAGTCAGAATTAGTACAGTTATCTTCTCCTCCACCTATAAAGCTGTATCTATCTTGAATACAGTTACTACAACCACCGCCTATAGTAGAAAATAAATTTTGAACCCTGTTAATATACCCGCCTCCAATAAAACTACATGCACCTGTAGATGTTATACAGTTGTCTCTACCTCCAGCTATAGCTGTTACTGTTGCTGAAAGGCTGTTGTTATAACCACCAGCTATAACAGAACAAGTACTAAGTACGTCATTTAGTCTACCACCTCCTACAAAACTACAGTTACCTGTTATACAGTTGTCACATCCTCCTCCAATAAAACTACAGTTACCTGTAATGGTATGATTTATACCGCCTCCTATAGAAGACATAGTACCGGATAATGTATGTCCTGTTCCTATCTGTATACATCCGCTACCGCTTATATTACCTGCTACGGTTAGTTTTTGGGATGGGGTGGCAGTTCCTATACCTACATCCCCATCTCCTTTTATTATCATTCTAATATTTGAAGATGTTCCTGCTACAAAATGAATGTGTCTATCATCTTGCGCTCTACCCTCTAAGAATAAATGACCATGCTGGGAATTATAATATTGACCTGAACCAGTACTATCAGTTGCCCATATAGAAGGAAATTGAGAACTACTAACAGCAGTACCTCTAACGTCAAAATTAAGACATCGACTATTCTGTCCACCTGCTATAGTTAAAGTACCTTCAGGACTAGCTGTTCCAATACCTAACCTATCGTTACTAGTATCCCAATGTAGATTTGTATCGTTAGTTAAAGCTGTAGTACTACTCCAAATAGCAAGTTTATTAGCAGCTCCTGTGCCAGTTACAGTACCGGTACAAGTAGTAGCTCCAATATCTGATAATACATTAGCACCTGTTCTAAAGTCTACATTACCAGATGAATCTAATACTAAGAATTTATCTGTGTCGGTTCCTGCGTTTACTACTGAGGATAGATTTAGAGATCCAGTTACAAGTAAAGAACCTGTAAATGTATGAGTATCTGTTATTTCATCTCCAAATCTGTTAGAACCAGTTGCAAAAGATATAGATTGACTAACTACATTAGTTACGATTTCAGTTGCTGTTACTTTACCGCCTACTGTTAAGTTTGTACCGTCAAAAGTAAGATTTGAACTTCCTGCAAAACTCCCACCGTTATTATACTGTACTTGAGTATCAGAACCGCCTGGGTTTCCTCCTACTCCTGTTAAGTTACTACCATCACCTACAAAAGAACCGCTAAATGCAGAAGCAGAAACTGTTCCTTCAACATCTAAATTATTCATAAATGTAGTACAAGCAGCAGAGGAAGTTAAATTTGAACCTACTATGAATGAATTATCATGTATTATACAGTTAGAATTTCCTCCTAGAATACCTGAATTGTCACCATCTAGTATATTAAGCTGTCCTCCTCCAATTACACTGTATTGTTCAAGACTACATATTGAATTAGAACAGCCACCCCCAATAAAGCCGTAATTTCCACGGATTGCATTAGATCTACCACCACCGATAAGACCGTACCAGGCTGCTGCTGATATACAATGATCGCGACCACCTACTATAGTTGAAAGAAGTCCGGAAATAGAGTTGTTACATCCTCCTACTATAACTGTACAGTTAGCAAGAGCGTCATTTTGTGTACCTCCACCTACAAAGCTTAGGTTTCCAGATACGCAGTTGGTGCTACCACCTCCAGTAAAAGAACAAGTACCTGATACAGTATTAGAAGTACCTCCTACAATAGAAGATAAAGTACCAGAGTTAGTATGTCCTGTTCCTATCTGTATACACCCGCTACCGCTTATATTACCCTCTACGGTTAGTTTTTGAGTAGGAGAGTTTGTTCCGATACCTAATCTTCCGTTTGATTCATCTAAATGAGCTACAGAAGATGTTACTGTATAATTTGAAGAACCTACCCATATCTTACCTTCTGGTAAGTTTGGTACATCGTTTGATCTACCTGCACCAATTATGTATAAAGAACCGTTAGCATCTGATTTACCAATTATTGCTATGTTTTGGATTAAATTAGAATCAGATGTTGGTTTAGTAGTCGTATACCCCCCGCTTGAACCTACATACACATTTGCTCCTTCAGTAAGTCCGTTTGTATCAACCCCATTTAAAAATCCAGAAAGTACTGCTCTACCTTCTGCTGTTGCAGCTATATTTTCTGCTAAAACAAATCCTGCAGGCATTGATGTAGCTACTGAAGCTGATGCTGCTATAACTTCTGGTGTATTACCAGATGTTCCTGTAGAATGAACTGGTGTTCCTTTGGTTAAAGTACCGCTAGATACGTTTTTAACAGTTACATAAGTAATATTGTCGCTAAAAGAAAGTACACCGCTACCGTCAGTTAGCAGTACCTGACCATCTGTTCCGTCTGATGTAGGATAGTTTAATCCGCTTGCAGTAAGTGCGGATGTTACGTTTAAAGAATTGAGTGCAGCGTCTGATCCGCTTACAATCAGTTTTTTCCAGTTCGGCATAGTTTTACAATTACGGTTGGTTACTCAAAGAGCCCACTTCCCTTTCGGGCCAATAATAGCTTTGTATATAAATAGCAAAAAGAGCCCGAAGGCTCTTCTTTTTTTTAATCCATTAATTTAAGAGAATCGGAAACTTTTTTGACGATCGAGAAGTATATTTCGAATTCGTCTCCTTTGTAATTTGCCGATCGTAACTTTGCTAGTAAAAATTCTAGCTCTTGTTTGGTAAGTTCTTGACTTTGAACTTGCTTTGATTTACTTACTAATCCCATAAAACTTTTGATAATATAACTAATATATGAATTTTTTTTAAATATCAAATTATACGTAAATGAATATATCTGATCCTTCTACTCTAATGTTTCCAGGATGATCAGCTTTTGCTGTTTCTGCATTTCCTGCGGTTCCTAAATAAACACCGCCTACATAGTAACTTACTGCTGCTGTAGTAGCATCGGCATTAACACTATCGGCGATCGCAAGACGACCGTCATCACTATTATAATCTCCGTTCCAAATAAGAGCTGCACCGTTATTTGCTGCTCCTCTTGAACCTCCAAAAATAATACCTGATTCATCTCCAGCTGTAGCTGAACCAGAGTTTAACAGTATAAATTTATCATCTACAGCTAGGTTAGTGGTGTTAAGAATAGTACGACTACCTGATACTATAAGATCTCCTGTAACTTTTAAGCTATTACCAATAGTAACATCGTCCGGTAACCCAATAGTTACTTTAACATCATTACCTACTTTAGTTACTGCTGTTTCTATTTCATTACTAGTACCTATAATTTGTAGATCATCATCTGTTAAGCTTACATCTTGAGTGCCTGTATCTCCATCTACTGTAAGTGTAGTAGCTAATCCGGTTAATCCAGTACCGTCACCTACAAATGAACCAGTAAATGAACCTGTGAATGGAGTAGTAAGGTTATTAAACTGTAATGAGCTTGATACAATACCGGCTGGCAATTGTGCTGATCCAGATATAGTTCCTGCTGGTAAAATAGCTGATACATCACCTGTTGTAACAGTACCTACTGTGGTGATAGCTGATTGAAGAAAGTGTTCTCCAGCTACAAAATTAGTTGTCTGGTCATGATCTACTTGAGCAGAAGAAGAAATTAATGTTGGTTTACCTGTAATGTTAGTAAACGCTACAGAGTCAGCTGTTAAACCTGTCAGACCTGTACCATCACCGGTAAAGGAACCAGAAAAGGAACCTGAAAGTTTTGTATGATTTCCAGTTGAGTTAATACCAGAAGAGCCTAACACTAATGTTACCCCATCATATGTTATACCAGAGCTTTCTAAAGCACCGCCTGTACCTGCTACTAGTATATTATCGTTTGTTAAGTTAGAGGCTGTTACCGACGCCAGGTGAGCGTCCGAACCACTAACTATTATCTTTTTCCATTCTGCCATAATTGTATACTAAAAGAGTTTATAATAAATAGGTTTTAATTTTGAAATCCTAAATAGAAAGCGTCTGTTTGATCATAATACATTCCTCCAGCTACTGCATTAGGAGTACTTGACTGTGATGTAAACTGTATAACACCGTCTTCATTTAGTTTAAATTTTTCTTCTCCATCTTTCGCTATAGTAAATTCGTTACCTGAACCGGTTACATTTACATCAAAAGAGCCTGTTATTTTTATGCTATTGGATGTCGACCAATGCGAGCCTGTTTGTCTGAAAAGACCTGAGTCTAATACTCCTTGTATAAAATAAGATGAACCGGTATCTATTGCAATGTAATCATTTATAATAGAGGTACCATAAATACTTGAAACATCAGCTGATACTGTATAAGTATTTGTGCCTACATTATAATCTACATCTATTCCTGCTCCACCAGCTACTGTTGTACTACCGGCTCCTCCTCCTGCTAATGAGCTTAAATCAATAGCATAATTTTGATCGTTAGAGAATAAAGTTAAAATACCGCTTGATTCGTCATAACTACCGCTATACAGTAAAGAACCTGTTGGTGTGGAAGGTACTATAGCTCCAAGATCAACTGCATCTGAACCTCCGTTAAGTCTTGTAAAAGATAGTAAGTTTCCGTTTACAGATGAATCAATATAAGCTTGACCGGCTGAGCTTGATACTATACCTTCATAAAAATTAGTAATAGAAGATGTGGTAATAGAAATGTTAGTAAGACCACTTGCATCCCCGGTAAAACTACCAGTAAAAGAACCTGTAAATGGTTCAACTAAAGATACAAACTGCAAAGAGCTAGAAACTATGTTAGCAGGAATATCAGTTAAAGAAGTGTAACTTGTAGCAGCTGATCCTGAAATCTCTACTGTTTGTCCGGTTTGGTTAATAGTTATATTCGGACCTGCTAAAAAGCTACCAGAAAATATATTAGAAGGTACGTTAGTTAGCTGATTATAATCAGTTGAAGCAGATAATGCTCTTTCATCTACAAAGTCTTCTAAAGACTGACCGTTTATAATAAAAGAACCAGAAGTTGTTAAAGAACCGGATATATTAAGACTCCCGGTAAGAAATTCTCCTCCGGAAGGTAATAAGTTTCGTATCTGTTCCCAAAAAATTTGTGCCATTAGAATTCAAATTTACCTACTGCTGTTATTTCAAACTCACTATTTAAACTGTAACCTAACTCTGATGGTATGAATACTATTTCAGTATTTCCTGATACTTCTGCAATGGAAGTAATAGCGGTCGGTTCAATATTTAAGCCATTAATATAAACTTGGAAGTCATCTACCGTTAATGCTGGGAACCCTGATGGTGTGTCTGCTATAGTTACTCCTATATATGTTACTTTATCGTTACCCACATCTATAGTGCTAGTATAAGCTGAGGTTTCATTTGTATCAATAAGTACATTTAAAGATGCATAATTTCTTTCAGCATCTGTCATACCGCTACCGGATACTATAGTTTGATTAATAGTTTGATTAATAGTAGTTTTGTCTCTTGGTCCATCAAACTGTCTTACTTTAGCTTCTCTTGCTGGAGTACCTGCTAATGCTGCTAATGTTTCTTCTGATCCTGCTGTTTCTAAAGTAAAAGTAACTGCTGATTTTGAATAAAATTTACTCATATTAGCTATAGAGGTGTTGATAGAATCCGGTACTATATGTCCTAAAAGGTTAATAGTAAAATTAGTTTTTATCATTCTATCTTGACCCTGTACCATCTCTGTTGTGGTAGTATAGGTATCAATCATAGCTCTAAACTTAAACTTTTCAGGGTCACCCCAATATGAATCAGAAGCAAAATTTATAGATTCTACTATCTTATTCATCTGCTCTACATACTCGGTAAAGATAACACAAGAGTAAACTATGTTAACGTAATCTGGTATTATTACTCCGTAGTATTCATCTACTGTATCCCTATTAGTTAAAGCAGAAAATCTATCGTAAACGTTCTTTTTAGAAAATTTCTTTTTAAATATACCAAAATTAGTTGGCATATTAGCATCGAGTTTATTACCTAATTGACGATTCTTTTCAACGCTATCTCTCTTAAACATAATAAGAGGAGTTTGAATCTTACCGTTCTTATCTCTATAAAAACCATCTTTCTGTACTGATGCCCATCTTTCAGGAGAACCGTAAAGAATAGGAACGTTTACTCTTTTTCCGTTTCTAATTACTGAGGGTTTAATAACTTCGTTAAAATAGTATACGATAGTTTCATCTATATCTCTAAGACCTATATGAAACTGTTTAACATCATCATTTTTAACTGATCTTATCTCACCTCGCTTTACAGGAGTTCTTAAAGGAACTTTTCCTTGATTGAGTTTGTCGTAAGGAGTTATAGTAGCCTGTGATAGCTGTGCTTGAGTCTTAGGAAGTATCTTTTTATTCGCCATCTTATCTTGTTCTTACTATACCTACTTTTTCTGCACGTGTTAGGTGGCAGTCAACTATTATAGAAACCGAAGAACCAAAGTTTTCAGCATACGAGGCAATGTTATAAGACTTGTCTCTCCCTAAGAATAGCTGGTTCTCTCTTACTGTATCTACTTCATAGTAGTCTTCATGCCATAGCACTATATCACCTACTTCAGGGACAACTACTGCGTCAGCTAGATCTTCTCTTAAAAATGCAAAGGATGCTTCTCTTCCTAGGTCAGGACCGAATTCGTCTACGTTTATTACTTGATCTCCTCTAGTTATTAAACAGTTTAGTTTAACTGGATCGAAGAAAATCTTTTCAGTTGCTTCACCGTATATGTTAGCTTGAGTATCGTCTAGAGATAGTTTATAATAACCGATTTCCTGCTCTACAATATCCTGTAGTAGTTCACGATTAATATTAACCAGTAAGTCGAAGTCTCTATTAGATCCAAACAGCATTTATTTTTTCTTTTCTATAGTTTTTTCAGCAACCTCAAGTTTTTTAACTTCCGGTATACGTTTGATAGCATTTGTTTTAAGAGCTGCAAATCCAGTAGCAGCATCTTTTGTAGTCAATATCTTTATCTTCATCGTAGCAGTATGTCTTTCAGCATCATGAGAAAGCTGTGTTACAGTGACAACTCCTGGTAGTGCTCTAAATAACTCAGAGACATCCTGTACGTTAATGTCTTTAGAGTGAGTTATTCGTACAATACCTTGGTACATACTGTACTGAATTTCTGATATGATATCAAATAATTTCATTAACCAATATATATTGTATAAGGTACTCCTGAGAGTACTTTATTTAGATTTTCTGTTTCGCTAGCTTTTCTTTCTAACTGAGCTTGTCTAGAGGTTTGATCTAACATCTCTCTAAGATTAGTTATAAGTTCAGTTTTCTCACTTCTTGCATCTGCTAAAAGATCAGCTTGATTCAAAGTTGCTTCTGAGCCGGGTACCGGTACTGTTGTATATTTACCTCTAATATATCCTAGCAATTCTCTTGCTAGAGCTAAAGTATATCTAAATATCCATTGACGTCCTACGCTATTAATATTAGCATAAGTAGGATTTGAGTATGGTACGTCAGCTATATTTGTTACTAACCCACCAGTGTCATTAGGAGAAACATTTTTCTTATCTGATAGTTTTATATAATCAAATCTTATACTGCCCCCGCTTACTGTTGGTATCGGAAATAATTTTAATTTATTATTTATAATTTCAAAACTATATGAAGATCTACGAATTTGATCGTTAAACTCTATAGCTTGTATTTTAAGTACGTCATAAGACGCAGGCATCAAAAGAAAGTTAACCCCTGGTGAGTAGCTACCAAAGTCAAAAGCATCCATTAAAGACTGAATACCTGTCCCTGTTCCTGCATACGGATCAAAGTAACGTAAGATAGCAGGAGGTGCTTGATAAAATACTTTTCTTATTTCGATACCGCCTTCAATACCTTGAGAAGTTGCCCAAGCATCTAAATCGTAATCTTGCACACTCCCGGTTAGTATTAATGACCCTGTATACTGTGTTATATTACCTCCTACATCTGCTTCTGTTCCGTATGATTTAGCAATCTGTATAGTTCGGTTTAAAGTAGGATCTACTAAAGAAGTATTTAGGTTGCTGCCAGTTTCAGCACCTTCTAAAGACATATAATTTTCTCTAATTTTATATTGGAATACTTCGTTTCCGTAAGTTGTTACAGCCTCTTCAAAGCAGGCATAAAAAGAACCTGATTGAAGTTCTACGTCCATCAAAGGAAATCCAAGGCGTGTGCCACAGAATTTAGCTACTTTATCAGCATCTGCTTGAAATTCAGAATCGCTATCATAGAAACCGAATGGGGTTTGTCCAGTAGCAAATGTAGAACTACCACCCCAAATAGATATATTGGCCATACGTACAGTTTAATATAAATAGTTCCTAATCTCTAAAGGTTTTATATACATCTAGAATAGGTGCAACTATGTCATGTCTATGGTTAGCTTCTAGTGATGCTGTTCTAAATCCTTCTACTGCTTCTTCAAGACGTGCTAGAAAAGAAAACCCAGTATCTCTTTTATCTTTTAGGTCAATTTGTGCTAAATCACCGCATATTACAAGTTTACTACCTTTTCCAAGTCTACCTATAACAGTCTCCATTTGCGTGTGGGTAACGTTCTGAGCTTCATCAACGATAACAAATGAATTAACAAATGTTCTACCTCTCATAAAAGCAAATGGTACTATTTCTATATTACCTAGCTCCATTTCTTTATCTACCTTATCTTTACGATATAGCATGTATAAGTTGTGATATATTGGAGCTAACCACGGGTCCATCTTTTCTCTAATGTCTCCTGGTAGAAAGCCTATCTCTTCTTTAGATACGGTCGGTCTTGTAATTATAATTTTTTCTACCTGTTTGGTGAATAATAAATCTAATCCGCATTGAGTTGCAACAAGCGTCTTTCCGCTACCAGCAGCTCCTTTTAAAACTGTTACCGGATTTTCTAAAATAAGAGCTTTAGCTTCTTTTTGCTCATCGTTAAGTTGTACTTGAAATTTTATTGGGTTTTTCGGTCTTCTCTTTTGGACGAATACTTCATCCTTGTGGGAAACTTTGTACATATATAAACGTATTTGTTCTATAAATAAATAGGAATAAACTTTACATTTGTACATAAAAAAAGAGGCCCGAAGGCCTCTCTTTCTTAATTAAAATCTAAGGTTAGACTACACAGTAGCTAAATCACTAACGAAAATCTTACCATAGAATTCAGGACGAATCATCTGCTTAGCATAACGAGTCATGATACCTTTACGTGGTGTGAAGGTAGTTGGATCGTATACTAGAGGAGTCATGATTAATGGTACATAAGGAGCATATACAGCACCAGTTTCAAGGAACTGAGAACCTCTATATCCAAGAAGGATTGTGTTTTCAGTCATGTATGGGTTTTTGTATACTTTATAACGACCATTCAATTGTCCTACTTTTTGTACACCAAATGCAAAGTCCATTTTGTCACCGTCAGTATTAGCAGCATATCCAGGAATAGATTCTAGGATAGTTGCAACTGTTGGAGAACATACTAGGAAGTTAGCACCACCGCGAAGTGTTTTTTGGTGAATCTTGTTAGATACTTTTTGGATTTTAGTTCCAAGAGTTTGGAACCACTCTCCTTGAGTATTGTAGAATCCTCCTGTTTCAACTGTAGGAGTATTCCAAGCAGTACCAGTCCAGCTTTTGTTAGATACAGCTGACCATTGCTCTTCTGTAACAGCGTCTTTGATAAGCATGTCAAGAATTTCAAGATCAATCTCCATAGAGATATACTCACTCAATAAAGATGTTAACTCAGCCTCAGCGTCAATGCTGTGGTAAGCGTTAAGATCTTGAGCGAATTCTGGAGTCCACTGAGCTTTCAACTTACGAGTCTTAGCAACGATTGCTTCAGAAGCAAGCTCTACGTTGATTTCAGGGATAGTAATAGATCCTGCAGGAGCATCTTCAAAGTCACCTCTTGTATTATCAGCAGGTTGCTTATGATAAAGAACTGATCCTGAAATAACTGCAGTTCCTGAGTCAGCTGCAAGGTCAGTAGCTTTTACTGTAAATACTACGTTGTTACCGCTAACAGTTGTAAATTCTGGATAGTTAGTAATATCGCTAGATCCAGAGAATAAACGGAACGCTCTTGCGCCAGCAGCATCAAATTCAGTACCAGCTAGAGATACAGTAACTGTAGAGAAGTCGCTAAGTACTTTACTATCATCGTACCCGATAGAACCAGAGTCAGTAGCTACTACAGCTGATGTAGCAACAGTAGCAGAACCTGAGTTGATAGAATATCCAAAGCTTCCTGCTCCGTAAAGTCCACCGCTTACTTCCTGACCTACAGTCATTTTGCTATTAGCAGTAGATACATTACCGTACATGTTAGTATCGGCAAGATTTCCAGTTCCGTACTTAAAGTCTAGATAAAATACAAGACCTGAGGGTAGGTTCATAGGTTGTACAGAAACGAAGTCTTTAGCAGCGATTTGAGCAAATACTTTGCGTACCAAAGGTAGCGCAACGCCAGCCCAGTTCTCACCAGCACCGCCTACTGCTTTAGAAGTAGCTCCGGTACCAATGTTTGACTGCTCAGCTACGATTTGCTTGGCTTGGTTTTCCAAGATCATAGCCATGTTGTTTTTCTCGATCTCGTTAGAATATCCTTCTAAGAGTCCAGATTGAGTCCACTTGTTAGCCAAACGAGCTGCATCAGCTTGTAGGCTTTTATAATTGTTAGCAGACCCTTCCAATAATTGGTTAATTTCCATGTTTTAAATTGTAAAAAGGTTATTTAATAATTCCAGCTAATTTTTGCATTCTACGAACAGCGTCAGATACTTCGTTAATTACTTCTGGTTTAGCAGCAGTTGTACCTGTTGCTTTAGAAGCCATACCAAGTTTTGATTCCTTAATAGTAGTTCCTTTTTTAGTAACTACATTCTCAGAAACTGTTTCGAATACTAATTTTACTTCTTTAACCGTTTCAGCTTTGTCGAAAGCAGCAATAATATTTACTTTCTGACTTTCTGAAAGGTTGTTTGATTTGAAGATTTTGTTAACATAAAGAAGTTTAGAGTTAAGGAGGTTTACTTCATTTAGTTCTTTACGAAGTGACTCGATAGTTTCAAGTGCTTCGTCAAGTTCTTCATTAGTTTCTTCTTTTACTTCTTCTTCTGCTACAACTTCTTCTACTTCTTCCTCAACGCCTTCTTCCATTTCTTCTCCTTCATGAGTTTCTTCTTCAGATAGTTCGTCTAGTTCAGCAAGAAGTTCGTCAAGATCTATAGTTTCATCATCTCCGCCAGCTTCTTCACCAGCATCCATGTCCCCATGATCTTCTACTTCTTCTTCGCCATGGTCGCCCATTTCTTGAGCAACAATGTCGCGGATTAGATCTTTAAGTTCATCGACATCCATGTCTCCGACTTCTTGATCATCTCCTTCTTCAGCATCTTCACCTTCAGCTTCTTCTTCCTCAGCTTCGTCCTCTGATTCTTCAGAGTCATCCTCGGCTTCGTCCATCTCTTCGCCTTCTTCTAGTTCTTCTTCGGTGCCTTCTTCTACAGTCTCTTCTACAGTCTCTTCAACTGCTTCTTCAACTGATTCTTCTACTTCCTCTTCAACTTCGTTGATTACTTCTTCTTCAACAGTGGAATCTTCCATCTCTTGAAGTTTAGCAGCCAACATGTCTTTAAGGTGTGGAGTCAAAGTTTCTTCCAAAGCTTCCTTAGCGTTAGCGATAGCGGCTTCACGGATTGATTTAGCTTCAGCAATAGCTTGCTTGAATAAATCTTTATTTGCCATTATAAAAATGTTAGGGAAAGTACGATTATTGAGAATCGTAATAGAGTTTTTTAAATAGTGATGCAGTATAAAAGTGACTGCATATTCGTATATAAATATATACTATTTACCAAAACAAAAAACCCTACCGGATGGGTAGGGCTTAATTGAAAATATGTAGAGTAATTATGAGTTGAGAATATCTTTGATAGAAGATTTAAAAGTGTTTTCTTTAATTTCTTCTTCGTTTACTTCTTCTTCCATTTCTTCTCCTTCGTGAGTTTCTTCTTCTTTCTTCAAACCACGAATAGTAGTATCAAGTACGCTTTTTCCGCTAGGATCAGTTAGCTCAAATCCTTTTGATTTAAGATAGTCTAGCAATTTACCTAAACCTACTGTTCCACCTACTAGAGCTGCAATACCGGCAAGTACGCTTTCGGTTACGTCTCCTTCTTCCATGGTGTCTTCTCCTTCATGGTAAGTTTCTTCAACTGCTTCTTCTTGAGTTTCTACCTCTTCGATAGCTTCTTCTTGAACAGCTTCTTCTTCTTTTACAGTTTCAACTTTAGCAGCTTTTTGCTCGGCTAAAAATTTTCTAAGATCAAAATCACTCATTGTATTGTTATTTTTTAATAAATAGGCTCTAAGCCCTTAAAATGTCGTTAATAATAAGGTTAAGGTTATGGTATTTAGGTAACTCAATTTTACCTTCATTTAAACTTACTGGGTTCATAAAAGCACCGTGAGTGGATGGATTAGATACAAAATCCCAGCAAACTAATTCAAAATCGTCTTGAACTTCTAGAGTTCCTTCGTTTGTTTGTTTTACTGAACCGGTACCTCTAGAAGAGATTCCTATGGTTAATCCTTGCTGTAAGATAGATTTAACGATATTACCGCATGGTGTGTTTAATAGTTCTACTTTACCCATTAGATCGTTTCCGTCCCAATATAGGTCTCTTACTATATGAGAAGCATTCTTAAGAGAAACTACAGGAGATTCTGGGTGATCTAGTTCTCCATATGCATTTCCGTTATTAACGAACTCTTGCATATATTTATCAACTTCTCTTTTAAGTATATCTTTATCGTACGTTCTACCGTTCTGGTTTGTGGCATCAGCTCTTTGCATAACTCCTTCAACCTCGAATACTCCAGGCTTACTTTTCGACTCTTTGATGGTCGGTCTAAATGGTGTTACGTCAACTAATAATTGTGCCATGTTTATTTGTTTTCTTTATAGTTATCGTACAAGTCTTTTAAATACTCTTCGTCTTTAATTTGTTTATCTTTAAGACCGTGAGCATGAATAAACTGTGCAAACTTAATAGCATCTTGATTTTCGTTAACATTTTCTCCTACAAAGCCGCCAATTTGTATTTTAATACCATAATGATCAGCGATAGCTTCGATTACTTCCATTGCCTCTTCTTCTTCGTCAAACCCTGAATCTTCTGCTTTGTCTTGAATTAAGCTAATAAAGTTATCTAATGTAGCAACTCTTTCATTTAAAGCTCCTTCTTTAAATAAGTCTCTAATAGGAACATGAAGGTTAAGCTCGTTAGCTAAATGAGAAACAACGTCATTTTTTATAAATTGATCTTCTTTTACAAGGTCTTCAATTAAATCCTTTCCTGCTTCTAAAAATTTAGCTTTAAGTGCTTGATCTAATAAACCTTCTATTCTTCTACCTACTTCTAAATCTAACGATTGATGATTTTCTTTTAGTACATGCTTAATAACTTTCTTAACTGCTTCTTTGATATCAGAAGTTTGTATAGACTCTTCTAAGTCTTGGTTTAATATTTCTGGATTAGCATCTAGGTAAGCATCAAATTCTTCAACTGGATCTGCTCCTGCTTGAATATCTTTAAAATGTACTTTTATAAAGTCTTTAATATCCTGGTTAGATACCTCTGGGTATTTTTTCTTTATAGTACTAATAACATCAACTATTTCTTCTTTTAGTAAAGCTTTTTGTTCGTTAAGGTTAGCTTTTTTCATTGCATTAAACGTATCTGTATTACCTTCTGCTTTACCGCCTTTAGGATCAACAGTACCTTTGAAAAGTTTCTTTTGATCTACTTCTACTTCTCTATCATGTTTGTCTACTTTTTTAGAATCTCCTGATAGTAGATGAAGATAGTGGTTAACGTCTTTTTCTAAATTCTTCTCTGCTTTTTTCTTAGCTTTAGCATAATCTTCTTCAGAAACAGTTTCGTTTGACATCAAGCCCATTTTTTCAAGCTCATAATCAACTCCTCTTTCGAGAGCTTCTAGAGGATATCCAGGGGCTGGTTTATCGTATTCAGGAGTCTCTGCTTTTGCTTCGATAAGCATTCCTTTATTCTTTAGAATTTGTACTGTGTCTTCGAATCCATTATATGGAGAGATAAATCTTGGAACTTCCATCTTTGCATCTCTTACAAATTGAGATTTTGGGAAGCTACCTTCCAGTACTGCGTTATATTTTTCTTGTAGAGTCTTCATCTAAGTAATCAAACATTTTAGTGTTATATGGTCTCTTTTTATTTTTTACTGCTTTGAAACCTAATTTTTCTAAATATTTTGTAGCACGATTTTTACCTCGTCCTTTTTTAAAAGCGTATGGAGTAGCGTATTGAGCGCCGACTCCTGGTGTAAATGAAGCTCCTGTGCCGGTTGCGCTAATCTCATGAAGCTCTTCTAGAACTTCTTTGACTATAATTCGCAACTCACTTACCTTCATAGCTTTTAAGTTCGTTAACTAGATCATAATATTGCATAAGCTTTACTAAATGATCGTCAACAATTTTTTCTTTTTTAGAGATAGGTTGAATATTTTTAGCAACTTCCTCTAATTTAATTTTTACTACATCGTCTTCTACTGAATTAACTAATTCGTTAACTTGCTTTGAAATCTTTTCAATTTCTTCGTTAATTAAATTTCTAAGTCTAGTAGTTGAATTAACTGATGTAATAAATTCTTTTAGTATAGTTTTCTGCTCTGGAAGTAGATCAGTATATTTCTGGTTAAACTTCTCAAGTAAAATCTTATATACTAAGAGTTTTAAATCTTTATCGTATTTAGAATACTCTTCAATTAAAGTATCTTTTACGTCTTCTTTTACAACTTTTTCAGAGCTTAGATGCTCAAGTATAGTAGTTTTATTATCTACTAAAAATTGAGGATCAACAAGTGCTGATTCTTTATATGCTTCTAATAAACAGTATAGAGCTGCTAGAGGTTTATAATCTCTTACTTTTATAGAGAAAAACTCTTCCATGCTATAGTGCTTTTTTAATTCACTAATAAGCTCGTATTTTTGTTTTTTAACAACGTTTCTATCTAGCTTTCTAGATATCTCAATTATGGTTGAAACTATTGTTTCTGCTTTAGCAGGAGAAACATTTTGATTCTTTAATACAAATTCATATAGTTTGAATTCTTTAGTTAAAGAAGATTTACCGGCAAAGAATTTTTTTAAAATAGAAACAGCAGGAGAGTCCTTTTTCGACAAAGTATCTGCTGCAATTTGCTTAACAAGCAATTCGTATATTAAACCGGTATTTTTATATTTACTATGTTTAATGCGCATTAGTATGAATTTGGGTTGATATCAATTAGATATATACCTTCTGATATAAATAGTAACTAGTCCTCTAAATCTTTAAGTTGATCTTCATCTAGCATTTTACTCTTAACCTCTGGTTTGGCTTCAAAGATTAACTGTTTTTTATCTTCAAACATACCTTTATGTCTATGGTACATTGATTTAGCTAGAGAATCATTGACTTCAGACTCGTTTACATTATCATTATCGGAAGGAAACCCACCCTTCATTTTATGTGTACCTAAACGATCACGACCTCCTAGAGGATCTTTATTAGTGCCGTAGATAGACATTTTTTCTCTTGGACGACCACCTTCTGGGCCTGTTAAAGGTTCCTCTTCATATCCGGTTGGTACTTCACCCATAGCTGCTCCTCTTTCTTTTGAATCTTGTCTGCGACCGTAAATAGAAGCTAGATCGTGAGGCGTACCGTATGAACGGCCAGATGATACTGGATCGTTACCTTCGTTTTCAATCTGAGTTAATCTAAATGCTCTTCTGTGATCTTCCTTAACTAGATCTCTGAATTCCATATAAGTATCTTCAGAGTGGTTAAACAGATTGTCATAAATATAATCTGTTGGGAATAGCTTAGAATCTATCATTTGAGTTGCTAGATCCATTTTTTCTTTCATAAGCGCTACCTTCTCTTGTTCGAATATAATAGAAGGATTAGAAAGCTTAATTTCAAAATTAGTAAGTGATTCGCCAGTAAAGCCTTGAGCGTATAAATGTACTAAACCTATCTTTGTAAGCTCAGATTCCATTATACGTTGAATTCTTTCGATAGTACGAGCGAATCTAATATCTTCAGCAGCAAGTGTTGCTTTACCTTGCAAGTCACCTTCAAAGCCGAAGTATGCTTTTGGTACCTTTAGAGCAGCAAAAAGCTTCTCTCTTAAGTATTGAATGTCTTGAGTACCGTCATATTCAAGACCTTTAGTAGTTTCAATACGAGTTGAAGTATCTCCTCCTCTTACTGGAAGATAAAAATCTTCCATCATATTCTGCATATTAAACTTAAGGTTATACTGTCCAGTTTGAGGATCAACATATGGAGTTTTCTTCATAGTGTTGATAGTCTTCTGCATAAAGTTCTCAACCTCATTAGGCGGTACGTTACCTACATTTATATAGAACATTCTCTTCTCTGGTGCTCTCATGATTCTATGAATCAACATTGCATCTTCCATCAAAGTTAACTGCTTGTAAATTTTTCTAGCAGGCTCTATATAGGATCTACCGTAAGGAAGGTAGTTTGAATCAGATATTAAGCGGAAGTGAGCTACTTCATAATTATCGAACTCAATTACTTTTTGCTTAGATTGCGGTAAGTAGTTAGGATCTTGCTGTGAAGCTAAACCGTCCGGGTCTAACTGGAATGTTACCTTCTGAGGATTTTCTGGATCTTCTCCTTCTCGTCTGATCATATGATAGACTGTGTAAGGTAAGACGTTGTATACTCCAAACTTTTCAGCTATCTCAAGCTTTAAGAAAAAGTCTCCATACTTACACATATTACGAGTCCAAGACCATAAATTAAACTCGATATTCAATACATCGTAGTAAAGGTTATAAAGTACTCTTTGAATATTTTCATCTGAAGATTTAATGGATAGTATCTCTCCTTGATCGTTTTTAAGTGTAGATTCGTCTGCTATAATATCTAGGGTGGAAGCTAGAATAGGATCAGTATCCATTGCTTCATAGTCAGAATATAGCTGTATTCTTAAAGTTTGATAGTTTAGGTTTGGATTAAATATATTTTTATTATTGTAAATATATAATCTTGAGAACCTATCTATTAAAGAATTCGTCTCAAACCTTCCTGTTGTTTGTATAGCGTTTATGTCGGCAACTTTGAGTTGATCCCCGCCAACATTACGAATTACTACATCAGATCCAAATAATCTACGCAGTCTTGAAAATAAAGAAGTATCTGCCATTAATACGGTTTAATAATAAATAGTCTATTTAACTAGCCAGGAAAAGTCTTCTACGCCATTCCCAGTATCTATAATATAAGGATTATTTTGCTGACTACCAACTGATTTGATTACGGCAGCATTTTGAGCGTTTAAATTAGCAAATGAAGATAATTGTGCTCTAGCCAGGTCCATACCTTGTTGTCTTAATCTTAACGCTGTATCACGTACATACAATGCTGTTGCACATGAAATTAGTAAATCATCGTTATAGTTAACTTGAGCTTGCGGTTTACCATTCTTCCATACAAATACTCTCATCTCTCCTATCAAACGTTTAGACTGAATGGTAACTCCTTTCTCTCTGATATACTCTATCATCTTAGCTATAACAAGAGGTCTTGTACGAACCGACATTGTAAAACCAGGTACTAATTTATCTCTTTCATACTTGGACATATACGATTCTACGGTTTCCATATTATTAGTAGAACTATAGTAAAGATTTTTATATTCCCTTTCTAAAACCTGTTCGATTGTAGCCCATCCTATATTTGCATTCTCTACAACTAAAAGTGCATCGTTGTATTCTGAGGCAATCCCTACTAATACATTTCCGTAATCTTTAGGTGAAAGTTTACCTTTATATTCTCCTACTTGTACACAGTTTTCTATGTCAAATATATGAAATGCCGAGTAGTCAGCAGAATCTCCTCTAGCGACATCTGCTACTACCATATATGATTTAGAGTAGTCAACTCCTTCCCATATCCATAAATTACCGTCAACTCCTCTTCTTTCTAAAGGATCTTTTTGATAGGTTTGCTCGTAAAATAACATGTCGTCTGGTTCAAATACTGTATCACCAGAAGCTAAGAAGTCACAGTCACATTCCTGTCCGGCCATACGAGGACCTAAGTCTGCATCTTGTTTATCTCTCCATTCTTGGTTTCTTTCAGGGTGTACTGTCCATGGTAATCTTATCGGTAAAAAGCTATTTTCCCCTGCTTCTGCTTTATCCCAGGTTTGATGAAACCAGTTACCGATTCCGTTAGGAGTTGATAGAGCCATACACTGTCCACCGGTTGCTAAGGTTTGCTGTGCTGCTGTAAACGTTTCGTCAATATTGTCGATAAACGCTGCCTCATCTATTAAAAGTAACGATACCGCTTCCGATCTTGCAGCATCTGTATTGGATGATTTTGCTTGTATTTTTGATCCGTTTTTTAATCTTAGAGATAATTTATTCTTTTCTACGTGAGGTAATCTTAACCATTTAGGTAACTGATCATACATGAATATCGTCTTAGATACCAGGTTACGAGCAGTAGCTTGAGTAGTAGCCAAAGCAAGTACGTTTTTATCTTTATGAAAGATCATTAACCATAAAGCATATGCAGAAGCTAAGGTTGAGATACCAAGCTGTCTTGACTTTAAAGTAATTACATACTGGTGATCTCTAAATAATCGTAGTACTTTTTCTTGGAATGGATATAAAGCAAAAAGAATTCGACCTCGGGTTGGGTGCTGTATATGGCAGTACTTCTTCATAAAGTACGCCGGATCTTTAGCGCACTTAATGTACTCTTGTGCGATTATCTTTTTTATATCTTGCGACATAACCTAATTGTTTTTAACCAAATAAAGCCATAAAGTCAACAGCAATTTCACCGCCAACTATAGCAACTTTATCTGTCATATCTGTTTCTTCAAACTTTTTAAAGTCAATAAAAAAGAAATGAATATCGCCATCTGGTTTAACTGATGCAATGTAATTTCCGTCTCCTGGTTTAGCAGTAAACTTTTCTTTAGCTAATCTACCGATAAGTCTAGAAGTAGCTTCCTCAGCACTTTCTGGTCCTTCTAAAACTCTATCTACCATTTCCACTTTTTCTGCAATAGATCTAATTAATTCAAATTGATTAGCTGCTTGTAAAAGTCCTTCATTAGACTTAAGCTTAAAGAAATAAACCATTGCTTCTCTTAAATCAGAAGGTCCCCAGTTAGTAGCGGTAATTGCTTTTTTAGTACTTTCTAACTGTAAAACTTTAGATAAAGTTGAAATACCGAAAACAATATTTAAAAGTCTTAAGTTAGTTTTCTGACTGGCAAATTTACCTAGCTTAATTTTACCGGTATGTTTACCGTAAGCTTTCACTTCAACAAATTTACTACCGATTTTTAAATCTGGTTTATCTTCTCCTCTGTTATCAAAGGTAGTTACAGGATTTTTTTGATACTGATAAAGCCAGTAAAGAGCTAATTCTCCTGGGCCAACACCTTGATTAGGTGCCAGAGGAAAAAGTTCTCTAAACATGTCTAAATCTTTAGCATTTACTTTTACATCTCCTGAACCTGCCGGTACGGTGTAAGAACCGTAAACTGGAGGCATTTGATCTAACTGTAAAGTTTTAAGAATAAAATCATCGTAGTCTTTAGAAACCTCATTTATAGGTTTTACTTCTTCTGAAGAATCAGAAAGTTCGTTGATTAGCTTATCTAAGATTGCTTTATCTTCAGCATTCTTAATTGATGGAGTACCTGATTTAGTTCTCCATGCCCACTCTGTATATAATTTATCTATTACGTTCATTATGCTTCTGGTTCTTCTCCTGGTTCTTCAAATCCTAAATCTTCGTCTCCAAGATCTTCCCCACCTAAATCATCTCCTGCTGCGTCATCTCCAGGGAAATCACCTCCACCGCCTCCGGCTGAGCTTCCGGTATCACCGAAATCTGCTTCTCCCCCGGCACCGCCTTCTAGTTCATCTTCAGGTTTTTCGACAGGTCCTTCTTTATAGAGTATAGAAAGTTTATCTAAAGCTTGTTGAAAACTACCTACTTGTCCTAAATAGTATCTTTTACCTAAGATAGTAGCTTCAAAGTTTTTACCCATCCACTTTAAAGTAAAAGATTGTCCATTAGTTAGGTTAACTTTAAATGCTGTAGGACGAGGAGAGATATAATCTATAGTACCTACGAACTCTTTGAAATCGTCTGTCATAAGACGCACTATAGTCTTTTTAAGAGTAGGAAATTTCTGTAGCATCTCATCAGTTGCGTCTGGTAGTTCTGCTCCTTCTGCTTCTAATTCTTCTTCCTCTTTGAGTACTTCTTCGTTAGCCGATCTTACACGACGCATAACATCATACTCGGCAGGAAACTCTTTTCTTAGGGTAGATTGAGTTGCTCTAAATGTTTTCTTAATAGCTTCGAACAACTCTCTTATTTTCTTATTTTCTGCTACTTCTTCGTTTTTAACTAAGTCTTTTATGTTATCGACTGCATCTGAAAGATTAAAATATAGGGTTTTAAAAGATGGTAAATTATATACTTTATGCTGTCTTGCACCAGTTTCATCTCCTTCTTTTGCTTCTATATATTTAAAGTATGAAGAGTAATCATCTGAGAAGAAGTCTTGTTCATGTGTGTTACCGTATTTCTTCGTTACTAAATCGATCATCGACTGTTCAGCATCTTCGATAGCAATTCTCTCGCTTAAATTAGGACGGGGAGTCTTATTTAAGTTAGGTGGAAAACCACCATAGAAAGCTCCTGCTTCATTAACGGCTTCAAAATAAGCTTCTTCTATAATTTGTTTAATATTCATATTCTATTTGTTTCTACAGTGAGACTTACCTTTCAAATATGGTCTTTTACACCCACTACCTTTTACATGAACTCTTCCACATCTACCGCAGCATGTTGCTCCTTCTTTAAGTACCTCTTCCATGTACTGCTGTCCTAGCTTTCCGCTTCTACGAAGTTGATGAAGATCTTGTGTATATACATCTGTCTTAACTAAGATAGTACCTAAATTTTCAATCTTATCCGTTCCACGTTGACGATCTCCTTTTTCTACTACTTTGATTAAAGTAATTTCAGTTACCTTTGGGTTAAAGTTTGGATCTTTATCTTCAAAGTTATTGTTATAATACTGTCTTTGATGTAGTCTATACGACTCTCCTTCATGTTCTAGTTCATGGTATTGAACGTGTACAAACATAGGAGCATGCCTTGGTCCCATTCTTTGTTTTAATCCACTCTTATCATGAGCTCTTAATGCTTCAAAAGCATCATTTTCACTAGCTACACCTTTCGGTAGTAAATCTGCAAATATCTGCTTACCGAACATATCAGGTGTGTTACTATTAGCATTATCTATTAATTCTGAGCCTTTGAATGTATGGTCTGTAAATTCGTTTAATTCTCCTTTTTCAGCTTTAGGTTTAAGCAGCTTACTAGCTGAATGTCTTTTTATTTTACCGTTATCTACTAATTCGAAGAATTCCTCGTAATCTAATCCTTTCTTTTTATGTAACTCTTCAAAAGCAGCGTATAAAGACTCTATACTATATTTTTTAGTATTAGGAAAATCATCTGCAAAAGAATCTCCGAACTGGGTGTCTAAGTACTCTTTTTCAAATTCTTTCAGACCATCTCCTTCTTTTAACTCTCCTTTTTCAGCTTTAGTAGCGTAGATTGCTTTTCTTTGAGCGTCAGATTTATATTTACCTTCTTCTACATCTTCCTCTTCATCATAATCCTCTTCTATTTCTTCGATGATAGAAGCTAAAGTAGTATCGTATCTATTAGAACTTGAACCGAAATCAAAAGCTCCGTATGCATCTGCTTTAGATAACATATTAGGAAAAGACTGTCGAATTATATCTCTAGCCTGTTCTCCTAAACTAGCAGCATCTTCTAAAATATTTTGCAGCTCGTAAAGAGCATCTGTTTGATCTCCTGATAGTTCATTTAAATTTCTACCTTCTTTTACGTTCTTTTTAAAAGCATCAAGCTCTTTTTTGTAAGCATCTTTATCTAAGACTTTTTTATCTTTATCAAGAATACCTTTTTTCTGCATACTAGCTATAAACTGTAATAACGCAGATTTTTTCGCAAGGCTTTTCTCTTTTGCCATATCAGCTTTAGTTGGCTCTTCGTCTTCTTGTAAAGCTGCTGCTTGAGAATCTATAGCTGGTTCGTTAGTTTTGAAATCTAAATAATGTGTTGCTTTAGAAACATAATCTTTAGCTAACATTACTTTCCTCTGCCACCAATTAGGAAAATCAACTTCTACATCTAAACTTTCATAATGCTTGAGTAGTTTAAACAATTGAATAGAGTATTGAGCTATTTCGTATGCATCTTGTTTAAGCATGTTTGGCTCATCATCTTGATGTCCTATATCTAGATCCTCAGTTACATCCTCACTTATTGAGTACTTTTTCTTTAGTCTATCAAGGACTTTAATAGTAGAAGGAGGAAGATCTTTATGGTCTTTAGTATTTAAAATTTGCCTTAACTGTCTAGTAGGAAATAAAGTTTCAAATTTACCTTTATTTGCTTCCATCTCTTTTTCAATTGCACCTCTTAAAGACATCTCCATTGCGGCTGGTTTTAAGTCTTCAGATACTTTACCTACTGCGGTATCGTAGTCCATAGGTTTGTTATATACTGATGCTGCTTTTTCGATAGCATTATCAATCTTATTTAATTGATCACCGTACATGTCAGCTACCGGTCCTCCTGTTGGTTCGATATCTGGATCGTTCTCCATTTCTCTTTCGATCTCAGCTCTTTTAGCTTTTAACTTTTGAACTAAAGCTCTTGCTTGTATTTCTTTTCTAGACGGACCTACATTAGCTTTCTTGAGTGCATCTAATTTTTTCATATCATCAGCTCTCATCTTAGCTACTCTAGAGCGCATCAAGACTGGGTCGTTTTGATCTAATGCTTCGTCTAATTCAGCGCTATGATCAGATACTGTAACATCATGTGCTTGTAAATCGCTAACTGCATCATACATGTAAGCATCAGCTTGGCCTGAAGCTATATATCCGCTACTGAAGTCAAAGTATATAATAACGTTACCAGCTCCATCATTGTCAACGAAGTCAATCTTAACAAAGTTACCATCAGAAGCTCCGTCTAAAATGGACATTGCTTTTTTAAATTCTCTTCTAGGAACTTTGATATAATGATGATCGTCTCCTTCTCCTTCGTTTACTACACCGTTAGCTACATCTTTTATTTTCTTGACATGCCCTTTAAGGTAGTTTACTTTACCGGCATCAATACCTAAATCTCTAGAAATATTAACAAGGTCGCTAGCAAACTGTTCAGCCTTTTTGACATCACTATCAGTTGCTTTTTTAGATTTAAGTACATCCTTTTCTAACTTAAATAACTCATCGTGAATGTAAGTCCACTTACCTAATTCTTTAGGTGTCTTACCGCCATCAAGTAGCTCATCTCTTAACGATTCTGCTCCTGGGCAGATATCAAAATGTTTTGGTTTAGTATGAGCACTATAATTAACCTCTTTTAAACTTTTTTCTTTAGCAAGTAGATCTTCAATCTTTTTTAAAGTCTCTTTATCTTTGTCAGATAGTTTAAGTCGTCTTACACCGGTATATTTACCTTTTTTATCTACGACAGGTTCAGACTCATCTTCTTCGATATTAGCTTTAATAGCTTTATCTTTTGCAATCATATAATCATCTGAGTCTATGTCTCCATCTCCGTCAAGATCTTTACCTTTCTTTTCAGATAAGTTTTTAAAGTATTTAACTAGATTATCTTTTGCAATAGTTTTGTTAAGAATAGGTGTTACACCCTTCTTGTTTGTAGTAACTATAATATTACCATCAAGCTTTACTTCACCGGCTATAAATTCAAAGCTATAGTCTGATTGTGTATTGTCTTTAAATCTAACTGTGATGGTAAATGTTTCTGGGTTGAGAGATGAAAGATTATCTTCTGATACTTCATGTCCGGTTTCTTGAAGAGCGTCGATTAAGGCTTTATGTACTTCTTTGGCTACAACTTCTGTATGTGAAGTTTCAGTTGTAATTTCTTCTTGCTCTTCGTCGGATAGATCATCTTCTTTAATCTCAGTACCATCGGTAGACTTCATTTTCTCAATATTAGGATCAGTTTTCAGCTTTCGTAAAGTATCATCATCTGGTTCCTGTAATACTGAGGTTTCTCCTTTTTTTGTAGTAAGCAATACGTTTCTTTCAGCTTCTTGCAAAAGATTTAATTTTTTCTCTAAAGATTCTTTAATTGTATTAAACTTTTCTAAAGCTTCTTCTTTAGTATATTTTGAGTTTGAATACGAGCCGTCCTTTATAGAAGTAAGTGCTAGTTCGCACTTTTTAAGTTTTTCCTGAATTTCTTGAAAAGTCATAGGTATAGCCTTAAGTATATTTTTTTATAAATAGATTACGAATCCCAAATAACGTTCTTAAACTTCTCTGGTGAAAGACCGAAATAATCCGTTCTCCATTGTGTTTGCTCAAAGAAATCAAGGTCATACCATTGATCTCTAATCTTCCATAACTTTTTAGCGACATCGTCCCAATCTAAATTAAGAACGAATTGCTCTATTTCCAACTTTTTTTCTACCACTGCATCGTATTCAAATGAATCCCATTCATAATGAAATATCTCAAATACAGCATCTTCAGATACATAATCTATTGAAATATCTATACCCCATTTTGGTTTCATTTTTATAAGCTTGTAAAGCATAGGGTTATCTAGAGCTATTGCTTCTAGCTGTTCTTTAGCGGTTGATGAAAATCCTTTTCTTTCAAATAAATCTGAGTGGTTAATATGAGCACCATCTCTTTTATCCCAAACTAGCCAATCATATCTCATACAGTCTTCATGCCTTCTTTCGATAGCTTGATAGCTGTTGTAGGTTAAAAAGGATTGTTCGGCTTTTGTTAAATGGTATCCATTTTGATCAAAAAGATCTACTGAGTTTGGATCTTTTAAAACTTCAATGTCTTCGGTTGGGTCTAAAAAATAAGGTTGCGAGTGTAACTTATTATTAGTTAATATCATTGACAGTGGTAATTTAAATAACGTTGTAGAGCTTTAGCATACGTTGTGCCTTTATCTTTTAATTTACCTCTAGCAGCTCTCACTTTACTACAGGATAGATTACCTAATCTTTTTTTGAGTATACCAGGATTCATAGGATCGTGTGGTCCTTCTTTTATAACCTCTCTAACCAGTTCTGTGAGCTGTTGTTTATTCACGGTTAAGAATTCTTTGATAGTTCTCTTCAGCTTTATTCCAGTCTAAAACTTTAAAGAAGTCACTAATATATTTAGCTCTTTGACTTCTATGTTTTAAGTAATATGCATGCTCCCAAACATCCATACCTATAATTGGTTCTCCCTTTACCTCAGAGTAGCTCATCAAGGGATTATCTTGATTGGGTGTACTGTGTATCTTTAAACCCTCCCGTGTTAGAGACAGCCAAACCCATCCGCTTCCAAATCTTCCTGTACCGGCTTCTGTGAATTCTTCTTTAAATTTTGCAAAGCTACCGAAAGTTTTTTCAAGTTCTTTTTTTAATTCTCCTACTGGGGAGGTAGTAGCGTTAGGAGATAAAAGATTAAAATATAAAGTATGATTGAAAACACCGCCGGCATTATTTCTTACTTTATCGTCGTATTTTTTGACGTTTGCAAGTACTTCTTCTATGGTTAGATTTTGAGCAGCTTTACTCTTCAAAGCATCATTTAGCTTTGTAACATACCCTTTATGATGCTTTTTGTGATGCTCTTCCATTGTTTCGGCATCGATATGAGGTTCTAAAGCATTGTAGGCATACGGTAACGAAGGTAAAGAAAAACCTTTAGCTTCTAACAATATGTCAGACATTTTTATCATTTTTCGTTCTTCCAGATTTCACCTCTTCTACATCTAACTACAGCTCCTGAAGCATAAGCTGATGGCCAGGTATCGTATTTACGTTTAGCAATGCGTGTACATCTATCGTCCTTTTCCATGATAACTTGATGTATCATTTCTCTAACATATGCTTTAGTTACTTTTCCTTTTTTAGTGTTCGGTACCACCTGTTTTCCTTTGGCTCCTGCTTTTTTCTTTTTTCTAGCTGTGGCAGCTCTTTCTGCTTTAGTCATTGAATTTGCTTTTGCTCTTGGTAGACATCTGTCTGGGTTCTTTTTATTCTTAGAAGTACCGCATGGACCTGCGATAGAACCATCTGATGCTATTCTTACCCAGTCTTCTTTTTTAAACCAATTACGGAGAGACTCTTGTACGAGTTCTCTCATAAAGGCATAAACGTCTGATGGTATTTTTTTCTTATTATGATCCATTTATTACTTCTGATAGTAGCTTTATAATGACACCGGCAAGTCCGGCAAAAAGTATCCAAAGAGCTTTTGTTACACCTTCTTTCCAGGCTTTAAGTTCATCTATTTCAGCCATCTTAACTGCAAAGTCTTTTTCACCGCCTTCAATTTTTCTACGAAATTCTGTATTTTGATTAGTTTTAACGATTACTCCATCTTCTGGGTTAAGTAATGTGTACTTAAGGTCTGTCATATCTCCTTTAAGGTCCTTAACATCTTCTGCTAGAGCTTTTAGCTCTCCGTTCGGCATGTCTTTTTTGATGGATCCTAGTTCTGCTAGAACAGCTTCTAGTAGTTGCTTCTGTGTCATTAGAAAGGTAGTTTATATATAAATATACCCTAATCAAGATGAGCGTTAAGATGTCCTAAATACTCTTTTACGTCATCTAAAAGACGTTTATCTGAAGTAGAGGTATTTCCTTTCCAGTCTTCTATTTCGCCGGCTTCTGAAACAAAGGTATCTTTAGTGTTTACCATATCCATAGCCCATTGCTGTATATCTTCAGCGAATGCTCTCATGTTACCTTGCATCATTCTTTTTTCGTACTGTTCAAACAATCCAGCTTTTCTTAAAGATGCTTCATACTCTACTGTACAGGGATCAAAACAGAAACCATGAATTTTATACATCTTTTTAGCTAGGTGATGCTTCATCGGTCCACCGCATTTAGGACAGGCAAGTGGAGTTCTTATAGCTTTTTTAGCTTTGTCAAGCTTGGTAATATTCTGTTTTATACCATTTTTAATAGTCCATGTCTTCCCGGACTCTTCCCAAACGTCTCCTTCTTTATGACGTTCTTGTCTTCTCTGGTAACCGGTCTGTAGTTTGGTTTTTGATGTAAAGTCTTTATTGACTATATTTCTTACTCTTTGAACATCGGAGGATTTAAACTCCTTCTTCAGCATGTTGTCCTTTGCCATAACCAAGCTCTTTTAAACCCTGCAAAGCAGGTCCTATATCTCCATTTTTAACTCTAAAAGCTATACCTCCTTGAGAGGTCCATTCTTCTATATTAGACTTTTTATCATCAATTAAAATAGAGTTTGGAGTAGCATAGTTTTGCTTGTCAGCTGAATATGCAAATATAACTTTTGGTTTAGGGTTAAGTTGATTTCTAACCCATAAGTTTTTTCCTAATCTAGAACTATTATCTCTTGAAGGAGAAGTTAAAAGTTTAGGTTGGTAAGGAGAAATAAAATTCCACAGTTCTCTACCTCTAGGCATCCAATCCATTCCTACCCAAAAACTTACTCCTACATATTGATCTATTAGCTTCCAAAATTCTTCTCGACCAAAGATCTTTTCGAAATCTTTTGGCTTATCTACTTTAGCAATATCGCTTTTTTTGTAATATTGAGGCCCTACCTCGTTAACTTTATCTTTAAACCTCTTTTCGAAGTCAGTTAAAACACCATCCATATCACAATATATCTGATATTGTGGCTGTTTTTCTTCTTCTTTAAGAGGATAAGCCTCTAATAAATCTATTAATGATTCCATTAACTTTTTCTTTTTAAAACTATAAACTTACCGGATCTACCGTCGCCGATCTCAAAATCCATTGCTTTATCTTTTACGAAGTATCCTGGTATTTTATTTGATGAAACTAGACCATTGTATATTTTATGGTAGTTTTTAAAATTATTCAAAGATGAAATTCCAATATAATCAGGTGATTCTATTAAGGCTAAATCAAGAATAATTCTATACATAGTAGACAAAATACGAATATAACTTTGTGCATCTGTATCACCAGTAGGTAATGAATCTGAACCGTCTACTGGGTCAAAGTCTATACTAGCTAAGATTGCATCATCACCGTAAGGAGAAGGCATAGGAGTAACACTGTACCTATATTCAATATTTCCTACTGAGAATTTTCCCTCTGTAGGAGAGCCTTCAATTTCAACCCCATTTTCTGGGTTTAGTTTAATTTCTAATACTGTGCTGTGAAGGTGACTAGATAGTTTTTCTTGAAGGTTGTATTTAGAGCCTTCAAATTTATAGTTAGAGCTATTCTTACATTTATCTTCCCAGTTTCTGAAAGTAATGTTTCCGGTAAGATATGCTTCTTTTTCAATCTCTACTAATGCATCGTCTTCATTAGTGTTGGTTGTGGTGTGTACTCCTAACCTACCTTCTAGATTCTGCATATGATGGATCATTTCATGAGTAAAAGATCTCATAACATCTTTTGGGTGTCTTCCTTCTACGTATAGTACTACTTCTTTATCGTTAGGATTATAGTAAGCAGTTCTACCAAAAAAGTCAGCTGCTTCAACTTCATCTTTGCGAATTTTAATTTCAGGTAGAGGAGTTATTTTCATACCCTCATCTATCATGTACTCAAGTATTGACGACATATAAGGAGTATAATCGAACCCTGCTGGTGTTTCCTGATCTTTGAGTTTTATATGAATATACTTTTGAAAGAATGAAAGATCGTATTTATCGGTATCTACAACACCGTGCAACTCTTGGTAAAGGTCTGCAAGATCTGCTCTATCTTCTGAAGGTAGAGGTGTGTTCTGTCTTACTGGAACCCCGCTTGAACCTTCTTGTACGTTATCAAACCAGGCTTCGAATATACCTTCTACTTTATCTTTCATTGCTTCTGCAATAATAGAAGTCTTTAAAAGCTTTAAAATACGTAATACATCTTTTCCATCTACTTCGTCTGGGAAATAATCTGCTGCATCATGAAAGTCTCCTGAAAGAACTGCTTTACGTAAGTTACTTGCTCTTAAACTTTCCTCATCAGCTGGGTTAGTCATTGCAAGTCCTTTTACATTCTCTCTAGACTTAAAAGTAGTCACACGTCTAAGGTCAGGAATGTCTTGATAGGATCTAATACCGGTAACAGCATAAAATTGCTCATCGGGGTTTGCTTTAGCATATTCTTTAGCGGCGAACATTGGATTTTTTTCTCCGGTTAAAACTACTACATCTCCTGGGAGATATTTAGTATATAAGTCCCATATAGCTTTAGCTTGTTTTTCATCAATACCATTTCTTTCACCGCCGCCTATAAAGATAACTACTTTATCTATTTTATCTACCTTAGTTCCTCTACCTTTTAGTAGATCATCACCTTTTTCTTCATAATCGTCAAAAGCATACTCTGTACCGTAGAAGTTACCAGACAGTAAATTCTTTACGACATTAAAATGTCCTTTATGAGGTGGTTTAAATGCTCCTGGATATAAAGCTGTTGCCATTATGCTAAAAATCTTTGTATTCTACTATGTATTTCTTTTACTGATGAGCTTTTTAATAACTCTTGGAATGTAGGGTCAAATAACGTTTGAGAAATGTCTCCTAAATCTCCTAAAGCTCTTTCAGCATTTTTATCTGTCTTAACTAAATACTTATCGTATTTATCTTGTATTCTGCTAGCACCGTATTTACCACTTTGAAAATGATGGTGATATTTTTGAAAATCTCTAGCAAGTTCTTTGTAAGCAGACTCATCTTCTAAATCAGCCGATGTATTAGCTACTAAAGCTCTAAATTCTTTTTCTAAATCGTCTGGTAATTTAAATGGTTTGCTAAAGGTAGATTTAAATGCTTCTCTACCGCCATTAGCTTCCATATATGCCTGTAAATAATCTTCAATACCTTGAGCTCCTTTTTGTGCTGCTTGATTAAAATCAGCAATTTCTTTATCAAACTTTCCTTCTCTTAAATTAACATATAAAGCAAAATTATCTCCTAAGAGATCTTGATAGGTTTCTAAAAGTTTGTATACACTCTTCCAAGTTGAGAATACACTTGCTCGAGGTAGCTTTCTGTCTCTTGAAAAATTAGAAATAAAAGATATCATCGGATGAGTATAAACCATCACCATAAATACATCATATCCTTTAGCTAAAAGATCTCTAACTTTAGAAGGATTAGATGCTGTTGTATCCCAAATAAAAGATTCACCTTTCTCACTTGCAGCTACTACATCTTTGTCAACCTGACCTGAAGCTGCGCTTAAGTTATTAAAGTATGGGTGATCTGGATCTTCTACATATGTATCTGGGTTATACTGTTTTAATCCTTCAAGGCCGAGCTGTTTTAAAAGATATGATTTACCGGTACCTGCACCTCCGGCCATAATAACAGCTTTTGGTTTACCATTTTGCTCTAAAATAATATCAGACAATTTAATCATTCTTTCTTTTATAATTTCTGTTCTCTCCACTTCTTCTACCTTTAGCTTCAACTCTTACTTTAGGTTTAACTACAATTACTCTTTTAGGTATGTAGTAAGGAGTATAGTATTTATATCTCCAATACTGTGGTCGATACGAATACGGGTAATATTGATTTTCTACTATAACCGTTGTTTTCTTAACCGGAGCATGTCCTAGCGTTGCTAACTCGAACGTACCACAGCTATATAAAGATAAGAAAAAAAACGCAATTATCCAAATGTTTTTCATAGTTTTAGAGTTGTCGGGTAACTATTATAAATAGGTTCAACTGTAGGGTTCTCTAAGTTATAAAGTTTATAGATAGTTTCGAATAAATCAAAGTTGTAATCTATTTCATCTACTACTTTTATCTTCCATCCTTTACCTTGATATACTCCTTCTTTTTTAGAAGGACCTCTAGAATGAGCTTTCAACCATATGATTCCTGTTCTTTCTATTTCTATACCTTTACTTTCTTTTAAAGCTTTAGCGTAAGCTGCTAACTGAAGATCATAAGATTTATGTAAACTATTAGAGGTTTTAAGATCAAGCAACCAAACTTCTCCATCCATCTTTACTACTAAATCTGCAGTACCAGCATACTTATACTCATCTGACCATACAAAATCTTCTGTTGATATCAGCTCTGGTTTATGAGTTGTCCAGAAGTCATAAAACTTTAAAATCATCTCCCAAACTATCTGAGAGTATTTAGCGTTTCCGTAATCGTCCATCCAAGAAACTTCTTCTCCTTTTACTAAAGCTTCTGCTGCTTCATGGACTTGAGTACCTTCTTTACCGGCACGTCTCATAATAAGATCGGCGTTATGCCCAACGTCTTTGAGCCAAGACTCGAAGAACTTATTCTTGGGCATATACTGGAGTATAGTGGTTACGGACGGGTAGTATACTCCTTCGCCTCTCTTATAAACTCTCCTATCAAGAAAGTTAATTTGTTGAAGTTGCGGTTTGAATTCTAGTCTGCTTTTAGCATTCTCTTTTAGAATATTCATTCCTTGCTGTATCATAGGTCTAATTTATGCACCATCAGACTTGACAGGTCTAACTCTTGTGCTTGTTGAATGTGGGAAGTAAAATCTTTGAACCCCATTTCGGATGGATCTTTGTCTTTCATATCCACCATAAAGACTTTTTTACCTTGGTTTAAAAACGTTTCTGCTATTTCTAATGCTTTATCTTGTGCATCTGAATCTAATGCAATATAGATATCTGTTAACGGGCTGGTTAGTATTTTTTTATATAAACTCTTTGAGATGTTTTTACCTAATATAGGAATAGCATTTCGACGAATAGCAATAGCGTCGAATGCTCCTTCACATAAAATAATAGGCTGGTTCCAGTTTATAAGGTTCTCAAAAAAGATTATGTCTTTGGAAGCTTCAGGATTTTTGTACTTAAAGTAGCTGCCATCATAACTTCTTGCAATAAAATAGTTGAGCTGATTGGATGCAGAATAGCTTGGGATAACGACTCTTCCTCCATATTCTCCACTTGTGCAGTATCCAATATCATATTTAATAAAATCATTGTCGCAAAGTCCTCTTTCATATAGGTATTTTTTTACTAGATTAGCAACTACGGATGTGGTTGAAGCGGAATATAATGGTTGATATTCTTTCGGTAGTTCTATTATAGATAGCTGCTTATACTGTATTTGTGAACCTTTCGGTAGGTACTTTAGTATCTCAGCTGCTTGGTCTCTCGGTGTTTTCAGCTGTCTAAGAAGTGACCTTATAGTACGGCCTCTAGTTTGGCATACCCAACACTCCCAAGGATTCTGTCCTTCTTCGTTAGTTGCCATATTAATCTCCAGCTTAGGCTTCCGATGATTGCAGAAAGGGCAATGAAAAGCGTAATTTTCTCTAGCTCTTTTATGAGATTTACCTAAAATATTCTCAATCGAACCTAGTAGAAATGTATAATCCATAGGTAGTCCGTAACTATTATCTATAATATACGAAAAGTATTTGAAATAGGCAACTTATGATACATCCATTTCGGTAGTATCCACAGCAATACCATGATCTTTCATGGCATCGATTACTTTATCGATTTTTTTATCTGTAGATATATCAACCCCGGAAGTGTCCTGTAGGAAGTCTTTTACTCTTTTAAGATCATCGTCTCTTTGTTTTTCTCCGTCAATAGAGATAGAATATAAATCACCATTAGTAGTATAAGCGATAGTAATCTGTTCGATATTATCATTCCATCCTTCATTAATAGTATCCATAGCTTCTGCTACTGCTACTCTGATTGTGCCTTGAAGTAGGCCATCGTTAGGAATATCGTACTTTTCAGAGATAGCGTTAGAGACATGCTCTACGATTACATCGTATTTTTGCATCTCTCCTGCAATACTCAACTCACTAAGAATAATGTCGGTTAATTTCATCTTCCTTGTCCTCTATATTTCTTTCTGTAGTTTTTACTACTTTTTAATTTTGACGTTTTAGACTTAGCATGTACGCCTGGTCTTTTCTTTGCTGGTTTATCTAAAACTATAGCGCTTCCAAAAGCTCCTTTTTTTGCCATTATTGATTACAGTTACAGCATTCACAATCACACGTTGTACCGCAGTTACATACTTTACAATCGCATTTCATAGTTTAATTACTTTAAGTTTTAAATCTCCGGTACCTTTTATCAATCTATGATATGTACCCTTTTCTATAAATAGTCTACCTAACTCTATAGGTACTTCGTTATCGTACTGAAACTGCCAGTCTGTTTCATGGAGAGGTTCTATGATACGATCTTCTCTGTCTTTATGCCAGACTAAATCGTCTTGAGTAACTTCTTGAGTAAAAACTCTCTCTTGACCTTCTTCTATGTAAGGTCTACCAGTATCCTGAAAAGTTTCTTTTTCCACCTAATGATTTCCAATAACGTCCAATATTACAAGCCCAGTATCCTGGTGCTGTCTTGTCTTTTTTCTGTGCACATTTATGACGAGCGGCAAATGAAGCTCTAGCTCCAGGCTCATCTATTTTTACGTTTAATCCTGTTGTGCCACCAAAATTAACTTTTACTACGTTTCCTTTATCGTTTTTAGTGTAAACTACAAACTTTTTAGGTCCACCTCTTTTAGGTTTATTTAACGGTACGTCTTTGCCTCTGTATTCAGCTTCATCGACTGTTGGTAAATCTAGGGGTACTTTTTCTCCTTCATATAGACCGTACTCTCCTATATCGGTAGATTCTAATAATTCTAAGTCTTCTTCGTTGAGTTGTATTTTTCCGTCTCTAAGGGCTTCTCTAGCTTCTTTAAATAAAGATATAAACTTCTCGCTAGAATAACGGTAGACATTCTCGTGTAAAGTGAGTCCATGTTCTACATGGTAGTTTAACGATGGAATATCTATAAGATCTTTTATCTTAATCATTTATGAAATCTTTCTTATAAAACTTACCTAAAATGTTATCGTTTATATAATTATTTCTTTCCTCCAGTACCTCTTTTATAAATAGATACTTACACTCATAATACGTTAAAAGCTTTTTATTCGGTACAAAGGTAAGAATTTTTCTTTCAAATTCAAACTGTTTTCCTTCTTTTATGAGCTTTAATATATCTTTATGAGAACCGTAATAATCTTTCCAGTCTGATTCTTTTATTACTTTCTTTTTAGCCGGTACTCTACCGCCTATACCTTTCGCTTTTCTTTCTTCTTTTAAAGCTTCGGCTTCTCTTTTACCTATTCTAACGTTGCGTTCGAAAAATAGAACTTTTTTACCTAAATATTTTCTGTCGGTAGGTTTGTGTAGTACTTCGTATATGAAGCCGTAAGTATTTTCTGGCATGTCGGAAATATCTGTTATGATTTTTCCTTCATACCACCATGTGGGTATTGTAACCATATAAAAAATTTATGCAAACGATATTTTACAAATTGCTGTACCGTTTGGTGAAAAGTATAAACAACCGGCTCCTGCTGAACCAGAAACCCATATCGCTCCGGCGGTAAGTGGATTAGGTGTTGAACCTAAAGTTCTTATATTCATAGTAGAATTAGAACCTGATATGGTAAGGTTGTTTACAAATGTTTGGCATTGTTGATGATAAAATGATTTTCTATAGCATGCATCTGCATTGTATTCTTCTGTACAACTTCTTATTGCAGGTGAAATTCCTCCAGCTGCTAACGCTGAGTTTTGAGTTCCAGTTCCTCCTATAAGACTTCTATTTATAGCGAGAGTACCTGATGCACTCCATGTGTTTCCGTTATATGCTTCTGTACAAGAAACCCTAGCTGATGGTGAAAACGTACATCCGCCAAAAGCTAAAGCTGCATTCTGTATTCCTGATCCTCCTGCTCCGCATCTAGCTAAGTTCATTGCTCCCGCTACTGACCAAGAAGTACCGTTATATTCTTCAGTACAAGAAACAACTCCTAAACTGGTATAATATGAAAAAGCAAGTGCAGAATTTTGGGAACCTACACCAGTTAATCTTGCTCCATTATTTAAAGTAGCTGAATTAGTAGTCCAAGAATTACCGTCATATTGTTCAGTACTTGTACGGTAAATCGATGGAGTCCATCCACCAAAAGCTAAAGCTGCGTTTTGGGTACCTGCTGCACCTGCATCTCTTCTTGCTTCATTCAAGGCTGTTGTTGTAGACCATGTATTTCCATTATATTCCTCTGTACAAGTGTTTATACCTATAGGGCTAGGGGCATTACCTCCAAACGCAACAGTGGAATTTTGTGTGCCTGTTCCTCTTTTTCCACTAGCACCAACAGATAATGCTGATTGATTAGACCATGAGCTGCCGTTGTAAGCTTCTGTACAGGCTACTATTGTAGGAGTTGTTCCACCGAATGCTAGTGCTGCATTTTGGGTACCTGTGCTGTCGAGTGAACCGCGTGCTGTATTTAACGCACCTCCGGTAGACCATGCACCGTTGGATGATGAAAGATAAATAAATTCATTTGAACCATCTACTTTTAGACCGCCGATTATATCTGCTTGATTTTCGAAAGGGAAAGGATTTACTTCAGTTAAACCGCTTCCATCACCGTTTATAGAACCAGATACAACAGTTACATTTCCTTCTACCTCTAAAGAACCTGATATACCGGCAGAGCCTGTGTATGGAAAATCATCTACTGAGCTGCCTCCGGATATACCAGTCAAACCGCTACCGTCTCCTACAAAAGAGCCGCTTAAAGAACCACTATATCTACCGGGTAGATCTGTTGTAAGACCACCGGTTGTAATATTAATTGATCCTGTTAATTGTAGTGCCATAGTTTAATAGTTAAGCAAATGATATTTTACAAATTGATGTTCCGTCTGGTGAAAAATATAAACAGCCGCTGTTAGCTGAACCCGATTGCCAGATCATTCCTTCGGTCAATGGGTCGGGTGTTGTATCTCTGTTAGCTAGATTAAGTAAAGCATCTGCTGTTGCAGATCCTGTTACATATAATTGGTTTGAATATACGGTATTCTGTTGACTATATAAATGTTTTTTATAGCATGCATCTGCGTTGTATTCTCCTGTACATGTTTCGGTAGAATATCCTCCGACAGCTAATCCTGCTAGTTTATTACCAGCTGAGCCTGCAAATTGAGATCTACCAGCAGGTAAATTTGCTCCATAAGACCAGGATAAACCGTTATACTTTTCAGTAGCAGTTTGATATGGAGACGTTAAGTTCCCACCGAAAGCTAGAGCTGTATGTTGATCGCCAGCACCACCACGATTTCTAGCCCCTACTGTGTTTAACGATCCTCCTATAGACCATGATGTTCCATTATATTCTTCAGTACACGTTGTTGCAGCTCCTACTGTTGAGCAGGCTCCTGCGAAGTAAATAGCTGCGTTTTGTGTTCCTCCAACAGTTCCTTCCCATAAATTAACAGAAGGTGTAGTATTTAAAACTCCTCCATTGGACCAGGTCAAACCGTTATATTCTTCAGTGCAAGCTCTTATTGTAGGAGCGTTTCCTTGTCCACCAGCTGTTAGTGCTGCATTTTGAGTTCCTGAACCTCTTGCTCTGTTTCTAGCAACATTTAAATCCCCACTAGTCGACCAGGTATTACCGTTGTACTCTTCAGTGTTAGCAAAACAGGCAATTGGACTGCAGCAACCTCCAAAAGCTAAAGCGGAATTTTGAGTGCCTGCTCCGCCTACTCCTAACCTAGCTTGATTTAAGGTGGCTTTTGAACTCCAAGTACTTCCGTTATAAGCTTCAGTGTTATTTCTAGTATCAACAGTACTATTAACAAAACCGCCAAAAATTAATGCTGCGTTTTGTGTTCCAGTTCCTCCGCCTTCAGATCGTCCTGTATTTAAAGAACCGCCGGTAGACCATGCATCGTTTGAAGACGATAAATAATTAAATTCAAACTCTCCATCTAATTTAAATCCTCCTATAATATCGGCTTGTCCTTCGAAAGGAAATATCTGTACATCTGTAAGACCGCTTCCATCTCCTATTATAGAACCGGATATTACTTCTGTAATTCCGTCTACTTCTAAAGAGCCTGAAATGATTGCTGAACCGGTATACGGAAAATCACTACTACCACCGCCTCCACCGGTTATTCCGGTAAGACCAGAACCATCTCCTACTAATGAACCTGAGAAAGAACCACTATAGACTCCGTCTCGGTCGGTAGTAATACCGCCTGAGGTTAAATTGATCGATCCTGTTAGTACTAGTGTCATATATTGTTTTTAAGCAAATGATATTTTACAAATTGATGAACCGTCTGGGGTAAAGTATAAACATCCAGCTCCGGCTGAGCCTGATTGCCATACTGTACCGGCAGTTAAAGGAGAGGGTGTATCTGTTCTATTTGCTAGATTAAATACTGCTTCTACTGTTGATGAACCGCTTACATACAGCTGGTCTGCATATACTGTGTTTTGCTGTGTATAAAAATGTTTTCTATAGCATGCATCTGCATTGTATTCTTCTGTACAATTACTTAAACCAGGGGCAACTCCTCCAAAAGCTAAAGCAGTACTCTGTTGCCCTGCTCCTGCAAGATTATTTCTTGAAATAGCTAAATTTCCACTGGTAGACCAAATTGAGCCATTATACTCTTCTGTAGCAGCAAGTAGACCACTTGGGAATCCAGTCCCACCAAAAGCTAATGCTGCGTTTTGTAATCCTGCTCCTCCTGCACTTCGTCTACAAACGGTTAGGTCCCCACCAGATGCCCAAGATGAACCGTTGTATTCTTCTGTGGTGCTCCTAGCAGAGGGTACACCTCCAAATTTTAAACCTGCGTTTTGGGTACCTGCTCCTGTTAAGCAAACTGTAGCACAAAGTAAAGACCCGCCAGCAGACCATGATGTTCCATTATATTCTTCAGTACATGCTATATAACAGCTTGGTGCTGTAGGGCCGCATATGCCGCCGAATGCTAAACCTGCGTTTTGAGTTCCAGCGCCTCCTGAGTTACCTCTGCATACATTTAAAGCACTGGTTGTACTCCATGATGTTCCATTATATTCTTCAGTACATTTTACGAAAGTAATACTTGGAGATGTTGTCTGGCCGCCGAATGCTAAACCTGCGTTTTGTGTTCCTGCTCCTGTAAGTTTTTCTCTAGCTGTATTTAAATCCCCACCTACTGACCAAGATGAACCGTTGTATTCTTCTGTATGTGATTGAAAATAAGGTGAAGGCAATGCCCAACCCCCAAAAGCTAATGCAGCATTTTGTAATCCTGCTCCTGCTAACTGATCACGAGCACGAATCATAGCCCCTCCTGCAGACCATGCACCGTTCGATGATGAAAGGTAATTAAACTCTCCTGCACCATCTACTTTTAGAGCTCCTATAATATCTGCTTGTCCTTCATACGGAAATGGGTTTACCTCGGTTAAACCGCTACCTTGACCTCTTAAAGAACCTGATATTACAGTTACTGGACCTTCAACTTCTAATGAACCAGAAATAATAGCAGAACCGTTATATGGAAAATCACTACTACCGCCTACAGACACACCAGTCAAACCGCTTCCATCTCCTACAAAAGAACCAGAGAATGAACCGCTATACCTACCGTCTTGGTCGGTAAAAGCAGCTCCGGTTGTGATGTCAATTGAACCTGTAAGCTCTAGTGCCATAATTATAACGG
>BCSF01000085.1_pt1 | contig 40177 bp, 42 predicted proteins | sample 1016431 | NCBI WGS metagenome assembly BCSF01 (sample SAMD00045685;SAMD00045686;SAMD00045687;SAMD00045688;SAMD00045689;SAMD00045690;SAMD00045691;SAMD00045692;SAMD00045684;SAMD00045690;SAMD00045691;SAMD00045692;SAMD00045684;SAMD00045685;SAMD00045686;SAMD00045687;SAMD00045688;SAMD00045689, study... | reverse complement strand
TTTTCTGACCTTACCTTAGCTAATACTATCCCAAGTTCTTGGGATGCTACAGATACTACAAAGTCAGCAGGTTTTGTTGACCTGGTAGAGATGAAGACCTCTATCATCGATGGGATGCCTCTAGGTAATAACTTTATTATCTACAGTAAGGACCAGGTGTGGATGTTGGATTTTGTTGGTGGTACGTTCATTATGAACACCAGAAAGCTTTTTTCTGATGTCGGTATCATGAGTCACAACTGTGTCGTTGAGGTCGAGCGTAAGCACTATGTATTCGCTGATAATGACATATACATCCACGATGGTAACAGTCGTAAATCTATAATTGATGGGCGAGTCAGAAACTACATCTTTAATGGGCTAGATAACGATTTATCTGACAAGTGTTTTGTACAACACAACCCAGATACTGATGAAGTCTACTTTTGCTATAGAACAGCAGATGATATGGCAGAGTACACTAACAGTGATAACTGTAATCGTGCTGCAGCCTATAATTACAGAAACGATACCTGGTCGTTTATGGACCTCCCTAATGTAACTTCAGGTACCGTAGCCAACGTAAACTCGGCAGCTACTTATAGTAGTATAGATAGTACCTTTGTATACGATTCATTAGGTGGAACCTACGCATCACAATCTGCAGGATTTGACCAACACACGTTGTTCTGTGGTGTATCTAGTACAGACGATGGCATCACCTCAGACAAGCTTTATGGGTTAGATGCTATAGAGTATGGGACCCTAAGTTTTGACCTGGATACAGAGGCTAATAAGCCTGCGTTTATCCAACGCCACTCTATAGACCTCGATGAGATATCTTCATTGACTGGATACAAAGTAATCACAGCAATGATTCCTCAGCTGACAACTCCTAGCCTCAACAAGACATACAGTTTTAACTTTGGTGCTAGTAACATTCTTAGTCAGGCACCTTCCTACGAGACCACAGCTATCTTTGATGCTGCTACAGATCACAAAATCGATACCAGGGCATCCGGTAGATATTTGTCTTATAAACTCACGACCAGTGACTACAAAGATTTTCCATTCATTGGATTTGATGCTCAGGTGACGGTCACCGGTAGAAGGTAATTACATATGTCAAACAATAGACCTATTTTACCCTATAGAAGACAAGACTTTCCTGACGTAAACGCAACTGATGATGAGCTAAGACGCTACTTTATTGATGAGTTTCAACGAATAGAAAACTCTCTGGACACATCAAATAATGCAATTTTAACGACCACCTCTGCGGGGACGTTGTCTCAGCAAGAGATTAGTGCTTTACAAGTTACTGTAGCTAATAACACTTCAACTTTGACAACAGAGCAGAATGCAAGGGTTAATGGAGACAGTGCTTTAGCTTCAGATATCACTAATTTGACCTCTACTGTTAATGGTGTATCTGCAAGCGTTACTACCGAAGCAACTACAAGAGCTAATGCTGATACTGCGTTACAGAATAGTATTAATAGTGTCATAGCTGATGCAGCTACTGCACAATCGACTGCTGATGGGAAAATAGTTACTTTTTATCAAGATGATGAACCTACAGCAGCCAGTTTAGGTGACCTATGGTTTGATACAAATGATGGTAATAAAATATACCGCTACAGCGGTACTGCGTGGGTAGAGGCTAAAGACACTGAAATTGCTACAGCAATAACTAATGCAGCTACAGCACAGTCCACAGCAGATACAGCACAATCTTCAGCAAATACAGCAGCATCTGATGCAGCTACAGCACAGTCTACAGCAGATACAGCACAAGCTACAGCAGACGGTAAGGTGGTTACCTTTTATCAAGATAATGCACCCACCGCAGAAGGTACTGGTGATTTGTGGGTAGATACAAATGACGATAACAAATTATACCGTTGGAGTGGCTCAGATTGGGTATCAGTGCAAGATGCGAGAATACCTTCCCTTGAAGCAAAATATGGCGTTAATCTTAATGTGGATGGTTTTGTCACTGGGTTTTCTCAGAACAATGATGGTTTTTCTGGTTCATTTAAGATTCTTGCAGATAAATTTGAAGTGGTCGACCCCAATGGGGGTGCTAACGGTACTCAGCAAACAGTATTCTCTATAGACAACGGCTTAATAAGGATAAATAACGCAAGAGTCGGTACAAGTATCTTAGATGCAAATGCTGTTACTACATTAACCAGTGCGTACTCTACAAATAGTACGTTTGATACTTCTACTAACATTCTTTATAACGAAAATAACTGGGAAACTGCACTAACAACAACACATACTGGGACAGGTGCACCTGTAATTATAAATTGGTCTACTAGAGCCTCCCTTCAAAACGGAACTGGGACGGCTAGTGGTAACTACACTTATTCAAGATTTTACGTCAGAATCTTAAAAACTATCGGTACACAAGAGACTATAGCAGTCACCTACGGTATGTTAACTTCAGGAACGTCCGCAAACCTTGTCTACATACCTGTAGCAGGTACTTATGTAGATAATGCGGGTTCTACAGGAAACAACAGTGTTACCTACAAACTGCAATTTAACAGGGCAGGATTCAGGGTTGGTACTTACCTAAACTCTATGGCGGTTCTTGAGGCGCGAAGATAATGAAGTCTTATATTGTATATAACACCGAAGGAGAAATACTTCGCACAGGTATATGTGCTGACACAGACCTTGAGTTACAAGCCCAAGATAACGAGTTTGTAATCGAAGGTGTGGCAAATGACTTAGACCATATGATTGTCGATAATACAGTCACAGATAAGCCTGAGCCCCCGCCTCCAACTGATGCTGAGTTAAACTCACAAGTTTTAGATACTATTCGTCAAGAAAGACATGAGTTTTTAGTTCATTCTGATTGGACACAGGTCAATGATTCGCCTTTAACAGATGAAAAAAAGCTTGAATGGGCTAACTACAGACAGCAGTTAAGAGACTTACCATCGCAGCATCAAAACACCACTAATATTCAAGATGTAGTATACCCAACAATGCCTGAATAACAGGCTCAGGAGACGCTATGCCCGACTTAAAGCTAAGGGCAAGCGTATCCTACCTGGAAGACGCTATAGCCTCTCTAATCGCCTCTGGTGAAGCAGAAGATGTCAAGCAAGACATACCTATAGAGCATCACTTCACCCCCAACATAGAAGATTTTGGTGCACGTCTTTATGCCAGGCAAGGGTTTATACCTGCAGGCACCACGTTTACAGGTAAGTTACACAGACACCCCCATATTGTGTCCTTACTACAAGGGAAAATGGCGATTGTCTCAGAAGATGGTCGCAAGGTAGTTTCAGCTCCCCATACCTGGGCAGCACCTGCCGGATCAAAGAGAGCGTTTCATGCGTTAGAAGACTCAGTCTTACTTAACGTCCACATCACAACTATAAAAGACGAAGACCTAGACAAACTAGAAGAAGAGGTTATAGCCCCTTCATACTCGTCTTTAGGCTTAGAAGAGCCGAACTTTAAACTTTTGGAGTAATATTATGTTCGTAGCAGCAGCTGTTATAGGCGGTAGCGCATTATTAGGAGCAGCCTCATCACGTTCAGCATCAAAAAGAGCCGCCGCAGCTCAAGATAGAGCAACCGAAGCCTCCCTTGAAGCGTTTAGATTCTCGCAGCCATACATAGAGCGTTCATATGACAGTGCAGAAGATTACTTAGCTAATGTACAAAATGCAGGTGCATATCAAGGACAGACTTTAGCTTCAATGAACCCTTACGAAGTTGCAGGTAATAACTACATCGGCAACATGGGTATGGCAGGAGCAGGGCAGGCATTCGGTATAACAAACCAGGGTGCTAACTTTGCTAAAAACTATGCTGATCTATATGGGATGTCTCAACAGGACCGTCTAGCTGATGCTCAAAACTACGCCATAAACAACTCACAGCCTTTAGTTAACGCTGCGATGCGTGATGACTACAGAACACTCACTGAACAGACTATGCCCGGTATCAACATGGCAGCCTCTGCCTCTGGAAACATCAATTCTTCCAGGGCAGGCGTGGCTGATGCCTTAGCACAACGTGCCTTTAACGATAGAAAAGCAGATATGACTGCATCTATCCAGGACAGACTGATGGATAGACGTATTGGGCAGCAGGAGCAGCAGTTCCAGGATGCAATGGATGCTAACTATGGGCTTAGAGGTGCATATGGCGATGGTATTAATGCTATGGGATCTATGGGTGACTTTATGACTGGTGCAGGACAGAACCTAAGAAGCTACAACCAGTTAGCACTTGATGATGCTAAGGCTGCATTTGAAAGGAATAGAGACTTTGCTCTAGATCAGCAGATTAAGTACCAGGGTGGAATCTTAAACAATGCCGTCTATGACAATAAAGATGTTGCTCCAAACTACCACAATACAGGTGCTGCTACGTTTGGCGGTGCTATGCAGGGTGTTGGTACAGGTTTGGATATGTATAAGACATTTAAAGAAATCAAGGCAATGGGCTAGGAGATAAAATATGTATATGTATAACCCTTATTCTCCACTGATTCCTCAGCAGATGTATGACCCAGGTAAAAGACGTGATAAGACGCAGACTGGTGAAAAAATAAAGCCATCATTTAAGACACAAATGACTATGGCTAATCCATACAGAAGACCTCATCACATCAACTCAACATTACCTGTATTGATGGGTCAGCAACAGAATCCAAACACCCAGGATATCGATACGTCTGCCCTGGCTCCGCATATCGGTAACGCTCCTGGCATACTTATGCAGCAGGGACAACAACAGCAGCCAGACCCAGTGTTGAACCAACCGTTCTATCCTACGCCTACTGGTAACATGTCTACTCCTGAGTCTGTAACACCAGTTGTAGAAGACCCTCCACCGCCTCCTCCAAAGAAACTAGGGTTCGGTGACAAGCTAATGCGTTATATGGCTGCCCAGGAAGCACGTGGTGAGACACCATTAAGCCAGAAACTGATTGCAGCAGGTGCTGCCATGCAGGGTGCTAGTCATCTTGGTGGTAACGCTGCTATGGCTGCAGCAGGCCAGGCTTACAACGATCTTGCCCAGTCTGATATGGATCGTAAGGATGCTTATGCAGCTGCCCAGGCAGAGGCCATGCAAGAAAACATGGATCTACTGAATCAGTATGATGCTCAAGATGAAAAGTTAACAAACATCCTCAATAAGTTTGATCAGTTTGGTGACAATGTAACTGGACCTATTGATGGGACATTAGGGTCTTTGATTGATAGTTCAGGACTAGGCGATGCAGAGAAAGAAGCATTCCGTGTAGAAATCAGACAGACTATTGTCGACAGCACATTGTTAAATACTGCACAAACTAAAGGTGCTATCTCTGACAGAGAGATGGCGTTGTTCAAATCTGGTGTACCAAGCATGACAGATAACGAAGATGTCTGGAGAGCCTGGATCAAAGCACGTCAAGAAAACCTAAGACAAATCAAATATCGTCTTGCTAACAACATTAGAGTTAGTAAGGGTGCTGATATTGCTTTTGATAACACCTACCAAAAACCTACCTCTCAAGGAACTAGCTCGTCTTCCTCTAGCTTTAGCCAGGAAGATGATGACGCATTATTTAACTTCCAATAATAGGGTTTACCATGCAGCAAAGAACTCCCGAAGAATACAAAGCAGCCTATGAGCATCATAGAAAAGCAGGTAATGATGCAAAAGCAGCTCGTGTTGCACAGCTTTACAGAGAGCATTTAGCACAGCAGCCAAAGCCTAAAGATGGTGCTTTTGAAGGATTCGGTGATGCATTCAAGCGTGGTATAGATCAGCCATTAGAGAACTTTGGTACTACAGCTAAAGTTCTTGGTGCTGAAAACCTAGGCCAATCACTCCAGGATGCTGTAGATGCTCCTCCAGGACAAAGTGCTTCATCACAGTTCATGAATGCAGACAAAGACGGTAGTTTTGCTTACAGATACCTACCTAAAGCAGCCGTTGAGCAGGCAGGTCAGTTTGTAGGCTCTTTAATATCTAGAGCAGGCGGTGCAGCAGCAGGCGGTGCCATTGCAGGTCCTCCTGGTGCAGTTGCAGGTGGTCTTGCAGGTCCAATGTTCTTTGAAGCTATTCAGCAGCTTGGTCCTATTGCATTAGAAAGAGCCAAAAACAACGGTAGAACTGAGCCTAATGCAGAAGATTTCATATATGCTGCAGGTACCTCTGCAGGTGTTGGTGCACTAAACGCCATTGCACCTGGTGCTAGCGGTAAGATTAAACGAATGCTGCTAGAAGGCCTTACAGAGGGCACACAAAGCGTTGGTGAACAGACTGGTTCTACTATTAATACACAAAAAGGCCTCGAGGTAGACCCTCGCCAGGCACTTGCTGAAGGTATTATTGGTGGTTCTTCTGCAGGTCTAGTAGATACATCTATTAGTACTGTTACTGCAGCTACTAACCTGGTAAGAGGCTCAGGCAAGAAGAAAGACGGTAAGATGTCTGACGCTGATACCGAAGCCCAGGCATCATTAGCACAAAGACTGTCTAACATAGCGACTGCTAACAACTATGATCTAAATGACATCGATAGAACCTCAACAACTGGTGCTAGAGAGACTGTAGATGCAGCTCATGTACAGTACACAGAAGATTTAATGCAGCTGTTTAAAGACCTTAAAGACAGAGTAAAAGTAACTGATGCTGATTCCCTGTCTGTAGTACAAAACAAGATACTTGCAAGAGCTGCTTACCGTGAAGGTAAAAACAAAACAAAAAATAAAGTCGGTGTACAGGAAATGGCTGCGCTAGAAAAGCTAGCAGGCGATACCTACGAAGGCCAACAAGCCATGTCTTTATTAAGACAATTGAATCAGCTTACTGAAATACACAACGATGGCTACAAAGGTGGTGCATCACGTTTAACTGATCAGTTTGCCCCCTTTGGATTAGGTGGCGAAGGCTACGACTCAAGCAGAGCTAATGCAGAACAAGTATTGAGACCTTTGATTACTGGTGGTTTAGCTTCAGCTACTGGTGGTGCATCTTTGATACCACAAGCAGCAGTTTATGGTACCGGGCGTATGATCGATAAGATCACTGGTAACCGATCTAAAGTTAACTCTTTTGTTTCTGACAATGTAGGCAACGAAGGTATTAAAGTAGGATCACATCCTAACCCTGAAAGCCTACGTGAAAGAAGAAGAGAAGAAGCCCAGGCTGCACAAGAAGCAGAACTAGCAGCCCAGGCAGCAGCAGAACAACGTGCTGCAGAAAAACGTGAATCAAATCTAAAGTCGGTTAGAAATAATGATCCGGCAAATCCTGGATCGCCACAAGGTATTGTCGAGCTAGGTACAGCTCTGGATCGTAACGGTGTTGCACAAGTGCTTCGCATTATGAAGGGCAACCCTAACACGACCGCATATGAAAGAAAAATGATTCAAGACTATGAGACTAGTGTAGCAACTGGTGGCTACATAGATTACGACATAGTACGAAAGATAAACGGTATCGTAGACAACAACCCACAGCTGAAACCTTTGATGGGCAACCGTGTACGCAACCAGGGTGCAGTTAATCAAGCTGCACAGCAGCAGCTGAGTCAGAAAGATGCTAACTATCAGCGTGGCATCGAGAACAACAAAGCATTCGCACAGCAGCTGCAAGATGCTTTATCACAAGACAGCAGTGTATTACCTATACACAAAGCTCACCTGGGCGAAGCATTAAATCAAATGCAACTAGACCTGGGTGCTGCTCCTGTTAAACGATTGAAAGCAATAGAAGACCGTCTAGCAGAGAAAGGTGTACCTACAGAAGCTGCAGCCAAATACTTTGCTCCTTATGTAGAGCGAGTAGTTGCACAGCAAGAAGCAAAAGCTGACCGTGATGCTACAGCTGCAGCCCTGGATGAAGACCCAATCAATGATGCACGTATTGTTCCTGTACCACGTGGTAACGAAAGAATGCAGCAGATCTTTGGCGTTACTAATCCTGGTGAAGGCGGTAACTACATCGATCTAGATTCTAAAGAAGACCTTACTGGTAACACCTACACTGGCGGTGTCGTTAAGATTATTGATGGTAAGCCATTACTTGAAACTAATGATGCACCTGCTGCACCTGCTACTAAAGAAAGCGGTAACAAAGTAAAAGTTAACCTGTTCAAACAGAAAGCAGGTTGGAAGTGGATTGACTATGATGGACCAGAGACTATTGTCTCAACACACCAAGGCAGCAAGCATCACTATAGTCTCAGCAGCGACTTTGAAACACCAGTTACGCTACAGACATATCCTAAGCAGCCAAGTGAGCCACGTCTACGTCCTACTAGCCAGGGTAAAGTTGTCCTGGGTAACAAGATAGGCAGCATATCAGTTCGAGGTAAAGTACACCCGGTGTATGACCAGGTTACTATTGTTGACAAGCGTGACCAGGAAGATCCTGTAGTTGATTCTAGCGGTCCTGCACTAACTAGCGTCAGCAGTCCTAATGTCATTGATATTATGGACGGTGTTGAAGATGTACCTAAGCTAAAAGGTAAAACTGAAGTTGCTACTTTCTTACAGGAAAGAGCTCTTGAAAAGCTAGGTGGGCAGCCACGTGATCTTGCTAGTGAAGCTGATCGTGATGCTATTGCTGATGACATGGTGGCTGAAGCAGTCCATGAAATGGAAAACCAAGATGATGCAATGGAATGGTATGACAGTACTATTGCTAAAACATTGTCTATGATGTCTATGAAGCACCCGGAGCTAGACACAGATCCTGATGCTAAAACTGCTTTCCTTATTTCTCTAGCTATAACTTCACAGAACCTAGCAGTGCCTGAAAACCTCCAGTACGGTGAAGAGGTGTACCAACACTTTAGCCAAAACGGTAGATTCTTAGAGAAAAAGTTTGGCTCTAAAGGTGGTGCTGTAAAGCTAAACCTAGAAAAAGCTAACATGCTGCTAGATAGATTAGGATCTATGGAAGCATTACGTGATTTCCTAGAGACCAAGTTTACTGTGCGTGAGTTAGACCAGGTGTTAAAACAGCATCTAGACACTGACAGCAAACAGGTAAGTGGCGAAAACGTAGATACTGAAGTCTATGGTGCACAAGTATTTGGACCAAAGATTGGTAACGGTTTTTACACTAACCTTCGTGGTGATTTTTCTCCAGTAACTATTGATATGTGGTTCATGAGAACTGTTGGTCGTTTACAAGGCAAAGTATTGTCTTTCGATGAAAACCGAGTCAACAATCAGCTGCAGCGTTTGAAAACAGCTCTTGGCAGAAAGCGTATGTCTAAAGACGCATTGATTGCTAAAGCGCAACAGTTGAAGTCTAAGCACGAAAGTGATTTCAAAAAGTTTAGATCTGAGTATGACTCAGGTAAGCGTAAAAAGTCTGACGCTACAAAAGCTGCAGAACAAATAGTTATATCTCTCAAAGGTACACGTGACGTACCTGCAAATGGTACAGAAAGAAACCAACTGAGAGACATAGTTAACCGAGCTGTTGTTAAGTTTAAAGATCAAACAGGTATTGATATTCCACCTGCATCTTTCCAGGCATTGATATGGTACCCTGAGCAAGACTTGTACAAGAGTTTAGGTGTAAACTTAAAATCTACTCGACAAGATTATGCGTCTAGTACAAAAAGATTTTTAATACAGGAAGGTTACAATGAAGAAGACCTCAACAGAGCAGCAGACAGGGTTCGGCTCCGCTCCGAACAAGGAGCAGGATCTGCACAACCAGGAACAAGCCAAGCTAACCAAGAAACAGTTGGAGCAGCAGGTGGACGCACTGGTAGACCTTTACAAGAAGAAAAAGGCCCAGTCCTAGCTACAGAAGACCCAGTCGACAACAGCGTTGAAGCTGCGTTCGCACGTGTACAGCGTGACTATCTAGAACCCACACCTGCAGAAATCAAAGAGAAGCTGCCTGAAGCTGAAGATCTCGTACAGTTTACTATTGGCAAAAAAGGTTCGTCCTATGAAGAAGGCATAACTAGCGAAGCTGACATAAGACGTATTGCAGATCTATTAGATATTTCTATATCTCTTGTCGATAAAAAAGGTGCTGTCAAAGATGTAATAAGCAGAGATTCTCGTGGTAACTACCAAAATAAGGGACGAGGCACACGTGGATCAATCAATGTAAGAAGTCCTGATATTATTGGTAAACCACAGTACTTGGTAACTCTTCTGCATGAGGTTGGACACGGTCTTGAATCACAGACTTTAGATGGCGAAGAAGCTGCCTACAACGTAGGTCCTAGCCCACACCCTAAAGGCAGTAAAAGTTTCAATGCTGACCATTACAGACATGGTACCTTCAGAGAGCATATGTATCATACTCTCAGGATAGCAAAAGGCGAAGATATCTATGCCGAGTATGAGCCGGACGTATCACATTTAACACTGCCTGATTATGACGAAGCAAAAGAAATCAGGAAAGAAATAGATGACATACAAAAGGACACTTCTGTTCGCTTCCCAGGATTTGCACCTGGATCAGTAGATACAGAAGGACTTAAAGTACGTCCTTCAATGGATGCTTTGATAAGAAAAGAGTCACGCAGAGAAGCTGAGTTATTAGTAGGTACAGAAGATTTTGATGCTTTCCAAGAACAACGCAAGAAATCAGCAGAAAGGATGCAAAAAGAATATGGAAATCCCTATAACCGCTACATAAAAAAGACAGCTGAGTTTAGTGTTGATGCATTGCTTCTTTACCTACAAGACCCTCAAATGATGAAGCTAGTAGCCCCTACTACTTCTAAATACATTCAGAAAGTCTATAACAAAGCAAATATGCCAGTTAAGTTCTACTCTAGCCCACTAGTAGCAGTTCTAGCGATATTACTAGCAGGCCTTGCAAAAGGTATGGGTGGCGAAGAGGAAGAGCAACAGCCAGGAGCATTATCTATGCAGCCTGGTCTTCTAACTACGTAAGGTAATACCCATGACAACGAGAGCGAGCGAACTGATTGATATCCTCAGTCAGGTAGATTTTATTAAGCAAACAAAACTGTTATCACCAAGCCAAAAGGAAAGGGTCTATACAACCCTCCTGAGTAGCCTCCCGGCAGAGCTTCTATGTGGACCGGTAATCAATACTAGGAATGTAGTAAAAGATGTCCTAATAAAGGAGATAGAAGACAATGTCAAAAAAGAAAGTACAACGCAAAAAGGCACCTCCAAAGCCAAAGAAACATCCGCAAAAGGCACCAAAGAAAAACTACTTCGCAACGATGATGGAAACACCGGAGGGAAGAGCGTTAAGAAAAGAGTGGTCAACAAGACCAAGAAAAAACCCAGGACGGCCAAAGGGAGTTCCTGACGGACATACTGCGGAGTCAATTAAACCCATACGTGAACAAGCAAAGAAAGATGCAATCAAGGTGGTCGACATTATGACTGATAAGTACAACATCGAAGATGAGTACCAAAAAGAAGCACTAACGACTGCAGTAGAAGTGATGCGTTGTGATGGACAAACCAGAGAACGTCTAGCAGCTGCAAGACTGGTACTGGATTTTACTAAGAGTAAGCCTGCAACCAAATCTAATGTATCGATTAGTAAAGCGGAAGATTTTCTAGCGTCATTGCTAGATGATGAAGGGAGCAACGATGAAACAGAAGCTGAAGGAAATACGCAAACGCCTGCTGAATGATTTTAGTTTTTACTCTAAGTCTGCTCTAAAGATTAGGACCAAAGAAGGTCAAATCAAACCCCTAGAACTTAACCCGGCACAAACCATCCTGGATAAAGCTGTGTCTGATCAAATGGCTACTGAAGGAAAGGTCCGGGTTATTATTCTCAAAGCACGGCAGCAGGGCCTCAGTACCTACACTGGTGGCTATCTATATTTTTCAGTAAGTCAAAAGAAAGCCTGTAAAGCAATGGTTATTACACACCATGCTGACTCTACCAGGGCACTGTTCGACATGACCAAAAGGTTCCATGAACATTGTCCAGACATACTGAAACCTCACACAAAGTATTCATCAAGAAGGGAGATTACATTCGATGTTCTCGATTCTAGTTTCGTGGTTGCAACTGCAGGTGGAGAAAGCATTGGAAGGGGTGAGACGCTTACGCATGTTCACGCTTCTGAACTTGCGTTCTGGCAGAAAAGCACTGCGCTCGATAACTGGAATGGTCTCACTCAAGCCGTACCTAACACTCCAGGCACCGCAATATTTGTTGAAAGCACTGCAAACGGTGTTAATGGTATTTTTTATGATCTCTGGAGGGGTGCTGTTGATGGCACTAACGGCTATGTGCCTGTTTTTATCCCTTGGTTTACAGATCCTAACTACCGTGAATCAGTACCTGAAAACTTTGAGCGAACGCCTGAAGAAGAAGAGCTAGCTGAAAAGTATGAGCTCGACAATGAGCAGCTTGTCTTCAGAAGAAGAAAGATTGCACAGAATGGTATCGATTTGTTTCGCCAGGAGTACCCTAGCGAACCTGACGAGGCCTTCCTAACAACTGGTAGACCAGTGTTCAACCCTGAGCAGCTAGCTAAACGCCTGGATGACACCAGAGACCTAGAGCAGCGTCTTGCCCTGGAGGGCAGCGAATGGATTAACAATGCTCGAGGCGAGCTGTTTACCTGGCGACCACATGTACCTGGTGAACAATATGTCATCGGTGCTGATGTTGCTATGGGTGTACGTGGTGGTGACTATTCGGTTGCCCAGGTCCTGGACTCAAAGAAACGCCAGGTAGCAACCTGGAGAGGACATGCCCACCCAGATCACTTTGCACAGGTCCTGTATCAGCTTGGAGATTACTACAACCAGGCATACATATGTGTAGAGAACAACAGTCACGGTATTTTAACGTGTACCAGGTTAGGTAAAGACCTGGCATACCCAAACTTCTATACAGAAGTTCAGCACGACAAAGTAACAGATAGAGAGACCGTCAAGCTTGGTTTCTCAACCACTGTAAAAACTAAACCCCTAATCATTGACCAGTTAAGAGCAGCCATGCGTGAAGGCGAAATAGAACTCAATGACAAGGTGACTATAAGAGAAATGCTTACATACATAGTCACTGAGTCAGGAGCTATGCAAGCCGAATCAGGTTGTTTCGATGACTGTGTAATGTCCCTGGCACTAGCTAACTATGTTCACCAGGGAGCATGGGACCCAATTGAAAGCACAGACTCATACTACGTAGAGATGGTATAACATGGCAAAAGACTATAAGAAACTGTCAGACAGCAACATTGTCGCACTCGTTGATGACCAGGTTGGTTTGTCTGTTGGATACGCAGATTCTGAGTTAAGTTCAGAAAGAGCAAAGATCATTGACTACTACAATGGTACGCTGCCTAAACCTGTACATGATGGCAACTCAAAGTATGTGTCTCTTGACGTATACGATGCTGTAGAAAGCTTGAAGGCAGCACTGCTAGAGACATTTTCAGCCGGGAACAAAACAGTACGTTTTGCACCACAGAATGCTGATGATGTAGAGAAGGCTAGAGTATGTACTGAGTACACTGACTACGTTATCAACAGACAAAACGATAGCTACAGTGTCATGTCTACAGTTATTCATGATGCATTAATCGCAAGAGCAGGTGTCGTTAAAGTATTCTGGGAAGAGTCAGTAGAGTACGACTACGAAGACTTTGAAGATATTACTGAAGGTGAACTAGACATGCTGTTGGCCCAGGACGGTATTGAGCTAACTGAAAGCAAAACAGATTCACTAGGGCTAATATCAGGCACTATCAGCATCGAGCAAGACACAAGCCGTGTTGTAATTGAAAACATTGCACCTGAAGAGTTCTTAATAGAATCCCAGGCTAAAAGCTTAGAAGAAGTAGCGTTTTGTGCACACAGAACTAAAAAGACAATTTCAGAGCTTCGTCTAGAAGGCTATCCAGAGAAACTCATTGACAAAATTGGCGATCACTCTGATGTTGACATGGAAACAGAGCCAGAGCTACTAGCCAGGTTCGACAATGTTGGTAACTTTAAGAATACAAAAGGTGATGGATACCAGGACCAGGTACGCAGCGTAATGGTCTATGAAGCATACATAATGCTAGATGTAGAAGCTACTGGTGTCGCTGAGTTATACCGTGTTGTCAAAGCAGGTAATGTGCTGCTAGAAAAAGAAAAAGTATCACGTAAGCCGTTTGTTAGTTTTGTGCCACTCCCGGTACCCCATTCATTCTATGGTAATAACTTTGCAGACAAAGTAGTTGCTACACAGAATGCTAGAACAGTATTGACCAGGTCTATCCTGGACCATGCGATGATCACAAACAACCCACGATACACAGTGGTTAAAGGTGGTCTTACTAACCCACGTGAGCTAATCGATAACCGTGTAGGCGGTATTGTTAACGTCAGCCGTCCTGATGCTATCAACCCGATGCTACAGGCTCCTCTGAACCCTTTCATCTTCCAGACAATACAAATGTTAGATGAAGACAAAGAGGACACTACAGGCGTTTCTAAGCTGTCTCAAGGCCTTAATAAAGACGCACTAAGTAAGCAAAACTCTGCAGCAATGGTTGAGCAGCTAGCCACTATGTCGCAGCAGCGTCAAAAGATTATCGCTAGAAACTTTGCAACACAGTTTGTTAAACCACTGTACCAGGAGGTTTATCAACTTGTATGTGAAAACGAGAAGCAGGAACGCATTGTTGAACTAAGCGGTAAGTATGTTGCATGTGATCCTAGATCCTGGAAAGAAAAGCGTGATGTTGTCATCGAGCTTAACCTGGGATACGGAGAGCAAGAACGTGAAGCTCAAAAGTATATGGCTATGCACCAACAGTTTTCTACTGACCCAACGCTGCAAGCTATGTATCAACCACAGAATCAATATCAATTGATATCAAAGGTCATGGAGCTGTCTGGTATTAAAGACGTAGCGTCTTACATAACTAACCCAGAGCAGCTACCTCCAGAGCAGCCTGACCAGACACAGCAAATGCAAATGCAGTTAGCTCAGAAACAAATGGAAATCCAAGAGCGTCAAACTGCTGTTGCTGAGATGAAGGCACAGTTAGATGCCCAGGTACAACAAATGAAACTAGCTATAGAGAAAGCTAAGACTGAGAACCAACATGCTATTCAGTCTGACAACCTGGATCTTAAAGAAGAGCAGCTAGCTCATAAGAAACGAATTGATGATGCTGAGTTAGCCTTGGCTAGACAAGCAACTGATATAACCGCCATTGCATCACCAAATGGCTAAATGAAGAAGTAAGGAGAGAGAGTAAATGACGCAAGAAGAGCAACTAATCGAGTTAGGTAATCAGTCTGAACAGCTACTACAAAGTTCAGCGTTTACATCGATTGTTAATCATTTGATAGATCAGTCGTTCCAGGGATTTGTCACGTCCAAACCCGAGGACGAGGATTCCCGGACGGCTGTTTACTATCAATACCAGGCATTACGAGAAATTGTCGACACCATGAAACAACGTGTTGCTATTCGTGATGAAATCAAAAACCGTGATGAAAGCGATAACCGCTCAACAGAAGAGGAATAGACCATGTCATTTGATAACGTCAACAATACTTCCAACTCTAATGAAGCAGCTGACTTGAATGTTGATGATGCTGCAGAAGCAATACTTGGAAACTGGGAAGACGCTGAAGAGCTATCTGAAGAGAACCAAGAGGCAACAGAAGAAACTACCGCTGAGACTGAGGTAGATGAATCTGTCGAAACTGAAGATGAAACTGAAGAGTATGAGTCTGAAGAGGACGATGAGGACCCTGTAAGTGAACAAGACGAAACCGAAGAACAAGATGAAGACCAGGACGAAGACTACGAAGAGTCAGTCGAAGAAGACGAGCAGCAAGAAGAAGAAACGCTCGTACTAGAAGACGATCACCTGGTAGAGATATCTGTCGATGGAGAAGTCAAACAGGCATCCGTCAAAGACCTAAAAAGACTATACGGTCAAGAAGCATCTTTAACTAGAAAGTCTCAAGAAGTTGCATCACAGCGCAAAGAAGCAGAAGAACGTATTCAGAAAGCTGATGCATCCTTACAGGCTATGTTGCACAGAGCTCAAGAAAGGTTTAAGCCTTACCAAGAGGTAGACATGTTAGTCGCAAGTAAAAACATGAGTGCCGAAGACTTTACTGCTCTGAGAACTGAAGCAAAGCAAGCCGAGGACGATTATAAGTTCTTAACTGAAGAAGCCGACAAGTTTTATGGCTACATCCAAGAAAAACAAAATGCTGCCAAAGCCGAAGAAGCAAAAGAATGCATCAAAGTTTTGCAGCGTGAAGTTCCAGATTGGAGTAATGCTTTATATAACGATATTCGGCAGTACGCTATATCTCAAGGACTACCTGAAGCAGCGGTCAATCAATATGCCGACCCCAACGTCATTATGCTGTTGAATAAGGCACGTATGTATGACCAGACAAAAAAGGTAGCCACTGTGAAAAAAGCTAAAGCAGCTAAGAAAGTCCTCCGTTCTAAAAAGGCACCCCCATCTAAGGCTGACATTAAAAAACGTGAGCAGCAAAAGAAAATAGATGCGATAAAAGCCAATAGTAACGACCTGGATGTAATAGCAGACGCTCTAATGTCTAACTGGCAGTGATGTACTGTTTTTAATCTCATTTCCATTAAGGATATTTATTATGGCTACATTACAAACCTATGAAACTGTTGGTCTTGCTGAAGACGTTAGTCAAAGCATTGCTAACATTAGCCCAAGTGCTACCCCCTTCCAAACTCTTATCAAGAGTGAAAAAGTATCTGCTCGTACATTCGAGTGGTTAGAAGATACATTGCGTTCAGGGTCGGCTACAAACACATTATCAGAAGGCGGTGACGCTTCTGTAACTGCTGTTTCTCAGCCTACTGTACGTGACAACCGCACACAGATTATCAGCGAAGCATTCAAAATTGCAGGTACTGTTGATGCTGTTAAGACTCATGGTCGTGCCAAAGAAACTGCATATGCTCTAGCTAAGACTTTGAAAAATCTCAAGCTTGACGTAGAAGCAGCTATGGTTGGTCACAACGGAGCAGGTGCTGCAGGTTCAGCTGCTGTTGCTGATGACCCTGATACTGCAGGAGACCAAAGTGTTGCTGAAGTAAACCGTCAGATGAAATCAGCTTCTCACATGATTACTACTTCGTTAGCTTGTACAGATACTGGCAATGCATTGATTGAAGATGACGTACTAGCTCTACACCAATCTTGCTACACCAACGGTTCTGACCCATCTGTACTTATGATTGCTCCTAAAGATGCTTTAGGTGTTAAAAACTTTGCTACAGGTTCAAGCAAAACTCGTGACTTTGGTAACAGCAAAACTGTAACAAATGCGGTTGAGGTACTTATAACTCCATTTGGTACTGTCAGAGTACTTCTGAACAGAAATCAATTAGCTACTGAAGCTTATTTGATTGACCCAACAATGTTTAAGCAGTGTGTGCTACGTCCATTCAGCCGTACTCTATTGGCTAAGACTGGCGATGCTGATACTCATTTCGTATTGGGTGAAGTTAGCTTGAAGCACAGCTCGTTTGCTGATAGCGGAAAGATTACTGGTCTTGCATCATCATAAGACTGGTTAACTGATTGTGGGCAGGGGAGTGGCGTTTGGATTCCGCTCTCCTTGCCAATCTCTGCTCCCTTGTCCACATTTTTCTAAGGAGAAGAATATGCCTAAAGGTTTATATGCAAACATCCATGCAAAACGCAAAAGAATAAAAGCAGGTTCTGGCGAGACTATGAGAAAGCCAGGAACTAAAGGTGCGCCTACTTCAAAGTCATTCAAAAAAGCTGCTAAGACGGCTAAGAAGAAGTAGTCATGAAGAAAAAATTTAATGATGTAGAAACCAGGTTAATCCTGGACACAGACACTCGTAACTTCAACTTCAAAAAAGAACAGCATATCTCAAACGAGTTCATGGACAACATTAAGATGCAGCGTGAGAACTCATTTGGATTACTTGAAGGAGAAATGATGAGTGTGGCCCAGGTACCTGCCTTGGTTTACGAAAGATGGCTGAAGGAAGGTTTTGACATTATGAAAGAACCTGCTCATGCCATCGTAGCTCGATTAAAACAAGAAAACCTAGATGGGTTTTTGACAACTAAGAAAAAGGTATAACCAATGAACTATGGAAGTTTACGCTCACACTTTAAAGCACTGTTGAACCGCAGTGATATCACAGATGCCTTGGCTGATACTTTCATAGATCAGGGTATCACCAGAATACAGCGTTCACTTAGAATCCCTATAATGGAGAAGCTGTACGAGTTCAATGTAACTACTACTATCGATTCTGTTGTAGTACCTGCTGACTTTCTAGAGGCGATATCCATATACCACGATAAACATGAGCTAGAGCGTGTTCCTTTAGGCGACATGCTAGCTCTAAAAGATAATGGTAACTCAGGTGTTCCTAAATACTTTTGTAGGCAGGGCACTAAGATACTCTTGAGTCCTGAGCCTTCCAAAGGGACTTTGTCTATCAACTATTACTCAGAGTTTCCTGAGATGACTACGGATACCGATGAGAACAGCCTGGCAAGAGTTGCTAGCGATCTGATCATCTATGCAGCCTTGGTTTATGCAGCCGACTATTTCCTGGATGAAAGAGCCCAGGTGTTTGATCAGAAGTATCTGTACTTCATGACTGAGCTCCAGGAACAAGCAAATGTAGCTGAGTTGTCCGGGACACTGCAAAGAATAAGACCATCCTACGAACTGTAAATTGCGAGGAAGCAACTAATGCCTAAGACTTCTTTTTACTCTGGTACAGGTATAACCTCAGAGCAAGCTGATGCAATCGAAAGTTCTGCTAACTCAGCAGCACAGTCTGCCTCTAATGCAGCAGCTTCAGAAGCGAATGCTTTAACCTCAGAAACTAATGCTTTAAGCTCAGAAACTAACGCAGCCACTTCAGCATCTAATGCTTTGACTTCAGAAACTAACGCATCCACTTCAGAATCTAATGCATCTATTTCTGAGTCTAACGCATTAGCATCTGCAACCGCAGCACAGAACTTAGAGATTACCTCTGCATCTTTTGATACTACCGATGGCACATTAACACTTACTAAAGCTAACAACGGTACACTTACTACAGACCTCGATGGTAGATATGCAGAGCTAACTGGTGCTGTCTTTACTGGGGATGTAACAACCACAGGTCAAATAGGAATAGGCACTACAAATATCTTAGCTGACTTACACGTTAATGGCTCTATATTTGCAGAAGGCGGTAGCTTTGATGCTCCTGACGATGGGACTGACCCAAGCGGTACTGATAATCCTAGTAATGTAGCTTTTGTGATGCCTAAAGGAAATCAAATTGCTTTTTACGATGATGGGTATGTTCGTACTTTGTTAAAAACAGATGATATTGGCGATTTCTATGTTGGACAACTAGGCACGTATCTTATCAACGATATCAAACTACAGTGTGGTTACACTGGAGATGTCACTGTTATGAACGGTAATGGTAATGCAGGGCTTACAGTTCAGGGTGCATTGACTGCAAGCGGTATTGTCTACCCAACTACTGACGGTACAAATGGACAAGCATTGTTAACTGATGGAAACGGTAATCTTACTTTTGGCGATATTAGTTTAAATCTTCAAAACAAAGCAGACTTATCAGGAGCAAACTTTACTGGTGATGTAACAGTAGAAGAAGAGTATCCAACATTAAGCAGTCTACAAACTACAAGTAGAACCATAGAAGAACTAGGAAACTGGGGTAAATATCTACTTATGGCATCTGTAACTAACGGTGCTACCTATAATAATGCAGATGCAAATTACAGAGATGCTTTTGATATAACTCAAAATCAACAATATACTACGGCTGATGTGTATGGCTTGAATCAATGGGTTGCTGCTAACTATACTTCAGCCGAATATAATACATATGTTGATATAATTACCGGGAATATTGCTGATAATAGTACGTTTGTATCGGACGTTTATAACGGAGATTTCAATACTTGTACGTTTAGTACAGATATTACGAACAATAGAGTAGGCATCAATACTGTACTCCCTAGCGAAACTTTAGATGTTAATGGAAATATTGCAGTAAGTGGTACTGTAGATGGCGTGGATGTATCAAGTTTAAACACTACTGTAGCAGGTAAAGCAGACTTAACAGGTGCTGACTTTACTGGTGATGTTACAACTACAGGCAACGTAGGTATTGGGACTAACAATCCAATCTCACCTTTACAAGTCAGTGGTGCTATCTATGCAGAAGGAGGTACGTTTGATGCCCCTGATGATGGGATTGACCCAAGTGGTTCAGACACGTCAAGTAATATAGCGTTTGTAATGCCACGAAACAATAAGATAGCTTTTTGTGACGATGGCTATGTTCGTAATCTAATAAAAACCAATACTTCTAATGTTATTGACATTGGACAGACAGGTACAGCTTATATTACAGCTATAAAGTTAAACTGTGGTGCTTCTGGTGATGTTACTATACAAAACAGTGACGGCGATGCAGGGCTTACGGTAGAAGGTTCGCTGACTTCAAGCAATATTACCTACCCAACTACTGATGGTGAAAATGGTCAGGTAATTGTTACTGACGGTAGCGGTAATCTTTCTTTTGCAGATTTTGACATTACTACACAGACTGATTCTAAATATTTACGTTCTGATGCCGCTGATACTGCTACAGGTTTTATTAACTTTACAGGCGGTCTTTCCGCAACTGGTAATGTGGGTATATCTGGCGGTTTATCTTGTAATGGTTTAACTACAACAGGTAATGTTACCTTTTCGTCTTCTAATACAGACTTACTAACTCAATATACTAACCAGAATGTAGTGTTTGGTGTTGGAGGTACTGGAGGAGGCGGTGGAGACCTTTCTCTTCAATCAAGTTCAATCGGGGATGTTTATATAAGAAGAGGAACTACTTATACGCAATACCCAACTATTCACGAACTCAGAAGTTCTGGTCATCTTATAGCCCATACAAAATCAGCATTAAGCGGCAGTGTAGTTAACTTTACAAACTATGCTAATCAAGGCAGTAACAACAGTGGTGGTATAATCCATTTAAGTGCAAGGAACACATCTACTAGCACTATTTATACAAAGGGTGTTATAGGCACTAGTTACAGCCCTTATATTGGGGCGCAATACGCAATGCCATATTTCGCACACACCGAGGCGAGCAGTTTTGATTGTGGTATAAGCACTAGAGGAAGTACTAGTACGTCATACAACTCATTAGTTTCCTGCGATAGAGATGGACAGCCTAGAAATAACGTAATGTCTCTAGGCAATCCTGCATATAAGTGGGCTAACATTTATGCAACAACTTCATCTATAGGCTCGTCAGATAGGGAAGACAAAAGAGATATAGAAGAACTTACAGAAGCAGAGACTAGAGTAGCAGTAGCTTGTAAAGGGTTATTACGTAAATACCGATGGAAAGATGCCTACGAAGAAAAAGGGGAAGAAGCCCGAATACACTTTGGAATAATGGCGCAGGACTTGCGAGATGCATTTACTGCGGAAGGTTTAGATGCAGGTAAATATGCAATGTTTTGCTCTGATACTTGGTGGGATTTTAATGGTGAACAGTTTGAAGACGAAGATGTAGCACCAGAAGGAGCAACACTTAAAACTAAACTAGGTGTCAGATACGAAGAACTATTGGCATTTATTATTGCCGCAATATAAGGAATAGTATTATGGTAATTAAAACCATAGGTTTACTCCTGTTCCTATGTCTAAGCTCCCTGGCTAAATCAGAAGTAAAGCAAGAAGGTTCTCTCAACAGTTTCACAGGTGAGGGAGCAACAGTCTCAAGCAACAACACCACCACCGACACATCAAGCACAACTCATAACACTTACAACGGAGCAGGGTCTAGCAGTCAAATGCCAGTAGGCAGTGCGATATCCCCTTCGTACATGAGTTCAGGTATGGACACCTGCCTCAAAGGTACTGGAGGTTCACTACAGACCTTGAGCGTAGGGTTCTCATCTGGTGGCTACACCATCGATGAAGGATGTACCAGGAGACGTGACAGTAAGTTGCTTTCAGATCTTTCTATGAAGGTCCCGGCCATAGCACTCATGTGCCAGTCGTTATCTGTCTGGAAAGCCATGTTTGTCTCTGGAACTCCATGTCCTATGTTATCCAATGGTAAGTTGGTCGTAGGTAAACGTGCGTTCCTAATGATGAAGAGGCAGCCAGAAGTTTATATCCCGGACTACAACAAGGACACCAAGGAATGGTATGACACTTTACTCAACATTGGAGTCGAAGAAACTGATGAAGAAGACACTAATACCTCTGTTATTGCTAAGTTCCGCAGCTCTATCAAATGACCAGTATGATGCCCTGGTAGAATCCAGTGCAGCCATAGCCGACCAGATTACCCAGGGTGTACTCCTGGTAGGTGCTGCTACAGAATATGCACACCAGGGAGGCTCACTGTCTTCAGGTAACCTGGCAGAGACAGCTCACATCACTTCTGAGCAGCTCCAGGCATACAATGATGCCCTGTATGGAATCTCTAGTTATTTGCCCTATGGTGACCTCCAGGAGACCCTACAGAGCCGTGCTATGGAAGAGCTTGATCTTATGGACCAAGCGATAGATACCTTCACTACTGTAGTAGTCGATATGTCTACAGCTCTCCAGGTACAAGAGATAAGTGCAGCTGCAGAAGGCAGTCCTAATGAAGAAGCAGAGGTTCAGTCCTTTGTTACTAACAATGTGGAAGTACTTACCATTGACCAGGAGGATGTCGACACATATAACCAGGCAACGACAGATATTGAGATACATGCAAATAATGCATCTGCGTTCCTTAGTGTCGCTGCGAACGAGGAGGCAGTTTCGTTCCTGGAACAATCGATACAGAACGCAAACACCACAGCCGAGCAGACTACTATCTTTTATAACGCTGATCAGCAGTGGGTGACTATGGGTTACAACACGACAAGAAACCTTACAGCTGTCTATCTCAATGGTACAAACTTTGGTTTAGACCTCTATGCTACTGAGGCTGAAATCCTGGCAGCAGGTGCTGAGTCTGACTTCTTTAAAACAAGCCCAGTTGCCCAGGGTTACGAATGCTTCATGAACCAAATGGAATGTGACATATGAATCTAGCAGAAACAGAACTAACTATAGGTGGTGTGAAGCTCAAGGGTATATACATTGTTCTAGTGGCATCACTAGCGACCACCTTGGGTTCTTTTGTCTGGACCGCAAGCAGTCTGTATAGCCGACTAGAAAAAGTTGAGGCTGTAGTTATCCCAGACATAGTTCCCCTGGAAGAAAAGATTCTACTGATAGAACAAGAACTGGTAGCTAATGATGTATCTAAGCTCCAGGGCAAACTAGCAGAGCTTGGAACTAACCTGGTAGTGATCAAGGACCAACAGGCTGGTCTACTTACAATACAGAGCCAGGTCACTAGCCTAGAAAAAGATATCGAGACAATGAGATCCACTGTCAAACAAGCAGAGCTTATTGTTGATGATATGTCTGAACTAAAGACCTCTATAGATAAGCTTGATATTGAGGCAAATGACCTCTGGCAGGCTGTCGAGTACCTCAGCAACCCCCTCAAGTAATACCTTTTTACAACACCCTCTATCCACCTTGACTACTTAGGAAGTCCACCTATGGCTATACAAGAAAAAGACATACTAGATGTTGCTGCAGCTTCAACTGGCGTTCTATCACTAGCAGCATGGTTACCACCAACTGCTTCCTTATTCACCATCATATGGTTAGGCATAAGAATCTACGAAAGTGAAACATGCCAATCAATCATTAAAAACATGAGAGCAAAGATTAATGGATATCGAAAGAATAAAAGAAACTCTGATTAAACACGAAGGCCTGGTCCTAGATATGTACAAATGCAGTGCAGGTGTCTGGACTATCGGTGTAGGACATAACCTGGAAGACAAGGGTATCTCTAAAAGAGCAGCTATGGTGATGCTAGAGGACGATATCAATGATGCCCTGGATGACCTGGAGCGGAACGTCACGTTCTTCCATTCGTTACCAGGAGCTGCACAAGAGGCCCTGGTCAACCTAGCGTTCAACCTGGGTATCACCAGGCTCATGCAGTTTAGAAAGACTCTAGGCTACCTCAGAGAGCATAAGTTCACTAAGGCTGCCAATGAGCTGCTTGATTCACGCTATGCCACCCAGGTTGGTTATAGAGCACTAGAAGTCGCTGAGATGATAAGGAGCTGTGACGATGTTGACTAATCTTATAGGACCTGTGACTGGTCTTTTGGACAAGTTCATTGAGGACAAGGATCAGAAGGCCAAGCTAGCGCATGAGATCTCTACGATGGCACAGAAACATGCCCAGGAGATCTCACTGGCACAAATAGCTGTTAACAAAGAAGAAGCAAAAGGCAACTGGTTCCAATCATCTTGGAGACCTGCGACTGCCTGGGTCTGTGTACTAGGCTTCATGGTTAACTTTCTTATATCACCCCTAGCTGTACCTTTTGGTATCGATATACCCCAGGCAGACACCTCGACTATGCTCCCGGTACTCATGGGTATGCTAGGTCTCGGTGGCCTTAGAACAGCTGAAAGACTCAAAGGAAAGGACAGAAAGTAGTTTTGTCCACCCTTTAGAGAACATAAAGGAGAATCAATAATGTCAGGTAAAGGATCAAGCCCACGTCCCATTCCTAACCGGGAACAATATGAAGATAACTTTGATCGTATCTTTGGTAAGAAGAAAGAACCAGAGTACGTTAAATGTGAGCAATGTGGTACCTATTGGGAGACTGATACTGCAGGAAGAAACCACACCTGTGAGTGTCCTAATATCGAAAGTTTCTAGTGTTTTATTTCCTCTAAAGGTGACTGTTTTCCCCTAGTTAGTCACCTGTCTTATGGTAAGGATGCCTCCTCCACAGTCCTTGCTATATCTGCCCTGTGGGCCACCGGTCAGCTTCGGTTGATCGGTGTTTTTTTGCAGTTTTGTCCACCCTTATATGCTCTATAGATTTGCGTCAGGTAAGTTGATATACTCTTATACGAAATCGAATGACAGGGTGGCTCCCGACAGCACTTCAGACAACAGCCTCTTGACCCACTACGGTGGACCGATCAAGGTAAAGACCCTGGCTAATCTGACAGAGATTAGTATGAAGGTCTACTGTTAATGTCGACTGACCAAAACAGTAGTCTCCAGGTGTCTAAAATGGTGGGCCCAGTAGGACTTGAACCTACGACCAATCGATTATGAGTCGACTGCTCTAACCAACTGAGCTATGGGCCCCATCCTAAGACACCTGTCAAGACCACCCTGGTAAGCCGACAGCCTTTCATTCGACAAACAGCAAATAACAAACGTCAAGGACCTTCGGGTCCTTTTTTTATTCCTGGAGGAAACATTATGTACGACTTTACTGAAAATGAAAAACTTGCAGCACTTCACATGGTTAATGATTGTCTTTATTCAATGGGCGGTAAGAGACCTCTTGATATTTTTAATGACGAGTATAACTGGACAAGCCCAGAGGTTCTCACGAGTTTAGGTTGGAGTGAACATGAAGCTGCAGGCACTTACGGTGCATTAGAAGCTAAGGGTGCTGTCTATATCGAAAAAGATAATAGCCAGTATGAGAAAGATGCCTGGAACGACATGGTCTGCCTCGATGTGTTCGAGTGGGCTGAAGATCACTGGGATGATTTTGTAGCTGCAGGCAAACCAAGCAAGCTATAAACATAAGCTAATCGATAGGGCCCTTCGGGGCCTTTTTTCTACCTGGAGGAAATCATATGCAATATCAAGTTGGCGATACCTATGTTAGCAATCACGGCCACAAATATCGTGTTACAGATGTTGGTCGCACTATGGTCCAGGTGATTTCACTGGATCATCTTAAATACACCAAGGCTCACCCAGAGGGTTTCACAGGGTGGCAAACAGCCTTCTACACAAACGAGGTACAGGAGGCCTGGCATGAGGATTCCTGATAAGCCTTCCTTCGATATCAACACTATGCTGCACCGCAAGGTGCGCTATGTGCTCGATAAGCAAGGTGATTTACAAGATGCCCTGTTGGACATAGTTACCCAGGGCAAACAAGAGTGGTCTGTACAAGAGTGGCAGCAGCTAGTTGATGACATTCAATCATCAGACCTAACCGTTGGCGAATACATTGGAGGATATGTATGAGTAGCAAACAAAGAAAGACCAGGGCAACCACCCTGGCAAAGAAGCTGAACCAGGCGTTTCCTGGTTTGGACGCAGTGACCCTGGACAACTTCTATGGTCACGACAAGGTGGACCAGGATGGACTCTGGTTAAAAGGTTCAGAAGATGGTGTAGCACCGGATGGCTATCCCTTCTTTGACTACTGGCAAGAGTTCGGTCCTATGTACAACAGGACGCTAGAGGACTTTGTCGAGAAGCATGGCTTTTTCCTGGAGCCATATGACGCAGGAACACTCTTTGCCCATAGGGGCTAAACAAGCTCTCCTGGGGGTGGATTTAGTTTTGTCCACCCTTAGAGAGTATCAATCGAAATACTGAGGGATACATCAATGGAAACTTTAATGTCATTTTTTGAGAAACATGGTTCACGTGTTTGGAAAGGTAAATACCTTAGAGACTGTCGGTTCATGATACAACGACTCAGTGACTTCAATGATTACGCAGAGAAGCCACTAAGCTCGTTCAAGGCATCAGATATCTATCCATTCACTGATTACCTTACACAGAGCGGTCTAAGCGACTCTACTGTAAACCGTTACCTAGCATGTTATAGCGGTCTCTTTAGCCTGGCTGTAGAAATGGAGCAGGCTGAGGATGTACCTAAAGTACGTTGGAAGAAAGTTAGTAAGTCTCGACCACGTTACTTTACAGACCTGGAGTTAAGTGAGCTGACAGCCTTCCTAAGAAAGTCTAAGAATCCTTGGATGGCTGACTTCGTCATCCTGGCTGTAAACACTGGTATGCGCTTAGGTGAGATATTGTCTATCAACAATCCTAAGAGCAAAACCAAAGGCTATGTAACACCCTGTGGTTCTTTTGTAACGCTGCAAGACACCAAGAACGGTGAAGAGCGTTTAGTACCACTTAACCTATCTGCTAAAGATGCACTGTATAGGCTGCACAACAGACCCTGGTCTCACTATAGCCATCGCAGGTTTTATGATACCTGGGCCATGGCTCGTGATGAGCTTGCACGTGGGGACGATAACTACGTCTTTCATGTGCTTAGACACACATGTGCTACCAAGTTGGCTATGGAACATAACGTGGATGCAATTACCTTGGGCAAGATCCTAGGTCATCGATCACAAGCTACAACTGCTAAGTATGTCCATACAAAACCTGCATCATTACAGAACATTATGTCCAAGCTTGATAACCGGGAGGCCTCATGATGGGGCTTCCATCTAACTGCCATATGGATAACTGGCAGCATTACGTAGAGCTCCAATATCAAAAGGAACTTGAGGCTAGGCGGTTCTACGACATACCTGAGTGCTCTAAGCGGCACTTTTATGAAAACAACTTGGCACAACTCATGCATAACTTTGAGGAGTGTCTCCAAAATGGAGAGATTATATGAGTAATACAGATGTAAGCCTGGCAGAGTTCCAGGAGCTTTTAGAGCAGCACGATTGGTACTACAACCATAGTGATGATCATAGTGTTTGGAAGCGTGGTGAAGAAATGGGCAGGCACATAAGAAGATTAGCCGATAGCTCATCAGAACACATGGAAATGTATAGTGAATATCTAAGGAGTGAGGTATGAACTTAAATCATTGGAGCGGCCCTATGGGCCTGGTAAATTGCTGCACTGACGAAGATATCGAACGTGAGCATAGACACGACAGGATGCGTAAGTGGGTAGACAAAGCATCCTACCGATTAACAACAGCTGTTAAGGACCTGGAAGGGGTCCACTTCACTGAGCACATGTTAGATGAAGGTGAGCAGATCGAGGACTGTATCAGAGAAGCCCTGAGAACTATTGGTACAGCAACTCACCTTTTAAGGACGCTGCAAAGTGAACTATCAAAAGTTGAAAAGTAATATCAAGGTCACTTCCTGTGGCCTTTCCTTTATGAGACGGACAACTAAATGGGACCTGCACAGGTGAGAACCACTCGCATTTAGTTTTGTCCACCCTTAGAGAATACATGGGAGACAATAAGAAATGGAACAGACTACGATTGATCTGCTTTCACACCAGATCGAGCGTGAACAAGAGATGTTTACGACCGGTCGAGAGCGATACCTAAGTAGGCTTGAGAAAAACTCTAAGCCATCAACTCAAAACAACCCACATCGACTTATAACTGATGCATTACCTAAAGTCTCTGAAGCAATACATGAGACTATAGCTGCTGAAGATAGCAAAGGAGACGGAAGAAAGTACTCCTGGTACCAGGACATAAAGACAGTAGATTGTGATCTATTGGCTTACCTGGGTCTTAATAGCTGTATGGACGCTGTTGCTTCTGGATCTAGTTTAACGTCTACAATCACTAAGATTGGGCACAGGATAGAACTTGAGTCCTGGGCTATTGGTTTGAAGAACTTCAATAGTAAGTTAGCAAAAAGAATTGAAGAGAAAGTAACTAAAGACCACTCTAGTGAACGCTATAGAATAAAGGCAGCCAGGATCATTGCGTCTAAAGCAGGCTTTAAGCAGCAGGCCTGGTCTGAAGAAAGAAGAGTCAAAGTTGCTACTCCAGTACTCAATGCCATCCTTGAGTACTCTGGTGTCTTTGACAAATGGGAACAACAGAAACCCAGGAATACCATCCGTAAGATTGGCCTGACTGATGAAGCCAGTGCACGTCTTGCAGAGATGGACTTCGATTCGTCCTGGCAAGAACCTATGCTAGCTCCGATGATTATCCCACCGAAACCCTGGTCTGCATTTGACACTGGTTGCTACTACGACCCTGTGACAGCAGCACAGGTTCCGTTGGTCCGGGGTGCAACTTACACGCAGCGTAAAGCTGTTGAGCATCAGCTAAAGGATGACAAGCTGCCAGACTATGTTGAAGCAATTAATGCTATCCAGGCAACACCGCTGCAGATAAATCAGTATGTCTTAGAAGCAGTGAACTGGTCCTGGCAAGAAGCTAAGGTATTTGGCAAGTTTCCAAGGAAGGAAAAGATAGAGCATCTCAAGAGACCTGAGAACTGGGATGAGTTGTCTGCGTTTGATAGAAAAGGATGGACCCTGGCAGCACGTGAGATCCGCACTAAGAACCGGGAGATCGATGGTGCCAGGGCTCTTATGCTGCAGGATTTAACAACTGCTAATGACCTGGCTAACTTTGATGAGTTCTATCTACCCTGGAACTTTGATTTCAGAGGACGTGTGTACCCAGTGCCACACTTCTGCTATCACCGGGATGATCACATCAAGGCGTTGTTCACACTAAAACGAAAGAAGAAAATGAACAATGATGCCGGGTTCTGGCTTGCAGTGCACATTGCTAATGTTGGTGACTTCGACAGGATATCAAAGGAATCCCTAGATGCTAGGGCTGCCTGGGTTGAAGATAACCGGGAAAAACTTTATGACGTTGGTCGTGATATCCAGGGGACATTTGATTACTGGAGTCAGGCTGATAAACCCTTTCAGTTCCTGGCAGCATGTCATGAACTGGCGAACTACATGGACTATGGGGATGAATACGAGTCAGCCCTGGCTCCATGTTTAGACGGTACAAACTCAGGTGTTCAGCACTATGCTGCAGCATCATTGAACAAGGAAGATGGTCAGTTAGTTAACCTGGTACCTGGAGATAAACCCCAGGACATATACCGGGCAGTAGCTGACGTGGTTAAGGAAGACCTCGAGAATAGCTCTGAGGACCTTGCTAAGGCATGGTTAGACTATGGCGTATCAAGATCAACTGTGAAGAGAAACACAATGACCTACGGTTACTCTAGTGGGAAATATGGCTTCGCTGATCAGTTGTTTGAAGACACCATGAGACCTCTGTCGGACAAGGTCATGAGAGGTGAGCTCAAGGAGCATCCCTTTGGAGATAAGGTAAATCAGCAGGCAGCATCTAGACATCTAGCTAACATCAACTTCGATGCAGTACAAAGTGTTATTTCTAGTGCTGCAGCAGGTATGTCTTTTTTCCAATCGGTTGCAGGAGCCCTGGCCCATGAAGGTAAACCATTTAGATTCACTACGCCTATTGGTTTCCCGGTAGTCCAGAAGTACACCTACTGGGATGTAAAGAAGGTGAAGATCTATTTGCACGATAGAGAAGCAGGTGTGCTTAAAAGAACCCAGATCTCAGTTAGAGAAAAAGCAACAAAGCGGATAGACAAGAAGAAAGCAAAAGCAGCTGTGTCTCCCAACATCATTCATTCGATGGATTCAGCTCATTTGTTACTGACTGTGCTAACTGCAAAACAAAATGGTGTTGAGGATTTCTTCTTAATACATGATTCATTTGGTACGACACCGTCCGATACCGATGTCATGTATGCATCAGTAAGAGCAGCATTCGTTGAGATCTATAAGGACTATTGTCTTTACGAAGATGTGCTAACTCAAGCAAAACAACAGCTTACCTATGAAGGTGCTGAGAAACTAGAACTAGAGATTCCTAAGAAAGGCGATCTCGACCTGGACCAAGTACTCACATCAGAGTACTGCTTCAGCTAGTTAAAGTAGTTTTGTCCACCCTTAGAGAATATAACGAGGAAACAATATGCATCCAAGAGAACGTGTATTGGGGTTAGCCGAGTATCTTCGGAAGAACAATCAACCTTATTCACAAAAACTCATCAATGAAGCGCAGAGGTTAGGAATAACCCTTCCACTGCATAGACCTAAGTTAGACCTTAATAAACAGGAGAGTAAAAAAGATGGCGAGTAAAGTAGCCTTCACGAGTAGTGTTGGTCGGGCACACTACCCTTGGTTAAACAAACCCGATACTGCTTTTGGTAATGAACCAAAGTATAAAACTGGATTAATCTTAGAAGAGAAAGATCCATTGTTAGCACAGCTGAAAGAAGTTGCAGCGGAAAAGTTTGGTCCGAGAGCAGCAGCTAAGGCTCACATGCCATTTAAGACTGATGAAGAGACTGGTGAGACTGTACTGACTGTTAAGTCTAAGTACGCACCTAACTTCTTCGATTCAACTGGACAAAACCTGGTTGGCAAACAAGTGCCGCCATTACGTTCAGGGTCTGAGCTAAGAGTAGGCGGCTTTATCGCTCCATACTCTGTTAATGGAAAGAACGGTTTGTCATTACAACTAACCAGGGTACAGGTTATCAACCCAGTTAGTGGCGATGGTAATGCCGAAGGTTTCGATGCTGTTGAGGGCGGTTTCGTTGGTGAAGAGCTAACACAGGAAGCGTTCGATGAGCAAGAAGCAGTGGTATCAGAAGAAGCGACAGCAGACCGCTTCTAAGAACACTGGGGCTAAAGAACGAGGTATCCGTCACGGTTACCGTAGTGGTCTTGAGGATAAGATAGCAAAGCAGATAACTGATGCAGGCATCGACCTCCAATATGAGACTGACAAAGTTAACTATATAGTCCCAGAACGTAGTGCTAAATATACTCCCGACTTTAAGCTGCCTAAACAAGGTGGCTTTTTTTATGTCGAAACAAAAGGTATCTGGAACGTAGCTGATCGACAGAAACATCTTCTGATCAAGAAACAACATCCAGACCTGGATATACGTTTTGTATTTAGCAACTGCAATAGCAAACTCTATAAGGGATCTAAGACAACCTATGCTGCCTATTGTGACAAGCATGGTTTTGTGTACGCACACAAGACGATTCCAGAAGAGGGGTTAACCGAAGGGAATTAAAGTGTAACTAAGGAGAGCAAAGGGTCATCCCTCCGGGGGTGGCCCTTTTTTTTGTGTCTGGGGGAAAGTAAATGCTAAACAAAGAACCACATAATGATTCAGCGTTCCTACACCACACTAGCTGCGAAGCATGTGGATCTAAGGACAATGCTGCAGTATATGATGATGGTCACATCTATTGTTTTGGATGCCACCATTATGTACCAGGTGATGAAGCTGCCGAGCAGCAAATGCCATCACCAAAGTTAAACAAAGATTTACTCCAGGGTGAACACAGTGAGCTAAAAGCTCGAGGTATTACTCTGGAAACCTGCCGTAAGTTCGATTACTCAATCGGACATAAGAACCGCCCGGTTCAAATAGCCAACTATCGTAATGAACATGGTGAAGTAGTCGCACAGAAGATTCGTGATGCTGACAAGAACTTCACGATATTAGGTGAAGCTAACAAGATGGGACTGTTTGGTCAGCACTTGTGGATCACTGGTAAGAAGCTAGTGATCACTGAAGGTGAAATAGACTGTCTCACAGTTAGCCAGGTACAGAAGAATAAGTACCCAACAGTGTCCCTACCTAATGGTGCACAGAGTGGTAAGAAGGCACTCATGAAAGCCTGGGACTACCTGGATGGCTTTGAAGAAATCATCTTGATGTTCGACCAGGACGAAGCAGGACAGAAGGCTGCCATAGAATGTGCTGAGGCACTGCCTATTGGTAAGGTCAAGATTGCCAAGCTGCCATATAAGGATGCTAACGAAGCTCTACTGAAAGGTGCTGAGAGTGAGATCATCAATGCTATCTGGAAAGCAAAAGACTGGAGACCCGATGGTATTGTTAGTACAGCAGATCTCAGAAGCACTATCACAGAAACTGAAGAAGCTAGCCTGGTTACCTACCCATACAACAAACTCAATGAAGTAACTAAAGGTATTAGACCGTCTACCCTGGTAACCATATGTGCCGGGTCAGGTGTCGGTAAAAGTACTTTAATAACCGAGTTCGCCTACCACCTACATAAGCATGGCCAGAAGGTTGGCATGTTGATGTTAGAGGAAGAGAACAGAAGAACCGTGAGAGGACTCATTGGTCTGCACCTGGATAAGAACATCGTCCAGGACTTTCAAGCAGCTACCAAGGATGAGGTCCTGGCAGGTCATGATGATTTGTTCCGTGAAGGTGACATACAGCTATTCAATCACTTTGGCTCTACCTCATTAGATGTAGTAGTCAACCGCATTCAGTACATGGCTAAGGCTATGGACTGCACTCATATATTCCTAGACCACATAAGCATCCTGGTGTCTGGCTTAACAGGCCAGGTCACTGATGAAAGACGTTTGATTGACCAGATCATGACTACGTTAAGGACGATGGTCCAGGAGTTAGGAATCACATTGTTCCTGGTTAGCCACTTGACCAGGCCTTCAGGTGATGGCCATGAGAATGGCGCAAAGGTAAAGCTGTCGCAGCTACGTGGCAGCCACTCAATCGCACAGCTAGCTGATCAATGTATCGGTCTCCAGGTTAATCCTGAAGATCCAACTGATGATACCCGAGATCTAGTGGTGCTCAAGAACAGGTTTACTGGTCAGGTAGGTTGGGCCGGGAAGCTGAAATATGACAGAGAAACAGGTCGGTTGATCGATACCGACAACGATACTAGTCGTTTTTAACATCGAACCAGGAGAGTCAATATGACACAAGAAGAAAAGGTTTTGTCTTACCTTAAAGAAGGCAACACGATTACCTGTATGTCAGCATTTAGGGACTTCGGTATAACTCAAATTGCTACACGAATATTCTCATTGAAGAAGAAAGGTCACCCTATAAACAAAAGGACAGTCAGTGTTCCTACCAGGTACTCTACCCCGGTTAAGGTGGCACAGTATTACTACGGTGATTCAAAAGAGCCATGCCAATGTAGCTTAGACCTATGAGTCTAATATTCGACCTGGAGAGTAACGGACTACTCGACCAATTAGACACAATCCACTGTATTGCCATATTAGACACAGAGACCAGTGATAGACGTGTGAATGCCACAAAGATCTATCATGGCTCACAAGGCATTACAGAAGCCCTGGAGCTGCTTGCAGAGGCAGATGAGATCATAGGCCATAACATCATTGGTTTTGATATCCCGGCACTGCAAAAGGTTTACCCAGGGTGGCAGCCAAAGGGCCGTATAACGGACACACTGGTCCTCTCAAGGCTGTTCTATGCAGACCTTATGAATGATGATGCCACTGCTGTATCGCACCCAGAAGAGTTCCAGAAGCGTCTGTGGGGAAGCCACTCATTGAAAGCCTGGGGCCTAAGAATGGGCACTATGAAAGGTGACTACGATGGTGGTTGGGAAGAGTGTAACCAGGACATGCTCGACTACTGTGAACAGGATGTATTAGTTACTTTTGAGCTTTATAAGAAGCTGATGAAGAGAGGCAAAGGTTTCTCTGATAGGTCTATCGAACTAGAGCACAAGTTAGCTGAGGTTTGCTATCGCATTGGTAACAATGGTTGGACCTTCGATGTTAAGGCAGCACATGCTTTATATGCTGACCTGGCATCTATTCGTATAGAGCTCGAGAAGGAGCTTGATGAGCTGTTTGAGCCCTGGGAGATACACACTGAGTTCATCCCCAAGGTTAACAATAAGAAGCTCGGATACGTCAAGGGAGAGCCCTTCGATAAGGTCAAGGTAGTAGAGTTTAACCCTAACTCCAGGAAGCACATCGCATTCTGTCTGAAGAAGAAGTACGGATGGAAACCGACACAGTTCACCCCCAGTGGTGAACCCAAGGTTGATGAGACTGTGCTGCAGCAGCTGCCATACCCAGAAGCACAAAAGCTAGCCAGGTTCTTCTTAATACAAAAGAGAATCGCCCAGTTAGCTGAAGGTAGCCAGGCCTGGATGAAGGTGTGTGACAAGGACGGTAAGATCAGACACACGATCATCAGTGGTGGCACCGTGTCTGGTAGAGCTAGCCATCGATCACCTAACCTGGCACAGGTTCCTTCTACCAGGGCAGCATTCGGTAAACCCTGTAGAGACCTATTCACTGTACCAAAAGGATGGGTGCTGCTTGGATCTGACTTATCAGGTCTTGAGCTGCGCTGCCTGGCACATTACCTCCAGGACAACGGAGAGTACGCCAAGCAGATCTTGGATGGTGACATTCATACCTATAACCAGAAAGCTGCAGGACTGAAGACCAGGGACGAAGCTAAGACATTTATCTATGCCACCTTGTACGGTGGTGGCGATGGCCTTATCGGAAAGATAGTCGGTGGATCTGCCCAGGATGGTAGACGCTTGAAAGCTGACTTCGATAAGAACGTCCCGGCATTCAAAAGATTAAAACAAGAACTAAACACAGCATATCAGCGTGGATATCTCAAAGGCTTGGACGGCAGAAAGCTGTTCGTGAGATCAGAGCATCGATGTCTGTCTCAACTGCTGCAATCAGCAGGTGCGATCCTATGTAAGCAATGGGTCGGCCTGGTTGACGAAGCTATAACAAGAGCAGGCCTGGACGCATACATCGTGGGATGGATACACGATGAAGTACAGATCGCCTGCCGCAATGAAGAGGTGGCCAAGCATGTCGGTAATATCACTGGAAGAATGGCGAAAGAAGCAGGAACAACTTTCAAAATCCAAATCCCAATCGAAGCAGAGTACTCAGTGGGACGAACTTGGAGCGACACCCACTGAGGGTGGTGACTTCGCAAGTGACCTAGAGCTACTCATGTCTTTCTGGATTGTCCTGGATAGGGCAGCTAGAGATCCATTCACAGTCAAATCAAACTTCGCTAGGAAAGGTGCCTGGTACATCGCTGTATGTGCTAGCCGTGGCTTTATCACAACTGAGGTTGACTACGAGGTATTTAGCAACATGTGGATGATTACCGAAGAAGGCCTAGACTTCATGGAGAATCTAGATGAACGTATTACAGAGCTTATGTAACGACAAGACTACGCTGCTCATCGATGGAGACATCTACTTATACCAGGCATGTTCTGCTTGTGAAGAAGAGGTCGACTGGGGTGACGATATCTGGTCTCTATACTGTGATCTCAAGCAAGCCAAGAAGATGTTTGCATCCAGGATCAAAGAGTTCCAAGAGATACTAGGCAGCGATGAAATACTTATATGCCTAACTGAAGGCAACAACTTCAGAAAGACTGTGCTGCCAGACTACAAAGGCAACAGAAAGAAGACCAGGAAGCCAGTCGGCTACAAAGCCCTGGTTCAATGGTGCAAAGAGAACTACCCATGTCATTCCCAGGACACCCTGGAAGCTGATGACATCATGGGTATCCTACAGTCAGCCAAAGTCAAACCAACAGCTATTGTCAGTGATGACAAAGATCTAAAGACCATCCCAGGAAAACTCTACAGACCAATGGCCGATGAGATGCTACAGATTAAAGACCTGGAAGCAGATCACTGGTTTTACATGCAGTGTCTCATGGGTGATGCCACCGATGGTTACTCAGGATGCCCCAGGATCGGTCCTAAGACCGCTGAGAAGATCCTGGGTAATCACCCATCCTGGGAGCTAGTAGCCCAGGCATACATCAAAGCAGGCCTTACCAGGGCAGATGCCATAACCCAGAGTCGCTGTGCCAGGATTTTGCGTTGGTCTGATTGGGATGCTGAGAATGAACAAGTGAAGCTATGGGAGCCAGACAAATGATTATCGAAAGAAAATCCAAGCTTACTGGAGCCCTCCACAAGAGAGACATCGATGTCACCAAGGATCAGCTGAGACGATGGGAATCAGGTGAACTTATCCAGGACGTTTGTCCACACCTGTCTGCTATAGATCGTGAGTTCATTATGACAGGCATCACTGAACAAGAGTGGCAGCTGCTATCACAGTGTGAGAGCTGCCATGTCTGAAGACAATAACTTTATAGATGACCTGGACCTGGTCCTAAAGATAGATGGTCATGACAATGCCTGCATCGGGCACACAGTGAACGAAGGCAAAACAAGACTCATCTACTGCATGGACAAGATCATCGACAACCTGGTGCAAGACAGCCTGATGGACCTACTAGAGGCAGAGGAATACTTCTGGTTCAACATAGCAGGCTCCTATGTCGGTCCCAACACACCAGTAATCATGAACCTGGATCTAGGTGAACATCTACAGATATTAAAGGAAGAATGCGATGGGAGTGACCCGCCAGTTTAAATACGAGGGTGAAGACCCTAGGTTTGAGAACGGTAAGTTCTACACCTATAGAGAGATCTGTGAGATTACCGGGCTAACTTACAACACCCTGAAGAACAGATTGTATAAGGACCAGACACTTACTGATAAAGCAATATATGAGGTAGGAAGCAAGAAGAGGACTGTACCTAAGAGTATAAGAAGGCAGCAGCCCTGGCCAAGGTTAGAGACCAAGGTCGACTTCATATCTCAGCAACATCTAAGGAAGCCATTGATATGAGTATAGATGAAGCAACACCCCAAGATTGGAATAGACTCCGGGAGAAGTACCCGGCAATGATGAAGAAGTACGAAGACCTGGTTGAAACAGAGACCATCACAGACAATGTAAATAGTCCTGGTCATTACACCCAGGGCAACATCGAGTGTATCGATGCCATACAAGAGAGCATGTCCACAGAGGCCTTCCTTGGCTACTGTAAGGGCAATACTATCAAGTATCTTTGGAGGTCCGGCTTGAAGGATAAAGACCCCTCAGAAGACCTCCAGAAGGCACGTTGGTATCTCGAGAAGTGGATCGACAGTCTTGATAAGCAATGAATGCTAGCATCATGATAGTGAAGCCAAGCATGTAGTACATAGGTTAGTTCCTCGTGGTTGGTGGGTTGAGGCAGTATGTTAAAGACCCACTAGCCAGGAGTAGAATGACAACTATCTATGGCAGTTATATACCTAAGTAATACTAAAGTATTAATACGCATTAGTTAGTCACAAATGACTAGATTTGTTGTATAGTGACTGCGTCTTGACTCGATGTTCTAGTAACAATAATAAGGGAATATAGATAGGAGATACCAAGGGACAGTAGGAGCATCCATGAGTTGTAGTAACAAAGACTACACTGGACTGCTTCCTGCTGTTCCCTTGATACCATTTGTCTTTATACTCCTACTTCACATCCATTACAAGTCAATCGATTGAAACTCTATGACCAAATGCACAACCATGGTGCACACCTGTTATGGTTATAGATGTTCTTATGCCTCTGAGTAGACCCCGGACAAACCCAGGTAATACAAGGGGTCCAGTTTTGTCCACCCTTTAGAGATATACCCTGGTTGCTGACGACACATCACCAGTACCACTAGAACACCTAGTATTGATGGTCGATGGTATCCGAAAGTACCCGGGAATAATCTGTCCTCATTTAGTTATACCCTGGTAACACTAGAACTTATGTCTCCCTCAGTCGAGTCCTGGTGTTACCTGGGTCTAACTATTGTCAGCTAACATGTAGTGCATTGGTTGGCCTGGGTATTACCTGGGTTACTATTGGAGTGCTCTGGGTTCTGCCCTGGGTTACTATTGGAGTGCTCTGGGTTCTGCCCTGGGTTCTTCCTGGGTTATGACATCTACTATGTCTAATCCCTATTTGCACACAAAAGATTAGCCCTTAGACCAACAAAAATCAGATATGTCTAACACAAGCAACCACCAGGTCAATCGATAACATATCGACTGACGTAGAGAATCCAGTGTCTATGCGGTCTGCAGCATATTGACCCATGATTCCTGGGACTCCTGGCTGCCAAAACGACCCCCAATGGGTCTAAATGGCTAATGATTTCAAAAAGTCGTTAAACCCTCGATGTTGTTGTTGTTGTTGTCTGACCCTTGTAAACACAAGTCCACCCACGAAAACAAAAGTATTAGATCTTAAAGGTATATACCTATGGGCATAGAGAATCCCACCCCGACTTACATTGATGACCTTGATGCAACTCTACCTGCAGCAACAGACCCTCTGTCTCAGGCTGATGACCACATAAGAAACATCAAGGGAGCTATTAAGCAGACCTTCCCGAATGTAACTGGTGAAGTATCTGTTACCCAGGCTAATCTTAATGCTCTCTCAGGTATTGCTGCAGTTAGTGCTTTTTACAATGCTGTATACCCTGTAGGTTGTATTTATGAGTCTACTGTAGATACAGACCCATCTACTTTATTCCCAGGGACTACATGGAGTTCTTTTGGTCAGGGTAAGATGCTAGTAGGTTTAGACCCTAATGATGATGATTTCGATAGTACCGATGATAGTGGTGGCTCTAAAACTGTAACGCTTACAGAAGATCAAATGCCATCTCACGACCACGATGATACCTTTGCAACTTCAGGTGCAGGGGGTCACAGTCACAGTGTATCTGGGACAGCTAGTAGTGGTGGTTCTCACTCTCACGGTACTAACCTAAGATTTAAATCTAGCTCTGGTATTGTTGGGGGTCAGACAACAGTTACTAGTGGAACAGTATCAATAGACCACGACAATCATGGTGACGGAAACAGTGGTTTTTCTTCTAATATAGGTAACAACACTACGTCCCACAGCGGCCACACCCACAGCGTATCAGGCACTGCCTCTAATGTAGGCAATCACTCCCACACTATAACTGGTAGCGTTAGTAATGCAGGTGGCGGTCAAGCGCACGATAATATGCCTCCCTACGTTGTTGTTTACCGTTGGAAAAGAGATAGCTAATACACAGGATTCCTAATATGCCTCAGACACTGCCCATACGTAACTTAGGTGACGTAGGCGTAGTCACTGACCAGGACGCAAGTAATCTCCCGGTACAGGTATTCACCAGGGCTAAGAACGTAAGGTTTGATGAGAACACCGTAGTTAGAGCCCCAGTATTTCGCAAGATTAAAGATAGCTTAGGTTTTACTCCAATTCATATGTACGGAGTTACCACAGACACCGGGTATAACAGTGTCTTACTAGTGTCTGACAACTTCACTATCAAAAAGTATTTCAATGGCAGTCTATCTACTGTAAGAACTGGCAGCTCATCTTCTAATGACACTGTGCCCATCACAGCGACTCACTTAGCTAACCAGGTGTACGTTAACCGTGCAGATGAAGTACCTGCTACCAGTCCTATAGGTAGCCTAAACTTTGTTCCATTAGCTAACTTCAATGGTCCAAACAACGAGACATGGAAGTGTGGATCTCTACGTGCCTATGGTGACTTTCTTATTGCCTTAAATATGACTGAGGGTGTTGCAAATTACCCGAACAGAGTACGGTTTTCTGACCTTACCTTAGCTAATACTATCCCAAGTTCTTGGGATGCTACAGATACTACAAAGTCAGCAGGTTTTGTTGACCTGGTAGAGATGAAGACCTCTATCATCGATGGGATGCCTCTAGGTA
>BCSF01000084.1_pt1 | contig 40474 bp, 48 predicted proteins | sample 1016431 | NCBI WGS metagenome assembly BCSF01 (sample SAMD00045685;SAMD00045686;SAMD00045687;SAMD00045688;SAMD00045689;SAMD00045690;SAMD00045691;SAMD00045692;SAMD00045684;SAMD00045690;SAMD00045691;SAMD00045692;SAMD00045684;SAMD00045685;SAMD00045686;SAMD00045687;SAMD00045688;SAMD00045689, study... | reverse complement strand
ACAAGCAAGAGTGATATAAATTTGAATTTTTACAATTTGAGAATTAGCGTGGATAACAATGCCTGTATCAGCAGCATCAGTAGATTGTGACCAAGAGGCAGTTTGTGCCATCTTAACAAAACCAACGTTTTTAACGTCTGTTCCTACAGTAGTACCTGTAGTATCTTTGATTGTACCCGCCTTAATCGGGCCTGAAAAAGTGGTATTCGCCATTTTATTTCCTTTGCAGAAGGTTTTCTTTACTATCTCTGCAACGTCTGCTAGGTCAGTTAGTAAAGATTATTTATCCTAGAACTATCCCTCCTAAACGCAGGGGCTAAATTAATAGCCCCAGACGAAAACCTTATGAAAAACACAAAAGCGGATGAAAGATAAACATAAAGCCTTCAGTAAGTATTAAACCATAAAATTTTCTAAAACACAAATAAAAACCCCCGCAAAAGCGGGGGGAAACCTAGGAGGAGGAGGTTTATTCTTTTTGCTATTAAGCTCCTTGTGAACCCCACATACCTAATGGGTCAGACCAGCCGAAGCTGTATCTTTCACGAGCCTTATATCTAGCATTACCTGTATCGAAGTCTCCGTCCATGCTTGTTTGCATTGGAGTTCTAACAAAATGCTTAAGACCGTTAGGAACGTCAGTCTTCAAGAACCATGCATCAGTATCTGTTAAGAAGTGATTCACAGTATAACCTTGAGGAATAGCACCCATTGATCTAACCGCATTGATGTCGTTGTCCGCTGTAGCAGTTCTAAGCTCAGTCTCTAAGAGTCTTGTAGCAATGAACTGTAAGTTTGGAGGAACGATCATCTTAAGTGGTCTAGCAGCGATTAATAAACCTCTTTCGTCTGTCCAACCAGCGATCTGAATAATAGCAGCTTCTAGTGAAGTCTCATTCAAGTCAACGTTAGTTGTAGGCTCGTTTGAGTTTGTGCCACCAGAAACAAGTGGGTGAGCTGTAGAGAATAACTCAACATTATCACCACCTACGTAGCTATTATTGAAACCATTGTTAAGAACTGCAGCAGCTTTAACTTGCTTTGTATACGCCATTGCTCTAGCAAGAGCTTTAGTGTATCTGCTTGATAAGCTGTCATACAGATTATCTTCCATAGCTTCTTCTGTAATTGAAAATCCAAGAGCAATTGTCTCATGGTTGTATCTAGCAGACCATGCTTCTTGAGCATTGTCATAAGATATTGCGGCACCTTCGTCTTTAACTGGGGCAGCGCTGAAACCTGAGAGCTTTACTTCTTCCTCAAAACTTCTTTCTGAAGATTCTTGGTCAAAGATTTCTTTATGCTCTTCACCATATTTTTGATACTCCAAACCAAATAAGGCATTTAACCCTGGTAGGAGTTCCTTTAATAATTGTGCACGTGATATAGCCATTATTTATACTCCTTATTATAAACCAGTAGCAAGTTTGTAAGCATGACCACCTTTAGTGATATTACTATCCTCATAAGGTGCGTTAAACTTAACAATTACTTCTGTGTAATTACCAGAGGCATCAGTAGTTTCTTCAACTACATCAACAATTCTCATTGGTAAAGTTTTTGTTACAGCAACACTAGTGCTAAGAATAGCTACTCTAGAGTTACCATTTGCTGTAATACCAGCATTTTGTACTAACGCTGCATTACTTCCGATAGAACCGTAAGCGATACCTGCAACTACAGTAGTTCCAGATACAACAGCTACTTTAAATAAAGCATCTGGATCATCAACTACATAAGCCTGAATGTCAGAAGCGATAGTATCAGCAGGGTAGTATTGTTTGAATATTTTTTGGTTTGTAGCTGGGTCAGTGTAAGTACAACCTACAAAAACACCAATTACACCCGTAACAGCAGTTGTAGTAGTGCCTGCTTCTTTAGCTATGGTACCATCGGCTAATCGAGTTACGATATCACCGTTAAATATATTGGTATCATAGGCAGAGGCAATCTTCATCTGCCTTGTAGAGCCAGCATATGGTTGGCCACCAATTAAATTAACTGGGACTAGACCATATGGAGCTGCAACAGTTGGATAAGCCATAATAAACTCCTAAAATCAAAATTTAACCGTTACCACGAGAAACAGTCGAACGTTTGTCACTAAAGAGCGGCATACGAGGATTGTTTTCTCGCAAGAAATTATTGTCTACCGCCTGCATCTGCTGTTTGTTTTGATTAGCATAATATGCATTTCTACTCTCAGCAGTTTCAGTTGGTATTTTACAAAGCATCAATCCGCCAGATTCGATGTTCCCATCTTTATTACCAGTAAATCCATACTGAGTAACAATCTCTGGATGATCTTCAGCTTTTACAGGTATCCACCCTTCACGTAGTTTGATAGAAGCATTTCTATCATCTGCCTGTCCTAGTAAAGAAGTCCTTACCCAACGGAACCGATATCCATCTTCAGGCTTTGGGTCAGGTAATTGTTGGGGGGGAACCCAGTTTTTCGCTCTTTGTGTTTTGTTACGTGTATCTAGCTCCCTGCTTGTACGATTTTTAGCTTGTGTCATTTTCATCTCCTTTTATCTATTAAGTTTTGCTACTTGTTTTGCATAGTCTTCGAGTTTTACTCCCAATCGCTTGGCCATACTAACTTGAGTAGCGGTTAACGTAATTTTTTTAGAAGACGGGTTTCGTTTAACAGGAGCAACCACGTTGCTCGGTGCAATTTTGGCTTTAGGCGTTTTTGTTTCTTCTACCAGACTAGAGTCGTCTTCTTCACTATTCTCAAATCTGTCAGGAAAGACTTGCCGTAGCCTTTCGTTTATCCTATCGTAATATTCATCACTTCTAGGATCAACTCCGCTTTTAACTAATTTTTCATGCAGCCCATATGAAAAGGCAGTCATTTCGTCATCCTGACCAAACCATTTATTTTCACTAAACCATTTTTTAGCTTTTTCGTCCGGTTCAGGGACTTTGTTAGTTTGATTATACACATCTTTAGATTCTTGTAAAGTATCTTTTGATTTTTCTTCTTGCTTATACTGAGGATTATAATCAGCCCATTTGTTACGCATTAATGTAGCATCTGCAATTTTAGACTGTGCTTCTGCCATTGCATCAGCATCGCCATCTTCATAAGCCTTACGATATTGAGCTTTACTCGACTCTAAAGCCATATCGGCTCTAGCTTTTGCTTCTTCAAGTAAAGTACTTTCGCCTTTAGATAAACTCTTCTTTAGCTCATCGTTTTCTTTCTTCATAGCTTCAGCATAACGAATAGCTTCATGCATCTCTCTATCTTTAGCTTCTTTAGCCCTTCTTTCATCATGGTATTCACGTTTTAATTTATTAATACGTTTTTGAACACCGTCACTATACTCGTCTAATTCATCTTCATCATCAGACTTTTTAGCTTTTTTGGGTTTTTCTTTTTTACTTTGTTTATTTTTTGCAAGGGCAGCTTTATCCTCTTCAGGCATATCGTCTTCTATTTCAAACTCTACCTCTTGAGATTCAGCTTGTGTTTCTTGCTCTTCTTGCTTCTCTTCAATTTTTTCTTCTTCAGTCATAATACCTCCTATACTCTACCAAATCCACGAGGGTCTTCTACTACTCCCTCTACGGAATCATCATTAATCATACGAAACTCCTCACCATCTATTGACATGCGGGTCCCAGAATAGGATCGCATAACAACAAAATCTCCTTGTTTACACCAAGCACCAGTTGGAAACTTCTCCTTATCTTTATAAGCATCGGGGCCAACTTCTAGAACAAACCCAACATTAGCTGCTGTGGCTTCTCTATCTACGGTACTTTGAGCTTTAATAATACCTCCAGAAGTTTTTTCTTCTATCTTTGGTAGTGCTACTAACACTTTATATCCTGAAGGTTTCGGTAGGCGAAGGGATTTATCCTTCAACTCTTCCACACGGGCAAGAGTTTTTTCAACACTTATGTCTGTCATTTAAATATCCTCACTTTTATTAGCAGCATCAACTAAATCAAGAAAGGCTCTTTCAGCCATTGCTAACCCTTCTATCACTCCCACAAGATGCCGGTATTGTGGAAAGTCCTGTGCGCCGCCTGTCGAAACAGTATCAGCGTAGTCATTCATTAATTTACGTAATTCTTTTTTATACTCGTCTTCTATAGATGCCATATTTCCTCCTATTTAAAATTATTGGCCTGGGGGCATATCGTCTGTACTTCTTGCGATATCTAGTCCTAGTTTTACTCCTTCGAGTTTTTGTTTTTCAGTTAATTCTTTATCTTGTTTAGCTAACTCAACACCTAACTTAGCACCAGCTATTGCTTTATCAGCTTCAATCTTTTCGTTCTTAAGTGCTGCATCTACAAAGTCTTTCTGAGTTTTCTGTTGTAGTTCAGCTTGTTTCAATGCAAGTTCTTGTTGTTGCATTTGTACGATTGGGTCTTGAGCCGCTTGTTGCGCTTGTTGTTGGGCCATCTTAGCAGTAGATTGTTGTTGTACTTGAATAGATGCTTGAGCCATAAGTTTAGATACTTCTTTTTCAACATCCTCTGGCATTTTCTCATCTGGTTTAGATAATGGTACACCCATTTGTTTTTCAACCTCTGCTCTATACTGCATAGCCACGTGTTCTGATATATGTGACATTAAAGCTCCCTGTATAGCTCTAGCCATAGGATTTTGTCCTATTAATTGTTGTATCTGTGGATTTTGCATAGCAGACATATGTGTTTGAATATGTGCTTCATGGTCTTGATAAAGAAACGCTTTTACAGGTTTACCTGTCATTAGTGCCATATTTTCTGATACTGGGTCTTTCGGTGTCATATCTTCAGCAGTGGGTACAAGTTTTTGTGCGTCTTTAATACCTAGTGTTTGCAACATCTGTTGATGTAGCAATGGTAAATCATATAATTGTGGGGCTTGTTGTGCTAACTGTAGCGCAGCCTGATATTGAACCACACGCATTGACATAGTTGAAGCATTGGGGTCACTAACTGGAATAACCTCAACTTCATTGTAGTCTTCACGTTTAATTGCTTCATCATCTGCGTCATATTCATACTCCTCTGATGTGTGATCTGCGATTATATTTTTTAAGAGTTTAAACTCCATCTTCATGGTGTTATGCATACGAGCTTGCACAGCACTCATAACTTTTAACATTCTCTCCAGTATTGCAAGAGTTGTTCCTACAGGCGCTTCACTATTTAAGTCTACTGATTTAAAATCAGAGATTGCTGCCATACTTCTACCTTGGTCGACAACATTTTGGAACAATGCCAAAAGAGTTTGTGATGGCTCTTTATAAGGAAGAAAGGTTATATTATCAAGAATCTTACCACCTGGAACGTCTACGTCCCGAAACTCTCCTGGCATTATTGGGGTATCGTCACCTTTAATACGAAGGCCTCTTGTTTTTAATCCACCCGGTAAATTATTTAAAGTTCCTGCATCGACTAATTGTCGAAGTAAAGAAGTACTAGACTTAGCGTGACCGCCAAGTAAATGAATAAGTCCAAATCCATAAAATCCAAATCCTGGTATATAAGTATAATGTACGAAGTGATTACGTTTACGCTTTAAATCATCATTCTCTTTCCAATTACGATAGATAGAAAGTATCTGCATAGAATTACGCTCAATAGTAATAACATAAGGAAGCGCAATTTGATTCGGGTCTTCACCTAAATCATATTCTACATGCATCTCTAATAATTCATATCTGTCATCTTCAGATATATCTACACCCTCAACTTCATCTTTCTTCTTTTGTATAGATGTACGGACAAACCCTGGGTCACCTAAATCAATTGATGAATAAAATCCATTAACTTGTAAAAACTTAACTTCATTCTCAGTCTTTCTCATAATGTGGGTTACACGTGAAGCTGTTGTTATATCTGAAGAACCATAAGCTACAATTAAATCTTCTGCTGGAATAAACTGCGCAGTCTGTCTACCTAAAGCTGGATCAAAATAAACTTTCTTAAACGCTGAACCTGCAATAGCTAAATTCCATAACATTCTTTCATGCTCTGGTCTATATTCTGTCATTTGTTCAGTTAGACGATAGTTCATATCATCTCTAACTCTCGTTGCTGCTTTTTCTTTATCTTTTGTTTGTTTACCAACAATAGTTGTTTTAACTGGGCCAGCTGCTGGGAATGTTTCTGTTATGGCCTCACTTTGGAAACGCACAACTGCTTCAGATAATAATGGGTGAAATACACCACACGCACCGTCCCAAGGCTCAGTTCTCTCTTCTATGTTTAAACCTAATAATTCCAAACCATCTTCATAAGTTTGTTTCCACTCACTTAACGATTCATTATCTGCTTCAAACATTCCAACTAAGTCATCAGAGATTTGGTTAAGTTGATCCATGTCCATATCATCAGCTAAATTCTTTCCATGCTCTCCTTCAAAGGATGGGTCTACAACCTTATCAACAGTAACTTCAACGCTACCATCTTCATTCATTTCAACTTCAATACCTCTGTCGTCCTGTTCCTCTTCTACTTCGACTTCTTCAACAGGAGTTGCTTTAGTAATTTGAATGCCGATTGCTTTATCTATAGCCATAATTTATCCTTCGTCTAGGGTAAGAGGTGCAGATAATTTAGCTTTTTTTGCTTCAACACCTTCTAATTCTTCAATTCTCTTTTTTAGCCGTCTTATTTCGTCATCTCTTTCGGCTAATTTTTTGATTAATGATTGATGCAGTTGAAAATCTAATTCCATAACATCAAGCATTTTTTTTGCTACTTGTTTATTGTACTCAAAAAACTCATTTAGTTCACTCATTTTTTCCTCCTAATAGTATGCTGCTTTGCGTTTTTTCCACCACGGTATTTCTTCATCTTCTTCATCAGAATATAATTTTACAAACCCGCCTTGTCTAAAACGAAGTAGAGCTTGTGTTGTTGAGTCCACATAGTCATCATGTTCACCTGCAGGGAAAGCTGCGATTTCTTCAACTACTTCTTCTTCCCATCTAGTAGGCGGTACCCAAACTATGCCGGATGCAAATAAATCTGTTACTGCATTTACTCTCGCAATCTTATCATTTCCTCTGCTCGGTGTAAACTCAGATACTGGAACTCCCATCGCTCTTAACTCAAATACAAGTGGCGCACCTGCCGCCTTTGCTTCCACAATGAGTGCATCGGGTTTCCATTCTTGATACATATCATATGTTGTCCCTTTTAATTCTGGAAACTCCATTCTTTTTCTATATGCATCAAGAAGTATTATGTTAGAAGTTTGTTTCCCTGTGTCTGGGTCAGTATGATAAAACACACCCCAAGTTGTACATGCAGAATAGTCTGCTCGATTTGTTTTTAAAAACGCAGTATCCCAAGACTGAATAATAAATTCACAAGGCGGTGGGTTATCCTCTTCCCATACTCTCCACCATTCTCTTTTAACTAACGCACCTTCTTCAGATGTTGGTGCTTGTTGATATTGTGCTTGCCATTTACTAACGGGTAATTGTGTTTTAAGAGCAACTAATTCTTCTTTACTCCAAAACTCAGGCCACAGAGGTTTATCTGATGGCATAATCGCAGGGAACTCAATAACCTCCCACTCATCTCCACCTCGTTGTGCGCTGGCTTTTATAACTTGACCTGTTAGATCACGTTTTGACCACCTTGTCATTACGATGACAATAGAACCCCCTGGCTGAAGTCTCTGCCGTGGGCCGGACGTATACCAGTCATATACTTTATCATAGACTTCGGGACTTGTCTCAGCTATTACTGCTTCTTGTTCCGAGTGTGGATCGTCAATAATTAACAAATCAGCACCTTTACCAGTTACAGCACCGCCTACACCAATCGCAAAATACTCTCCACCGTGGTTCGTACTCCATCTACCAGCTGCTTTTGAGTCTGCTTGCAACTGTACTTCATCAAATATATCTGCAAATGACTCACTTCCGACTAAGTTTCTTACTTTTCTACCAAAACCTACCGCTAATTCGGCAGTGTGCGAGGTTTGAATCACTTTTTTACGTGGAAATCGCCCTAAAAACCATGCGGGAAGTAAATATGAGGCAAATTCTGACTTTGTGTGACGTGGTGGCATGTTAATTATGAGTCTTTTTGTCTCACCACTAGCTACTTTTTCAAATGCTTTAGCAATTTTGGCGTGATGCCGTCCTGAAATGAACTCTGGCCACATCTGTTGTACAAAAGACAAGAAATTTGTCTTTGATTTTGCTTTTCCTCGTTTATCAAGAAGCTCAAGTATGGCTATTTTTTCTTTTAGGGGTAAAGATTTTACTCTATTGTAGTCTAAGTCGTCTATCACTTCTCTATTTCCTCCTCTTCCACATCCTGCTCCTCTTCTTCTACCTCTTCTATTTCCTCAAATTCAGCATCTTCTACATCTGCTTCTTCTTCAAGTTCTAACACTTGCGCTTCTATAGTTTTTTCATGCATTAGTTCTTTAATTTTTTGTTCAAGCAGTCTATTAACTTCCTCTTCTTTATAATTCTTATGAACAACTTCTTTTTTCTCAACAAATAACCCAACTTCTCCAACTTTTCCTAATAATTCTAAAGCACGCATACGATTTTTACTATCTCCTGCATCAGCTTCGAGTAGTAATTTATTTACAACAAAAGTTCGTATCTCTTCCGGGTTGTCTAGAGGATTAGTTTTTTCTTGATTTAGTGCATCAACTAATTGAGTGCCGCTTACAGCACCATATCCTTGCTTTATACATTCCTCCATAAAGTCAGAGGCAATATTTTTTCCTCTTTCTAAAACTTCACTATACTCTTCCGGAGAAAAGTCAACAGCAAAGGGTATCTCAAAAACCCCTTCTTGTATTATCGGCATATTTTTCCCGCTTTGTTTTCCGCTTTAACCAAATAACAACGAAAGTATAAAGTATAGTAATAAAAAAGGCAATGAGAAAAATAATATAATAGATGACAAACCACAAATAAACATATGGAAAAGAAAACCAAATTCCAAAAGCCGCTCTATTCTATTTCTCACTCGTAAATACCTTCGTCTAATAAACATTCGTCATATACCTGTAACCCGATAGCATTTGGATTTTCTAACATCCCTTTATACTTCTCTGGTTTATTTAGTTTTAGATGCATTAATTCTACCACTCTTCTATCGACTTCGTGAAGTACGTCTTGCTCAAAAGGTGTGAGCATTCTATTTGTTTTTACTGAGGGTACTAGGTCGTGGTTTCTGATATCTGCAAACCGTACTGCAAGATGATATATTTCTTCACATCTTTTATAAGGGTCTAAATCATCGAGCTTCCATGCATGGGTATAAGTAAAATAGAAAGCCGCATAGATAAGAGCGGGTACAAAAAATATAGGTAAATAAGTCTTCATTTAATCAGAATACCATATATGGGGTGAGCATGGTACCAAAAAAAGTGACGGGGGGGTTTTTTGGGAAAGTGTATTTGAGTAATCTCAAAATGCGTGGAATTATTTGTGCAGATTATTATGTGTATATGTAACTACGCTGGCTCGGTCAAAAAAGGGGGGTTGGGGGGTAGTGGGGTTTCCTAAATGAGAACCATTCTCAAATGAGAATCATTCCCACCGACACCTGTCGGTGCGTGGTATAGCTATATAAATATAAAAACCTCTAAAAAGCCCTATTTATAGGTATCTTCAGCTATTGCGTTAATGTGTAATTTTGGTATAATTATCTCAAGTGGCAAGAAAAAGAAATTTTAAGTAAATAGGAATCATTCTCATCTTGCTGAATTTAAAATTTATTTATAAGGAAACATAAACATGACTACTAAAAAGACTGTTAAAAAAGCTACTAAAAAGACTGTTAAAAAATCTAATGCTAAGGCTATTGCTAAGGCACTAGGTGGCTCAGATGCTCAGATCAGAAAAGCTGAATATATTCAGAATATTGAAGCTATTTCAGAATTTGCAGTTAATAAAATATACAATAATTCAATGTCGCTGGAATTGTCTAAAAATAGGCTATCGCAGGGTATTGATGCGACAGTAGAGCTTATAAAATCTAAGCATAGAAAATCTGAAATAACTGTCGATCTTGTAATGGATATTGCTAGAAATTACTGCTTCAAAGCATTTGTATATTCATTGCAATTAGCTTGTTTAAATAAGGATAGCAAGATCGAAACGGCTATGAAAGACTGCTTAGACAAGGCTCTTGATGATCCTAAGCAAGTTGAAAAAATGACTAGCTATGCAAATTGTGACTCTAGAAAAAAGGCTTATGCTGATGCTAATAAAGGTAAAGGTTTCTTGTTTGGTATGTTAGGTAAATTTAAAAAATATATTACTGATCAAAATTCTGATTTTGTAATGCCATCTGCCACTAGGTTTAAAGGTGCATTGATTAAACATCTTGATCTTACTGCTGAATATGAAGCCTCTAAGCGATCAAGAAAATCTAGTGCTAAGGCTGGAAAATCTAGTGCTAAGGTTAAAGTTAATACTATTGCTAGTGTAGATGAAATTGAAAAGTCTATTGAATTTGGCACAAATGAGTTAACACTACTAATCGAAAATGTTATAAAAGGTGTTACTAGAATTAACAAAAAAATTCTAGGCGATTTGCAGAAAAAACAAATTACTGAGTTAATGGAAAATGCTAAGTTAGTTTATACTAAGTAATTTCAAAAACTCCTCCCACCTAACCCCAGATTTTTCTGGGGTTTTTTTTCGTCTATCGTTTTTGTACCGACACCTGTCGGTAGCTTTTTCAAAAAAAGAAGCTAGTACTTGAAGCTAGTATTATTATGAAGCTAGTAGTAAGGCGTTGCACATTGTGAAGCTAGTAATAAGCCGTTGCTTGTCCTGTTCCATAATGTGTAATTTGTTGGAACAAGTGTGGAACAGAATTGTTCTTTAGAATCAATGACTTATGAATTTCTTGTTCCATGAAGTGTAAAAAAAAGGAACAACTTTGGAACACGCAAGTCCTTGATTTTAAAGGCAAAAGAAGGAAAAAAGGTCTTATATATATATATTTTTAAAAAATAATAAAGGAATATTTTTATCTTTTAGCTTTTTTTAGTCTTTTATATGTTTTTTCTTGTTTATTTGTCCTTTTTTGCATGTTCTTTTAAATATCCTTTCATAATTTTCCATGGAACAAGCAAAAATCACCCAAAATCGCCGTAAGTCGTTGATTCTAAAGGCAGAATCTGTTCCATACTTGTTCCTTTTTTTTACACTTCATGGAACAAATCTTTGTAAGTCCTTGATTTTAAACGATTCACCTTGTTCCTTTTTTTTACACATTATGGAACAAGATGGAACAAACCCTGCACCGACACCTGTCGGTACGGAAAAATAATGTGTAAGTCCTTGATTTTAAAAGTGTAAAAATGGTTGACAATAAGATTACACATTGGTAGAATGGTTGTAACGATTAACTAAAAACATAAGGAAAACAAAATGACTAAATTACAAAAAGCAGAAATAAAAATTCGATCATTAGAAGCAAAATTAAGAATAATAAGAGATGAGGTAGATTTTAAAATTAAGGTTGTGGATAATGTTATAAATTCATATAAGGATATGAAGAAAAAGCATGAAGATGATAAATTATCTTATGCTTATGTTACGAATACAACGGCTCAAAGCATGGCAGAAATAGAAAAAGAGAGTTTAAAAGAGTTATATTCTAAATTTGATGAGCCATATACCGAAATCTCAGATTTATAAGCCGAAACCCAAAACCCTGCACCGACACCTGTCGGTGCATTAACTTAAACTAACAAGGAGACAAAACCATGAGAACCAAAAAATTCAGACCACAAATGTGGAAAGGTGTTAAAAGAAGTATTTTCCAAATGACTAACGATTCATTAAACAGTCATACAGGTATGATTATGATGGGTAATTGTAGAATCGCCAATAAAGGCACGATAACTTTTGAACAAGCGAGAGCAAGAAATAATCGAATCGCTAAACAATTAAGGGGGTAATATGTTTTTATTATTTTTAATGTTGTATGCGTATGGGGTTATGGCACTAGCAAGTTATGACATCTTGACGCAAACTGAATTGGGGTTTAATCTTTTTATATCTTTTGCTTTGATTCTTGGGTATGTAGGCAAGAAGATATGGGATTCAAACTAAAACAAACAACGCAACACAAACAAACAACGCACCGACACCTGTCGGTGCATAACCAAAGGAACAAAACAATGCAATTAATACGATTCAAAACAAAACCACGCAATTGGTCAGGGTATACACCCAAGCCAAATAACAAGCTAAAGTATCTCAATGCTAGCTTTGTAAGATTCCATTCACATGGTGAAATTGAGAACGACAATTCTTTTGTTAACTGTGTAACGATTGCAGAACACAATCCGAACACTACATACACTTTATGGACTAAACGAGCCGATATTGTTAACAGGGTGAAGATGCAATATAAGAAGTTTCCAAGCAATCTTCAGTTGATATATTCAAATCCTGTTGTTGGTGTACCTATGAGCAAACCACCTAAAAACTTTCATGGTGTGTTCAATGTATTTCCAAAGAGTGCCGACAAAATAAAAAGTAATATCAACTGTGAGGGTAGATGTATTGAGTGTCGAGTATGTTATTCAGATAAACTCCATGATGTAAAAGTTATCAACGAGATTCAAAAAGGTAAAGAGATGGAAGTTGGTGACATTGTATGTGGTGGGTGTTATTCAGATAAGCATATCAATCAGTACAGAAAAACGATAACTAAACCATTCGACAATAATTCTTATTGGTTACATGATAAGGAGAGGACTATTGAGGAATTGAACGAACATGTGCATACTACTGATGGTCAAGGTAAGATGGCAGGGATAAAAAGTATCAATACGAATACAACGACAAACCCATTTTGTATCAAGATGATGCAGAAAGCGAGAAGAATACAGAAAGCGAGGGAAGTGGCATGAATATGTTTTTAACTGAAACTATTAACGGGAAAGGTTCTTTATTATCACAATTTCGCACAGCAACTAAAATCGCAAGGGCTATGCCTGACAGGTTAGCAAGTAAGATGGTATTGGAACAAGGTCAGATATTATGTTCTGCTCATTGGGTTTGTGGTGATGGAGAAGTCTTAGATCGACTGTATAAACTAGCCCACAAGAATCACCCTGTGTGTAAGTGGGTAAGGGAAACTAAATCGAATTATCGGTTTGGGTATTTATTATTCCTTGCTCAAGGTAGAGAGTTTTATTATCGTAGAGGTAAACATCATGGCACTTATACTAAATTAGTTGATGTATTGAAAACTCCACCAAAGTATGTACCTGATGGAGATTTTACAGAACCACCACAATGTGTATCTGACGAATGGAAGAACGAGTCTTATGCTGTTGCGTATAAGGATTATATAGCATATGATAAAGATTACCCTGCATGGAATTGGGGTAGACCTGCACCGAAGTGGTATATTGAAAGGATTAACAATGAAAATATATAGCATGTTTTATAAAGGGTACAAGTATGTACCAAAGGACAAACAGATACAAAATAGACAAGGGGATTGTATCAATGTATCTAAAAAATTTACAACACCAAATCAATTTAAAGATGAGGTAGAAAAACTTATTGCTCGTACGAAGTAGGTAGGTTGCGAGGGTAAACAGAAACCTATCAATCGTTTTGTTCCTTATAAACAGTTTTCCTAGTTTCTGTAAAAAACTAGGACTTACATGGGGATTAATTACAAACAACGCACCGACACCTGTCGGTACACAAGGAGAACAATTATGGAGAGAATATCCAATTATAGAGCAACAACCTTTACTTACGATAAGGCATTAGAGTTATTTAACAAGCTACATAAAGTCAGAGGTTATCCTGATTCATATCGTAGGTTTGACCAATGTTACAGGGTTGCTGTGAAAGATGATATAGAGTGTGGTGGCTACATTGAGTTTTGGCAATTTGGTAGTTACACAAGAGCAAGTGAAATAAAAAGAAAGTTATGGACAGCATCTTCACGCAAGAGTGGTGCATTTCTACTTAAAAATAGTCATTGGCATGAAGATGACAGGCATGGACTTACTCACACAACAAATAACAAACCCTATGCGTATGATATTAGTGAAACTTATGCAAGTGGTGTTGTCAGGGTATATAAAAATAATTTCATCATGGCTAGTACAGGCGATTCGCATAGAGCAAATGCTTTTGGTAGATATTTTGTGGCTAATATATTAGATAGAGATTGGGGTACTCTCCAAAGGTGTAATAAGTATGACTATCTTAAACATACAGATGGTAAGTATTATTGTGTTAATTATAAAGGACTACAAATTCAAGATGGGTATTTAGTTGATGCTCACCGACCAAAAAGAGTAAACCCAAATTTCTATACCGATACTGATTTTAAAAAGTATGATGCGATATTAGAGCCATACTATTCTTGGTTAAGAGATGTGATGTCTACTTGTACTGATAATGAAATACCTGCCTTTGAGCCGATAAATTTAGAAGTTGATGGTAGAAAGCATGGGGTTTGGGTAGGTTCTGATGTGGCAAACTATCTACGAAACATGCTTGATAAACTTAAACATGGTATGTGTGGAGATGAAGATTATATAAATCTGACCTATGTCTTAATGAAATTCGCAAACAGTACTTGGCAAGATGAGGGGGCGATAGCTCGGACAAAAGATTATTCAGGTATAAAAAGATTCCTAAGTATGACTGTACTTAGAAATAATGTAGCACGATTATTTACCTTGAATGATGGTGATACAACAACACAAATATATATACCTGTTGAGATAGGTAAGAGAGCATGGGGTGCTGACTTTGCATATAATCATTGGGTATACAAATACAAAAAATAAAATACTAGGAGAAAAACATGAGTGACGAAAAATATTTTATTATGGAAACTCATATTTTAGATTGGGGGCGACATGATGAAGCAGACGATTTTCCTTGGTTTAGATATGACAATAAGATTTTATTGAAACTTGGTAAGGAACAAAGAAATATTGATGTTGTAAAAGATTTCAAACTTATTGAAGAAAACTATATGAAAAGTCTTAATGATGGATCAAAGACTGTCGAGTATCGAGATGGTGAGTGGCACATGATAGGGGGGAGAACGATAGAGTTATTTATAAGATTTGATAAAGAATTAGATAACACAATGGAAGTCAAAATATTAGAACGACACTTACCTGTCTTTGAATATCCATACAAAACAGAAGATGAATTAATTGATGAAAAACTTGAGGAGGAAAACAATGGAAGATAATGAATCTATAATAAGAACATTTGTAATAAAACTAGATGTGCCTATTGTCTTTATTACAAATGCAACAAAAGAACAAGTTCTTAATGCTGATGATTCTTATATGTCTGATGAATGGTGGGCTAACCTAACTGCACAAGCATTAGAAGAACAGGGTTATATTTGTAAATATTATATTGGGGAGATGATATGAGTAAAATGAAAGAGATACATATAGATATTGAGAATATCTTTGGAAGTTTAGAAAACTATAACGAGATTTGTTATGAGTTGGATATTGATGAGCAAGATGATGTCTACTATAGACCATATGATGTAAAAGCTATTGTAGATAGAGGGAGTAATATGAATGGCTAGGATATCGAATTTATATAGAAAGCTGAAGTATAGTGGAATCTTGCAAAGTGTAATATATTATGTTACAATGGTAGTATTAGTTATGGGGATAATTTTTTCTATGTTTGTGTTGTGGTTTTTAACACGAATGTAGATTAACAATCGCACCGACACCTGTCGGTGCATAAACAAAAAGGAGAAGTAAATATGGCTACAAAAAGTAAAATTCTTGAGATGTCTGATATCGAGATAATTGATACAGCAATTGCAATGCGTGATGCAGAGTTAGAGCATGGTATCAAACCTAAGACAATGACAATCAGGGGTATCATGGGTAGTGGTAAAACTACCATTCCACAGAGAATCGCAGATAGACTAGGTCTAAAATTAGTTGTGGTATCTCTACCTACTCAAGCACTTGGTGATACAGGTAATCCAATCGTCAAAGAGATTGATGGTGTAAAGGTTACAACATTTGCTTGGAATGAATACTTTCAATTCCACAAGGGTGAAGCATTTATACTATGTCTTGATGAGAAAGATAAGGGTATGTTGGAAGTGCGTAATCAGTTTCTTGATGTTATCCAAAAGGGTGAGATAAATGGTATGCGATTACCTAAAGGTACTATCGTGATGTGTACATCAAACCTTGAGGGTGAGGGAGTTGGAGATACTATTTATGCCCATGAGTTAGATAGAGAGATAGCTGTCAAGATGAAGAACCCATCATTAGATAGTTTGCTTGAATATAATTCTGAATTACCAACAGAGCAAAAATATGATCCATTGGTGTTGGCATGGGCTAAAGAGTATGAGGGTAATGTCTTTGAGAATTATCTTACAAACCCAAATACAGTATGGGGAATTAATCCTAGTACACCTACGAAGAAAGGTCTTACCATGCGTGGGTTACATCAGGCATCTGACATCTTTAAGATTAAAGATAGACTACCTAGCATAAATGCTTTCGAGTGTTTGATTACAGGTCTGATCGGTGATGTTGCAGGATTGAGTTTGTTGGACTTTCAAAAGCATGAGGACAAACTTATACCGATTGATGAGATAAAGAAGAATCCTGAAAAAGCTAGGATATCTGAAGATGCGATTGGTAAGCTACTGACTATGTTCAACTTATCGCAGATGGTTGAGGATAAAGAATCTTTGACTACATTCAGTAAGTATATTGGTAGGTATGAGGAGAGAGAATTTAAAACTCTATTTACTAAAACTTTAACTAGAAACAAATCTTTACATAAACATCTATTCTCTTGCAAACCTTACATGGCTATCGTTAAAGAATGTGGTAAGGGTGCAGTTGGTCTTGGCGAGAATATAGATTTAGTATAAAAGGGGGATACATGGAACAGAGGAGAGCAGAGGATATTATATCCACACTCAATTCGCAGATAAGTGATAACCCTACTTTCTGTAGACTAATGCGAGTTATGGTACAGACACCCTTCACAGTCTTGCGTAAGGGTGATAAAAAGTACGAGCAGATTCAAACAGGTGCTACTGATGGTAAGATGGTGTACTACAACATTGATTTCTTCAAGGGGTTAAGTATATCTGAACAAAGGTTTCTTATCTGTCACGAAACAATGCACAATGCTTTAATGCACATGGTGTTTTATATTGATTACTTTAAGAAAAGCCCAATACTTACTAATGTGGCTATGGATATGGTGGTCAATAATATTCTTGTAAGATGGAATGACCTACATCTAAAGTATTGTGAGATGAATGGTTTACCTCAAGAAGATTTCATCACACTTATCGAGGGTGGTTGTTATGATAAAAAATATAACAATTGGAGTTTTGCCCAAGTCTTTAATGATTTATATAAAGAGAATAAAGATAAGCAAGATGAACAAGGTGATGGTCAAGATGGTGGTCAAGGTGATGGTCAGGGTAATGGTGAGCCACTTGATAATCATCTTTGGGAAGAGGCTAAAGAAATCTTTGAGAACCCTGAAGAAGCAGAGAAGATGGCAGAGGAGATGCGTCAAGCACTTCGGTCAGGTGAATCCCTTGCAGGAGTTAGGTCAGGTCTGAAAGATGGTGACTTGGAAAAACTCTTTGAGGTTAAGACTGATTGGATAGAAGTCTTGCGTAACTTTATTGTCAGCAGTTGTTCAGGGTATGGTGAAGTTACAAGGCAAAGACCTAATCGTAGATCGCTAGGCAACGAGATACTTATGCCAAGTATTCAGAGTAAATCTGTTGGTGATGTTGTTATCGGCTATGATGCGTCAGGCTCTGTGTTGTACGATACAGAACTTGCTACACGATTTGCGTCAGAGATAAAAAAGATTTGTGAGCAAGTCAAACCAAAATCACTTCGAGTATTGTATTGGGATACTAATGTTGAGAAAGTTGAGTTTTATAAACACAACAAACTTTCTCGCTTTGAGGTCGAGGGGAGACCGAGAGGTGGGGGTGGCACTTCACCTGATTGTGTTCCTAAATACTTGGAGAAAAACAATATCCGACCACAGGTAGTTATTATGCTGACTGATGGCTATGTAAATGGTTGGGGTGATTGGAGTAAAATTAAAGCACCATTGCTGTGGTGTATTAAAGGAAGTAATGATATTCCTACTATTGGAAAGACAGTTGCAATATAAACAATCGCACCGACACCTGTCGGTGCATTAACTTAGATAAAGGAGAAGTAATTATGGCTACAAAAAAGAAAAGTGGTAATCTTGTACAGTTGTTACGAATTGCGTTTGATGAGGTAAACAAAAAATTCGAGGGTAAGAATATTGAATTTAAGATACAAAATAGTTATAACCACGATGATGTGTGTATGGATTCTTTTAATGAGAATCAAGAATATTTTTGGAGAGAAGTTGGTAGAGAAAAGCGTGATCCAACTGTGGTGTGGAATGAGTCAAAAAACGATACTGTATCACATAAATCTTTTAAAAATGCACAACACAACAAACCTAATCTACACGCACTTCCTGAAGGGTTTAATTTTGAGAAAGATTATTTACCTCTTGAAGTTGGGAGGTTAATAAATATAAAAGATTATGATGAGGAGTTGTTTGATATACCTGAAGTACGACAAAGATATCTTAACGAATCAAAGTTACATACAGGGCATGGTGGTTACAATCTAAAACAGTACTTTGCTGATATCTTTAAAAATCGTCAGTTAGCATTTTTTGTAGATAAAACTTTTATTGGCTCAGTAACAATTAGCACTTCATACAGAGGTGGGCTTGGTGAAAGGTTTGAACTTTTCTTCAGGGATAATCAAAAGTATATAAGAGGTTCTACTGTTGTACCTAAAACTATTAGAAGTATTATTCAAACACATATGAACGCATCTGAAAGAACAGAAGAAATGTTTTTTGAACAGAAGATGAAAGAACTAGATACTATATATTGTAATAGTGACAGCTATAATAAGAAAAATGTAAGGACTTACTCGATTGTTAGACGAGATATAGAGAAACTTATACGGAAATATAATTTTAATTCAGATTCAAATAACTACGACAAATTTAATACTACATTAAATAGTATAGTTAATATGAAAGAGGGTGATGAATACCACCACAACTTACTTAATTTTGCAAAGGAGTATCGAGAGTTGCTAGACGAATATAATTATATATCGTTTTATTTAGGTAATACTCCTAAATCACGAAGGCATGTTAAGTTAGTTAATTATGTTAATAATAAATATTCGATTGTTTCTTGTGGGCTTGATGGAGTATATGTCAGAGATTATTATGATTCGCCTGAAGATTTCCCTGAAGAAATAAGAGATAAGTATTCGTTACTATCTAATAGTGATGATGATATTTTATATGTTGGGTTTATAACAGGTGATTGTTATGCAATTACTGTTGATCTAGAGGAGAATAACCATGAGTAGAGTTGTTTGTACATTGTTTTGGAATGATGATGAAACTAAAACATTACATGATAGGGTGTGCGAACTAGGTGATGAACCTGAAGATGATTGTGATGATGACGACATCTTTTTTTATTTTAATAATCAAGACCCGTTGAAACATGATGGGGAATTTACAGTAGTGGAGGTATGTGATGAGTAAAGAGAAAGTAGTGCTTGATAAAGTTAAGGCATGGCTAAAGGAAGAAGTAGAATCACAACAAGATGTAGTTGATGCTAAAGATAATGGCGAGGATTGGGCAACGAGTGATGGAACTGACGATATTATTATTGGCAGACATGAGTGTGCTTGGTCATGCCTTGAGATGATAAACAAATGGGAAACTGAACTAAAAGAAGGAGAGGAAAAAATATGTTAACAGAAACAATGAAAGAATCTTTAGAGTCAGTTGATAAAGGTATTGCTAGGTGGACTAACTCAAAGTTAGTTGAGGAGTTTAATAATATAGATTCAGACTTTCTTTATGATAGATTGTTAGAAGCTAGAATTATTATTGAAGCTAGTAAACGAGATATATTTTTAAGGAGATAGTATGAACACAAAAGAAATAATAGATAGTTTGGAGTCAATCCAAAATAATTTACGAGAACAAAAAGAAAGTTTATTAAAACTTAAAGAAGTTTGTACTGATGCCCCACCGACACCTGTCGGTGCAAAACCTTATGAAATCAGAGAAACAGAAGATGATCACCATTACTTTCTTGAAGTATATGCAAACTTACCTGATGGTAAACAGGCTTATCAAAGTGCTATTCGTATTGAAAAGAAAATATATAAATGACACCTGAAAAGAAAGTTAAGAATAAAATTGTAGCTATTCTAAAAAAGTTTGGTGCGTATTATTTTTATCCTGTGATGAGTGGGTATGGTATGTCAGGTGTACCTGACATAATTGTGTGTTATAAATCTCGATTTGTAGCCATTGAGGTTAAAGCAACACCTAAAAACAAACCCACTCCATTACAACAAAGAAATATAGATACAATAAATTCTAATGGGGGTATTGCAATTGTGGTACATTGTGATAATATAGAAAGTGTAACAAAAACTTTGGAGGGTTTATGAGATCGTTTATGATTGGGTTTTCGGTATCAGTTATTTTTGTAACGATAGTGTTGCCTTTAATACTTTTAATTTTAAATATGATGGAGGGAGGATAATGGGAGGAGTAGATGTATTAGTTGCTAAGATTAGTTTTTCTAAAATTGAAACAATTGCTAAAGAAATTTTAGAAGATGGTAAACTTTCTTTGAGTGAGCAAGAATTTTTATTTTCAAAAATGCAGGATAGGGTGAAAGACGCAGAAGGAAAATTTATAGCTGATGTTCATTACTATGCTGAACTTTTAAAATGTGACCGAAGAATAAAGGAGGGTAGAAATGATACTTGATGATAGGATAGATAAATATTTAAGAGTATTTGATGGGAGTGAAGTTAAATATATTTTTATTTTAAATGAATCAAAAACAATGGACGAGGGGGAAGATATATGGTCGACATTTGCAGGGAGATCACGCACAACAGAGGAGATGAGAGAGTGGGCAAAAAACAACGGGTTTCAGATACAAATTGGCATGAGAGCGAAGCCGTCAGAAAAGAATACGATAGGTTATTGGGAATCTTAGATGTCGAGATTCCACCACCCCCATGCGAAGTACATAGATGTAGTAATAAAGTAAGATGCAAGAATGAACTTGTTGCGTGTAGGTCTTTTTTAGAATTTCTAAACACAGGCTATAATTTAGGTTCGCCTACTTATCCTACAAGGCAGATTTATAGAAAGGGTTTTTATGAATCTCCCTACAATGGTAGTAATTCTATTGCACCTGATAATTTATCAGTAGAAAAGTTTGGTGTGTCTGCTAAAGATGTTTCTCATTTATACTACGATATAACCTCTGAAGAAGCTGAAATACAAGGTAAACAATTTGCTAATTTACTTGCACCACTCGAACAAATGGGGGTTAAGAATCCATTAGTATATTTAGCAAAACAAAATAATTGGGATATAGGATTTGTTTATAAAGGTATTTCAAGACACCACAGAATTGAGTTTAATAAGGGGAATACAAAAGCTATTAAAAAAATAAGAGAGTTAATAAAACTTCGGAGACATGTAAGTAGTGAACTTTATTTAAGGGGTTACATGTATAGTAAAACACCACCACATAACAGAAAAATAAAAATAGAACCTGATCAGGTATTTAAACATGACTATAAAAAATATTTTATTGAATACTTGCAAGACGAACTTGCAAAAGCTAGAAGTGAGAAACTTAAAAATAAAATAAGATATAGAAAAATATATAAAAAATTATCTATGTATTATAGGAGAGGGGTAAAGTTATTAAGAACAGAAGAGAGAAGAAAACGCACCGACACCTGTCGGTAGAGAAAGGAGGAAGTATTGAAGTTACTAACTATTGATTTTGAAACTTATTATGATAGGCAGTTTTCGTTATCTAAAATAACAACTGAAGAATATGTAAGAAGTGATGAGTTTGAAACTATTGGTGTTGCAGTTAAGGAAGATGGTGGAGAAACTAAATGGTACACAGGTACACACCAAGAAATAAAAAAAGCACTAAAACAATATGATTGGGAAAATTCAGGTTGCCTAGCACATAACGCAATGTTCGACTCTGCCATACTTACATGGTTGTTTGGTATAAAACCAAAGATGTGGTTCGATACTATGAGTATGGGTAGAGCATTAATCGGTTCATTTCATTCTGTATCCCTTGCAAACATGTCGAAGTATTATAAGGTTGGTGAGAAAGGTACAGAAGTTTTAAATGCGTTAGGTAAAAGAAGATTAGATTTTACTGAAGAAGAATTAAAAAGATATGCACAATATTGTATTAATGATGTGGAGTTAACTTATGCTTTGTTTTGTAAGATTGTCAAAGGGTTTCCTCATTCAGAATTAAGACTTATAGATTTAACAATAAAAATGTTTAGTGAACCTCTATTAGAAATAGATGAGAAACTACTAACTGAAGAATTAAAAACTATAGAAGAAAAGAAACAATCCCTACTGAATCAGTCAGGTATGGATTCAAAGACTCTTGCTAGTAATAAACAATTCGCAGAGTTTCTAAAATCTAAAGGGGTTGAAGTACCAATGAAGATTAGCCCTAGAACCGGTAAAGAAACATTTGCTTTAGCAAAGACTGACGAAGGATTTAAAGCATTACTTGATCACGAAGATGAAGAGATACAGATTGTTGCGAGTGCAAGGAAAAATATAAAAAGCACAATTAATCAAACTAGAATAGAAAGATTTTTAGGTATATCAGAGAGAGGTTCTCTGCCTGTACCCCTGCGTTATTATGCCGCCCACACAGGTAGATGGGGTGGTTCAGATAAAGTTAATCTGCAAAATTTACCAAAGAATAAAATAAGAGAGGGCATCATTGTACCACCAGGATATGCACTTATAGACGCAGACTCTTCACAGATTGAAGCGAGAGTTTTATGTTGGTTTGCAGGTCAAGAAGATATGTTAGATGCGTTTAGAACAGGTCAAGATAACTATAAAATTATGGCGAGTAAAATCTATAATAAAGCAGTTGAAGATGTGACACCTGCTGAAAGATTTATTGGTAAGACCTGTGTATTGGGTTGTGGGTATCAGATGAGTTATTCCAAGTTTCGAGGTACGATTAAAAATGCAGGGGTTGATATGACTGAAGATGAGTGTAAGAAGATTGTTTATGCTTATCGAGATTCTGCCAGTCATATAGCAAGATTATGGTATGAGGGGCAAGAATTACTAAAAAATTTATGTCGAGGGCAAGTGTCTGCCTTTGGTAAAGAAGGAGTTGCTATTGCTTTCCCTGATTCGATTCAATTACCTAACAATATGCACATACACTATAAAGATTTACAGACGCATGTAGTTGATGGTAGGAATCAAATAACATATAAAGGGAGAGGAGGAGAATCTAAATATATCTATGGTGGGAAACTAACAGAGAATGTGGTTCAAGGATTAGCAAGGATTTTAATAGCTGACCAAATGCTATTAATAGCCAAGAAGTACAAAGTTGTATTTACTGTACATGATGCGATTGCGTGTGTTGTTCCTGTTGAAGAGACAGAAAGAGCGATGGAGTATGTTGAGGATTGTATGAGTTTTGTACCATCTTGGGCAAAAGGGCTACCTCTTACATGTGAGGTAGGTTGTGGAAAAAGTTATGGAGGTATATCAAAATGAGTTGGAATAATTCAAAATCATCAAACAAACAGGAGGTAAAGAGTGATGCTAGTAATGAGACGAAAGATGTTAAGAATGTACAAGAAGACATGGTTAACCACCCTGCGCACTACAAGGTGGGTGGTATCGAAACCCTTGATTTTATTAGGGCTAAACTTAATTCTGATGGGTATGTTGGTTATTGTGTTGGGAATGTTCTAAAGTATCTTTCGAGAGCTGGGCATAAAGACAAAAAGAAAGTACAAGAAGATTTAAAGAAAGCTGAATTTTATTTAAAGGAAGCTATTATGATTGGCGAGAGAAATGACGGATAAAATAAAAGTATTACCAACAATAAAAAGAAAAGAAGTATCAGGTGTAGAAAAACTTCTAGAGGACTTCAAACAACAGATTAAAGGTAATGATGGTATATCAAATTGTATCGTAATTGGTTTTGGTGAAGATGGAATTAACCCATTAATCAGTTATGGCTTTACAAAAAACCTGCCTATGTTTGAAGCTGTGGGAGTTTTAGAGTATATGAAGCAAGAATTAACTCTTGGTATAGAAGAATAATTTATGTATACTCTAGATTACACTATATTTGAAAGGTCTATATGAGTTTAGCTTGGTCGTATTCTAGTTTAAATCTTTTTCAGCAATGTCCGAAGAAATACTATCATTTAAAAGTAGCAAAGGATATTAAAGAAAAACAAACACAAGCACTTATCTATGGAAATGAAGTACACAAAGCCGCTGAAGAATATGTGGCTAATGATGTAGAACTTCCTGAACAATTTCAGATATTTGCAAAGCCCATACATAAGATTAAGAATATGAAAGGGGAAAAGCATTGTGAGTTAAAACTAGGTATGACCAAAGACCTTAAACCATGCGGATTTCTAGACGATAATGTATGGTGGAGAGGTATCATAGACCTCTTGATTGTTGATGGAGATAAGGGTAAGATTATAGATTACAAGACCGGGAAAAACAGTAAATATGCTGACACCAAACAACTCGACTTATTTACAGTAGCGGCTTTTACTCACTTTCCCAATCTTGCTTCTATAAAAGCAGGTTTACTATATTTGGTGACCAACGATTTTATCACAAAATCTTATGTAAAGGGAGATGTTATTGGGATAGTGTCAAACTTTTGTAAGGAAGTAGATATTATGGACACCTGCTATAAAGAAGATGTTTGGAACGCAAAACCAAACTTTACTTGCTATAAGTTTTGCCCTGTATTACATTGCCCACATAATGGGAAAGGATAAATATGTCTACAAAAACAAAAAAGAAAAAACGCAATTATAAAAGAGAGTATCAGAATCAAAAAAAGAGAATTGCTAAAAACTGTTCTGTCCATGAAGCAAGAATGGAGAGACAGCGAGCAAGAAGAAAGTTAGATAAAAACGGTGTCAATAGAAAAGGTAAAGATATTGCACACAACAAAGCGTTAAGTAAAGGGGGATCAAATAAAGATGGGTATAAACTACAATGCCCTAGTAAAAATAGGTCATTTAAAAGAAAGTCGGACAGGTCTGTAGCATAGATGCAGATAGTTAAAGATAGGGGGTTACTTGCTAGGGTGTATCACCCTGAACGCATAACAGATAGTATTGCAAAAAGTAAAGTAATTAAAAAAGAGGGGGATATTTACGAGGTGTTAATACATTGGGATTTGGAGAACGCACAAACATTAGCAGGTATAGGTCTAAAGAATGTTGTCTCTACAATTGATAGAGATTATAAATATACAGGAATGTATAAACCTTTTGACCATCAGAAGAAAACTGCATCATTCTTAACATTACATAAAAAAGCATTTTGTTTTAACGAGCAAGGCACAGGTAAAACTATGTCAGTAATTTGGGCATGTGACTACTTGATGAAGATGAAACAGATAAGAAGAGTGTTGATAGTATGCCCTCTTTCGATTATGCAATCAGCATGGCAAAACGATATTATGAGAACGACAATTCACAGAACCTGTGATATTGCATATGGAAGTGCTGAAAAAAGGAAAAAGATATTTAAACAAAATGCTGAGTTTACCATTATAAATTTTGATGGTGTAGAGATACTAGAGGATTATATAAAGTATGAGGGAGGGTTTGATTTAATTATAATTGACGAAGCTAACGCATACAAAAACCCACAAACCAAAAGATGGAAATGTATGAATAAAATTATACAAGCAAACCCTAATATGAAATTATGGATGCTAACAGGTACACCGGCGGCTCAATCACCTGTAGATGCTTATGGCTTGGCAAAATTAGTTAATGCAAATAAAGTACCTAGATTTTTAGGGGCATGGAAAGATAAAGTTATGCTGAAAGTGTCTCAATTTACTTGGATACCTAAATCTAATTCTAGTGAGCAGGTGCATAGGGTGTTACAACCTGCGATACGATTCACAAAAGAAGAGTGTATGGATTTACCTGATATAACTTTTCAAACTAGGAAAGTACCACTTACAAAGCAACAACAAAAATATTATAACGATATAAGAAAGAAAATGTATATCGAAGCCGCTGATGAGGATATATCGGCTGTAAATGCCGCCGCTTTAATGCAAAAACTACTTCAGATAAGCTGTGGTGCGGTCTACTCAGATACTAGAGAGACTGTTCGATTTGATGCTAAAGATAGATTAAAAGTTATAAAGGAAATTATTGATGAAACTTCAAACAAGGCTCTAATATTTGTACCTTTTAGAAATGCAATAGAGATGGTAAGTGAGTTTTTAGCGAAGAAAAAAATTAGTAATGCAATTATAAATGGTGCAGTTTCTGCAACAAAAAGAGCCGATATATTTAATAAGTTTCAAACAGAAGATGATCTAAAAGTATTAATTATTCAACCCCAATCAGCATCGCATGGGGTAACTTTAACCAAAGCAGATACAGTTATTTGGTTTGGACCAACTACAAGTTTAGAAACATACATTCAAGCTAATGCTAGGGTGCATAGGGCAGGTCAAGTCAATAAAACTACTGTTATAAATATTGAAGGGAGTGCTATAGAAAAAAGAATATATACTTTACTAAAAAACAAAGAAAATATACACAATCAAATGATTGATTTATATAAACAAGAAATAAATTAAAAAAGTACTTGCATATTACACATTAAAAGTGTAGTATTAAGTTTTGGGGATATCATAAAGAAAAGGAGAACTATATGTCTGAAGAAAAAGTTGACTTAGATAAGTTAGTCAAAGTCTATATTGCTGTAAGGGATAAGAAAGAAGAACTTACTAGTAACTATAAAGAAGAAGTAGCTAAACTAGAATTAAAGATGGATGTTATAAAAAGTAAGCTAGATGATGTATTTGAATCAGGTCGCATGGATTCGATTAGTACTAAATCAGGTACAGCTTATCGTAAAGTAGAAACTACATACACTATTAATGATTGGGAGGGATTATATGAGTTTGTAGATAAACATAAATTACCACAAGTTTTACAAAAAAGGTTAAATCAAGGGGTGCTAAAAGAATGGTTGGAGAACAACCCTACTGAAGTGCCAAGAGGTTTAAATTCATTTTCAAAACATAAAATAACTGTAAGGAGAAAGTCGTAATGAGTGATATGATTCCATTCAAAGATGGTAAACCATCAAGTTTACCTAGCTATATTAAAGATGCACAGGTAGACACCACAAATGCGTTAGTTGGTGGAGAAACTAACTCGTATAAGAGGATATCTATTAAGGGGAATGTGTTTCGCCTAATAGATGGTGGCGAAGAAGTAGCTACAAATGATGAGAGGGCAATGAATGTTGTTATTGTTGATGTTGCCCCTAAAACTAGTAGGCTATTCTATTCAGGTTCTTATAAGGAGGGGGAGAATAGTGGACCAACTTGTTGGTCATCTGATGGTGTATCACCTGATGATTCAGTTGAAGAGCCACAAGCAGTTGCCTGTGCATCGTGTCCTAACAATGTCTCATCTAAAGACAAAGGGGCGGCTTGTAGATACCAACACAAAATAGCAGTAGTGTTTGCTGATGATTTAGAGGGCGATGTCTATGCTATGAATATACCTGCTAAATCGCTGTTTGGAAAAGCACAAGGTTCATCTCAAGTGGGAATGCCACTAAAGGCATATGCTAAGTATTTAGCTAATGCTAAACTTCCTATTGAAGCAGTAGTAACAGAGATGCGTTTTGATTCTAATTCACCTGTGCCAAAGCTATTATTTAAAGGAGTTGGGTTAGTGCCTGAAGATAAGTTTGGTATAGTCTTAAGAAGAAAAGAGGAGTCAAATACTAAAATAGCAGTGGGGAAAACAAATAACAAAAATAAAGAGGATACCCCTGCGCCTACCAAAGTCAATAAACCCCAAGTAGAAAAGAAAGACGAAAAGCTAGATGATATTCTAGATGAATTTGATAATTAATAAAAAGGGGGGTTTATCCCCCCACTACTTTAGGAGGTATTATGGCACTGTATTTAAAGACGCAACAAAAAATTGATTCTTTATTGAATGATAAAGATAAGTTAGATTTAAGCGAAACACTTTTTGAGTTTTTTGTACTTATAAAAGATAATGGTCTACAAATTAATTCTGTAGCTGAAGAATTAGGATTAACAAAAAAGACTATCTATAATTGGATAGAACATAGAAGTTTTCCAACGAAAGGAACAATATCTAATATACAGAAATGGTTAGTTAGTAAACAGGAGCGCTAATCATGGATATAAAACAGTATTTCACCGAGGTACTGCCGGAGGAGAAAGAAGGTTGTTACTATTGTCTGTTAAGATTTCATGGTAAGTTTCCACAATCTACTATATTTGCAAAGACGAAACAAGAATTACTCGATGGGGTTAAAAATTGGCAAGATTCTGCTAATCAACTTACACGAGAATCAGAGATATTTGTATGTCTAGCGAATCTAAACAGTAATAAAAACCGTAATCAAGATACGGCAGTTTCACTCAAAACATTATTTATTGATATAGACTGTAAAGGGTTAAGGTCTGCAAGTGATTCTAAAGAGTTTCATTATAACTCTCAGGAAGAAGCACTAGAAGCGATTGATAGGTTTGTTAATACTATGAATCTACCTGCACCTACAGTTATTAGCAGTGGATATGGACTACATGTATATTGGGTTTTAGATAAAGATATACCCTCTACAGAATGGAAAGTGTTAGCTAATAGGCTAAAGAAAGCAACTATAAGGCATGATCTACATAATGATAGAGGATTAGTTACTAACTCAGCTAATATACTGCGCCCACCTGATACATTTAATTATAAGGATGTAAATAACCCATCTGCTGTAAAGATGTTAAGAAAAGGAAGTGTTGCATCTTTAGAGCATATAGAAAAATCGTTAAGTCGTTCTAGTGATGATTTGTTTTCAGCGGTTAGAAGTAGTGTGGGTATGGCGGCTACTAATGCTCTAGCAGATGGTGGATATAATTTTGATTTTTCGTTTGAAAAAATACTACGCAGGGGAAGTGCTGATCCTAGAGAGGGATGCGCTCATATACAGTATATGATTAATCATCCTGACAAGATAAGAGAGCCTTATTGGAGAGCAGGTATAAGTATAGCGGCTAGATGTGTTGAAGGTTTCGATGCGGTACATTCGCTATCAAAGGGGTATAAAGAATACAATAAAGATGAAGCACTTACTAAAATGGAGAATTTTCTAAAGGCAGATGCCTTTGCATATAAGTGTGGTACTGTAAATGAACATGCACCTGCTGAAGCATCTGATTTTTGTAAAACCTGTAAGAATAGGACTAAAGTCCGGTCACCAATATTTTTGGGTAAGATAGCACCTAAAACAGAAATACAAGATGAAAATGTTACTGAAGAAAATGCTGAAACAAAAGAAGTAGTAACTTACAAGATACCAAATAATGAAGAATTGCCACTTGGTTATATAAAGGGGAGAAACAATTCTATATTAAAACAAGGGTTAGATGAAGATGAAGACCCAACTGTAATTTACCCCCACCCACTTTACGCAGTAAAAAGATTAGATGACCCTGAAGAAGGACAAAGTTTATGGATGCGGTTGCATACCAAAATGGATGGTATAAATGAATTTATGGTTCCATATACAACTGTTGTTAGTACAGAAGAATGTAAAAAGACTTTAGCCGCAAGGGGTATCATAGCCGCACAACCTGCTCTACAAAGACAAATACAACAATACATAATGGACTATGCAAACATGTTGCGAGAGAAACAAAAATTAGAGCAACTGCATGTACAGTTTGGTTGGAAAGATGAGTATCAAAAGTTTGTTGTAGGAGTAAAAGAATTTAATGGCGAAGATATACACTACACTCCCCCCGCAAGTACAATGAATAACTTATTAGAATACTTTGATAAGAAAGGCAGTTTAGAAGAATGGAAAAGTATATTTGATTTATATAACAGAGCAGAAAACGAACCACAAGCATTTAGTTTAATGAGTGCCTTTGGTGCGCCTTTGCTAGAATTTACCGATACCAAGGGAGTTATACTACATTTAACAAGTGCTGATTCAGGTGCAGGTAAAACAACTATTCAAAGATTTATTAATAGTTTATATGGTAATCCTGATATGGGATTGGTACACCATGATACTAAACTATCCTCGTTCCATACTTTTGGTGTGTTACGCAATCTACCTTTTTGTATTGATGAAGTAACTGATATGAAACCCGAAGCAGTCTCCGACCTCGCATATGCAATCACGCATGGTCGAGCAAGAAATAGAATGAGTGCATCATCTAATAAATTAAGAGAGAATAAATTTACTTGGAAATCTATTTTAGTTACTACAGGTAATTCTTCTTTTTATGATAAGTTAGCTGAACACACAGAGTTTTCTGATGGTGAGATGATGAGAGTTTTTGAGATTAGAATACCTTCAAGTTCATCAAGGAGTCAACAAGATGATAGATATAATAATATAAATAAAAATTATGGGTATGCCGGAGAGATTTATATACAAGAGATTATAAAAAATATAGATAAAATAAAACAAAGAATCGCAGAGAAAAAGGAGATGATAAGAAAAGATTTGGGTTTGTATAGTAAAGAAAGATTTTGGACAGATTTAATAGCAGTAAATCTAGTTGGTGGAGAGTTTGCAAAAGAGATAGGTTTACATAACTATGATATTGACAAGATTTATAATTGGTTACGAAATAACATAAATGTAATTAGAAAGAAAACTGAAATAACGAGAAATGAGTTACTAAGTTTCATAGGTATATTTATGAATGAGCATGAGAGTAATCAATTAGTTGTAAGAACGCAAGAAAAGAATGGTCTGATAGGAGGTGTTGTAAAAGAGCCTAAAGGCAAACTACTTATTAGAATAGAGGAGGATATAGATAGAGTGTACTTCCCTGCGTCTACATTTAGAAAGTGGTGTTCTGAAAAACGAGTGCCATATTCAGATGTAATGTTAGAGGTAGAAAAAACAGGGGTGCTACTTGGTACAAAAAAGAAGAGGTTAGGTAGTGGACATGCAGGTAGTTCAGCCGCTCCCGCAGTAATGTGCCACGAGTTCGATGCAGGATTATTAGCACTGGACAACAATGAATAAATGTAGTACAACTATACTTGTTAATATAGAAATCCCCAAACCGTTCTGGCAAACATTACTTCTCCAGTTGGTTCTCCAAATGCCAGAAGCTGGAACCGTAACCAGCACTTCTTATGAATAGGATATCTGAAGTGAAATTACACGCATATAATGTACTAAAAGACATGGAAGTCGAAGCAAGAGACTTGCGTGACAAATTAAAAGAGTTACAACAAATAAAAGCAGATAAGGCTCAATCTCTTAGAGAGCAGAGTTTAAAAAGGGCTATATCCGAAGATAGAGTTGATGTAGAAGTTTAATCTTCTTCTTTAGAGGAGCCAAATGCCCCTAGCTTTTGTTCAGTATAAGCAAACATTTTAGGTGTCATTCGCATACCACCTAAACCAAGCTGTGCATTAAGGAATTCTAATCTCTGTGTCATTTTTACAGATTTCTTTAACGAGCTAAATTTTATTTCTGCTAATGGGTATGTGCTATTAAATTTAGCTATTTCTTTATAGGCTTCACTAAGCTGTTCATTATCTCTTACAATCGCACTTGCATTAGCGGCTGCAATTAATCTCATTCTTTTAGAGTTAACTGCATCACTTAATACTTTTCTAGCATTATTTAATTCATACTGCCTAGCTACTTCTTCAGGGGTAAAACCTATAAACTGCATAAAGGCTTGGAATTTAGAAACTTCATCAACGATTGGTAATCCACCTTTTGTAATAGCAGTGCCTTCTTCTATATATCTAACCGCCTTCATTGTATTTTTTAGGAATAAAGGTGTTGCGGCTTCTAACCCTCTAGCAAAGTCTCCTTCAAGCATCATATTGGCTCCTCGACTTAAATTTGTACCTATTCCTACTAAGGGGCCCCCGAACATAGTAAACATATTATATACAAAATCTTCGTTTTGCCCGTATGGTACTCTAACTGGAGCTTGACCATAACCAATCCTATCTGAAAGCGCAATATTTGTTAAGTATTGTAAAGCACCACCATAGAATAATTCTCCTGTATTTCTTCGTATAAGTTCTCCACCATCAACAGGCTCATCTTCTCCAAGTCCTAATAATGCTTCTAACATAAATTCTAAAGCAAAGTAAGCAGGTATACCTTTTAACCCCGCTGCAACAAAAGCATAACCTAACATAGAAAATAATTGTCTCTTTGCTTCTTGTTTTGCTTCTTCAGGAAGATTAGGATTCTTCTTGTTCCAATCTTTGTATGCGCTATAGTAGTTATAATACATAAACAACGGAAACTTTTTAAACATTAACGCTGATTTCATCATTATATTTGGGCTTTTAAACGCAAGACCTGCATTGTTGTAGGAGTAGTCTCCATGTGCTTGGTCTGTAATATGCGTTGCATACTCAAAAGCATCTTTGTATTTCTTACCTTTTTGTAAAGCTGATGGGTCTTTTTTGGCAAGTCTATAAGCGGCTAGGAATGTAACTTCTCTATTAAGTTGTTCTGCTTTTGGAAACGCACCGAATAAAAAGTCCATAACTTTTCCGGATGTGCTTTGCCCTATTGCCAATTCTGTTTTAGATTTAGCGAACGGAACATCTCCTTCAGGTGCTGTACCTATAGTGCTACCTACTTGTCCTAATTCTGATATTGTTCTATCTAATATGGCTCTAGCCATTGCCTTTTCTTCTTCTCTATTTCCTAAATTAGGCACGCCTACAGTATATTTCCTATTATTTAATTTTTGATCGGTAGTCTTACCAAATAATTCTGCATGGGTGTAGACTCTTTTTGGTCTTTTCTTTGTTAGCCCTCTTTCAAATGACTGTTTTGATATATCAGATAATGCTTTTGCTATCTCAGAAAAGGTTTTACTTTGGCTAAATTTACCGACCATATGTGCTGATGCATGGATAGGTGTGTGTAGTACGTTAACAATAGCCGCTGCTGGAGTAGCAAGATACCAAAAATAACCTAGTTTACCTGCCATTGTTGATGGGTTTAGTCTTTGTCTACCCCATATAGGTATATCAGGTTCATATGTCTTACCCACATCAGGGTTTTTAATTAAGGCATACTGTTCAGCTATATTTTTATATAAATCTCTATCTTTCGTGCCTTGTGTTTCTTTATCTACATTAACTAATTCTCTTTGAATAAGACTGTCATATTCCGCATTGGCTTGTTGTCTAGCCATAGAAAGTGCTTTTGTATTAAACATATCTACAAAGTCTACATCTTGAAACCCATACTTTTTAAATCCTAATATATTTTGTCTACCTCTCATCATTGAACGAAGCATAGACTGTTCCGGTAAAGAGTTTAAATACATTTGTGTTATGTCATTTACCATTCTTTCTTTTGCTTGTGGGTTATCTTTTGAACCCTTTCTAACTATATCTAACAATTTAAATAAAGTAGATTGACTATTTATTCCCCCACTAATTTTATTTATGGCACTTTCGGCTTTTTCACTATTAGTTACTTCATACTTTATTGGTTCAGTTGCTTTTAAATCAGGTCTTCTTTTTCTTATAGCTTGTACTTCTGCGTATGCTTCATCTCTTTCTCTTTCTGTCCTGAACGCCATTTTAACTGGCTCTTGCCTTTCACCTATATCCCACTTTAACCAATAGTCACCAGACCTTTGGAATGGGAAATAGAAATTTAACTTCTTATGTTCTGAGAATAATGTTTCTAGTTTTTCTGTAGCTTCTTCTTTAGCAGCTTCTGTTAGTTCAGAGTCTTGTACTTTTTTAATAAGAGCTTGTTTTAATAAGGTGTAGTTATTATCAAAGTGATTTTTGATATCTTTATAGATGGTTTTTGCTTCTTCATCTAACCTATTATATTCTGCTCTTTTCTTTGTGTATTGTTTTTGTTGTTCAGCATCGGTGTATCCAGGGTCTGGATTACTTGCGTCTATATCGTAATAACTCGATTCTAAAACTAAATCCATAAACTTATCACTCTTGGCTGGATTAGCTTGTAGGTAAGATTGTATTCTATCAGTAAGTACTTGTACCTCGTTGAGATACCTATTAAATGTTTTACTTCTTTCGTCTACTAAATCTGCGGCATTTTTTATACTATTGTATTTTTCTCCCCAAATTTGCCCCAGTTGTTTTATAGGTGCAAAAAATAAGTATGCTTTTCTAGCCGCACCCCCTAGACTACTAAAGAAACCTCTTTGTTCTGGTGTAACATCTTCAGGAGTAGTTGCGGCTCCTTCTCTATAGATTTCATTTAATTCATCTAATGGATTTGATTCAACTCCTTCGCCTTCTTGTACTCCCCTATCAGGTTCAGTAGTTGGTCTTCTATCTCTATCCACGTCTCGTGGGTCAACTGTCTTAGCTCTTCGGGTAGGCTCTCTCCTAGGAGGAGGTGTCTCCACGCCTTTTCTAGTTGTGTCTTGTTTAGCTTTAATATCATCGGCTTTTTTCTCCTTTTCTTTTATTATATTTTTACCATATCCACCTTTTTCTTTCTTAGTTTCTAATACATTAACATTATTAGTATTTAATCGTATTAGACCGTCTTGTTTGGATATAGCATCTCCTATCATATCACCTTGTATTGGTATTCTAACTAACTTTGCGTCTGTAGTTCTTCCTTTGGGTAATGCACCTGTTTCAGTAAACGATACAATTAAAGGTTTTTTGTTGGCGATAGCTTTTGCTATTTCTTTTGGATTCCCATACCTATATACATACTTCCTACCTTTTAGGTTATCAGCAAAAGATTCTTCTATACTTTTAGTTCTATTATTTACATCATCAAAAAATTTATTTATCTTATTTTTTTCAGCTTGAGCCGCCATTTCTAATGCGGATTCTTCTTTTATTCTTTGCTGTTCCTTTGTTAACTCTTCTTTAGTTGGCTCTAGACCAAAATCTAAAGCCATTTGTTTACGACTTACTTCTTCAGGAGGACTCATAAATCTCTTTATGCTATCTTCCATTAGTCTAAGTCTTTGCTCTACTTGTTCTATTCTTTCTATAGATTCTAAACCTTTTAAAGATGCCTTTGACATACCTAAAACACTAGCGGCTTTATTTGCACTTGACATGCTTGGTGGTTTGCCAACACCTTCTGCACTCTTCCAAGTATTTGCTTTATCTATAGTATTTCTAACTGACTGTATTTTTGAAGGTAAGAATGCATCAATATCTTCTTGTGTTAAGTTGTTTTCTTCTATCTTATTATCTAGGTCTACAACTCTTCCTTTTAATAGATTAACTAAATCTAGATACCCTGCTTTTTTAGGGGGTGTTATACCTAAACTATTTAATGCTGTTATTACCCTACTTTTACCTCTATTTATAGGCTCTCTTTTTAAATCACCTTTATATATGTCATTAACTAAAAAATCTCTTGCCCGTACAAAAGATGTATCAACAGGAGCATTTTCAAACATATCTATTTGCTCTGGAGTCTTTGGTTCAGGTGCTGCTTTCTTACCTGTTTTTATTATTGTTTTTAAAAAGTCTTGTTCAGAAGCAGTTTCGATTTCTTTGCCTGATGGCATTGTAAACCCTTGAGGGGTAGGTATCATAGGGGCGGGTAAAGCAAGTGGTTCCCCAGTTTCAGGAGCAGGTAAAGCAGGAGCAGGTAAAGCAGGAGCAGGTAAAGCAAGTTGTTCTTCAGTTTCAGGTGCTGTTGGTTCAGGTTTAGTTTCGGCTTTTATTTTAGCTTCTTCTTCTGCAATAGCTTTTTTAATATTAGGGTATTGGTTTATAGCACCTATAGGTGCGCCTAGTAGAGCAGCACCTGCGGCTGTTTCTATATATTCTCTTACTGCACCCTCATCGGTAAGTGATAAACCAGCTTGCGCTCTTTCTAAAACAGTCTGTCCTAATTCTTGAGGTACTTCAAATGCAATACCTTTACCAGCGCCTTTCTTTAAACTTTCATTTGTGATAGCTAGTATTTTTTTAGCACCTTCTTTTTTAGCAGTTTCTCTTGCAAATTCTTTTGAGACTGCTTCGGTTGCTGTTTTTTGTGCAGCTAGCCCTTCAAACCCAAGCATTTTTGCTATACCGGGGAAGAATCTAAGACCAAAGAGGTCTAACGCAGTTTGCCCTGCGGCACTTCCTAACGCTGCTTCAATAGATGCATCTTTTTGTAGTTCACCTGCGTCTACCCTAGCTTTATTTTCTTGCGCTTGTCTACCCAAGTTGGTAGTCAAATACTGACCTAGTAAAGTTATACCACCTGCCACAGTACCTGCGAGAGGGTTTATAAATTTAGTAGCAGCTACCGCTGCACCGGCTGCAGGGGCAATAAAACCTAATGATTGACCTGCTAATTGTTTAGCCCAATTAAAAAAGTCTTTTGGTCCCCGTATATCAAAAAACCCTGTTGTATCCCCTGCGCCTTGAGCTTCTTTTATTAAGGCATCTCTCGTTGAGTCGTCATTGCTAATACCATATTTAAGAGCTTCAGGTAAATCACCAAGAGTAGTAAAACCTTCGGCAAAAGAAGTTCCAAATCCTTTTTGTTTTTTGGGGGCGGCAACTGGTTCAGTAGTTGTAGGGGCAGAAAGTCTTTCTAAAAACTTTGTATAGTCTTTTCTTTTTTTAGGTAGGATTCCACTTGTATCTACACCAACATCAGGTAGTTCATAGTACGACCCGTCACGAAGTTGTATTTTCATTATTCTCTATGAAAGTCAAAAAGGCTTTTAGGTTTTCGGTCTACTTTAGTCATTCCTCCACCTTTCATACCCTCTGGGCTACCTACTTCTAATAAGTCAGCCAACGCCCCTGCGTATTGTTTTTTTGCTTGATCTATTTGACCTTGTAGCATTCCTAGTTTTTCGTCATCTAAGAGTGCAGTATTAGCTGGGTCAAGTAAAATTTTATCTAGATCAAAATTTTGTTTTAAGAAATCTTGTATATACTTTTGTTTTTGTTGAGCACTTGCTAGTTGTAATTGTGTATCTGCAGCAATTTGTGTTTTTGCCATATCAAAAGCAGCATCTATATCTTTACTCTTTCGCTCAACCATAAGTAAAAGTCTGGCTCTATTATCAGTTAGAGCTTCTTTAGCTAACTCAAAAGACATTTGGGCTTCTGCCATTTGTATAGTATTATTATTTTGGGTATACATATCTTTTTGTCTTTGTGCTTCTTTAATATCTCCTTCTTGTTGAGCAGAAGCCATTTGATAGAGATTACCCATAGCTTCACGCTTCATTCTTCTAATTTCTCTAGCTTCTTTCTTTTGATTTTGGAATACACCAAAGGCTTGAGCGAGACCATCTACCGCCCCACCAAGAATTCCTTTACTTGGGTCTCCATTTGCTATACCTATACCAAACGCAACAATGGCATTAGGTATTGCCTGCATGTCTGCTTTTAAGGCTTCATCTTCTATTTCATCTACAAGGCCTTTCATTTTTGCTGTATAGTCTTCGCTTCTAAGGTCTTTAACTCCCTGTAAAAGTTCACCAACAGTCTGCTCATTTAAATCAGGAAACTGTTCCATAACCTCTTTTTTCATGTTTTCGAGTAATGGCTTTAGTGGCAGTTTTTCTTCTACGTATTTATCGAAATTAAGTTTTGGAGCTTTTTCTTTTGGTTCACCTTTAGGTTTTTTTGTTTCTGGCGGCGTTGTTTCACCGGCTTTTGTTTCTTGGTCTTTTGCTACTTCCTTTGCTACTGTACCTAAATCAGAATAGTCTTGTCCTAGTTCTGTTATCCTATCTATATCAGCTTGTAGTCTATTCTTTTCTTCATCACTCCTAGCATACCTTTTACGTATTTCAAGTTCGTTTAACCTTTTTTCTCTTTCGCCTTTTCTACTTCTAAGAAGTGATTTTTCAACACCTAAATCTTCTAACTCACTCATAATACCTTGCCCCATTTCAGTTTGCTCGGATAGTTGAGTTGGTTGATATAATTGTTGTATTAATGCATCGCCCCTTATAGGGTCTAAACTACCTGCTTCTATTGCAGCTTCTAGTTCTTGGATTCTTTTCATTTTTTCTTCGGTTAAACCACCGTAAGCACCCATATAAGGGTCTTGTCCCGCTGTAAAGAATGATTTTACACCTCTTCCTACTCTATCAAGAAATCCACCTTTTTCAAAAGATACTCGACCACCTTCAAACATTCTAACAGCCGCAGGTACACCCATAGTTTCTTGACCGCTTGGTTCTTCTTGATAAGTTGTTTGTGGAGACTTAATCCCTTGCATTGCAGCCATTGGCATAGGAGTAGCTTCTCTCACTGTTCTTTCAGCGACAGTTTCTTGTGGTTGGTTTTGTTGGGCATTAATTCCAGCAAATTGTTTTTCCATTGCTGTTCTACGGCTTAGTTCACTAACCACTAAATATTGAGGGTAATTACCAGATGGTAAAGTAGCTTCTTTAACTAAAAAATCTTTTGGTACACCCTTTAAATATTCTGAAATCTGTAATATATTCATTTATCTTGCTCCTAAATATGCACCCAAACCTGCGACACCTAAACCTAACATTTGCTGGAATGGGCTTGGAGGTGTTTGATATGCTTGCGTTGTTACAGGAGATACAGGGCCTAATCCTCTAATAGCAGATGAGTAAGCCGCTAGTTGTTGATATGGATAATCTTGTTGTCTTAAGAAATCTTTATATCGTAAATCTAACAATCTTTGTGCTTCTGCTTGTTCTAGTGTACCTGCTCTTTCTAGTGCTTGTAATCTTTGAATCTCTGCTTGTTGTTGCGCTCCACCTATCGCTGCAAGTTGACCTGCACCTGCTAATTTAGCTTGTCTATCTCTCTCAAATTGTTGTTGGGCGCTTTGGTATGCAGCTTCACTACCTCTAGCTTGTAAGTCTGATAATCTTTGACCTAAGTTAGCAATTTCTTGAGATTCTATTAAGCCTTGTCTTGAACCGCCAAAAGCACCTGCCCTTGCAGCTTGTGATCTAATTTGTTGTAATGCTTGTTGGCCTTCTGTTGTAGCTTTTCTTTTTGCAATATCAGTTACTGCCTGTTGGTATGGTGACATATAAACTTGAGCCTGTGGCATACCAAATTCTTGCGTGCCTTGTAGTGCAGCTAATCCAGCAGCGGGGTAGTATCGTGATGGCCCCATTTGTTTTGTTTGCTCTAACGCACTTACTTGTGCATCAGACATCCCTGCAATTCTTTCTCCTTTATATGGAGTGTACTGTCTAGCAGAGAGTCTTTGAGCTTGCTTTGCTATATCTTCAGCATAAGGAACAAGAGACTCTGGCATCTGCACTTGATATGCAGTTTGCTGTGTAGGCGCTCCTCCGCCACCTCCGCCACTTCCACCATAGAAGCAAAAAAAGTTTTCCTGTAACCACCTTATACTAAAAATTTTAAAAATTAACATACTTTCCATAGTTATTTCCTTAGCCAACGACAGTCATTTTTATGCATTTCTAATATTATCAAATCGCCACCATTTTCATGCATATTTTTCCATCGAGTTTTTTCTCTGAACCCTAATTTTAAATCAAAATTTAACGCATGTACATTCATGCTATTAATAACACCAATAAGCAAATCAACATGCAAAACATTAAAAGGAAAGTCAAAAGCAGCATACAATAACTGTCTTGGTCTTGTTTCATATCCTTTAATGCTAGCAATATGCATTTGCACGCTTCTACCAAGAAAGTTGTTGTAGCCAACAACCCATCTAATGTAACCTTTTTTGTCCAACCAAACCAGAGTTTTAAGGTCTGGAGTGTATTGAACACCTGCTTCTTCATATAAAATCTTCTCTGCCGCTAAACGGTCTTCTTTCCTCCTTGGTATTATAACCATACTATGCTGGCATGAACTCCTCTGCTTCTATTTCTGGTGGTTGAGTCTTTTTACCTGTTCTTGCCATTCTAACTCTATCCATCATTTCATATAATTTAGAAGCACCAGCATTGCTAGAACCATTACCTAAACCTGCTACTACATCAGCGGGTACAATAAATTCATCTTTAGATAATGCTACTTCTTGTTGATCTTCTATATCTCCATAAACTTCATCTGACATTCCATCCCCATTGCCATCTACTTGGCCTTCTGTTTGAGGTAGTGAAGTTATACCACCTTCTTGAAACTTAATTGGTCTTGTGCCATATTTTACTGTTTCAGGTGTCATCCAATTACTACTACTGCCAGGTACTGTGTATCGTGTTTCTCTTGTATATATTGGCTCACCACTTCCTGTATAGCCACTAATCACATCTCTAAACATTCTATTACTTGCACCTGGTAAATATGCTGCTTCACCTAATTCTGTAAATGATGTCCATTTAGTA